>Ga0256405_10005010_pt1 | contig 23699 bp, 24 predicted proteins | sample RumenRJG_02DNA_FD_189096 | JGI IMG/M metagenome (GOLD analysis project Ga0256405, IMG submission 189096) | Bovine rumen microbial communities from Lethbridge, Alberta, Canada - RJG_02 | ecosystem: Host-associated > Mammals > Digestive system > Stomach > Rumen | place: Canada: Alberta... | reverse complement strand
AATAGCAGCTACTACTACATCAGCTCTTATACCGAAATCATCCACTGGCATATCTTCGTCATCCATGATGACACAGACAGTACCTTTATTACCATTAGTACCTGTCAGCTTGATACCACGTGTAACCGGGTTATCGTATTTATACGTGATCGTGATATATAGGAATTCGATTGCATCCTTACGTTTGGTTGCTGTCAAGTTAACACGATGAGGGAAATTAGGGATCCTAACTCCATCGATCAATAATGACTGCATACAACGTGTAACCAACGTATTGAACGCTGGTGTGATTTCACGTCCTTCCGATACTGCGTTCTGATAAGCTTCTACCACTTTCAAGTTATACGCATTGATTGGATCGCGATACTTCTGTACCTGACTGAAAATATCGTTACCACCACAATTAGTCCTAATACGACAATTACGGTTAACCACGATATTTACATCTACGATTTCAGCACCAGCAGGAGCATAGAAAATACTATCGTGCAAGAACTGAACCTTCTTCAAGTTTTCTGGCTGCATATCGAACAAGATACTATTTTCTGAAGGTGTACGTAATGCACACAAGATACCATCATCTCCGATCTTCTCACCAATATCAGGAATGAACTTATATTCATCCTCGGTACCGTACAGGTCGATAGGAACTTGTGTTGGTAAGATCTTGATACTGATTTTACCAAAAGCAGTAGAACCTAATTTCTTTGCAGCACTCTTACTTATCACGAATGCATCTTCAGTAACATGTGGTATCGCCATATAGGCCATATTCAAGTTCGTTCCGTATTTGTACTCGAACCCTTCGTGTGCAGGTGAAGTACATAACTTAACATCTTTAGGAATATAATTACCCACATGGATGCGATTGTTGTTGATCCACTTATTCTGATAGCCATACCCATCAGAACGATAGGTATATTTATTCAGATTAAAATAACCGATCTTGCCATCGTCACCACGATACACGATGGTATAGTAGGGATTATCTTTAAGTGGATACAAACCAACACCAGTTTGAAAACGGGGTATAACCGCTTCTACTTGGATACCTTGGTCACGTTCGGTGGTGTCATGTTCATAATCACCTAAGAACGTCTCGAATCCAGTAAAGACCTGAGGAAATTCACATCCGTTCAATAACTGATACTGAACTAGATGTTGACTCAACATCATGAGTCGCTGAGCACTTACGTGGTCGGTGAATGGATTCATCAACGGCGCAAGACCTAGCAACTGTAATGGAGCTTTACTATCCGATAGATATGGATATTCAGCTGGTGGTTGCTTCTGTTTAGCCATATGTTTACACTCCTATTAAAGTAGTTATTTATAGTGGAAGCTTGTATTTCACTAAGCTCCTACATTTAAGTAATATATAGATTGAACTATAATGAAGAGGAATTTTAAAAATGTCAGTTATTACCTCAACCTCCAACGACAATGCATCATTTTCAAAAACTATCGATGAACGCATTGCTAGTGATGCTTATGTTATCAATGAAGATGATTGGATGCAATTCCTCCGTGATCACATCGATCTGATACGTGAACACAGTAAATTAGTTCCGGTAAATGAGCAGACGATGTTGTATTACCGTTATCGTATTCGTGATTTCCTGAAACGTGCAGATAATATCAATTCTATACCTTCCATAGAACAGATCTTCCGTGTAGCTAATCGTTTAGGTAGTAATCGTAATTTTGACACTACTTTAACTTCCGTCTATGTTCCTAGCATCAGTTATGCTGCAGAATTAAAACGCAAGTATGTAACTCTCCGTACTAAGATCAATAAGTTATAGTGCTCGATCCGGGTTATTTGCGATATGGGTGTTGTTATTCTTCGTAGTCTCTGCCATCTTAGTGATACGATGAACTAACTCATCATTGTCGTAAATTTCCTGGATAAAAGGCAGTAAATAAACCCATGGTAACTCAGCTAAAAGTTCTACCCATTCGTCTTTAGTTGGGAGTTCACGATCGTTGATCTTCTTCGGAAGGGTGTACACCATACCGTACAAAAATCTACCTTTTAGCGTCTCTAGAACCCCGATGGAAACGGACATAGAAATGCGAACGATGACATCCATCAGTCTGGTACCAGAAAAGTCTATTTCAGTATCAGACAACATTTGTAATAGTCCTAATAGGTTGCCTGACTTCGGTAACATCTTGAGATCTAAAGTAGATAATTGAAACGATAACGCATTCTCGACAGATTGTCCATTATTAGTAGCGTAATTGATATCACTGATTACCCAGAGACGAAGTTGCTCTTTAATTATATCTAAAGACTCTTTAAATTCAGCACGGTCTTCATATTCTAACGGGTAGAAGAACGCTCCTGTATTATCGAGAAAAATAACTTCGGTGCTGTCAGATAGATGTGGTTTTCTGAACCAACCAAACATTGCGATCTCCTTACAATAAACATAGATAGAACTGCCAGATACAGTACTTATAACAGTACTGTATCTGATAGTGATATTATTTTTTACTTTAACTATGTACATCGGAACGTACGAACTAGTCGATGATATTTAACACATCATCTCCATCTACGATCACATCACCACAAGCTAAGTGATCACCTACTCGAGCTACAGCTAATCCTTCATCGAACACCACAGAAGATCCTTCAGCGATCTCTACTGATTCGATATGAGAACTATCTACTACATCAGTAACTCGTGCTACGGCTTTATTATTCACAAATAGTGTACTTGAACCGGTAGCGATCGGAGCTGGTGAGTGAAGATGTTGTGCACCACCACTTACCATACTACCTACATGTGCAACATCTGGCATACTTTACCCCTTCTTAATATCTAAACGAGCCATGGTCATAGTCATCGTAGCTCCGTTACCAGTACAGGTACCTGAACCAGAATAAGAAATCGATAAACCACCACCAGAAGTTAAGGTCATAGCTCCTCCAGAAGTAAGCATCATTTCTCCTCCGGAAGTAAGTGTCATAGCACCACCTGAGGTCATCGTCATCTTACCGCCTGACTTCTGATCAAAATCACTGGCAGATTCTTGTGTCATCTTAGCACTAGTTTTCAGTGTCATGTCATCACCACTTTCGATATGACATTTACCAGTTTTAGCATTGATAGTGATATCATTCTCACAAGCTATCACGATATTCTTGTCATTTAAATCGATCATCGAATTAGATTTATTCGACATGAATACTCGTGGTATATTACTATCGATAAAGATTTGGTTACCTGCATCATCACACAGGATCACTTGAGATTTAGCTGCATCGATATTGAACATATAAGCAAATGATTCACCATTAGCTTTATTCGTTTTAAGACGAATGTGTTTATCTCTACGAGTATCTAATTCAATATAATAAGTATTAGTATCATCTAGATCTGGTGCATTCTCTAAAGTAGCACTGATAGCGATACGTTTGGTCTCAGTACGTCTAGCATTATTATTACGTCCTGAAGATTTCCAATAGTAGATATGAGAACCTTCATTTTGATAAACGATGACTTGTTCACCTTTACGTACATCGGGTGGGAATGAATTATTTGGATCACTGTCACGGTAATATGCAGTTACCACATTAGACGTTGTCGTAGTTACTGTACGCGATGACTTACCATCATTCACTGTAAATTCCGCATCCTGGTGAGTGGCTTTCATCTCACCGCGATAGAATGGAAGTAATGAAGGTATCATCACCTGTAGTTCACGACTACTTTCATTTTTATCACAGGCAGCGATACCTACGATACCATCTGCACTTTTAATTACACCTGCCATATATACAAGCTCCTTAGAAACTTAAACTATTTCATGGAAAAAATAAAGATGCTACCCGGGCTAGGAGTAGCATCTTCAACTTTCTACTTAGGAGTGCAGAAATCTATTATGGACGAGCGAATGGGTTATTCGCAGTCGTACCATAGTTCACTGATGCAGTTGTCTGCTGAGGAACACCTAACTGAGGAGTAACCGTAGCTGGGACGACACCAGTCATCATGGACGGTACTACTGGAGCGATAGGTGCTACTAGCGCAGTTGCAGGAGCTAAAGCTGGCATCATCGGTGCAGCCATCATAGGTGCGGCTACCGTAGCAGGCTGTAATATTGGTGAGAATGCTGCAGACATGCTGGTTACTGGTGACAATGCTGATACTGGACCAGTTGCCCATGGAGCGATCGTACCAGGTAATATTGGTGCAGCTGGAGCAGCCTGTGCAGGTACTGGAGCAGCAGTAGTTACAGAAGTACACCACTTAGCTTTAGCATAATACTGAGGGATGTACTTGATATGACCTTCCAAGTCAGTTAATGACTTAGTATGATCCCTTTCTACTAGCTTCATGAATGGATTGATGCGTTTATAGATCTTCACTAAGATTGCAGCTACTGATTCGAATACAGGAGCACCGAAGGACTTAGGAGTATAATTAAATTCCTCCAGATTACTTGTACCTAATAAAGTAGTTAAAACTTTCTCGAAGATCTTCCAAGATTTAGCTCTGATAGTACGGAATGGCTTTCTCTGAACTTCATTGAAAACTAAACAACTTACCTGGCCGTTCTTGGTAGTTTTATTATAGAAAACACTGAAGAACTTGCTGAGATCTTTAGTGATCATTTCCCACTCTTTAGTAACCTTTTCATCGATCTCTAAGACACAGTCTGCGATCAACTTAGATACTAAAGGATCAAAGTCGTCCTTATCAGTCTTCTTACGGGCATGAGACGCAGCACCGACTGCTAATGCTTTAGCGATGATGGTTTTTATCATTGCTGCCAACACCATATTGCGGTTGCCATAGAACCAAGCATTACGCTCAGCTCCAGATTCACCTTCCGCTAATGGGTTGATGATGATAGCATCTTCGGCACGAGTACCATAAATAGCTAATGGTTTCTTAACGCCATCTACAGATAGCATTTCCTGATCACCAGATTTAGTTCTGATATACTTATCAGGGCTATCGTCAACAGTGTTGATATCTCCTAACTCAAGGAGACCCTTTAAGAAATTGCTGATGTCAGCATCAGTGAATTTATCTTCCATAGTTTTTACATCCTTATAACGCGTTATTTAGCAACTAAAATAATCCCATAGGTGCAGTTGCTGTCTCACCCATATCAAACATGCCCATACCTGACGTCTCAGGTCCAGCAATCTGTCTGACAACATTGGCCAATTCACAAGCGTTAGTTTGTGCTACCGATTGTGCACCGATCAGTGGGGAATTGAGTCCACCTAAAAGATTGTTAGTTTCCACTAAACCACTTTCAGGAAGTTCATCTTTCAGATTCAGATTGATCAACGAAGTACCAGCAATACTGCAGTGAACCATAAGATCGAATTCACCCGCATTCGCCAGAATAATTGGAAATACAGTATTTCTAAGGTATTTCTGTAAGAGGTTCCATGAATTATTCAGTCGATCCTGAGTAATCTGATAGAGACTACTAATATTGAACAACTGGAATAATCCTTTATCGTTCACCCCAACCAATGTATCTAGTGAATCCGATTTTACCCAACTATTATAGCGGAATGATACGTCGGCTAAACCAAACTCAGCTAAGAGCGGAGGCAATGATGAAGATAATACTGCAGTCATTACGTTACGCTTAGTTGGAGAACCTGGATTAGCTAGCTCGATCATCGTATCATAAGGTTGATCTACCACATTTACTACCAACCCCTCACCAAACTTGAAAGTAAGATCTCCCATAGTAAATGGTTTGGATGGATCTAATTTACTAGTGGTACTGAAATTAGCTCCACACCCACAAGCGTGGGATAAGGTAGACATGAATGCATCCGCACCAGTATCGAAGATATCAGTATCGTTACCTGTGGTATGCTTGATGGTATCAACCAATCCACCTACGATGGTTTTCAAGTGATAAGTTGGACTATTCAGATCACTTGGAATTTCCACCGATCCTTTACCCTGTTGGAGTAAAGAAGCGAGTGGTTTACCTGCAGTAGACACACTACCGGTCACACTATCCATCACGATAGCTCCAGCCACATGATTAGGCTGTAAACTATAGAGATTAACTGTACCTGGACTCTGAGTAAGAGCCTGGGCAGTTTGTGCATCCAGGTAATCAAAATCACCTGTGGTAGTAATCTGACGATTAACTCCAAATGGTGTCATCTGCTGCTGTATCACCATGGTGGTATGATGAGTTGTCTGGAAGATCGCACTAGGATTAAATACCCAGCGTGCTCCTGACTTAGTAGCTGGTTCGGAAATCACCCAACCACTATACAACATACGAGATGGGATACTGGAAGCAATACCTAATGGATCGGTACTATTACCCTGGTCTAAGATCAACACGAATGTCCAGTAATCACTGAACAATTTCAGATTAACCATATCACCTGTAGCTGATGGCAAGACAGCCTCACGAGCACTGATGACATCTGGCATCATGGCATCCTTTGCGGTATACCTGTGGTTCGTTGTCATCGCATCATTTAGATTATTCATGAGATCATCTCGGAACTGACCACCGAATTGATACAGATGTGAACGACGCATCTGATCGGGGATCCTCCTCTGCTTCAATAGATACAGAGTGGCATGGGTTGATCCTGACCAGCTCTGAGCACCTGTGGTACTTAAAGTATTGTTGATTTGAGTATTGCTCTGTCGGTTGAACAGATCAATGTCTTGTGTGTTCATTTTCTCGCACTCCTGTTTTACTAGAAACGAACTATTCCCTGACTTAACATCGTGGTAATCGTCAGGTCGATATACCACTTTTTTACACCCTCTTTATTTCCGATCACGCAGACAAGTTCATCTGTGGCGAACATCATCAACGAGATCTGATCTATAGTAGGATCCCAACGACTGCAGAGTTTAGATAAGAACTCCTGGATCTCCATTTTCCAGTAATCATCCTTACAACTACAATCTTTATAGTAAGTTATTTCAAATAAACCCCTAGATCCTCTATTAGGTAATATATAGGTCAAATGCAATTCACGCATTGGTTGCTGATGCATGAAGACACATAACTCTAATATCTCGGAAGTGAATCTCGTTACGGGTTGATATTTTTCTTTCTGCAATAACTGTTGATTGATAGCTAGATCTACGATCTTCTTAGGCAGTAGGATACCAGCGTTATTCAAGATCGAAGTACCTGTTACCGCATACTCTGTCATACACGTATTCGTCAGTTGATCATAGGTGTAAGGAGCATAAGCATCACCAGTATCGGTCGTGAATTCTTTACAAACACTGTCGTATAACGAACCGTAATAATCTGGATTATCTGGTCGTGCGACATGCAGATGCAACTGTTGGATCCTATCAGCGATAGACTGAGGTAAACGTTCAGTCCGTTGTTGCTGTTGTGCATCCAGCTGCTGTAATGAGATAGAACTCATGTTACTTTCAACATAACAAAGATTCCAAGGATAACCTACATCTTTATCTGTATTAGGTAAACGTGTAACCTCATCGTTATTGCATTGGGTACTTGGCCATTCTGACATGTAGAAATGATCGTAGATGTCATACCAACCTGCATCTCTTCCTGTCAACTCCGTAGCTACACTATCGAACAACTTAGTTTTCAGGAACTCAGCCTGAGAACCGAAACCTCCATTGTTCTTTAATGATTCCCCGATACCTTTTAAGTACATAAGGATATGAGCTCCAGTGCTGTCATAGAGTTTGATGTAAATTGGAAACATCTCCTTCTGGTGAGGATCAGTTTTAACGAACCAACGGTCGATAGTAAGTGGACCTAACTGCTCTACGAGTCTGATCTTAACAAAGTTTTCCGGAACGATGAACGTCGAACCTACCGTCAGATGTTCTGCAGATTCAGTACCGATAAGATCTCGTGATTGTCGGCTATCAAGTTCGGTGCCAGGTTGATACTGGGTTCTAAATATTTTTGCATCTACTAACATAGCTGCACATAACCTCCTATGGAAATAATTGTAAGATCAAGGTACAGATCGATCTGGCTAAAGTTTCTGGTACCACAAAGGTATCACCATTAGCGATCTTCTGGTCTAGTGCTTCCCAATACACTGGTGCAGTATTATACGTCATAACCTCAGTGGTGATATTCTCGATGATCTTCTTCAATGCTGTATCACAAGTGATCTTATCTACAACGAGCGGATACTTATCTGCACATTGTTTATATTCCACGCTGTTATTCCAGCAACTTCTCAGCTGAGTATCACTACCAGTTAAAATCGGTTTTAACTGCCCGGATGGACGGGCACTTACTGCATGTGCTAAGTCGATAAATCCCTGCTGAATAAGGTAGGCTTGCATCATCGCTATCAACGATGCGAGGTCTTTCATATTCAGGAGTTCTACGGTTTTAGCACCACACAGATATGGTCCAAAAATGATACCGACTAAGAAATCATTTAACGGAGTTAACGCGATGTGATTGATTGCATAGAAATCTTCTGCAGCCTCGATCTCCTCTCGATCCAGTTCGTGGTTAGTGACGAACACTTTACGTGTCTGCACTACTGCTGCTTCTACTTCCAGCACATAATCTGCAGTACGACTAGAACTGCGAGATTCTGTCTCTAGGTTAGAAACATTACCATCTTCTTCTGAAGCGAACTCGGATGGATGTAAGATCTCATTAACTGCGGTCTTAAATCCAGAAGATACGAACTGGCTACTTACTGCAGCACGAGCACAACTGGTCATGTAAGTAACCAAGTTACCACCAGGTGCAAATAAGTCAACTGCGATAAATCTTCTTGCGATCATCTGAGCACAGATGTGCTGTACGATCATATTGAAAGTATAACCATTGTAAACATGAGTCAGACCCACCTTATTAGAAATAGATGGTTTCACGATGTTCGTGATAAAATACATGAACTTGTGATTTAAGTCCGAGAACTTATTCGCAATGATATCTTTCAGGATAACCACACAGTGGATCTCTTTTAAGGCTGTATCGATACGTTTCTTACAGGTTTCTATCAAGAGACCAAAGATCGGTGTCATCAGTTTACATAATAAAGTTAATGCAGTTAACTTCACTACATCTGGACGATACCATGTCATCTCCTGACTATCCTGAGCACGTTCACCCACACCAGCAAAGGATTGAATTGGGATATTCTCCTCCACATACTCAATCAGTCTTTCTGCTAGATTAACTTCGCTATCAAACTTAGCTAACAGCATAGCTAGGTTATCTTCTAAGTCAGATAGAGTAGCACCATCAATCTCGTCGATCATACCGAGACGATCCACTATCATCCAGTGCATCAATACGATCATAGAAGCAAACTTAGCTTTTTCATCATCTGTAAAAGTTTTCAACAATCCATGTGTCGTACCAAATACACGTTCCCAAGCAATCGGTGATTCCGATGCTTTGAGTACTTTATATGTATCGATATGGAATTCCAGTAATGGAGCTATATCTAGTTCTGGTGGAAGACCTGGAATAGTTAATCCTTCCAAATCCATGTAGATATAGGCTTTACCCATATCGTCGATCTTTTTGACAAATTTCATCTTTCTATTCTCCTAAATAGATGAGCAACTGCATATGTTGATCATTAACAGTGCTGATGTAAACCAGAAAAATATCTGGTTACACTTCATCATTTTAGTAATATATAAATTCTACCCTTATGAAAGAAAAAAATAATCATTTAGAAAAAATAAAAGAGAAGGAAGTGGTTGCCCACCTCCCTCTCTATTCTTAGTTTAAGCCATCTGCTCACGAATGGCCATGATTCGGATTGCTCCGTCTCGATGGCCAAGACGACTGGTCACTGATTCCAGTGCGGCGATCAACTGATCACCATAGCCGTGAGCCACAGCATAACTGTCGGCAGCTAATTCGCTAGCCACTGGCAAGTAGTATTCATGCACGTTGCCATGCCTACCACCGATGGCGGACCAGCAACGGCAGTGGCCGAGCTCATGGTAAATCACGCCATCATTGGTTACGAATTTGTTCTGCACGAATACCATCCCGCCAAAGAATGTTGGGATGGAGTAGGTGTTATCACCACCTACAAAGAATACTACTTTGTATTTGAGGCTGCGTCTGAAATCAAACGAGCATCTTGAGGTTAACACGAATAATGGTGCGAATATTGTGCCAATGATCAATCTCAACATTTTGATATCAAAATCTTTCAACATTTCTATCTCCTTTTTCCATGTTGTTACTACCTTAATTATATATAAACACATAACCATCAACTGCGTGCATACAGCTATAGTAGATCCCCCAACTAAGGAGGATCTACTACAACTTGTGACCGAAGTCGGTTTACATTACGTCAAGATTACCTTCTAACCGAAGACCGAATCATCGTTGTCTGGGTTAGCATATGGGTCTTTAGATCCCTCCGGTTTAGGCTGGTATCCACCACGGTTCTGACCACCGTTATTACCACCACCATTACGGTTACGATATCCACCGTTGCCGTTACTATTACCAGTAGGCTGTTCCATATTGAAACGACTGAGTAACATAGCTTCAGGTAACTGCTCATTGCAAAGCTTGATCAGTTCACGTACAGCATACTGAGATTTCTGTTCATCTGTCAGTGGTTCAGCACCACGGGAGAAAGTAGCAGAACAACGTAAAGGTACTTTCACTGGAGTAGGGATAAACTTATTGGAAATCTCGATACCATAAGTACGCTTATCGTCCTTATAGAATACGAATGACGTAGCCTGCTCATAAGTACGACCTTCCTTATTGAAAGACATCTGTACAAAAGGTAAACGAGTACCTGGCTGAGCATCAAGTAAAGATTTCAAAATATCACCCATCATCAATAATGCAGGAACACTTAAGTTCATCTTCACTACAGGACGACGAGACTCTGAACCTTTCTTGAACATCACGATAGATGCAGTTCCGTTATAGACGGAAAAAGATAAAGTCTCATTAGCGGTCTGAGAAAAAGCACGCCATAAAGAATTAAGATTATATTTATTATCCATGAAAAATATCTCCTCTTAAGAGAAAAAATAAAGAAAAGTAACGGCTGGATTCGAACTCAGCATCTTACTCATTTCAGAGTATATTCATACCAATTTAACTACATTACTTCACAGTAATGATATCTATCTGAAAATCGATGATTTGCAGGGTTTTATTGATATTTCATTGTTGCTGAGTTTAGATATCTGGTTTAGTGTATAACTCATAAGGAATCAAGCGTAATTTAGCTAGACTCTCCAAAATGGCTTTATCGGATAACAACGTCCAATGTTCGATAGCTGCCCGTTCACGTAACATACGTTTAGTCTTCGTATCTAATAGTGGTTTCATATACCATTTGTCACCAAGTAATAAATGTGTATACTTGTTGAAAGGAATGATTTCATCACCGAAAACTTTCTTACCCAGTTGTTTGATATTCTTCAAAGCACCAGTATAAGATTCCAGGATAGTAAAACCTTTCACCACACGATACAAGTGAAAATCTAGTGGAACGTGACTAACCATCAACGTATTACGGAAACGTAAACCATCCTGGTATTGATAGAGATCGTTCCATACGTCTTTATGTGGCCAACCACCTTTAACTCCAGCGATGGTAAATATCACATCGATGCTGTCGTACTTTAATGGCCAACCTTGGGTACGAAGTAACTTCTCAACATCCGCTCTTACCTGCCAACGTTCTTCCGTACCTTTAGGAAGTTTAGGACGAAGGTAAGCTACTGGCAGACGTTCATAGTGCGGTAAGTAAAAACATACGATCGGTTTTTCTTTCAGTAAGTTCTTAACTCCATGTTCCACATAGGAATTGATATACTGCGTTAGTACTGTACAATCCTGGAGCACGTGTAAAGCGGCATTACTGTCATAACCTTCTTCCCCGGAAACTTTACGATCACGGATCAACGTTTCCACATTGATTAAGTATAACGACCAAGCCGGTTTATTCGGAAGATTAACTAAAGAAGATAATGTATTTAAAATAGGTGCGATACCATGTGAAACTGTTATCTGACCGTAAACAGTATCGATAACCGCACCTTCTTGTGATTTAGTAGGTGACATACGACGATATGTCCTTATTTTAGTTTAAATCTAATTCTATCAACTCTTTCGTCTTCGCTAGGATATCCGCTTTCGGTACGTCTCCCTGCTCATTACGTTCTTCCAAGAACTGATAGATGAGTTCACCGAGATTATCTGCGGAAGGTTTGATTTCTTCTGTTAGATCCAACTCGATATTCTCAATACATAGTTCTTGTTTGTTTTCTATTTCACCAGTAGATTTGGATGTGAAGGTGATATTAGGAAATTGTTGATTACAAACTTTATGTAAAACAGAACGTACTTCAGGTAACGCATGCACTGCACGCACGTAACCGAATAACCCGGGAAACTTAGCTTTGATCTGAGTGATAAAATCATTACTAACAGCAGCAGCATCTGGACCAGTTGGAAATAAAGTTACGAATGGTGTAGCTAAAGGATTCTCAATGAACTTAGCACGCCATCCTTCCTTATTTGACTGATCACGAGTAAAGGTATAAAAACCTTTAGTTTCTTCCTCACCATGAGACATACGTTCGAAAGAACCGCAATAATAGACATTATGAAATCTACTATGCACATGGATGTGTCCCATCACGATAGGACCATCAACGATATGTTCGAATTGAGAGAACTCATAGAGACAAGGAGGGTGATGACCGGCATCTGCTGGCATCGTGTGTAAAAATGCACCGTGTCCTACGATCAGATCTAGCTTATTAAATCCCACTACAGTCATCGTGCGACGTAAGTGGTCTAAAGCTTCCATACTCGTTTTATAACTGAGATTATCTGGTAAGTATCCGACACGTAGTGACATATTCAAGATTTCATCATTGCATTGGAAATCTTTAATCTCTTCCGCTTCGATACTATTAACGATTTTAAATCGAGTACCAGGTATCGCTAAAGTTTCGAAGATACTCAATTGATCTCTATCGTGACTATAGGTACCATGCAACAATCGTACTTGCATCCCAGTACGGGCAGAGATGTTAAAAAGATCAGCGATGAATAATGAAGCAAATTTATGTGCTTTACTATTTACAGTTAATAACTGATCATACACATCACCAGTGATGATACAGAGATGAGCATCTTTTAATTCCGGATAAAAATATTTACGTAACTTTTGGTAGAGATCAGAAGATGAGATCCTAGGATTACCAAAATGCAGATCTCCTGTGGCTACCATTTTAAAATAACCATTCATAGCTATTTCACTCGTTAATCATCTTCATCCATTTCGAAGGAAAAAAGGTCCGATGGATCGTCACTTGATTTCTGGGAAACAGCTTGATTTCCGTTATCTGGAGTATCCCCTTGCTTCTCAACAGACTTATATTTACCTAAAGCTTCTTGTTCAAATCTGAACGCTAACGCATCATACTGACGCATACTTTTATCGATCGTTTCGATATCTTGCGCTGCTGCGATACGTCGTGTAAGTGAAACTGTAGCTTTACGTTTATTCAGCTGAGCGATACCACCTTCGTTATGGTCATCGTTCTCATGTGCAGCATGGAACCTGTCCATATCTCTTGCACCTTCACCTGTTAAAAAATTAAGTTTCATAAAAATAGGTGGAAGTGGAGGACATACTTCCTGATGAGTAACATCGTCCACGATGTGGATCGGACGCTGTGGGTTGATCAAACGATAGAACTCAGAAGAGAGTTTCTGTAAACGATCTATTTCTTCAGTAGAGAGTTTATGCTGGAGAAATTGTTCACGTAACTTACTATCGAATAATTCTTCATAACGTCTAAATAGACTCATGGTGATATATGAATCTGTTTCCGCTTCTGTATTAAAAGTATCAACCAACTCATTGATCATCTTGTCACGTTTGCTGACGGGATTCTCGGAAGCTAAGGTTTCAGATAACTGTTGTTCTAACAGTTGCATACGTGTATTACTATCAACCATATACCTGCTCTCCTTATACAAAAATTAAATCGTAGCAGTATCGATACTACGTTCAAAGGATAGATTGATTTCATTAGTAGATTTCACAGTGGAAATCTTACCTGAGATCAATGCACTACCAGTATGGTCTTCAGAACTATTGATATTATCCATCATGATGTTAAAATGGATCGTGTATCTACCATCATCGTCTTTTTCATCATAGACTTCAGTGGTAAAATCACAAGTGAACAAATAGTCACGAAACTTGTTATTCAATATCTGTTCAAATTGACCAGCTAAATATTTAGCAAAGTAATCTTTATCACCTTCATAAGACGAACTGATCGTTCTGAAACTTGGTAGTTTGTCGTCCCACAGATCAGAAGTACGACCTGGGTTCATCACCACAAATCGTACTAGTGACATTACCTGGTCGCGTACATCAACCAGGTAACCTGCCGTGGATGACAACGTTGGAGTCACCACTGTTGGCATAACGTTATTCCTTCTTCATATCCTTAACATCTTCACCGATATGAAGTCCCATAGCTTCTGCAGCCATAGGTAAACCTTCATCATCTAAGTTAGGATCTACTTCCTTCTTGGTACTGTCGTATTCAGTAACTGCAGTAGGAGGACAATGAGAGATACGGATGTCAAACATATAACGTTCAGTCTCAGGGAATGCTATCAAGATAGGTACTTCTACTTCTGTAGGAGTAAGGGCATCTTCGATCGCCTGAGTACGTTCTTCTACTGTAGCATCACCTTTCATCATTACTGGTTTAGTAGGATCACGGAAACGCTGTTCGATAGAAACACCAGAAACGATAGTCCAGTCCATCTTGTCATCTAAACCTTTCTGGAACTTGCTAGCATTCACTACTTCATTAGGCATGACTGGATAAGCGAAAGAACATTTAACTTTCTCTGCATGGTCCTGCTGTAAAGCTACTGCATACATTGCTACGATTTCATTATAACTAACATCACGCTTACGGTCGATGTAGATATCGATCATAGGGATAACATTATTATCCTGTTTAACTAAGCTATGAGTCTGGTCAGTACCGATATCTTTGGTAACTTCATAGACACAGCTATTTAAATAGAGGATATTGATAGGCTTCATAAGAACTCCTAAATATACAAATAAAATAAAGTTAAAACGGTAATGGTGAGTAAATCACTGTTCCTGGCCAAGGCTGCAATTCCTGTTGGAACTGAGCAAAGATACTAACACTCTCACATACATCTGTTAAGAAGATCGCTGAAGCTGCTTCATTTGGTGCACTGGGAAGTAACAGATCAGTTAACCAGGCATGAGCAGGTTCCTTGCTCAGTAATAACTGACGTAAACGATGCGGAGTATCAGCAGGATAAGACCTATCAAAAGTCTTGACAAATACTACGATGTGCCGTGCACCTGGAATTTTGATACTATTAAATTCCCCGAACGGAGTACGTTCCAATTTACGATCCAGGAGCTGACGAAAGATCGGATCGATACCGTGAGGATAAAAGTAGTAAAAGACGCCATTCACATTTTCAGCACACAATGGAGAAATGATGACGTCACTATTTTCATAGCAATCGTCATAGTCATCGTAAGGTAAAAATGTAGCCATTTTAGATTATTCTCCTGCAAGGGATAACTAAAGTATGCTGGTTATTGGTACTCTGCGATTTGCACCACATCGCTCCCTTCTGCTTCTTCGATCATCGATAATTCTCTTGTTAGATCTTCCACGATCACCTTAACCAAGTTAGTATCCGCATACAGTGATGCGCACTGTATTATTTCTGTAGAAGTATGCAGATGTGGTTCATCTGTAGGTACAACAAATACCAGAGGATGGAATGCTTTTTCTATGAACTTGATTTTTCTTCCACGATTTCCTTTCGGGTCTTGAATCAGGACAGCACGTGCTTCACCTACATAACAGACGTAGTTATGCACTACTGTATCATCAGACGATGTACGCATCAAACACCTGAACTGACGATCAGTGCTAAATGGAACATATTCACTTAAGTTTTCTTGGAAGTATTCACGTAAATCATCGGTGTTACCACGCATATGGTGGATACGTAAACGCTTGAAGACAAAACACATATCGAGTAATTCATCAGCTATTAAACCATTTTCATTCTCTTCGTCATCGTCGACTACACAACCACCGAATATCGCTAGACAGTAATCAGGAAAAGATAAATTACGTTTTGCATATTCCTGACTAATATCTGCTGTCATGTTTAATAATTGATTTATTACTTTGGGTTTTTTCATCTACATCTCCTTAGCCCATCATATCTGTTACATAGTTGATTACATTCTAGTGTTCTATTACAATAACTACCATCGTCTAATGCATCTTCCCAACTATGTCGGGAAATAGGTACCCAATACTTATCGGTACGAGCAGTGATTTCTTGAGTGACTGGTCGTATGTCTACCAGTACATCCGACCAACTGTTACCGTTATTATCTAACATAAAAAAATCCTTCAAGTTAAATAAATGAACAGCACTTCTTACCTCATAAGAAGTGCTGTGGAATTATGTACTAACTGTGCAATGATGGATAATCAGTAAAGTCGAAGTACTTAGTTGCTTCATCTTCCATGAACTTATCGATATAAGCTCTGGTAGTACGCAGCATCTCTACTTCATCAAAACTGAGTATCGGATCATCGGTGTTCTCGTTGAACACTTGGGTGATATTACCGTCCTTGTCTAACGTAGAACTATGGATCTCTAAGAACCCGTTTTCTAGTACTGGTTCATATGGATCATCCTCTCGTAAAGATTTAGGATCGAAACCAAAACCTTCTATTCTACCTTCTTCTAAGAATGTACGCATCGGCGGATAATAAATGATACCTTCATGCATGCATGGTGGGATACCACGTTTCAGTTCCTGAACACTATCGATAGCACGATATTGATCTGGATTAAATAACTTATCAGCAGTACTGAAGAGTTTTAAACCCACATCACGAATTGGCTGAACTACAGTATTCATAAAATTGGTAAAACCAGCACGGAATGGATCTAGCACACTACCGAAATAGCTACTAGCTCCACATCTATCATTGATACTCTGGATAAGTGAATTCTCACCTTGGGATCCGAGTAATGCTCCCAAGGAAAACACATTGGTGTTTAATGACAACTCATTAACCTGCACTTTTTCCCTCCTAAGATAATTCCTGATAATAAGCACTGTCTTCTTCATCGTCTTCAAGGAATGATTCCACTGTCACATAATTTTGTGTCAGTAAACCAATACGCGAAGACAATCCCGGAGATGTAGTACTAAACAAGAATTGTGATGGATGAATCGAAGTCATAGCTTTCGATAATTCATCCTCAAATATAAAGAACCCGTAAATTTCGTCACCATCAAAATCGATATTGGCGGGGGTAACGATACAAGCATTGATCGACATGGTTTCATCATGTGGATCTTTACGATAGTTCCTTACATACAACTTCATGATGCTTCCATAGGCAAGCGTCGTTGTGTTCATTTGAGACGCTACTCTCAAATCGGTGAATAATCACCTGCTCATGTCGCCATGAGGACCAGACTACATTTCAAACTCAGATATACTGAGCCCATTCCTCTTTCGCTAGCGCTTGCTAGCTACTTCTGGCGATTAACCCAGGATAGTCGTTACACACCCTCGTTAGTTACAACGAGTTCGTACGGGATCACCTACGAGAGGCTCAACCGTTAAAGGAATGTATGCATTTCAAATATCGCTATCTGAACGCCCACTTTTACGCAGGATTTCTGCCTACGGCTACTGGCATACGACCACCTGGACACTCTTGTATGTACTCCTGGATACACTGGTCAACAAGGGGATCATATTTCAGTAATGCATTACGGAAGATCGTGATACTTTCACTTACAGATTTAAAATGACGATTCATGAGGAAGTTCAGGATCGGTAATTTCAATCCATTACACATGATACCCCATGCCAAGATAACTTCATCCATCGGTAGAATACAATCGTGTGGTGTAACAACAGCACGGAATGAATAATGGATACGAGATCCAAAATCATGCTTACGTAACATCGCAGTTTTACCACCAAGCTTCTCTTTAATCAATGATCTATAATAGGTCATCACTCTGGAGAAAATATCGAATAAAGTCTTAGACTGCTGTCTCTCATTGACATGTGACGCATGTTCAGCAAAAGTTTCTGCGCTGAGATCGATGATAGCGGATAGGATCTCTTGTGAAGTACTATCTGCATATTTTAACGTTCCACCGCTACTCTTCAATGGATGCAGTGAATTATGTAACACAGGTAAGTGACGAGTGAACATCACAGATTTCCAATGTTTCATGAACGTCTCGATATGCTGTGCTGCTTTATTTTTCGCAGTACGTGGATACTTATGCAAGAGCATATCCATCATCTCATCCACATGTTCGTAGAAATATTTAAATCCTCTACCTTTTAGATAAGGTACAAAATCTTCTGGAACATCTTCCTCTGGATTTAGGATGATATCTATGATCGTAACATTACGTCTACCTACCGATGCCCAATTACGTAATACCATATACCACACTGGGTGTAATACAGGAGGCATATGCTGCGGTAATCCCAACCAGCTTGTATGACTTAAACTGTCGATGAACTGACTAGTACAGAAGGTATGGCATTTGGAACAATACAATCCTTCCTTAGCTACACCTTTAATTTCACCACACTGACAAGTAGGGACAAATCCCAACTCTCCATCGGATTGACTATAGATGGCATTGGTAAATTCCACCGATAGTTTCTTCGATACTAATGCCTCATTATTCACGATTCTAGCATCTGGATTCTGCTCGAACATCTTATCCAAATCTAGTAAGGTAAACATACGACAGACTTCAGTATCTTCTTCTACTACATCTACCATGGTTCTCCTCTTCTTCTTTAAACTGTTACAGGTATAGATACGATGGATAGAAAATCATCTAGAGTTTTACCACGAGCTCTGAGATGTCTCTTCACTGTTGATATCACCGTAATCTTCGGACTGATATGTAACGCGTTATTATACCAACGAACTCGTGCCTCATCTGCAACCTCTTCCTGTATTTCAGGTGACGGTAGAGTATCCGTTGATAGATCTAACACCAGTTGCAAGTCTGGGACATATAGGACATAGTCACTATCCTGTCGTAAGACTGCGGCGAAAATGATTTTGATCACACTACTCCTCCTAAGTTATCGTTATACCGATATGTACTTGATGGTGAGTAGATACTCTCGAGTACATATGTAACAAAATTTAAAATAATGTTAATAAGAGAAGTACTACTCCTCTTGACTGGAGTAGTACTTCAACTTAAGATGTTAACGTCGGATTACTTGAACAGATTCTGCTGGAGTCCAGTTACACCATAGATCTGGTTGAATGGACTTACAGAAGCCTGCTGGTAGTAACCAACATTGCCTGGGTTAGCAGCGAACTCACGGCCCATCTGCATCATGCCAGTGATGTCGATAGCACCCATCTGCTGCTGAGCGTTGATCAACTTCACACGAGTACGGATAACGTTCTGTAATGGACGGATGAATGCACCAGATAATGCAACTACGTGGTTATCGTAGTGGATCTGTACATCAGGCTGGCACTGTCTGATAACGTTCAGCTGGAGATCAGCATTTGGCTGATGAGACAGCAGAGCCTTATATGACTCACGTAACTCAGGATGACGAATCATCAGATTTAAGTAATCGATCCAGCGTGAATCGAATAACTCTGATCCATTCTGATAGAATCCGATGTACTCCTGATAGAAGTTTACAGCTGGAGTCATAGCAGGGCTCAGCATAGAAGCACCACACATGAAGTTGTTGGCGCTGGTGATCAGCTGAGGAGCCCACTCAGGTAATGCGAAACGCTCTAAACCTGGAATTACAGCACGACCTTCAGCGATGTCTAAGAACAGCATAGGAGCAGAGCAGAAATCAGCAATAACCTTATCACGCTGTGCTAGATTCTCAGCCTTGAATGCCTGGTTATCAGCCTGGTTAACAACAAGGTTACCGATGTTAGGAGCCATGTTGCTTGCTAAGTTAGAGAACTGTGCTTTCCAGAACTGGTTGTCGTATAACTGAGTCGCAGCTAAACCGAGTAATAAATCGACGATACCAGGTGTCATGATGCTGGATACGATATTAGAGATATGGATCTCAGGTAAGAACTTGATGTTACCGTTCTCCAGATGCTGTGAGAAGATAACATAAGCACCGATCGCAGCGATATCAGTACGCTCGATATCAACCTTGCCGAATAAGTCAACATTGTTGCTATTACGACGTGGAACGTTCAGACTTACAGTTAACTTCAGATCTGCACGAGCTGGTACCCCGTGTGGATCATACTGCTTAACGAAGTTATCGTAAACAGTTGGGTTGTTGCTAACCTCAACCTGATACTTCTCTAAAGACTCTACAGTCAGAGCATTGATATCAGGATCAACAGAGCTGATCAGCGCATTAGCGATGTAAACACCCATGTTAGTAACCAGAGGATACATATCTGGAGTTACAACTACAGTGCGAATCAGATTAACATTTGCACCGACTACGTCACGCAGATTTAATAACACGTTTTTTGCATGTGCGATAGTAGGAACGTTGTCCTCAACACGTACTGCGTCTGAGAAGATTAAGGCGATAGCCTTGTCAGCTAATACGAATGCTAATGACTCGGCAGGATAGCTTAAAGCTACTACCTTGATATCAGGAGCACGCTCAGCTAAGAATTTCTTAACACCGGCTACATACTCGGCACCAGCATTAGACATGGCAGTTGCCTGCTGAATTCTGCGAGCTACAGATAAGAAATCAGGAGCTGATGCAGTCATCTGAGGCTGCTGCATGTTCTGCTGATACTGTGGCTGCTGCTGATTCTCTGCACCTGCGCGTCCTACGGTTGGTGCTAATGGGGCGATATTTTCTTCGATACTGGCCATTTGTAAGGCCCTCCTATTTAGAAAAAAGTTAATACAAATATTTGCAAATATTTCTCGTTGTGACATTTCCTTCGATAATACTTGCATATTACTTAAGTAGTCACAACGAGTGAGAACAACAAGTAATCCTGTTGTTCACTTAAGTAATATATACTTGTGACCTTTATGAGAAATAAGTAATCATCTCCCGTGGTCAGAGGTACTCTGGTGTTAAGCCAGAGTAAATGTGTTTCCTCTACAATATACTTACGTTATATAGAAAAATAAAATTCTAGTACGTATAAACCATACTCGCTAAAAAGCATGCTATAGTTCTTAAAATTTATATCTCTATTACAAGGATAAGTATCTATGTTAGATCTGATACTTCCGTTCATCACGGATAGAGCAGCACGTGCTCTACCACCATATCAAATCTTTTTAAAAGATCAGAAAACTTTCGTTTATGATCGCTATAGAAGATTACAGGGCATGTTCGGTCATGAATCCCCTGGTGTTAAATTATTGCGCTATATCTTACAGTTCGTCGATATCGATTATTTACAACGACAAGCTAACAACTATCAACGCTACTTAAATCACTTACGTTATATACGTAAAGATCTTACGGAAATCTTCGACCGTGATAGACGTGGTAGAGGATACTTCGAATTATTCTTCCACACCAGTGACCGTTCTACCGAGGAGTTTTTACTCCCTGTACAGGATGTGAATAGCATCTCAGTACTCCCCCTTCACACCAATAATTGGAACGAATGGAAATATGTAAAACCACTTCGTATTTGGTCACATGATTCCCAGGAATACAGTATCAAGATCATCAACGACTATATCCAGTATAAACACAGCCCGCCTTCTTACGTCATCGAATTATTAGACGTAGTGGCTCTGGTATTCAAATACTACATCTGGTACACTTACGAACGTGATAACGAACCTGCTCAGGAACTTGCTCAGCATGCACCACAGCAGTTATTCTTACACAAGTACGTGATGTGTGATACCGTATGGGATCTTACGGATATTTGGTTACTGAATAAACTTAATTTACTCATGGACCAATCCGAACGTCTACAGGTAGCTAAATTTGACAGCAGTAGTATCACTGCAGATTACCAATGGGGTTGGATCGCTATGACTTGTCGTAGAGGTTTTGAATCCATTTGGGATCTCCTCTACGATATCCGGAAAAATATCCAACCAGAAAGTCTACTCTCCTCGAAGATACTCACTAGTGGTTCTATCAACGACCGTATCCGTTATACTGATCGTGAGTTAGTATTACCTTATGCTACTCAATACGACTGGTATCGATACCTGCGTGATAAAGACATAGTTAAGTTCTTCGTTAAATTGTGGAGGACGAGACCAGAACTACCTACTTCCAAACGCATGATGTATAATCTCAGTCGTGATTATAAACGTATGTTGTTAAGACAACCGTGGAATCAATGTCTCAACGTAGCACTCAAGGAGAAGATCCATAACGAGATGCTTGCTCTAGATAGAGATCTAAGCATCTACTAAGTTGAAGACAGTACACCGTCTCCAGGGTGTTCCACCGGCGCCTTACGGACATCCGGTTTCACATATAATAGATATACATGTAGTTAAACTTTACTTCAGGGCTAGTTCTCCTTACCCGGAGAGCTAGCTCTATCGTTATTTTTTAAGTCAGTGCATAGAGCGCTTACTATATGAATCCCATCGTTGTAAGTAGGTCCGATATGACCTTGGGTGAACAATCCAGCTGTTTCTGCATCACTACCCACTGAACCAACGACCAACGTCAGTGTTTGTTTTGCAATAATAAAATCACTGCCAATATGATAATAACGAATTCGGTGCAGAGAATCATGGATACAGCGCTTATCACATAACTGTTTGTATAAAAACTATTGCCGCCACCGACGTGACCATGAAAATAAATACCACCTCGGTCGTCATACTCCCAAGAACCACTCAACGTCAAATACAGGGTTCCAATGTTCAACGCATTGTCACCACCAGCATGATAATTTGATGCAATAGAACTGTTTCTACCAGGTACTGTGGTCGTAGCGCTATCCGTTTAATTCTTAGATAAGCGAGAACCTGTATACGTACCGGAACCCGATGTGTCTGCGTTGTTGAGGGTATTCATGCCATGAAAAATACCTGACATATCCGAATTATTAAAAGAAGCGCCGCCGTATGAATATTCACGGTCAGATAATTGTGTATCGTGCAACCAATGATAATCTGAGAATGTGATCAGTGCATGGAAACAGCGCTGTGTTAATTTTTGGATAGACGAGCACCAGTGGCCCAATTAGTGTCTCCCGCGTAACTGCACTGCCATTGAAAAATACCTGCATACGCACCACGTATTATACCCCCAACACCATCGAAAACAGTTCCAGTACAACGTAACGAATACTCACTGCGTCCATCATGATAATCCTAAAGGTCAGTGCATAGAGCGCTCATACCGTCCCAGCTACAGTCGCCATCAGTATTGTGACCGGTAACAAATAAACCGCTATTCGAATAGGCGACCCAATAATTACCGACGACGAAATTCACAGTCATACCGTAATAGTAATTAAAATTAGCGCCATTATGATAATCTTAAAGGTGGTCAGTGCACGGAATCAGCGCTATCTTAATTTTTGGATACACGAGAACCTGTAATGGCGCTATACTGGTACCCTGCTGTGTCAATGTTCGGCGAATAGTCGTAGCCATCTACGGTCAACCACGGCCCGCA
>Ga0256405_10005009_pt1 | contig 23699 bp, 20 predicted proteins | sample RumenRJG_02DNA_FD_189096 | JGI IMG/M metagenome (GOLD analysis project Ga0256405, IMG submission 189096) | Bovine rumen microbial communities from Lethbridge, Alberta, Canada - RJG_02 | ecosystem: Host-associated > Mammals > Digestive system > Stomach > Rumen | place: Canada: Alberta... | reverse complement strand
ATACGGCGACAATCACCTTGTCGCCGACCTTGCTCTCGCATGGATCGCGGCTGGTGCAAAGCGGGATGGATTGCGCCTCAGACGCGCCACCCGCCTCTCGCAAAAGCTCGACGCCTCAGCCGTCGTTCTCCACGACCCCCATGGTGAATCCTCCAATCTCTGGGGCGCCTTCGACCGCGTTCGCCGCAATCTCCCGCGCATTCGACTGCACTTCGCGTGTAAAGGACTTTAATGCGCGGCGAATCCGCCGCGCTGTTTTGTGGTCGGAGTTGTAGGACCACGGATGTGGGATGGTTGTGTCGGAATCGTTCTTGGATTCGACACGAAGGAAGGTTGTGTCGTGGTTGAGGGATGGTCGTTGGATGTTTTGGAAATGGTTGTGTAGCAGTTGAGTCGTGGCTGATAGCGGCTATTATGACGAATGGTGGATGGGGCGTGTGTGTGGGCACTGCCGCCCGTTCACGGTGTCGCCTCGACTTGAGCCAGTTCCAAGTGCCCCCTGACGGGGGCATTTATGGTATAATGTCCGAACACTTATGAAAGTTCGGGAACTCCATGTGAGAATAGCGCTCATGGCGGGTGTCTTTGCCGCCATGCTATGGGGTTTTCAGGCAATGATCCTGCACCATGCGCCCGATATGTTCCGCGCTCCGCAAGAGGATATGTCGTTCGGGTGGTATGTGCCGCTTTTCTCGCTCTACGTTGTCTGGACGGAGAGGCGGAAGATCCTCGACTCGCTTGGAGCGCCTTCATGGGCGGGGCTTTTGGCGACATTGCCGTTTCTCGTGCTCGGCTTTCTCGGCGTCAGGGGCATACAGCTCCGTTTCGAGATTGTCGCGTTTGTGGGGCTCTTGATAACCGTTCCATGGGCGTTCTTCGGCAAGGAGACGGCGAAGGCCGTCCTTTTCCCGGCGCTTTTCCTTCTCTTCTGCATTCCGCTCGCGACGTTCCTCGATGTCGTGACTGTCCACCTGCGGCTTCTCGCGAGCTCTACGGCGTTTGCGGTTGCGCGCGGCGTTGGCGCGGACATAGTCCAGCAGGGCACGATGGTCGGCGCGGCCGACGGGTCATTCTCCATAGACGTGGCCGATCCTTGCAGCGGGCTCCGCTCGCTCTTTGCTCTTATGGCGCTTACGGCTGGATATGCGTATTTTACGCAGCCGACGTGGCTTCGCCGCGGGATTCTTTTCGCGGCGTCTGTGCCTATCGCCATCCTCGGCAACGTAATGCGAATTCTCACTATCGTGCTTGTCGCGAACTTTGCGTCTTCGGATTTCGCCACTGGTTTCTATCACGACTACTCGGGCTTTGTCGTTTTTGCGGTGGCGATCTTGCTGATGGTGGCGACAGGCGAGGGGATATGCAAAGTTTGTGAGTTGAGAGTTAAGAGTTGTGAGTCGGGGGAACGGGTGATGGACACCGGCGAGACTAGCGTGGTCAGGCCCACACGGCGTTGTCAGCGTGGCCTGACCCCATGGTCTTCGTTGCTTGTCGCCGTTCTTGCCTTTGCGCTTGTCGTCCCGTTGATGTTCTTCCAGGCGGCAACGCCCGACGTGACGGTCGCCGAGGCACCAAACGTCCACCTTGCAGAAATTCCCGGTTTCTCGTCGGAGATCCTTGAGCCCTCCGAGGCCGAGTTAACGGTCCTTCCGTCTGACACGATTATCGAAAAGCGCCGCTATGTCGCCGACAGCGGTGACTGGATGGTCGTCTCTCTCGTCGTCGGCGGAAAGTCAAAGAGTTCGATCCACCGTCCGGAACTGTGCCTCCCGGCACAGGGGCTTCGCATGGAACGCCCGCGCACTCGCTCCGTCGCCGGGCGCGACTGGCGCTTTATCGACCTTGCGTCAAAGGATTCGCCGACATTTGGCTTTGCCTACACTTTCTTCAACCAGGAGGGCTTCAAGACGGCGAGCCATGTCTCGCGCATTTTCCGCGACGTAGTTGACCGCAGCGTCCTCAACCGCATAGACCGCTGGGCGATGGTGACCGTCAATGCGTCCAGGAGCGACGACATCGGGCTTTCCTATCTTCTGTCGCGTTTAGAACTTGATGGAGGTGATGCGAAATGACGAATCTTCTTCACCGGCTTGCTCCGTTCGCCATAGTCTTCTTCGCGGCGCTTGCACTGACGCTTGTGCTGACTCCGATAGTGCGCGAGATAAACCGTCGCCTTGGCATGGTCGACAAGCCCGATCCGCGCCGCATAAACAAGGTGCCTATCCCGCGCGGCGGTGGTGTTGCGCTTTTCCTCGGCCTCTTTGGGTCGTTTATTGTGTACGTCCTTGTCACGGGAACGCGCTGGGTTGGCTCTGGTGTTGGAACGCATCCGATGCGCCTTGCTGCGCTTGCGCTCGCCGTGTTTCTTATTGGGCTTGTAGACGACAAGTGGAGCCTGCCGCCGAAGCTCAAGCTTCTTGGGCAGATCGCCGTCGCCTTCGCGACGTGGGCATGGGGAGGGCTCGGTTTCCATACGCTTTGGCCTTCGTTGCCCGCTGTGTTTGACTGCGTCATCACCGTCTTCTGGGTCGTTGGCGCGGTGAACGCCTTCAATCTCATTGACGGGCTCGACGGGCTCGCGTCGGGGATTGCGCTTATCGCAGTTCTCGGCATGGCTGGGTCTCTTATGTTTCTCGGCTCGCCAGACCAGACGATTTTCCATTTCGCGTTTGCAGGAGCACTTGTCGGGTTCCTCAGGTACAACTACAATCCGGCGTCCATCTTCCTCGGCGACTCCGGGTCGATGCTGATCGGTTTTTTGGTGTCGACGTTGCCGCTCGCGACGCAGACTGCAAATTCGTTCCTTGTGTCCGTGGGCGTTCCGATGCTGGCCATGGGCGTGCCGATCTTCGATACGTCCCTTGCGATTTTGCGGCGTTCGATAAGGCACCTCATCTTCAAGCGCGAGAACCGTGTCGCGGCTGCGGGTGACAGCGCCCAGGTCATGACAGCAGACCATGACCACCTTCACCACAGGATACTGCGCGCCACGGGGCTTGACCAGCGCAAGACGGCATGGATACTTTACATGATTACGCTGGTTGCGGTGTTCTTCGGGCTTTCCGGCATCGTGCTTAAGTCTCGCGCCGCCGGCCTCTGGATCATTGCCTTTGCCGCTGCGTGCGTAATAGTCTTTCGCGACATGGCACGCGTCGAGCTCTTCGACGCAGGCAAGCTCCTCGCCTCGTTTGCGCACGACAGGGCGAGGACGACACGTCGCCGCTGGGCTAAGCTTATTGTGCCGTTCTACGTAGTGTTCGATGTAATGGCTCTTGTCGGGACGTTTTTTGTGACGTTCTACGCGATGCAGTTCCCAGTGACCAAGACTGTTTGCCGCGTGGCGCTGCCGATCAACGTGGCTGCGACCTTTGCCGCGCTCGTCTTCTTCCGTACGTATGTAACGGTATGGTCTCGCGCAATGGCGTCAAACTTCGTGCGACTTCTCCTTGCGTGTGCGTTTGGCGCGGTTATCGGCGGTGTTGGCGTATACTATGCGCCAAACACGCTGCCGAGCCACATAGCGACCTCAGAGATGTTTGGTGCCGTCCTCGTAAACTTCCTGCTTTCGTTTATCCTCATCGCCATGGCTCGCCTTGCTCGACCCGTGGTCCGCGACCTCTTCTATGCCCTCGACTGCTCGCGGCTGAGGGGCAGGAAGGACGTCTCTCGCGTACTCATCTATGGCGCCGGACTAAGGTATCGCTCATTCAGGCGCGAGCTGGTGAGGAGAACCACTGCGAACAACCGCATAATAGTCGGGCTTCTTGACGATGACGTCCTGATGCGTGGGCAGTACATCGGCGGGATCAAGGTCTACGGCACTCTTATGGAAGCCCCTGAGATAATCAACGTGGTAAACGCAGACGCGGTAGTCGTCGCGTGCGAGGTTTCGGACCAGTGGCTCAATGTCATTCGCAAGACACTTGCGCCCACGGGCGTAAAGATAACGCATTTCAACTTCATCGAAAAGGAGATATAGTCATGGCTTACGACAGGGAAGAAGTTCTCAAGTACCACATCGGCGGGAAGGTTGCGGTCGCGCTCCCGAAGCCGCTCAAGACGAAGGACGACCTTTGCCTCGCCTACACGCCTGGCGTCGCGCACGCAGTCAAGGCGATAGCGGAGAACAAGGACGCGGCGTGGGACGTCACGGCAAAGCGCAATCTCGTAGCTGTAGTCTCGGACGGCACGGCGATTCTCGGGCTCGGCGACCTTGGTGCTGCGGCGTCCGTTCCGGTGATGGAAGGCAAGGCCGTTCTCTTCAAGGCGTTCGCCGACGTGGACGCGTGGCCAGTTCCGCTCGCGCACTGCCGCAAGGACGGCAAGGACACGGGGCCCACCGATCCGCAGCGCGTCATCGACGCTGTGATGGCCCTTGCCCCTCAGTACGGCGGCGTCAATCTCGAGGACATCGCCGCGCCCGCCTGCTTCGAGATCGAGGACAAGCTCGACAAGGCGCTCGACATCCCGGTGTTTCACGACGACCAGTGGGGAACGGCAGTTATTTCGCTCTCTGGCGTGATGAACTACGCGAAGCTCGCCGGCAAGGAACTGAAGGACCTCAAGATCGTGATGAACGGCGCGGGCGCGGCTGGCATCCGCATTTGCGAGATGTGCAAGGCGGCCGGAGTCGTCGACGTCACGATGTGCGACTCGAAGGGCACGATCCGCAAGGACCGCACCGATCTCAATCCCTACAAGGCGCGGCACGCGGTCGACACGACGGCGAAGACGCTCAAGGAGGCGATCGCCGGCGCAGACGTCTTTATCGGCGTGAGCGCCGCGAACGTCCTTTCCGGCGAGGATGTCGCCAAGATGGGCGATTTCCCAGCAATCTTCGCGATGGCGAACCCTGACCCGGAGATCGCGCCTGCTGAAGTCGCAAAGGCGCTGAAGGGCAGGAAATACGTAATGGTGACTGGCAGGAGCGACTACCCGAACCAGATCAACAACGTGCTCGGCTTCCCATATCTCTTCCGCGGCGCTCTCGACGTCAGGGCGACGACGATCAACACCGAGATGAAGGTTGCGGCTGCGAACGCGCTTGCGATGCTTGCACGCGAGCCCGTCCCGGATGACGTGAAGGCGCTCTATCCAGACGAGACGCTCGAGTTCGGCACCGGCTACATCATCCCCAAGCCGTTCGACCGCCGCCTAAAGGACATCGTTCCCGCCGCGGTTGCCGAGGCAGCACGCCGCACCGGCGTCGCGCGTCTTTGATGCTTGTCAGATGAGTCAGACGGAACTTCTTTCTCCCGCTGGGGATTTCGAGACGGCGCTTGCGGCGTTTGACGCTGGCGCGGACGCGGTATACTGCGGTCTCGCCGACTTCTCAGCGCGGGCCTTTGCGAAGAACCTCTCGTTCGAAGATCTTGGGCATCTCGTCCGCTTCGCGCATGCGAAGGGCAGGAAGGTCTACGTCACGTTCAATACGCTCGTCGACGAGGTTGACGTCGAGCAAGCCGTCGAGACGCTTTCTCGGCTTGAGGAAATCGGCCCGGACGCGCTCATCGTCCAGGATCTTGGCATCGCGCGTCTCTGCCGTCGCCATTTCCCGGGGCTCGCTCTCCACGCCTCGACGCAGCTCGTTGCCCACAATCTCGAAGGCGTCCTCGCTCTGAAGGATGTCGGCTTTACGCGCGTCGTTCTTGCACGCGAGCTGTCGCTTGCAGAAATCGCCTCCATCTCCAAGCGTTGCGGCGGCCTTGAGCTCGAGTGCTTCATTCACGGCGCGCTTTGCTACTCGATTTCAGGACTTTGCCTCTTTGGCGCGATGGAGAAGGGCAGAAGTGGCAACCGCGGCAAATGCCCCTACTGCTGCCGCATGGGATATGGCCAGCCGGTCAACCCGTACATCTTCTCCATGAAGGATCTGCGGCTTGGCGAGGATGTTCGGAAGCTCGTTGACGCTGGCGTCGTCTCGCTCAAGATCGAGGGACGCATGAAATCGTCGCTCTATGTCGCGGCCGTCACTAAGTTCTATAGACAGATACTCGATTCTCGTGGAGGGAAGGGCGTTACGCTTGCCGACCTCGAGACGATCTTCTCTCGCCGCACGACGGAGCTATATCTCGACGGCAAGGGCAAGGAATCGCCAATCGACCCCGAGTCGCTTGGTCACCTCGGCGCGCCAATCGGAACCGTGAAGCGCGTCACGAAAGACCGCGAAGGGCGCAGATGGCTTCGCTTCCACACGGCACGCGCCCTTGAAGTCCACGACGGGCTTCAGTTCGACACGATGGCAGACGGCAGACACCTTGGGCTCGGCATACGCGAAATGCGCCCTGCGATTTCAAGGACGCCGGTTTTTGAAGTTGCAGCGGGAACGGACGTTGAGATAGAACTTCCCGAAGATTTCCCGATCCGCGAGGGAGAGAATGTCTACTGCTCGATGTCGAACGCCGTGAAGCGCATGTTCCCGATCCCAAGCTTCCGCCCGAGCGACTATCCGGGCAACATCAAGATCGACCTCGAAGTGACTATCGCCGCCGACTCGATTTCCGCTGCGGCGAACGGCGTTACTGCGTCGATCCCCGGCACTTTTGTTTCTGCGAAGAATCCTGAAAAGACTTACGACGCCGTTGAAAAGGCGTTCTCGAAACTTGGCGAGACGAATTACGCGCTTGGAAAGCTCTCTCTCGTCGATCCCGACAGGCGCTTTGCGCCGATGAGCGTCTTGAACGATTTGAGGCGCGATCTCGTCGAGCAACTTGACGAGGCCCGTGAAAAGGCGAGAAGGGCAAAGGTCGAGGCGGCGCTTGCGGATGACGGGGAGTTGTCCGGAATTTCACAAGGGAATGTTGCTGCGCGTCGGCTTAAGATCCGCGTCGGCCAGACTGTTCCTGCAGGGGAGTGGGACGAAATAATAGTCGCTGTCACGGCGTCGACGAATGACGTTGAAGTCGGTTCATTCGCCGCTTCTAAGGCGCGACTCGCCTTGCCTGTTTATACCGCCGAGCCAGACTTCAACAAGCTGCGCGTTTTCGTGAAGCGGCTTCATCGCGAAGGTTTCGAGAAGTGGGAGGCGAGTGATCTTGCGACGCTTCGGCTCCTAAAGGCGGCTGGCGTCTCGGACATCACTGCCGACTGGACGCTCTATGCATTCAACTCCCACGCACTTGCCGAGCTTTCTTCGCTTGGCGTGAAGCGCTTTGTGGCAAGCCCCGAGAATGTGCGTGAGAACCTCTCCTATCTTGCCGAGAGCGGATACGACATTGAATTCCTCGCCCAGCAGGCAACACCGCTTTTCGTTTCGCTTACCAAGCCCGCCGCAGAGCAGGCCGATGGTCTTGCGATCTATCGCCGCGACAACCTCTGGGTAACGACGCGCCCAGTTCCTCGCACCTTCGATGCTCCCGCCGGTGCATCCGTGCGTCTCGACCTCTCCTGGAACCCACCGGAATGATAGCAGATGCACTAAAGAAACTTGCGCGGCTTTTCTGGCTTTTGCCGGGATTCCTCCTGTGGGCATCGTTTCCGCCAATGGCGGAGAAGACCGACTGCGTGTTTGCTCTTGCACCGCTGATCTGGTTTGCCCGCAACAGGGATTCTAAGGCGAACTTCCGCCTCTGGTTCCTGAACGGCTTTGTCTTCTGGTTCGCTACGCTTTCCTGGATGCCGGCAATCGTCAAGAATGGCGGGCCGTGGCCGCTCGTTGTCCTCGGCTGGGGCGCTCTCGCCGCTTATTGCGCGCTTTACTTCGGTGCTTTCGGCTGGCTCTCTTCAAAAGTCTGGGCGTGGGTCAAGGACGAGGGCACGGCGTGGCGCAAGCCGCCGCGCTTCCCCTACGTGCGCCGACTCTTCGCAATCCTCGTCGCCGAGCCGCTCCTGTGGTGCGGGCTTGAGCTCCTCCGTTCGCGTCTTTTCGGCGGCTTCTCGTGGAACCACCTTGGGCTTCCGCTCGTCAACGCCAACCTCGGCTCTCCTGCGGCCTTAGGCGGCGTATATCTCGTAAGCGCCGTAGTAATTCTCGTCAACGGCACGATTGCGGGCATTGCCGAACGCATAATGAAGCGTACGACCCGCTGGGCGTCGCTCGAGACGCTTATTCCTTTTCTGCTCATTTGGGGGATTTACGCCTTGGGCGGAATCTGTATGCTGCGCATTGCCACCAACTCGTCCGAAGGCGGCTGGGAGACTGAATCGAGGACGGTCGCGATGGTCCAGCGCAATTTCCCGTGCGTCTTCAAGCCGACGGAACGTGAGGACCCGATTGCCGTCTACTCCAACTTGCTTGCGAACGTCGCCTACACGCGTCCAGATCTCGTGGTGCTGGCGGAGAGCGCGCTAAGCGAGTTTGGCGCGGCGGATTCGCCGCGCTCGCTCGCCTTCGCCCGTTGGGTCGCCAAGTCGACAGGCGCGCGTGAGGTGATCGCCGGTGGCGGACGGTTCGCTGACGGCAAAGAATACAATTCGGCGGTGCTGTTTTCTGATTTTGGCTTGGATGTGCGGCAGTCAGGATGCAGTATGCAGATCTACGACAAGGTCCACCTTGTGCCATTTGGGGAGTTTATCCCGGGCGACAAGTGGATCACTGCGCTCCAGAAACTTGCGCCTGTCGGGAGCTGTACTCCTGGCGAGCTGAAGATCCTTGGCGACTACGGCGTTGCGATTTGTTACGAGGACACAGATTCCGCGCAGATGCGCGCGCTGTCGCACTTGGGCGCACGTGTGCTTGTCTTCATCACGAACGACAGCTGGTTCTCCGATTCTGTCGAGGCCGAGCAGCACGCCTGGCAGTCGGTCGCGCGCGCCATTGAGACTGGTCTTGCGGTTGTGCGCGTCGGCAACTCTGGCGTAACGGGGACTATCACCAACGACGGCAGGGCGAATTGGCTTGCAGATGCGACAGGACGGCCGCTCGTCGATGTGCGCGGCACTATGTGCGACAGGGTGGAGGTTCTATGCCCGCCATGCCCTACAATGCGCCCCATGACAATATATTGCCTTTTTGGAGACATACCGCTCGCCGTCTCATTTGCACTTCTCATCGTATCGATGGTTTTGGTAAAATATAGGAACACCTATGAAAAACGAAGATACCTGTCCATGTAAGAGCGGCAAGACCTTTGGGGAATGCTGCGGTCCTATCATTTCCGGCGAAAAGAAGGCCGAGACTCCCGAGGCGCTTATGCGCGCGCGGTATTCGTCCTATGTCACAGGCGATGTGCTGTTTTTGAAGTCCAGCGCCACCGAGGAAGTCCAGGCCGAGTTCGACGAGAACGCTTCCAAAGCGTGGTCTGCGGCTGCCGAATGGCACGGCCTCGAGATCATATCCACAGAGAAGGGCGGCCCGAAGGATAAAGAGGGCATTGTCGAGTTCCGCGCCCTCTATACCGCGAACGGCGAATTCTGCAACCACCACGAAGTCTCGAAGTTCGTGCGTCAGGGCAAGGAGTGGAAGTTCGCGGACGGCGAACTCGTAGGCGAGACGCCGACGGTGCGCGAGGAGCCGAAGATTGGCCGCAACGACCCGTGTCCTTGCGGCTCGGGGAAGAAGTACAAGAAGTGCTGCGGCAAGGACAAGTGATTTGAAGCCGGCGGCGTTCCTCTTCGATCTCGACGGGACCTTGGTCGATACCGAGGCGCTCTGGACTAAGGCCATAGTCGATTTTGTCGTCTCGCGCGGAGGGAAGACGACATACGAGGAGATTCTGCCGTCCGTAATCGGGCGCAACTGGCTTGACATCGACCGTTCTTTGCACGAAAGGTTCCCCGAAATCGGGGAGTCGTCGCCAATGGAGGATGCCGTGGAGCTTCGCAGGTTCTACGACGCATACGCGACCAATCCGTCGTCCATGCGAATAGAGGGGTCGATATCGTTTTTCCGCGCCGTTTCGAAGATTGCGCCGTGCGCTATAGTCTCCGGCTCGCCGCATGACGATGTAGTCGCAGCAGCGAAGCTCTGCGGCATAGACGACTGCCTCTCGCTTGTCCTCGGCGCGGGAGAGTACGAAGCAGGGAAACCCAGCCCGAGCGGGTTCCTCAAGGCGGCAGAACTTCTCAAGGTCGCGCCTGCCGACTGCGTTGTCGTCGAAGACTCGACTGTCGGCGTAAAGGCGGGTGTCGCAGCCGGCATGAAGGTCATCGCGCTTGACCGCGCGGCGCTTGTGCCGCAGACATTCAAGGGCGAGACGTGGAGAGTCAAGGATCTTTCGGAGATCGACGTCGGAAAGGAGTTTTCATGAGCTCGAATCCCGACTACGACCGCTGGTATGCCGCGCGACACGTTCGCATACTCCTTTCTCCGACGCACCGACTCGAGACGTTCGGCAATACGCTCGTTAACTACCATCTCATTTCCGAGCTCGACGACCATCCGGGAAAGATCCGCGTCCGCGAAGGACGGCTTGAGGCGCATCAGCCGCTCGTCATCGCGCCGCATTTCGCCGAAGTGACGGCCGAGGGTTTCAGCGACGAGGCGAAGGCGTACGTCGAGTGGCTCAAGGCAAACGAGGAGAGTCTGCGGATACTCCGCTACGGATATTGCCTTAAGACAGACAACTTTTCCGAGCAGATCGTCACCGATTCGCTTGCTGCCGTAACCGAGCGCGTGAAGAGCGAAGTCGTGGCGTCGCGCGACGGATTTGCCGCGGTGCTGCAGGGCGTTGACGAGCCGTGGGATGTCGCACTCGTCGAACTGTGGCGGCGCGAGGTGGACAAGAGCTTTTCAACGAACGTCAAGGAACTTGATGAAAACGGGAAGTTGTTTGGGTAGGAAAGTTGAAAGGTTGAAAAGTTGAAAGGTTGAAAAGTTGAAGGGTTGAAAGGGTTACGAGCTTGTTGATTTGAAGTTTCTTGTGTGATTGAAATTTGTGATTTTCATTGGAGGAAAGACATGGAAAGAAGAACGAAGATAATTGCAATCGCGAACCAGAAGGGCGGCGTCGGCAAGACAACGACAGTCGTCAATCTTGCGGCGGCGCTTTCGGCGCGCAAGCGCACTGTGCTCGTGGTTGATCTCGATCCTCAGGCGCACGCTACGCTTGGCCTTGGGCTCGAGAAGTGCCCTGGCGTCTCGCTTTATCCTGTCCTTCTCGGCGAAAAGCAGATAGCCGACGTCATCCAGCCAACCAAGTGGAGCTGCCTAAACGTGATTCCTTCCGAGGTTGATCTCGCTGGCGCGGAGCTTGAACTTTCGATGCGCGAAGACCGGCTTGAGATCATTAGGAACGCCCTCGCGCCCGTGAAGGAGTCTGGTGCGTTCGACTACATCATCCTCGACTGCCCGCCGTCTCTCGGAATCGTTATGACGAGCTCCCTCGTCGCGTCCGATGGCGTTCTAATCCCGATTCAAGCCGAGTTCCTCGCGATGGATGGTCTCGCCCTCATCACGGGCTCGATAGAGAGGATTCGCTCGGCGGCGAATCCCGCTCTCGAGCTAAACGGCATCGTCTTTACGATGGTGAATTCCGTCGCCAAGCTGACGCAAGACGTCATCAACGAGGTTAGGGGGCATTTCGGCGACAAGGTCTACGAGACTCTTATTCCCCGCAACGTTCGCGTCTCAGAGGCGCCGTCGATGGGAACGCCCGTCGTATTTCTCGATCCTCGCTCCAAGGGCGCAGAGTCATACAAGGCCTTTGCGTGGGAGTTTATGGCTAAGAACCCGACGCGCTTCGATACTGCTCCTGCAAAGGCGCAAAGCACTGGCGGCGAGCAGTTTTCAAGTGCGCCGATAGCGCCAAGCGACGCGCCAGCCAACTCTTAAACTCAACTCATAACTCTCAACTCCTCCACTCTCAACTCATCCACGCTTAACTTTCCATGACGCTATCCGTCGTCATCACCACGCGGAATGAATCTGCGAACATCGCGAACTGTATTCGCGTGTTTGACGATTTCCGCAACGATGTCGAGGTAATCGTCGTCGACAACGGCTCTACTGACGACACGAAGGGAATTGCCGCGTCGCTTGGCGCGAAGGTCTTGGACAAGGGGCCAGAGCGCAGCGCACAGCGTAATCTTGGCTGGCGCACTGCCGTTGCGCCGTGGGTCGTGATACTCGACGCAGACATGATTCTGCCGCGCGAGACGATTGAGGAAATGCTTGCCTGCGCTTCGCGCGGCGATGGGGTCGCCGCATACTGGATTCCTGAGGTTCGCACAGGCAATGGGATTCGCGTCAAGGCGCGCAACTTCGAGCGATCCTTCTACGACGGCACATGCATAGACGCGCTTCGTCTCTTCTCGAAGGAAGTCCTTGAAAAAACTGGCGGCTACGACGAGAACCTGATAGCTGGCCCGGAGGACTGGGAACTCGATATACGCGTTCTCGAGACTGGGGCTAAGTGCGAGGTACTGAAGAACCATCTGATACACAACGAGAAGCGCCTGACGCTTAAGAGGATGCTTGAGAAGAAGGCGTACTACACCAAGAGCTTTGCCGCATACCAGGCGAAGTGGAAGGGCCATCCCGCGGTAAAGAGGCAGTTCTCGCCGTGGTATCGCTTTGTCGGGGTGTTTGTCGAGAAGGGGAAGTGGAAGCGTCTCCTTCGCCACCCCATTCTTGCATGCGTAATGTATTTTGAGCGCATTGCCGTAGGATTGGTTTATTTGGCCAATAAGGGATGAGTGAGGAAAGTTTAACACGGAGACACAGAGACACGAAGACACAGAGTTTTTTGAAACTCTCTGTGCCTCTGTGCCTTTGTGCCTCTGTGTTAAATCAAAGTGGTGACGAGTATGGCTGATGGGACATACGAACGGCGAGGCCCGCGCGAAGCGGAGTTAAAGCGTCTTCAGCGCCTTATCGACGAGCAGCACAGCAAGGCCGAGCCCAAGAAGACAGTGAAATCCTCCCGCTAAGTGTCCTAATTCAGAAGCGATGTCGTGTTGGCGAATTTCTGTAGGCGGTGGGGGTCGTACTTGTTTTCTTCTTGAAGTAGCGGACGAAATGTGCGTCTGACGAGAAGCCGACCTTTAGCGCAATTTCGCGTACAGAGGCCTTTGTCCGTGAAAGGAGCGACATTGCCGCCTTAACGCGCATGTCGAGTATGACGTCACGCAAGGACTTGCCGTGCACGGTACGGAAACGCTCGCGTACGAGCGAATGCGATGCGCCCAGGTGTTTGACGACGTCGTCTACGCCTATGCCCTCGGTGAGATGCCGCCTGACGAACGACAGCGCCTCCTGGATTATGTAGCCGGAAGGTGGTACCGTGCGCGTCGAGTTGCGCTCGGTCACGCCGACCGGTGGGACAAGAACTGGCTTCTTCGGCGGCTTCACGCGTTTCGAAGACATAAGAGAATCAAGCACCTCTGCGGCGCGCCGTCCAAGCCCCGCGTCGTCAGTCCGTACGCTGGACAGCGGCGGCTTTGTCGCTTCGCACATCATCTCGTCGTCGTCGACTCCGAGTACTGCGATGCGCGAAGGAACGTCGATCTTTAGCTTGCGGCAGGCGGTCAGCACGTTGATTGCCTCGAGATCCGTTGCACCAAGGACTGCGGCTGGCTTTGGCAAGGACGATAGGAAGTCCTCGAGCGCACCGGACTCTTGGCGCCATACGACCGGTGCCGCCCCTTTATGCGCGAGCCCATCGGCAAAGCCAGCAAGCCGCTCGTCTGACCAGTTCGTCGGCGATGGCGTCGGTATGAAGGCGTATGTCCTGAACTTCGACTTGGAAAGAAAGTGCTCCGCGGCAGTTTGCCCCACGGCGCGGTCGTCGTTCTTTAGAAGGGCATAGAGCGTCCCGTGGCGTGGTATCGTTCCGTCGGGGCAGTGGATCATCACGACCGGCACGGGCTGATTGAGAAGTCCCTCGATCTGTGGCGTCATCACGCGGGGGCTAACGATTATCCCGTCAAGCCCGTCTGCAACGATGGCGTCCAGCGCTGCGCCGTTTATGTCGCCAGGATCCTGTACGAATCGGATACTCCAGTCGTGACCGTCGTTGACGTAGTTGAAGATGCCGGTGAGCTCGTTTCGGCCTGCGATCCCGTTGATAGTTGATATGACCAGGACTTTCCGCATGGGGGCATTATAGAAAATATGTGTCGAAAATGTCAATAGACTCTTGTCGAAAGATACAATGACTGCTGTTGACTGAGAAACAATGCGAGTGGTAGAATGGCGGCACGTAAGCGCACTATTGCGACAACCCAAAACAAGGAGAAAATATGGATTTCATGAGTACGGTTAAGGGTTCCCTGCTGGAAGGTTTCTATCCGGCTGGTTGGGACATGAAGAAGATCGACAAGTGCTGCAGCAACAAGCCTGCGGATGTTTTAAAGCCGCAAAAGTTCTGGAACAAGGCGTTTAAGCCCGTCCAGTGCGGCGACCTCGTCGAGTTCGAGGTGAAGATGGGCCACGAGATCGCGTCGGAGATCCGCAAGGCGAAGGAGCGCGGCGAGAAGATCGCGTTCATCCTTCCCGTCGGGCCGATGGGCATGTACAAGTGGGCGGTCTACTTCCTCAAGGAGTGGAACGTCTCGTGCGAACACGTCTGGTGCTTCAACATGGACGAGTGGGCGGACGGCAAGGGCAACACGCTCGTCGGCGACGCGAGCTTCCAGTATGCGATGGAGCAGGCGTTCTACAATCCGCTCGGGAAGCTCACTGTCCCGAAGGACCACCGCAACTTCGCGACGAAGAAGAACCTTCCGACCTACCCGAAGAAGATCGCCGCGCTCAAGGCCGATGGCGCGAAGCTCGTCCTCGTCTACGGCATCGGGCGCATGTGCCACATCGCATTCTGGGAGCCGATGATCGGCGGCGAGTTCAAGACCGACAAGGAGTGGCTCGCGCAGCCCTACCGCATCGGCGTGCAGCTCCATCCGCTCACGATCGAGCAGAACGCTCAGACTTCCTTCAAGTCAAGGACGACGCTCGTTCCCTGCCGCGCGAACACGATGGGCCCGGGGCTCATGTTCCAGGCCGACTACGCGATTGGCGGCGCCGACGGCACCTTCGGCCGCGGCATGCAGTGGCAAGGGATGTCCCTTTGGATGACGCTCCGCTACGGGCCGTCGCGTTGGGTCACCTCGAGCTGGATCCCGACAATTCCCGGACGTCTCTTCTTCCTCAAGGAACTCGCAGGTCCCCTGATCGCCGAGGCGAACTGATGCGAAAGGTCGTTGCAGCCGGCTCGATTCTCGTCGACAAGATCAACGAGATCGGCGCCTACCCGAAGGCGGGAGAGCTCACGCAAATACGTGCGCGCTCTCGTGTTCCGGGCGGGCTCGTGCCAAACACCGGCTGCGACATCCACATCCTCGATTCGAGGATTCCCGTGTCGGCGTTCGGTGCCGTCGGTGATGACGACGACGGGCGTTTCGCCGTTGCGGAACTGGATCGCCGCGGACTCGACACGGCTGGCGTCGTGGTGAAGCCGACGGCGACTTCCTTTACGGACGTCATGAGCGTCCCAGGCGGCGAGCGCACTTTCTTCACCTATCCTGGCGCGAGCGCCGAATGGGGCTACGACGATTTTCCGTTTGAAAAAATCGAGCCAAGAGACCTTGTCCTTCTTGGCTATTTTCTCCTGCTTGCGAAAGTCGACGCGGGCGACGGGCTAAAGATCCTCAAGGAACTGAAGCGCATCGGCGCAGAGACGGCGATTGATCTCGTTAGCGAGAACTCGGATCGCTATTCCCTTGTTTGTGAGTGCCTGCCGTACGTCGACAATCTCATCGTCAACGAGATCGAGGCGGCGCGGATCGCGGGAATGGAAGGGGATCTAAAGCAAGCGGCGGCTCGGCTTTTTGAGCTTGGCGTGCAAAAGCGCGTCGTAATACACATGCCACAGAAGGGTGTTTCTCTCCTCAAAGATGGCACTTGGACAGAAGTGAATTCCGTCGCGCTTCCAGAGGGTTTCATCAAGGGCAAAACTGGCGCGGGCGATGCCTTTTGCGCGGGCTGTCTCGTCGGTATCTTCAACGGGATTTCCGAAAAAGAGATACTTGAGCTCGGCGGAATTGCCGCGGTTGGAGCGATGTCAGCACCCGGCGCAGTCGAAGGCATGCGCCCCATCGCAGACTTAAAGAAACAGATTTCAACTTTGAATTCTAAACCTTTAAATCGGTAGTTCATGTTTTAACGCAGAGACGCAGAGACGCGAAGTGCGCAGAGAAGAGTGATATTTTATAGGTAAACATAGCCATGCTTGTAAATCTAGATCAGGTACTTGAAAAGGCAAAGGCGGAAAAGTACGCCGTTGGGCTTTTCAACACGCACGATACCGACATGCTCGAAGCCGCGATTGCGGCGGCAGAGGAGGCACGTAGCCCAATCATCATTGGCACGGCCGAAGTGCTTTTGCCATACGGCGATCTTCCGCTCATTGCACCTGCGCTTGTTGCCGCTGCGAAACGCGCGACTGTTCCTGTGGTTGTTCACTATGACCATGGCCTCACTTTCGGGAAGACGATGGAGGCGCTGAAGCTTGGTTTTTCGTCCGTCATGTACGACGCATCGGCGAAATCCTATGACGAGAATGTCGCGGAGACGAAGGAGATTGTCAAGATTGCCCATACGTTTGGCGCGACAGTCGAAGGCGAGATCGGGCATGTCGGCCTTGCGGCGGATGGAGACGACAAGAACGGACAGTACACGACGGTAGAGGAAGCGGTTGATTTCCAGACGAAGACTGGTGTTGACGCGCTTGCAGTCGCGGTAGGCACTGCTCACGGCGTGTACAAGACGAAGCCGTGTCTCCAGTTCGACCGCATCGCGGAACTCAAGGCCGCAGTCGCCGCACCGCTCGTGTTGCACGGCGGGTCGGGTCTTGCGGACGACGATTTCCGCCGGGCGATCAAGTGCGGCATCGCGAAGCTCAACATCCACACCGACATGGTGATTGCCGGAATGAAGGCGATGCGCGAGCAGTGCGCGTGCCATGACGCAGCAAAGCCGGCGACATGGGACTATCTTGATACCCGTAAGGCGAAGGTTGAGGCGATAAAGCAGGTTGTCGCCCGCAAGCTCCAACTCTTCGGCTCAGTAAATAAAGCTTAACCACCACTCTCCAACTCCAACTCTAAACTCCAACTCCTGACTCCTGACCCCTGACTCCTGACCCCTGACTCCTGACCCCTGACTCCTGACCCCTGACTCCTGACCCCTAACTCCAACTCCAACTCTAAACTCCAACTACTAACCACTATGAACGTTCTTGCAATTGGCTGCCATCCTGACGACGTTGAAATCTGCTGCGCGGGAACTCTCGCGAAGTGCGTGAAGCGCGGCGACAAGGTGATTGTCGCCCATCTTTGCACCGGTTCGCTCGGACATGTCGTGATACCACCCGAAGAGCTCGTTCCCATGCGTGCCGCTGAAGCGCGCGAGGCGGGAAAACTCGCTGGCATCGAGGTCCTTGACGGAGTGTTCGGCGATCTCGACATCTACGCCGACAACGCGGAAAGCCGCAACAAGGTCGTAGAGATCATCCAGTACGCGCAGCCCGATTTCATCATCACGCAGAATCCCGACGACTACATGCCCGACCATATCGCGTGCTCGAAGCTCGTCTTCGATGCGGCGTTCACGGCTACGCTCCCGAACTGGCCGTCCAAGACGCGCAAGCCCGCGAAGCTCGTTCCTATCTACTACATGGACACCCTCGCTGGCGTCAACTTCGTCCCTGACGAATTCGTCGACATCTCGGACGAGATCGACCTCAAGATCCAGATGCTCGAGTGCCACCATTCGCAGCTCGACTGGATGCGCGAGCATGACCACATCGACTTTGCGGACATGGTGCGCACTTGCTCTAAGTATCGCGGCTACCAGTGCGGTGCAGAATACGCAGAGGGATTCAAGATGTGTAAGGCGTATCTAAAAGGCACGACGCGGCGCTTGCTGCCATAGCTGGCGGTGGCTTTATCCGTTGGGTTGTTTGCGCCATTCGGTTGGAGTGAGGCCGTAGGTCTTTCGGAACTGCGTAGCAAGATGCTGGGGGGAGGCGAATCCGAGATCATGGGCAATATCGGCCACGGAAGCGGTTGTCTCGGCGAGGCGGGTGCGAGCCATATCGAGGCGGCACTTTGAAAGATACGCATACGGTGGAAGCCCCACCACGCTGCGGAAGAGCGCCGTGAAGTAGCTTTCCGACATCTTCGCGTGCTTCGCCATCTCTGCTATGGAGAATCGGTGCGCTGGACGTCGCGATATCATCTTCGCTATGTCGGAAATTTTCGCGATGGTCTTTAGCGACGGACGGTTTCCCGCGGACTTTATCGTCTGGATAAGTATGCTGAGTATTAGAGTCCTCAGGACGAGTGTGCGGTACGCCCCGTGCGGAAGTTCTTCGTAGGCCTTGAAGATGTCGCGGAAAAGCTGCCGCATGCCGTGGTCGACGGCGAAGTCGTGCGCGTCTATCGCCTTCAGGCGCGAGACGAGCTCGGCTGTCTCGCGAGCAGGGAGCCCCAGCACGCTGCCGCCTTTTCGCGGGTAGCGGAAGAACAGCCAGTACATCCTCATGCCCTTGTGGTTCGTCGTGAGATGGTGGCGGTCGCCAGGCTGCGTGAGGAACACGTTGTCAGGCATCAAGGTGTATGTCTTGCCCTCGCACTCGAAGACAAGCGAGCCACGCGAACAGAAGCAGAGCTCGATGCATCCTTCGTGAATGTGTTCCGGCATCGCCTGCCAGTTCGTCGTGTAGAGTCCGTGGCTAATGGCCGGTATTCCGCTTATGCCGTCCTTCTCCGGCGATAGCTTGAGCTGTTCGCTCGTGATGTCCGCCCTTGCTGGCGTCAATGTCTTTTTCCGCTTCATCGCCGAATAGTATACCATGATTTGCCGCGTTTGGTGTGTACATAATCCAATTTTAGTTTGATTGTGTACAAGTCGCATTGCGGGCGTGCAAATTCCTATGCTATAATCCATGGCGAACGGGCAGTTTGTCGAAATGCCCGCAAATATAAAGATGAAATTTGCCAATAATGCGAGAACGGGAGACGCTTCTTCTATAGGGAGCGTGGCGTTCCTCTCTTTTGTCGCGGCGCTTGGCGGTGTCTTGTTCGGGTATGACACGGCGGTGATTTCAGGGACGATATCCGATGTCTCAGGGCGCTTCTCGCTCGATGCCATTGCCAAGGGATGGTATGTCGGCTGCGCCCTTGTCGGTTCAATCGCCGGCGTTGCCGTTGCGGGGTGGCTTAGCGACAGGTTCGGGCGCAAGCCGACTATGCTGTTCTCGTCCGTCCTGTTCAGCGTGTCCGCGCTTGGGTGCGCGTTTTGCATTGGCTTTAACGATCTCGTCGCCTATCGCATCATCGGAGGCGTGGGGATTGGCGTCGTGTCTATCGTCTCGCCGGTGTACATATCCGAGATATCGCCTGCTAAGATACGCGGCACGATGGTGTCACTCTACCAGCTTGCAATTACGCTTGGGTTTGTCCTCGCCTATCTTGTGAACTACCTTTTGCTCGTCAACCTGCATATTGGCGAACTTTGGCGCGTGATGCTCGGTGCGGAGGCGGTGATAACGCTTCTATTTTTCGTCGTCATATTCTTCATCCCGGAGAGCCCTCGCTGGCTTGCACTCCGCGCGGAAGGTTCGGCGAGGTCGCGTCGCATACCCTGGGGGGAGGTCGCGCGCCCTGGAATCCTCAAGGCGATCACCATTGGATGCGCCATAGCCGTCCTCGGGCAGTTCATGGGCGTAAACGCTGTCCTTTACTATGGCCCGGAGATCTTCGCCAACGCTGGGTTCGCCGCGAAGGAGTCGTCGTTCTCGACTGTGCTTGTCGGAGTCGTCAACATGGTCTCGACTGTTATAGCCGTGTTCCTTGTCGACAGGGTTGGGCGCAAGGCGCTCGTCTACTTCGGCGTGTCGGTGATGGTTGCCTGTCTCGTGACGATAGGCGTGTTGTTCAAGATGCAGGTCTCTGGCGTTCTCTTTGTCGCCGTGTTTCTCGTCTACATTTTCGCGCAGGCCGTGTCGGTAAGCGCCGTCGTCTTCGTTCTCCTCTCCGAGATGTATCCCGACAAGGTGCGCGGAGTGGCGATGTCGGTTGCAGGGTTCGCGCTATGGGTCGGCACGTACCTCGTCGGGCAGTTCACGCCATGGTGCATGACGGTTCTTGGTTCGTCGGGCACGTTCTTCTTCTTTGCGGCCATGTGCCTGCCGTATCTCGCGATAATCTGGCGGCTCGTTCCAGAGACGACTGGCAAGTCTCTTGAAGAGGTCGAGGCATACTGGAAATAATCTTCAAACGAAAGGATGAAAGACATGGACAGGAGGGATTTCTTGAAGACGCTTGGCGCGACTGGCGCGTTCGCGTCGGTGCCGGGTTTTGCAAGGGCGGCCGGGTTGATCGTGCCGAAGGCGAAGGGGCTCAAGATCACGGGAACGTTCCTTGACGAGATATCGCACGACATCCCGCACCAGAACTGGGGCGAGAAGGAGTGGGACGCAGACTTCGGACACATGAAGGCGATTGGCATCGACACGGTTATCATGATCCGCTGCGGACACCGCAAGTTTATAACGTATCCGAGCGAGTACCTCATGAAGACGAGGGGTTGCTACAAGCCGTCCGTGGACTTGATGGATCTTTTCCTCCGTCTCGCAGAGAAGCACGGCATGTCGTTCTATTTCGGGCTCTACGACCCGCACGCCGACTTCCCGACCTACGCCGAGGTGAACATGGCCGTCGTCGAGGAGGTGTGGAAGATGTACGGGAAGTATCCTGCGTTCAAGGGCTGGTACGTCTCGAGCGAACTTTCCCGCAAGAAGCCGGGCTGCATCGAGTCCATCGCCCGCATGGGTCGCCAGTGCAAGGAAGTAAGCGGCGGGCTTACGACGTTCATCTCGCCCTACATAGACGGTACCAAGGCAGTCGAGGCGTTCAAGGGGATTCTCGGCAAGCAGTCTGGTGTTTCGGTCGGACAGCACGAGCAGGAGTGGTCGGAGATCATGGACGGTATACGCGGCACGATCGACGTGTGCGCGTTCCAGGACGGACACGTCGACTACAGCGAACTAAGCGAGTTCCTCGAAGTCAACAAGAAGCTCTGCGCGAAGTACGGCATGCGCTGCTGGACGAACGTCGAGAGCTTTGACCGCGATATGCCGATCAAGTACCTCCCGATAAAGTTCGACAAGCTCAGGATGAAGCTCGAGGCGGCGGCCGACGCAGGTCTCGAAAAGGCGATTACGTTCGAGTTCAGCCATTTCATGAGCCCGCAGTCTGTCTATTCTGCGGCTGGAAACCTCTACAACCGCTACCGCGAGTATTTCGGCATTTAAAGGAGAAACGAAAATGACTACATCAAGAAGAAACTTTCTGAGGGGTTTTACAGGGCTTGCCGCGCTTGGCGCAGGCGGATGCCTCACGACGCGGAGCGACGGCAAGGTCCGGCTCGCTGTCGTTGGAATATGGGGCAAGGGCTACGAAGACTGGAAGTGGTTCCTTACGCACGGCAAGATCGAAGTCGCGGCGCTCTGCGACTGCGACCGCAACATGCTGCCCATCGCCCAGGCGCAGCTCAGGAAAGACGGCTTTGACCTTGACATCTCGAAGATTCCGTTCTACACGGACTATCGCCGGATGCTCGACGATGCCGACAAGCTTGGCATCCAGGCGATGCAGATATCGACCCCGGACCACATGCACGCGGCGATGGCGATCAACGCGATGAAGAAGGGGATTCACGTCTACGTGCAGAAGCCGCTCGTCCGCACGCTTTGGGAACTCGAGCGTTTCAAGGCGACTGCGAGGGAGTGCGGCGTCATAACGCAGATGGGCAACCAGGGCAGCTCGGGCTCGTCGTTCAGGCGCGGCGTCGAGATTCTCCAGAGCGGGCTTCTCGGCGACGTGAGCGAAGTGCATATCTGGACGAACCGTCCAGTGTGGCCACAGGGGGACTGGGCGAAGTCGCTTCTTGCGCGGCCTGACGATCCTGTTCCGCCCGGACTCGACTGGGACGCGTGGATCGGCACGGCGAAGATGCGTCCGTACAAGGGCGAACGCGGCGTAGACAAGCGCGACTATCCCTGGTGCATCAAGGTCGGCAACACAAAGGTCTACCACCAGTTCAACTGGCGCGGTTTCACTGACTTTGGCGCAGGGGCGCTTGGCGACATGGCGAGCCACCTTATGAACCTTCCGTACCGCGGGCTTAAGCTTGGTGCGATGGCGTGGGCAAACTGCCGCGTTGCGACAGAGGTGAATCCCGGCATATACCCTGCGACGTCGATTGTCGACATTGGCTTCGTGGGGCGGCCAGAGCTGAAGTTCACCTGGTACGAGGGATGCCTCAAGCCGGCGGAAGACTTGATGGCTCCGATTCTTCAGGTAGAGAAGGCCATCCCCGTAGGCGGATGCATAATAATCGGCTCGAAGGGAACGATGTATTCGACTGACAACTACGGCCAGACATCCTACATCATGATGAAGGGCGAGTCGAAGCCAGTTTCGATACTTGAGCACGAGGCATGCAAGGCGGTCGCAGAGACTCTTCCCCGTCGCTACGAGCCGCGCACCACGGGCAATTACGGCGAGTTCATCGACGCTATCCTCGGAGAGACGCCGTATATAGCCGACGTACATTCGCGCTGCTACGGCGATGTCGAGCATTCGATTCCGCTTATGGAGGGGATGCTTGCGGCATGTGCGGCGCAGTGCGTGCCGGGCACGCGGCTCTGCTGGGACACGAAGACCCAGCGTTTCGACAACGATGTAGCCAATGCGATGATTAAGCCGTTCATCCGCTCGGGGTGGGAGTTCTGAAGAGTTGAAAGTTGAAAGTTCAAAGTTGAAAGTTTGATGTTTGATGTTGAAGGAGAAAAGGAAGGGTAATTGATGATTTCAAGAAGGAAATTTATTGGGGCGATAGGTGCGGTGGGCGCTGTCTGCGGGTGCAGGTCGGTTCTCGGCGAAGTGCCGCGGCATAGGTCCGACTATGCAGGAATACGCATCGGCGCGATAACGTATTCCTTCGCGCAGATGTCGGAGTTCCCGAGGGGCTGCACTGAGAAGTTCATCCTTGGTGCGGGGCTCGGTTCCGTCGAGTTGATGGACCGCGACTTCGAGCGTGACCTTGGCATCGTTCCTTTCCGCCACATTCAGGCAAAGTTTCTGACGAAGGAACAGAAGGCCGCGATATCGCAGTGGCGGGAAACGGCCGATATGAAACCGCTTGAGGACTTCCGCGATGCGTACGAGGCGGCGGGCATTGGCATACACATCGCCAAGTTTGGCGACATCGGCTGCCCGTGGATGTATTCGTGGAAGGAGGCGGAGTACATGTTCAAGGCAACTCGCGCCCTCGGTGCACGTGTCATCACGCGAGAGGTGCCGAAGGTCGCGGAGTGGGCGGATTTCAAGGCCACTGCGGAAAAGCTCATTCCGCTCATGAATGAATACGACGTCGATATTGCCTTTCACAACCACGCGCAGATCGGGGCGAACACGTACGATGGTGTGCTTCTCGACTATTCCGATCACTTCAAGATTAATTTCGACATCGGCAACTATGTCGCCGCCAACGACGACGATCCGCTCGCGTTCGTCGAAAAGTATGCGAGCCGCATTTCGTCGATCCACGTAAAGGATCGCCGCCGCGACAATGGGCCGGAACTTCCTTTTGGCACTGGCGACACGCCGCTCAAGGATCTTTTCGCTGCATTGCGTGAATTGAAAAGTCAGATGGACATTTAGGGTGTCCATCTGGGATTTCAAATGAGGTAGCCTGTCCTTTCGCGGCGGGGTGCCCAAGCGGCGGCCGGGCCCTTCACGGGAGCCCGGCCGTATTA
>Ga0256405_10005008_pt1 | contig 23711 bp, 29 predicted proteins | sample RumenRJG_02DNA_FD_189096 | JGI IMG/M metagenome (GOLD analysis project Ga0256405, IMG submission 189096) | Bovine rumen microbial communities from Lethbridge, Alberta, Canada - RJG_02 | ecosystem: Host-associated > Mammals > Digestive system > Stomach > Rumen | place: Canada: Alberta... | reverse complement strand
ACCTCGCGATTTGAACCTTGGGAGTCGCTATGGGGTTCGTCGTTGGCTACGCCCCTTGTGGACTTTCACCACAGATTGACGGCATGCCCGTCATACCAAAAAACTGCCGCACCGGACCGGTGCGGCAGTTTTACTATCTGTACGTCTCTATTTCCACCCGTGGAGCATGGCCAGTGTGGTATCACAGTCCGCCTTGCTCTGATAGGCCTCCATGATCTTGGCGCTGAGGTTGGTCTCACCGAATACGACTGCTCCTGTGAATACGTCATGCAGGAAATACAGTTTGATGTAAGTGAGTGTCCTCGGATCGTCCACTTCGAAGGTCTTGTAGATTTCACCCTCCTTCTTGCCGGTGTCTCCCATGGCGAAGAGATCGATGCCAAAACCTGTGAAGCTGACAGCCGGCGTAATGCCTTCGTAGACAAGGTCGTCACCGACTGCGTTGGCGCCGGCAACGCGGCCCATCTCGACAGCCTGATTCCAGATGCCGATGGATACGCCATTGCAAGCCGCCACATCGCCTGCCGCGTAAATACCCGGCAGTGTGGTTTCCATCTTCTCATTGACATTGATGAAACGCTCCGCGGACGCGCCGGCGTTCTGCAGTACCTGCACGTTGGCCTTTGTGCCTGTGGACAGGACCACCAGCTGTGCCGGAAGCTTCTCTGTCTCAAGCTGCACGCCATCGGCCTCGATGCTATTGATCTTCGCGCCGGTGATGACGCGTACGCCGCTGGCTTCCGCTGCCGCCTTCAGAACCTGGGAACCGGTCTGATCCAGCTGCCGTCCCATCAGGGCCGGAGCCATTTCGACAACGGTAACGTTTCTTCCTGTCTTAATGAACTCGGAAGCCGCTTCCAGACCCAGTACGCCGCCGCCGATCATGACGATATCCTTTACCTGCGGCAGCAGATTCTGGATGTCGATGATATCGTTCACCTTGCGGATGACCTTTACAAACGGCTGCTCAGCGCCCGGAATCGGCGGTACGAAGCTCTCCGCGCCGGTCGCGTAGACCAGTCGGTCGAAAGATCTGCTGCTTCCGTCAGACAACTGCAGCGTCTTCGTGCCGTTGTCGATCGCCGTCACAGCAGTACCGAAGGTGACCGCAATATTGTTGTTCACATACCAGTCCGGTGCTTTTGTGATAAAGCCCAGAACGTCCGGTTTGGACAGGATGTTCTTGGTCAGCATCGGCCGGTTGTAGCACGGCAGGGCTTCGTTGGTAATGATCTCGATCGAAGCCGCGTGGTTTCTCTCCCGTGCCGCTTCTGCCGCTGTCAGGGCCGCTACGCCGCCGCCGACGATGATCACGTTCAAAGGCTCCGTGCTGGTGAATCCGGTATTCGCTACACTTACCGGAACGAACTGCTCCGGACCGACGCCGCAGATCGGACAAGCGGATGGCGGCACATCGCCGTATACGACTTCTCCGCAGACCAGACATTTCCACGCCTGCGCGCCGCCTGCTGCAGGTGCGCCAGCGCTCTGTCCACCGGATTTCTGCGCGTCCCAGTGTGCTTTTGCCTTTAATCCAAATCCATAACCAAAGTCAAATGCCTGCTGCATTTCGACCGGTGACGGCTTGAACTGGACGCGGAAGCCTTCTTTGTAGACATCCATGTTCAGCTGATGCAGACGCTCGATCAGATGCGGTACGCCCTCTCCGGACCATCCGTACGCGCCGAAAGCTGACGCCGGTTTACCGCCGTGGGTACCGGCAAAGATCGACGTGGTCAGATCCCAGATCGGTTTCAGGGCCTCTCCGAGAACCGTCGGCGTACCAAAGAGCAGTCCGTCTGCCCAGTACATTTCGCCGACGACCTCGCCCGCATCCGCGTAGACCATATCGTAGGATTTGATCTCGATGTCAGCGCAGGCTTTACGGATACCATCCGAAATCACGTCCGCCAGCGTCTTCGTATATCCGTACGCAGCTACATACGGCATAACGACAACCGGATGCTGGTTCGGATTGACCTCGGTGGACCAGTCTCTGTAGACCTCGATCCAATGTGGGATATCCTGATCGAGCACCGGGCCGTGTCCCGGACAGATCATTGTGATGTTCTTGTCTTTGATCTTCTCCAGAGCCTCCAGAACATACGGCTTGAACGGTCCGATGATGTTGTCATAGTAGTACTTCATCATCCGCATAGAGTTGTCCAGATCCGTAACCGTGGACTGGAGGATTCCCGGATGACTGTAGTGATTTCCGAAGGAATCACACGGTACCAGCACGCCGTCCTCGCGGATGTACGTCCACATTGTATCCGGCCAGTGCAGGTTCGGAACGATCATGAACTCCAGCGTCTTGTCACCCAGCGGCAGCGTGTCGCCATCGCTGATCGGGATCGAACTGAATTCGCGGTTGCTTACTGCCTTCATAAAGCTCAAAGCAGTCGGCGTTCCCACCAGTTTGATTCCCGGGTTCAGGTCGATGATTTTCTCCGCTGTACCGGCGTGATCCGGCTCTGTATGGTTGACGATCAGGTAATCGATGTCTTCGATGTTGATCAGCGTCTTCAACTGGGCGATATACTCATCAGCCCACTTTTCTTTGGCTGTTTCAAAAAGGGCAGTTTTTTCGCTGCCCTTCAGAAGATACGAGTTATAGGTCGTACCAAAATCAGTGTGCATAATGATATCAAAGACTTCCAGATCCGGATCCAGGATTCCTGCCCAGTAGAAGTTCTTTTTTAATTCCATTGTGCTCATTGTTACTCTCCTAAAAGTACTCAGAAGTACCTAAAAGTACCGGCCGATTTTTTCCATGCCCGGAATAGCAGGTGTATTCTGAACTGCACCGGCTTCGAAAACACTCGGCACGACGATATGCCCTTTGTTCTCCCAGTGCATCAGCTCGGCTGTCTTCTCGTATGTTTTGACCATAGGATCGAAAACGTCCATTTCATCGGCTTCTCCGCAGACGACCAGGATGCTCTCCTTCACACGGGTCTGCTTGCCGGAGCAATAAAATGAGAAGCATTTGTCAATAGCTGCTTTTAATCCTGCCGGCCAGGTGAACCAGTAGATCGGCGTGAATACCGCGATCGCGTCCGCCTGCATCAGATATCCCGCAAATTCCGCGAAATCATCCGCGGCGGCGCAAACGCCTGTCCCGGCGCACGCCTGGCACCCGATACAAGGCCCGATCTGTTTCCTGCCCGCGTCAAAACGCAGGACCTGATTGCCTGCGCCGATGACACCACGAATAAAGGCATCTGCCAACTGGTCAGAATTTCCTCCGACTCTCGGGCTGCCGGTCAATACTAAAATTGTTTTACCCATTATTTCAGATCCTTTCAGACTATAACAAAACAGCGCAGGCAGGTTTTCTGCCTGCGCTGTCAAACCTTATGCTATCTGAATATCAAATAGGTGCGGTTCTTAGCCCTGGTCCGGCTGCTGCGGGTTCTTCGGATCCGGAAGGATCTGCTCAACCTCGATGTGAGGTCTTGGAATTACGTGAGCGTGGAGCAGTTCGCCGACTCTCTGAGCAGCAGCAGCACCAGCGTCTACGGAAGCCTTGCAAGCGCCTACGTCGCCTCTTACCATAACGGTAACGAGTCCGCCGCCTACAAAGTTCTTACCGATCAGATATACGTTAGCAGCCTTTACCATAGCATCTGCTGCTTCGATGGATCCGATCAGTCCTTTGGTTTCGATCATTCCTAATGCATCATATTTTGCCATTTTTAGTTTCCTCCTGTTTCTGAAAACTGTTTTATTCTTATTATTCTATCTGTTATGTAAGTGTTGATTTACTTAATAAGCTTGAACGTTGTGTCGGATGTGATTGCCAGTGCGTTCGCTTCTTCTGTGTCCACATGGCATTCCAGCGCGTGACCTTCGCCTGCTCTGATTGCGACGTTGCCCAGGATACCGCATCTCGGTCCGTCAAATTCGATCGAGACAGTCTGTCCATTGGCTACGCCGTAAGCTGCCGCTTCCGCCGCTGTCATGTGGATATGTCTCTGGGCGACGATGCAGCCTTCTGAGAGAACTACGGTTCCCTTCGGTCCCACCAGGGTCGCTCCCGGTGAACCTGCCAGATCTCCGGACATTCTCGTCGGCGGCTTGATTCCCAGCTTGAAGGAATCTCCCAAAAGCAGTTCGACCTGGGTTGCCTTACGAATCGGTCCCAGTACGCGAACCTTCTCCAGGGCTCCCTTCGGGCCGACGATCGTGACCGTCTCTTTGCTGGCGAACTGGCCGGGCTGTTTCAGATCTTTGATCTTGGTCAGCTCATAACCGGGTCCGAACAGAACATCCAGATCTGCCTGCGACAGATGTAAATGCCTGTTGGAGATACCAACCGGGATCGGCTGCACACCGCTGGGTGCCGGCGCCGGTGCAGGAGCCGCTGCCTGCGGAGCCGCGCCGTTGCCATAGCTGGCGGCTACCTCTAAGATCTGCTTTAATAAAGCTTCATAATCCTGTGCCATATTATTCTCCTCTCAGAGCCTTTGTCATTGATTCGATCATCGCGTTAAGCTGCTGTGTATCGATTGGCTTTGTCAGATCCGGACCAGCCGGCGGCACATTGACCGGTGCTGCCTGCATGGTTGCGCCCTGGTTCTGGATTGCCTGCGGTGACGGAGCGTTCAGTACATCGCTTGCTGAGAACGGTGTGCCGCAGCCTCCGCAGCTCGGGCTGTAGGAAACGAATCCTGAGTTGTTTGCTACAGGAGCCGGTGCCGGAGCCGCAACAGGAGCAGGTGTCGGTGCATACGCTGCAGGAGCAGGTGCCGGTGCTGAAGGAGCACAAGCGCCGATTCTCTCCAGCTCAGCTGTATGTGTCCATGTAGGATCCTGCTGAACCAGTGTTGTAACGTCCTTGATACCGTATGCAACTCTCTTGATGTTGACCAGGTGCATCGGGGTAACGTTCTCTGAAACCGAGCTGCCGCCCCATGTTCCGCATCCGAGTGTGAATGACGGAGCAAGACCTGTGCTGGCGCCAACGCCGCCCATGGTGCTTCCTGTGTTGACAACGATTCTTGAAGCAGGTTTTGCTGAGAACTCCAGAACCATGTTTCTATCCTCAGTGTGGATGCTCATGGTGTGGCCGATACCGTTCTGCAGCAGTTCCTTTGACAGGTCACAGGCTTCTCTCCAGTCTTTGACGACATAGAACGCCAGAACACTTGTCAGCTTCTCATAGGAAAGCGGATATCCGTCGCCTACGCCGCCCTGCGGTCCGAGCAGTACTTTCGTTCCTTCCGGAATGCTGATACCTGCCGCGTTTGCGATGACCTGCGGGCTGCGGCCTACGAACTTGGCGTTCATTGCGTGACCGCCATTCTTGAACAGAAGCTTGCAGACTTTTTCTGTTTCTTCTTCTGTCATGAAGTAGCCGCCCTGGCGCTTGAATTCAGCGATGACCGCGTCCTTATTGCACTCTTCACATACGACTGACTGTTCTGATGCGCAGATCGTGCCGTAGTCGAAGCTCTTGCTTGTGATAATGTTTGTAACAGCTTTCTGAACGTTTGCTGTTCTTTCAATGTATGCCGGTGAGTTTCCTGCACCAACACCCAGTGCCGGTTTGCCGGCGCTGTATGCTGCCTTGACCATTCCGGGGCCGCCGGTAGCGATGATGACCTTGACGTTCTTGTGGTGCATCAGTTCATCGGTCGCCTGCATGGATGGCATGCTTACGCATGCGATCGTGTTTGCCGGTGCTCCTGCCTGTACGGCAGCTTCCGCCATCAGCTGCGCAGCTCTCAGCGTGCACTTCTTAGCTGACGGATGCGGTGAGAAGATGATCGCGTTTCTTGCTTTGACAGCGATCATCGCCTTGAAGATGGCTGTGGATGTCGGGTTGGTGGATGGTACGATACCCATGACCAGACCAACAGGCTCAGCGATTTTAATGATTCCGGTTGCCGGGTCTTCTTCGAGGATCCCGGATGTCTTCATGTTGCGGATCGACTGATACAGAATCGTGGACGCCAGATGGTTCTTGTATGTCTTGTCGGCTACTTTACCGAAGCCTGTTTCCTCAACTGCCATCTGTGCCAGTTCTACTGCGTGTTCCTCAGCGACACGGACCATGTTGACCAGAATCTTGTCAATCTGTTCCTCGGAATATGTGGCGATCTGTTCTGTTGCGATCTGCCCCAAACGCGCCATATCTCTTGCTTCCTGTATGGAACGAAGATCAAAATCCATGTTGTCCATATGCTATTCCTCCCTGGGATGTCTGCTAGTGTGATAATTTGCCGTTCTTATTTACTAAAGAACGCTTTGAACTCATCGATGAGTACCTTCTTGTTGGCGTTCCTGATTTCTCTGCCGGCGATTCCGAATTCACCGTTGAACTCTCTGGCCAGTGATCTTAAGTCTACGACTTTGACCTTCTTCAGCGCTTCGATCGCTGCATCGACGCCGTACTTCTTAACGGCCGCTTCCAGAGCTTTTCTGTCTTTTGGTGGTTCGGGCAGCGCTTCTGCTGCTTTCTTCTTTTCTTCCGGCTTTGGCGCATCAGGTGCCTTCTCGGACGCCTTTTCAGGTTCCTTTGCGGATGCCTTTTCGGGTGCCTTCTCCGGTGTCTTCACCGCTGGTTCAGTTGGTGTGGGTTCCGGATCAGGCGAGTCGCCTAATCATCCTCCTCTTCATCGTCATCCTTGATGTGCTTGACGATGAGTCCATCCAGAGTTTCATGCGGACGAGGAATAACATGTGTGGAGATGATTTCTCCGCCCATTCTCATAACGGCTGCTGCTGCTGCATCTACGGATGCCTTGCAAGCTGCAACGTCACCTGCGATGGTGATCGTTACCAGACCGCCTTTAACGAATGTTCTCTCTACGAGAGTAACCTCTGCTGCCTTCAGCATAGCATCGGCGCTTTCGATTGCAGGTACGAGACCTCTAGTTTCAATAAATCCAAGTGCTTTCATTTTGAATTCTCCTTTTCAAATAGAATTACGTTTGTTTAGTAGTTTAGTAACGATCAGTATGTGCAGTAAAATACCTTAGCTTTTGTATTTCCGCTGCTGAATATAACCTTGGAGCCCTTCTGGATGAACAGGCAGTCTCCAGGATATGCTGTGTGTGGTACGCCGTCTACTGTAACGGTCATGTTGCCTTCTACGACATAGTAGATTTCCTGCGGCTCTACATCCCAGTTGAATGTGCACTGGTCTACCGTCATAAATCCGGCGTTCATAGCGCTGTCAACGTCAGCGCCGATCAGTTCCTGATACTGTACCTTGCCGTTGTCAGCAGGGTTTTCCAGTTCCAGGACTTCCATCTTGATGCCGCCGCCGCGAACAAGCTTGAAACCATTCGCGTTTTCAGCGGTGTACGGAGCAGCTGCTGCTGCAGGTGCCGGGGCCTCGAAGCAACCGTTCAGAAGTCCCTGTTCCGTCATCTTCTTCAGAGCATTGTAAATCATCTCAGTACTCAGCGCGTCCCCTGCCGGAGCTGCAGCTGGAGCCGCTGCCGGAGCAGGCTGCTGCGGTATACAAGCTGAATACGTTGCTACCGGAGCCGGCGCTGCCGCACAGTCTGTTACTTCCAGACCATTGTACTTGATAGCGTCCCGAGCCGCCGGTGTAACGATGGTGTTCTCATCGATACATACCGATTTGCCGCCCTGTGCGATGATGTCCCTGATGCTCTTTTCAGTGAGTAAGGTTTTCATCGAGTTTCACATCCTTTCATCAACATTACATTGATTTTTTTGCTTACAATAATGACTCAATCAATCTATCTGAAGGTGATGGAATCACCTCAACATTGACAAGCAGTCCCTTTTCTTTGGCAATCGCCACGCCGGCGTCTGCACCGGACTGCACTGCGGCAACCTCACCTGTGAAAGTGAAGTACGCCTTGCCGCCGATTCCGTTGCCCAGGCGGAGTTCGATTGCTTCGACCTCACCTGCCTTGAGGCATTCATCGGCTGCGATGATCATGGATGCCAGCGAGAAGGACTCCATGATGCCGACGGCTTCCATATGATCCGGCATTGTCGCGCATGTGATTGCAGGGAACACTGAATCACTGACGTTCGGGATCACGATGGAGTCGACATAGAATTCTTCGGCCAGCTCCTCACCTAATCTGACTGATGTTTCTACTGCGGCCACATCACCTGTTACGATCGTAATGTACTTGCCTGGGCAGGAAGTAGTAGAGGATACGATTTCTACTTCAGAAACCTTAACCATCTGGTCTGCTACATAGATGCCCCGGGCAATGCTGGTGAATTCAACCATTCCTATCGCTCTTCGCATTTTCATACCCTCCTTATGGCAATATACTTATCTGTAACTTCTGTGACCTGTCCCGGAATGCTGGCGTGGATCGGTGCGCCCAGCGCCTTCTCCGGAATCTGTCCGATCATCTGCCCAACACTGACCGTATCTCCTACGCTGACGAGCGGGGTGCACGGAGCACCTACATGCTGGCTCAGCGGGATCCTGACCTCTGCCGGTGCTACCGTCTGTGTTGTGACAGGTGCAGGTTTATCAAATGCCTTCAGTCCGAGCCTTGCAATCAGCCGCTTGCTGGGCACCAGTCTGAAGGATCTTGTGCTGCGTGCCTTGTATTGCTTTTCTTTGTCCGCTTCGTATTTGATCTTCTCTGCCATCATTTCGTTGCGCAGTCTCAGATTGTTCAGACGCGGATGCAGATTGGCAGGACAGGAGAAGTATTCACAGAGGTTGCACTGGCAGCAAAGCTGCGCCATTGTCTTGCCCTGCACATCGTCCAGTCCATAGTTGGTGATCCGCATTGTCTTATGCGGCTGCATATCGTGTCCGATCAGGAATCTCGGACAAAGATCCGTACACATACGGCACTGCTCACATGTTGCCCTGTTGACCTTGCGGGCCTGATCCAATGTGCATGACTTTTTACGGATCAGCGGGTGGTCTTTCTTCAGGATAACATACCCTTTGTTCTTTTTGACAACGGAACCATTTCTGTCAGCAAGCAGTGGTCCCATCATCGGGCCGCCATCGATGATCTCATAACCTGAGAAATCCTCGATGCCCGACTGCTTCAGAACATCCATGACCGGTGTTCCTACCGGAACCTTAAAGGTCTTTCGCTCCGGAATATCTCCCGCCAGGGTTACCCATGTCTCCGTTACCGGCTGTCCCTGGGAAGCGAGATATACATTCATGGCTGTTTCCGCATTCATGACGACACATCCGCACATGATCGGAATGCCTGTTTCCGGAACTGTTCTGCCGGTCAGTTCATAAACAAGAACCTGTTCGTCTCCGGCTGGATAGATGTCCGGCAAAATGCCCACTGACACATAGTCCCCCAGGCCAAGCCGCGCGATAGTGTCTTCCAGAATCTGAATGACGTCCCCGTGCTTGCCTTTGATGCCTATGATTGCCTTCTTCGCATTGACCTGACGGCCTGACATCTCAAAGCCGCGGATGATTTCCTCAGGGTACATGGCCATGATCTGCTGGTCGACCCTGAGCAGCGGTTCACATTCCGCACCATTGAGAAGAATGTATTCCGCCTCTGCGTTCAGTTTGACGTGGGTCGGGAAACCGGCTCCTCCGGCTCCGATGATCCCTGCGTCCCTTACCTGATCAAGCAAACTCATCTTTTCCTCTCCTACCTGTTAAAACTCGCAATCTTCGTCGATGATTCCTACGACCGCGGCATCTGTCGGGATCGCGTCATCACCAACCATTCTTCTTGCTGACGAACCAAGAGCGACCAGCACGCGTTCTCCAACACCGGCGCCGACTGTATCGACTGCTACCACTCTCTGACCGTCGTCTCTGCCGCCGAGTACTTCAACGAGCATCAACTTGTAACCATTCAGCAGATCAGTCTTTCTTGTCGACCAGATGTTGTCTACTACTTTCGCTGTAAGCATTTCCTTTATTCACCCTTCTTTCGTCTTTCTTCCGCGTCGTCCTTGATCGCCTTGATCGCTGCCTCAACGGACGCGGTATCTCCAAATATAGCTAACATGATCATATTCTGCGGACAGCTGCCGCGAATATCTTCTACGGTAACGCCAACTGTTTTTTCGGCGATATCGGATGCCACGACCATCTCGATCAGCTTTCCCTGGACAAGCCCTACAGCATCAACGTTTTCAGGCGTCTGATTCTTTGGGGAGCCTTTGCGATGCATCAGGATGTCGAGCGTTCCTTTTGATGGCGTCTTTATGATCCTGAAATCCATGGCGCTCCTTTCTTACTCGGTAAACGAATTAATACATTTCTTCCTGTTTGCAGCTGAGCGCGATTCCCAGCGGTGTAACGAACATCGGATTCTTCGGTTTGTATACCGGTATACCCAGTCTCTTTTCAAGAGCCTTCTCGATTCCGGTCAGACAGGAGGTTCCGCCTACCAGACAAACGGACTTGACGTTGTAGCCTTCGATCTCCTGCCGGATGATCGTTGCGCACTTGTCGATGACCGGGCCCATGACCGGGAAGATCTCCCGATGGTTCTTGACGTCCCGCTTATAAAGCTCCGCTTCCTCGAACGGCATTTTATAGGCGCCTGCCAGAACCAGTGAGAAATGTGTGCCGCCTGTCGGCTGATCGCCGATGTATACGACCTCACCGTTCTCAAATATCGAGATTCCCGTTGTTCCGCCGCCGATATCCACGACCGCGCCGTCCTGAATCTTCAGGACCTGATTCGCTGCTGTCGGTTCATCGAGCACATTGCTGACTTCGAATCCGGCACCTCTGACAACGTTCGCGACTGCGCCGCCGTCTACATTCTCTGTTCCCGGCGGGATCGCTGCTGCGGCGTAGATCAGTTCCTCCACACCCAACGCTTCTTCCAGCTTTTCCTTCATCTCTCTGACAATGTGTATCGCTCCGACGTAGTCAACGACCATACCATCACGTACCACGCTGGCGTACTTGTACGCGCCCGCGACCGGTTCAAAGTTCTCATCGAGTACGACTACGACAACGCAGGCTGTACCCAGGTCGACGCCGGTGTAGTAAATGGGGTCCTTCTTCTTCGAACGGATGGGATGTTCCACCACTTTTTCGAATTTCTCGACCAGCTGATCACAGTAATCAAAATTCACTATTTTCTCTGACATCCATCTCCTCCGAACGCTATGCAAATCATCTGATGCAGCCGATTAATGATCTGATTGACACGCACAGGGATTTCCTTGTTCGTGCAGTGCGTCTCCATCAGAACCACCAGGAACTCGTAGAGTTCGCATCTGAGTCTGTGCAAAAGCAACATCTCCTTGCCCTTCGCCATCTGGATATGGAAGCTTGTCATTTCAAAGCATGGTCCAAGCTCACTCGAGAAGTTATCCTCGTTGATCCCGCTGCACGGCGTGCAGGCCAGTGCCGGGAAGCTGCGCCCTTCGTCCGTCATCTGCCGGATGTCATTGAAGCAGTTTCCAAGTTCCAGCACCTGCTGTGCCATCACAGGATCCTTATCCAGAAGACCGCTCGCGGTCTCCAGGAACAAGGCGTTCGTTGATTGTATTGATGCCTCGAGACGTTTCTTGTTGAGAAGATCCGGCGTGCCGTTTCCGTTTGAATGACCGTTTCTATACTGTCCTACCACAATACCATCTCCTTCATGCATTGCTGTTCCGTCTTCCGAGAAAACCGCAATGTGGCGATCCTGGAGGAACTGTCTGGCTCCCGGTGTCAAACGCGTTCCGGTCTCAAGCTCATAGCTGGTAAACGGCGTGACCTTGTAAATCGTTCTCAAATCATCTTCAGTAATATACTTCATTGATTTTTGTCCCTTTCAATCATGAACTCTCGTAAATGATTTTTTAGTTCTTCGATCCCGGTATTTTCCGTCAGGCTGACGGGGAAATACGGAGGATCTACTCCGATGGTTTTTAACTGCTTTTCGCAGATTGCCCTGTTCTCCGGTTTCAGATCGGCTTTCATAATGACGCCGGTCACCGGGCACCGGAAAACTCTGGCAAACCCCGGAGAATATATTTCGGTAACATTGCTCTGATCCACCAGGATCAGGATGTGTCCCGCATTGTTTTGTGCCGCGGATATGAGGTGCTTGTACATCCATGGGTTCTCAAGGTATGACCCGGGGACATCGATGGTGTACTTCCCAAATATCATATCCTGCGTTTTTCTGAGCGGACCGTGGTAATCGTTGATGGCGTTGACCAATGAGGTTTTACCGGATTTGCCCGCGCCGATCACCATTATCTTGCGCCTCATGTCTTGGTCACCTCAACTGTTGTGAAGTCCATCAGGTCGTGCAGTGTCTGCGTGACTGCAGTCAGTGCCGTTTCCACACTGTCTACATCCCCTGCGATAACGACTGACCCGGTGAATCGATCCAGAAAACCGATTTCCACCTGCGCAGCCTTTGTCGCAATATCGGCGGCGATGATCGCTGTCTCATAGGGCGAGAGTGTGAGGATCCCGATCGCTCCCAGATTATCGATGCCCAGACGTTCGTAGATATCCCCGACCGGCGCTGCGATGACATGTGCGATCGTCACCTGCTTGCCGGGTACAGACTCTTCAATGACACGATTCAGTTGTTGTTTTCCTTCTTCCAGAAATCCCATACTGTTTTCTTTGTCTTTACGCAGATGTCTTCCCTGCTAATGTCTGATCACGGATACCGGCAGATCGTACTTTTTGATCCACCCTTCGATACGGTCCAGATCTTCCTGCTCCAGCTTCACCTCATCGGTGATCGCGTATTCCATATCCAGCTGACCGTATTTGTTTACACCCATCTTGTGATACGGCAGCAGGTCGATCCCCTTGAAATTCTTGTAGTCCTTGAATGGAAGCAAGAATTCCATCGTGTGCTCGATCTCTTCCTGACTGTCATTGACGCCCTTTAACATCGGCATCCTGACCCGGACGTTCTTCCTGTTGTTCAGCAATGTCTCCAGATTATCAAGAATGATCTCGTTGCGCACTCCGGTCAGCTCGCTATGGCGGTCTGAGTCGAAGTGTTTGATGTCAAACAGAAAGAGATCCACAAACTCGGCCAGTTTCAGGATCGTTTCCTTCTTACAGTAGCCGCATGTTTCGATCGCGGTATTGATTCCTTCCTGTTTGGCTGCCTGCAGCAGCGAGAGCGCAGCCTCCGGCTGAGCAGTGCATTCGCCGCCGCCCAGCGTTACGCCGCCGCCCGATACATCGTAGAATCCGCGGTCTTCCCGGACGACATCCATCAGTTCGGAAATCGTCTTTATCTCCCCGCAGATATCGAGCGCGTTGTACAGGCAGGCGTCTTCACAGGCTCTGCATCCCACACAGTCGATGCTGCGGTCCACGAAATGTCCGTCCGGGCCCATCTGATGGATCCCGACCGGACATGCCGGAACGCATGCGCCGCAGGAAACACAGACGTCACGTTTGAACATGACCTGTGTTTTGCGCTGCAGACCTTCAGGGTTCGCGCACCATTTGCACCTTAAAGGACAGCCCTTGAAGAACACCAGTGTTCTGACACCGGGCCCGTCGTGCATATTATATTTTTGAATATTGAATATGACCGCTTTACGTTCGATCAAATCTCCATTCTTACCACTCATGGTATGCTTCTCCTGAAAGATTTTGCTATAACGATTGCTTGCTTGTGTTTAGAAGTGTGTCAGCATCGTACGGCTGATGATTTCATCCTGTACGTCCTTGCACAGTTCTGTGAAGAATGCGGAGTATCCGGCTACACGGACTACCAGGTCTCTGTAGCTGTCCGGATCCTTCTGTGCAGCAATCATGTCTTCGTTGTTGACATAGTTGAACTGCATTTCGCCGTTTCCGAACATGCTCGCTGTTCTCAGCAGTGTGATGATACCCTGCTCGCCTTCCGGTGTGTCCAGAATACCAGGCATCAGCTTGAAGTTGTGTACCAGACCGATGTTCATGTCATCGTTGGCCATCTTGGATACGGACTTGATGATCGCTGTCGGGCCCTTGTAGTCAGCGCCCTGTGTCGGTGAAATACCGTCGGACAGCGGTGTCCATGCCTTACGTCCGTTTGCGGATGCTCCGGTCAGCTGACCGAACGGCGTGTTGTTCGAAATGGACAGTGTGCCGTGGGACAGTCTGGAGTAGAGTGTCTTATACTTCTTGTGCTCATGCTCCGTGAAGTCGATGATGTCATTGCAGAAGAAGTCAGCATAGTCATCATCGTTACCGTACTTCGGCGCAGCCAGGCAGTCTTTCTGTACCTGCTCATATCCGACGAAGTCAGCCTTCAGTGCTTCGTTGAGCTGATCCAGCGTGTACTTCTTGTCGTCGAATACCAGTTTCTTGATGGCTGCCATGGAGTCAGCATAGGTAGCCAGACCGGACCAGACAACGCCGGGGCCGAAGTTGTACATCGCGCCGCCTGCTTCTACGCCGCGGCCCTTCTCCATACATCCTTCGAACATGATGGACATGAGCGGCTTCGGTGCCAGTTCCTTGTGGACTCTCTGGGAGATGACTGTCATAACGGATGTCCACTTCGTCATGTAGGAAATGGTTGCCTTGACAGCCGCATCGAATTCCTCAAAGGTCTTGTAGTTGCAGAGGTCGCCCAGATCCGGAGTGACCTGCTTGCCGTACCAGAGCGGAACACCGTGGTTCAGTGTCAGTTCGATGGCGATCGGCCACTGTGTGTAGGAAGTGGATGTCCACTGGTACAGTCTGCCGGCCTTCTGCGGTTCTACACATCCCATCAGGCAGTAGTCTCTGGCGTCTTCTACGTCGATGCCCTTGGCGAGCATCATCTTGATATGTGTATCGTCGAAGTGGCATGCCGGGAATCCCATTCCGGCTCTTACTACGTCAACGATCTTTTCCATGTATTTCTGCGGTGACTTGTTGTGGATACGGCAGGCCAGTGACGGCTGATAGATCTTCGTAAATCTTACGGCATCCATCAGCAGGTATGTCAGGTCATTGGTCGCATCTTCACCCTTACGGGTCACGCCGCCAACGCACATGTTAACGAATGGCTGGTATCCGGCGAAGAACTTGGACGCGCCCTCGCTTGTGATCCACATCATCTCGGACATCTTGATCAGCATGCAGCTTGCCAGTTCAAATGCCTGGTACTGTGTCATTCTGCCGGATTCGATGTCTGCCTTGTAGAACGGGTACATGTACTGGTCAACACGGCCGATGGACATACCGGTCTGATTTTCCTCGACCGGGAGCAGTGACTCGATCGTCCATACTGACTGGATGGCTTCCCAGAAGTTCTCCGGCTTTCTTGCCGGAACCTTCAGGTTCACTTCGGAGATCCTCATCAGTTCCTGCTTACGTACCGGGTCGTTGCACTGCGCAGCCAGCTGCGCGGCATACTCTGACATTCTTCTGGCGTAGATCATAACGCCTTCCGTTGTATCGATGACACCTTTATAGAAGTAGATCTTATCGATGTCTTCCGGATTCGCGTAATCCAGCTCTGCCAGGTGTGCTTTTGCTTCATTCTGGATGTCCTGCATACCCTTCTTCATGAGGATGACGTCATATCCGGGGTTGGAGTCGCCGCCGCCGTTTTCCGCGTGATAGGAACAGTCGGATACATAGGACTCACCGGACAGTTCCCATCCGCCGCATTCTCTGTACTGGTCATAGCAGTGCTCCGCAACGGACTTGCCTCTCCAGAATGGAATCAGTTCTTCTTTGATGTATTTCTTATCTTCTTCTGAAATGTAGAATGGATCCTGCGGTCTTGTTCCGATTGTCTCAAGCTCGTCTTCCATCCACTCCCAGGCGATATCAGGCGCGAATGCTCCCACACGGGGACCGCCTGTCGGGTTACCGACGATCAGCTCGTTGTCCTGAATGATCAGCGGCGCTGTCTCGCAGCAGCGTCTGAACGCTTTGGCTCTCAGGATGATCTTAGGCATACCCGGATGCTCTCTCGTAACCTCTGTTACCGCTCTGGCGCGGAATGTAGAGATGGACGGAACCTGCTTACGGTAGTTCTCCTTCAGTGCCAGAATACGAGGTGTCGGACCATCCGGCTGCCAGCCTGGATCTGTCGGAGCAACTGCTGCTGCCGGAGCAGCTGCCGGAGCTGCCGCTGGAGCTGCTGCTGGCGCTCCGCTGTAAAATCTGTTTGCGGGAACGCCGCACATGGGGCATGTTGCCGGTGGATTCGGGCCTTCATAGACATAGCCGCAATCCGCACATGTCCATTTCTGGGTTGCCTCTTTCTGGGCAATGTTGCTCGTTACGCCTTCAAACATTCTCTTGAGGGCTTCTCTTTCCTCAGGAGACATGTCTTTCGTGGCGGCTGCCAGCTTTTCTGAAAATTCACGAATATCCAATGTTCTACCTCCCTTTCCTTAGGTTTATTCTTCTTATTTATCATTCAATCCGTCGATCTTGTTGATGATATCTCTCAATACCTGCTGCACGCTCTTGACATCGTCTGCGTAGTGCAGCTGCGCAACATCCTTCGACGGGCTGTCTGCCAGACTTGTCCGTCCGAACATCTGGGCGTCTACGGTCTGCATATCCCGGATGCCGAAACCGACTTTCCTCACATAGATGAGGTTTCCCGGTGATACATTGTCCGATGTGATACCGTAACCTGCGGTGCCGCTGCCCAATGTCATGGCCGGTGTCAGGTTGGTCGTCGCGCCCATGCTGCCGAATGTAGCCGGTGTGTTGACCAGGACTCTTCCGACAGGTTTCTTGAGCGCAAAATCACGAACGACGTTCTCCGCTCTGGAGTGGATCACCAGTGTATGTCCCTGCTTCAGTGTCAGAAGCAGTTCGATGCATTTCTCACAGGCTGTCATCCAGTTCTCTTCGATGAAGTACGCCATAACCGGACCGAGTTTCACCTGCGTGTACGGATTTCTCGTTGAGGCGTATTTCTCTTCAGAGATCAGCAGCACGGTTCCTTCTGGGACAGTGAATCCGGCCTTCTGCGCCAGTTTCTCGGCCGGGACGCCGATCAGCGACTCATTGGCGCTGCCATCCGAATGGAATATGATGGAGGCCAGTTTCTTTGATTCCTCACTGCTCATAAACCAGGTATGGTTGCGGCGGAATTCTTCCTTGACCTCATCCGCAATGGGAGCATCCACGACAACCGTCTGCTCCGCTGCCGGAAGTACGCCGTTGTCAAAGGTCTTGCTCGCGATGATATCCCGGACAGCCTGCCTGATATCTGCCGTCCTTTCGATAAAGACGGGACCGTTCCCTGCTCCGCCGTAGATCAGCGGTTTGTTGGAATCCTGCGCTGCCCCCAGCATCCCCGGAACGCCTGTATTCAGGATCATGGCTGTGTGCTCATGGTTCATGAGTTCGATCGTACCGCTGGCTGTTACTGTGTGCATGTAGCACACGGCTCCTTCGGGCATTCCTGCCGCCTCGCCTGCTTCGATCATGATATCCAGCGCTCTGCCTATGGTTTCCTTCGCTCTCGGATGCGGTGAGAACACAATGGCGTTGCCCGACTTGATCGCGATCAGCGTCTTGTAGATCGTTGTCGATACAGGGCTGGTCGCCGGGCAGAGTGCCGCGATCACACCCATCGGCACGCCGATATCGACGATCCCCTTCTGCGGATCATCGCTGATCACACCGACATAGCGCTTGCCCCGAAGCTGCTCTCTGAGATACGTGCAGACAAAATGGTTCTTGGCGTATTTGTCCTTCCAGTTGCCGAAATCCGTCTCATCAGCCGACAGGACAGCCAGTTCCTCAATATGGGGCTGCACTGCATCTGCCATCGCCTCGACAAATGTATCCAGCTGTTCCTGTGTCAGAAGTGCCAGAAACTGCTGCGCCTGATATGCATTCTCTGCCAGAATACGTGCTTCCTGGATGGAGAGAAGATCGTTATCTATGATATTCATTTGTAATCACTCCCTCCGCCTGCATTGATCTTAGTATGGTAATAACTTATCTAATGTATAACGCTCGATGATCTTCTCAATGTCAGGGTGCGGTGTCGCGATGACAACAGAACTGTAAACTTCAGTCCCCATATCCGCGACGGCCTGTACGCCTGCTTCTACCGCAGACTTGCATGCGCCGACGTCACCTCTTACCAGCACTGAGATATATCCGGATGCTGTGTTTTCATATCCGATCAGCTCAACTTCCGCTGCCTTGACCATTGCGTCCGCTGCCTGACAGATAAAGACCAGTCCGAATGTCTCGATCATTCCTAAAGCTCTTCCGCTTCTTCCGCTTGCCATCTCAATTCATTCCTTTCTTAATAGATATCCACGTCATGACAGGATACAATATCGCCAACTTCCGGAATTGGCCGGGGGATAACGTTCTGGGCTGTCAGTGTCCCGATAGCTGCCGCCGCCTTCGCGCCTGCTTCGACAGAAGCCTTGCAAGCCGCAACATCGCCGGTTACGATGATCGTAACGAGCGTAGACCCGATGTTCTCGTAGGCTACGAGCTCAACCTCCGCTGCCTTGAGCATCTTGTCGCATGCTTCCACTGCCGGTACCATTCCGATGGTCTCAACGAATCCAACAGCCTCTCTACCATAAAATCTCGGCATTTGACATAACTCCTTTCTATATGTTGCTTCGTTTAGATTGGATAACCTGTTTACCTTAATAAATATAAAGTTAGAGTTATAGTAATTTTACAAGTTACTCTTAGAGTAATGTCAAGAAATGAATTCGTGCTCCCGGTCACACTGCCTGTCCGGTGCACCGGCCATTCCCCACAAGTCGTTTGAGCATAAGGGTTGTGCTCCCTTTTTGTTTTTCTCGTTCTCCCCGGAGCAGCCATTTTTTAACAGGTTATGATTCCCAATTTTCGCTCAAACATTCCCCTATGGGGAACTCTTCAAACCAGTCATCTTCTAAAACTGTTTGACGGATACATGATTTTAAGGTATTGTGTTAGGAGCATTATTACTTTAGCATATTGTTATAAATTTAACTATGTCAAAAAGGAGGCGTGGCTGTATGGATTACAATCAGGGGAACAAACCCGGTTCCGGGCAGATGAGAATCGTTCAGGAACTGGTGGCAGGTAAGGAGATCACCCTGGCGCACATCATTGGCGGTCCCCTTCCGATTGTTTACCAGAAGCTGGGTCTGAATCCGGATATCGACTACCGGACTTCCGCGATCGGCATCATGAACCTGACGCCGCCGGAATCCGCGGTTATCGCTTCCGATATAGCGGTCAAGAGCGGCAACGTATATCTGGGCTTCGCGGACCGGTTCAGCGGCACGCTGATCATCACCGGAGAAATCGCTGAGGTCACGACTGCCATCGAAGAAATCGTGAACTATTTCCAGAATACACTGGGCTATGTTGTCTGCCCGATCACAAAAAGATAACTGTATTATATATCTCTGTATTGGCGGCAATTTCTGTTGAAATTGCCTTTGCTATATCATTTGTTATAAACGGTATTTCAGGAGGGATCATCCGTGAGCTACAAAGCCGGTCCTAAGGACACCGCTGACAATCAGGCAGCACTTGAAGCGCTCATTAGTGAAGCCATGCAATACGCGCAGGGCGGACAGGTCCGCGTCATCTCCCCCATGGTCTCCGGCAAGGAGATCACGCTGGCGCATGTCATCGGAACCTCGGATTACAGCGTCTACAAGAATCTGGGACTCGATATCGGCTTTCACGCCGGGGAAGACCCTACCGGCAAATCCATCGGCATCCTCCACATGCATCCGGCAGAATCCGTTGTGATCGCCGCGGATATCGCTGTCAAGTGGGGAGATGTTGATATTGGTTTTATGGATCGCTTCAGCGGCTCCATGATCATCACCGGCTCCCGCGCCGAAGTTGACAGCGCCATTGCTGAAAACTGCAGGTACTTCGGAGAAACGCTGGGATACACGGTCTGCCCGATCTCTCATGCATAAGGAGTCTGTTCCATGCGAAAACTATTTCTCTGTGGCCGCTCGGAAGCCGGCAAGACGTCTCTGACGCAGGCTCTGAAGGGCGAACAGGTCCATTACGTAAAAACACAGTACGTGAAAACCTGGGATATCACGATCGATACCCCGGGAGAATACGCAGAAACAAAATCTCTCGCTATGGCGCTGGGGATCTTTTCTTTTGATTCCGATGTCGTCGGGCTTCTGTGTGGCGCGGATGAACCGTATAATCTGTTTGATCCGGCGATCGTCGGCGTCGTCAACCGTCCGCTGATCGGCATCATCACCAAAATCGACGAACCAAACGCGAACGTTCCCATGGTATGGCAGTGGCTCGCGGAGGCCGGCTGTGAGCACATTTTCCCGGTGGACAGCGTCACCGGCCGGGGCATTGACGAACTCAGAGATTATCTGATGGAAGAAAAACAGCCTCTGGATCTGGACCGCGTCATGGAAAATCAGCGCAAAGGCTTAAAAGATTGGGCATAAAACTATGGAACCTACCTTATTTTCGATCGGCAAGGCTGCCGACATCTGCAGCGTCTCTACCAGAACACTTCGCTTTTATGAACAGAACGGTCTTGTGATCCCTGATCATGTGGACGAGGAGAACCGGTATCGTTACTATAGCTACGAGACGCTGCTTCGTGTGCAGACGATCCGATACCTTCTGGACGAAGGCTTCCCTCTCGAAGAAATCAAAGAGATGCTCCGCAAGTACGATCTGGACACGATGAAAGAACACTTCAGTTCCCGGATCAAAGAAACGGAACTGCAGCTTCGCTACCTCCGGCAGAGGCTGGCCAGTCTGAATGCCTGGCACGCGCTGCTCACAGAAGGCGATTACGTCCTGAAGCACAACGAGCAGACCGTCCATACGAAATACCTCCCGGCCCACAACTGCTTTTTCTTCCGGCATCAGCCGCGAAACGAAGAGGAACAGACGACCGCCTATATCGAAACGACCTACTATTCCGAGTCCAAGCGCCACGGCAATGATATGGTGGATATCGGCGGTTCTATCAATGTTTACTATGAGTCCTTTGAGGACAGACTCCAATCCAATGTTCAGCAGATGACGCTGCTACAGACGATGTACCCCGATTCCGACAGTTACGACAACGCTCTGACCTTCGGCGGGTTTCTGGCTGCGGCATGCTATCATATCGGGAAGAGAGACGATATCGAATCTACCTATCAGAAGATCATCGACTGGTGCGCAAGGCATCATTTCGACCTGCGCGGCGATTCCTTCGAACGCCATGTGCTCGATGGTTACTCTGTCAGTGATGAAAGCCAGTTTGTCACAGAGATACTTCTGCCTTTCGCCGATGAGGAAACGATCATTGAGGCAAAAAACTGGTAAGTTTTTTTCTTGACTTTGCCGCGGCGTCAAAGGATACCCTATGGATGAAAGGAGAATGCCTATGTTGATCGCGTACCTTCTTCTGGCGGCCTGCATCGCTGCGAATCTGTTGTCCTGTTCGCTCCTGACCGCGTCTGATGGCTTCACGAAGCCTGTCCAGTCCGCGTCCGGGATGTTTCTGGCGCTTCTGAACTATTTCCTGCTTTCAAAAGCCATCCTGACCATTGACATCAGCATCGCCTACGCGATCTGGGTGGCAGTCGGGATCATTGTTTCCTCACTGATTTCCGTGTTTTACTTTAAGCAGCACCTGACAAAGACCGGCGTCGTCTGTATTGGTCTGATCACCTTCGGACTGGTGTTTATCCACCTGTTCGGCACAATGTGAGAGGAGGAATCCTAATGACTAAAAAAAGAGCTTACTTCTACTTCGTTTTATGCATCTTCTTCGAGCAGCTCGGAAATCTGGCGATCAGCTACACCGATGGATTCACAAACCTTCTTCCCAGCCTTCTGTGCATCCTTTTTTATGGAATCTGCTACTACTTCTTCGCCAAGAGTCTGAAGGTCATCAATCTGGCGATCGGCTTCGCGGTCTGGTCCGGCGTTTCGATCATAGTCGTCGCGTGCATTTCCGTTTTTCTGCTGCATTCCAACCTGAACTGGGCGGACTTTGTCGGTATGGGAATCATCCTGATCGGCATCATCGGGATGAATGTGAAAGGCGAAGCATAATTATTTTGTAAAAAACATTTCTGCTTACGGCAAGGATTTCGGAGGTGAATTTCCATAATTCACCTTTTTTATTGTCTTGAACTCTTTGTTAAAAAGTTAGCAGTCCCATAGCTTTCTTCTATTTCCATGTACAAATTTGCTGTGGGCAGATCACTAATAACATTCCCCTAGTGGAATGTTTGGGCTGTCCCCGGGCTGAAAAACACGTTGACCTTGACCTAGCGTCAAGGTTATAATCAGAACAAGTTATTATCTATTCCTACATTATTGTGAAATACGAGGTGATTCTATGGAAAATGTACAAAATGCTACTGCATTAGCAGCAGCGAAAACTGCCAGAGATAAGGCCTTCTGGAAAAAGGGCCTGTTTATCGCCATTTTCTCCGGCTTCCTCTATGGTGGTTACACATCCTTCATGACAGAAGGTATGATGCACGGCGTATGGAACGACATCTATGCTGAGACACCTACCGGCGTCGCAGCAGGCGTATCCGCCTTCTTTATCGTCTATACAGTAAGTGCTATCGGCGCCGCCTGCGTTGACCTTGGATCCGCTATCTGGTCCCTGTTCTACGGCGGCTGCATCGGCAGACTGGGCGACTTCAAGAGAACGCTCTCCACAAAGCCGGGCAGAATTCTGATCATCGCGGCGATCATCGGTGGACCTCTTGCTTCCACCGCTTATGTAATCGGTCTGCAGATGGCTGGCTCCATCATCGTACCGATCGCAGCACTGAATGCCGCTATTGGCGCAATCATCGGCCACTTTGCATTCAAGCAGAAGACAACAAAGGGCATGGTTGTTGGTATCATCATCTGCTTCGCAGCAGCAACACTGATTGGTTCTTCTTCCATGACCGACCTGAACTTCTCAGGCGGCGCAGCTCTTGGTTGTCTGGCAGCGTTCATCGCAGCAGTCGGCTGGGGTGTTGAAGGCGCGGTTGGCGGCTATGCATGCTGCATGGTAGATACTGAGATCGCTATCATCATCCGTCAGTGCACTTCCGGACTGGTAAACGCTATCATCCTGGTATCCATCCTGTCCCTCATGGGCGGCGACGGAATCGGAAGCGGCTTCCATGTACTGACAGCTTGTCTGACAGACATGCCGTCCTACTGGATGCTGTTCGTTGCAGGCGTGTTCTCATCCTGGTCCTTCAAGTTCTGGTACAAGGGCGCTGCTATGTGCGGTGCTGCGCTCGGTATGGGCTGCAACGGCGCGTATGCGTTCTGGGGTCCGTTCTGGTGCATGATCGTCTGCGGATTCATCTTCGGACACGATGGATTCGTTCTTCCGGCTGTTGGCTGGATCGGCGCACTCGTCATGGTTGCTGGTATCCTGATTCTGGCTATCTCCCAGAACAGAGCTACGCTTGCAGCGGAAGAATAGGAGGTGTATAGATTATGAGACCATTATTCCAGGAAGTATTGCATCTGTACACAGACGGTAAGGAAAGAAGCCGTCAGATGGTACAGGATGAGTTGAGAGATGTATACGGTAACTTCAAGGCTTTTAAGGACAGCCAGATGGACGAAGCACTTCATACCGCGATGTCCAACGGCCTGATCGCTGAAAGTCATTGGGAGCTCGATGAAAACGGCAAGCTGGTAATGTTCTATCAGTCCGATCAGGACATGATCGATCTGATCAACAGCTACATCAAGTAATTCGAATCAACAATCGAATAGGGGCTAACCCGTAGCCCCTTTCACACCACCGTACGTGCCGTTCGGCATACGGCGGTTCAACCCAACAAGTAATAATCTACACAGCTGAGAAGTCCTCGCCTCGCGAGGATTTCTT
>Ga0256405_10005006_pt1 | contig 23714 bp, 24 predicted proteins | sample RumenRJG_02DNA_FD_189096 | JGI IMG/M metagenome (GOLD analysis project Ga0256405, IMG submission 189096) | Bovine rumen microbial communities from Lethbridge, Alberta, Canada - RJG_02 | ecosystem: Host-associated > Mammals > Digestive system > Stomach > Rumen | place: Canada: Alberta... | reverse complement strand
AGCTCTTAAGATGGTTAAGATGCACTGAGTCGGGATGCAGAGGCCCAACCCCTTATTTACGATAAGAGGTCTTGCCTGCGCGGCCGCACCATCCACAGCGCTCGGAAGCACCGTGAACTGGTCGTCACTGAAGGCGCGGGCAACACCTTCAGCACTAAAGAGCTGCAGGCCATCCATCCATTCATTGCCAAGGACATCCTTGACTTTGAACATCGAGATGGCAATACCCTGGATAGGTTTCGTCCGAACCATGCCAGCTTTGAACTGACTGATTCTAGTCGAAATCTGTGCCAAGGTCTTCAGCACATCCTGTCTGCCGGCGTAATACCGGCAAATCAGGTCGTACATGCCATGAGTCATCGTGTTAAGATGCTCATGTGCATCGAACCCATCCAGATTCTCACAGTACAGGGAGATTTCGCCCTGCTTCTGCTGCCCCGGAGAGGATACGCCCAGGAGTCCATACACATATACATGGATGTCCTCCCGCTCGAAGGCTTCAAACGGGCATTCTTTCCCGTTGATGATATTCAGAGCGACGCCTTCCTTTTCGCTCTGAACGAAGAACGATTCTTTCACGTTCTTCCCGTTTGCGCCGATCTTCACGACGCAATAGATTTTGCCGTTTACTAAGAGTAAATCCAAAAGATCTGGATTATCCCCGGTGCATACGTTGATGTATGCGCGGCAGAATCTCTCCATGGGCATCATCACCATGGAGTTAATGTGCGTGTTCTCGGGGCGCACATACCCCTCCAGTTCCGCCGTTTCCAGCGAAACCGGAACTTTTACGGCCATGGGTGCGAACCACCCCGTGGCTTTGTTGTAGTTCAGTGACATAACACTGAACATTTGCCCTACCTTCTGGGTAAGGCGGTGCTGTACAGCCAGGAATTCCTCCTGATTAGAAACTACTACACGCTTATGAGCGCGAGCAGCCTCTACTACAGCATTAACATTGGTCAAATATCTGTTTTTCTTCATGATAAAAGCCTCCTAAACAAATTAAACAATGGACATAAAAAACCAAATGGAGTATAATATGAATATGAACAATAAGGACGAAGGGGAGTGTGGGTCCCCTTCTATCCCGTCTTGTGCTATCCCTACAATCAGTCTTTAAAGAATGTCTCGATAATCTCGATTATCAGCCAGACAACTTCGAGGATAGCCTTGATCTTGTTCAGCATATATACTCCTTTCTTTGGTGAAGGGCTTGGTTGGTCCTAGCCCTTCCTGAAGACCCTAGCAGTTCCTAAGCCTCTGCTAGTAGGCTATGTTATCAACGATATGCGTTGACTACAGCATCCTGAAATGCGAAACTCCCATGGATTGCGTCGGGCGCAAAATACAGGAACGCTCCAGCAGCTGTGGCTAAAACCGCAAAGACGATAATATTCTTTATGGTATTGCGGTCCTGTTGCTCACGGGCAACTTTTACACGGAGAGCGAAAGAATAGTTGTTGTTCATAACGTTGTTTTTCATTTTTAGTTCCTCCTTAGGGAAATAGAGTGATTAACATATTGAAAGACCCAGCTAGCATCTGGGTCTTTTTCTTTTGGCTATCAAAAAGCAAAATCTTCATCGTGTGTATAAGGCACGTAAGATGCCAAAGACATCTCTTCGGATTCATAAGCAGCAACGGCATCTGGGTCAATAGCGAAGAGCTCCTGTTTGATGCCATTTTCAACCACGTCATACGGTAAGCAATGTGCATCCTCTCCATAATCGGCACATGCGTGTTTCAGCTGCATTACAGATGCTAGTGAATATCCTGCTTTTACCAGCTTTTCTACCAAGATAGCAGCCATCACTTCCTGCATAGGAAGTTCTACACCGACAAAGCTGGTATGCCCAAGCATATATGCAATATCCGCTAGCTCTGCCAATGCATCAGCACCTTCTGCTTGCTCGGCCTCCATGATACCGGCAAGGATACCAAAGAGATCACTTGTAATATCTTCGTCTGGTTCATCGCCAAACGGATTCGTGATGTATGCCTGTCCTTCTTTGACTACAATTGTGATACCTCTTTCGTACCCATTGCGCGGCGTAAGGTAATGGATGCCGTTCTCTGTGCCAATGTACTTGACTGCTTCGCCCATGTACGTAGAAACTGCGGCGGTGATGATCTCAGCATTGATGTTGTTGATAGATGCGTTTACGTTTTTCATGATAATACTCCCTTTCTTAGACTCGACGGCCCTTACATTGATTAATAAACCCTTACATAGCGGCTCTAGTAGCCGGCATAGTAGCATGTTCCTCGTATTGCCCGAGGAGTAGCTCGCGCCCATTCTTCGGGTTCTTGACGTATACGCGAGATACGTGAAACTCGGACACGTACTCTTTGCGGATGTTCCAACCATTTTTCTGAAACAGCATCCATTTTTCAGTAATCTCATTATTCATGGCAGTACCTCTTTCTCCCCGTTGTGCCGATAGGTCAGCAATCAAAAAGTATTTTCCTCCTGAAAGATATAATAGGACCTGGGGGCAGGATTTTTTGCCCCACTCATTTCTCCATTTAGACCTGGTACCCCGAAAAAATTTTTGCATTTTTCACGTCCTATAGGAAATTGTCAGATAATTCGCGCCAATTATATATTTTATGCCCTTTATCGCCTATATAGAGTAATCTACGAAATGGCAATAAAGGGCATATTTTATTGGAGTATTAGTGGCGGTAATATATTTTGATGAACAACTTAAATTTCACAAGGAGATGTTTACAGCATGGGTATAAGCTCTGTTTATAATCGGATTTCAGGCTTAGGAAGCATTGGCAAAGATACTATAAAAAGCGCGGCACGTGATTATCAAAAAGCTTTTTCTGAAGCAGATGAAGCCACTCAAAATATGGCGCTAATCGGTTTGACTGGTTTAGGTGCAGTCGGCGCAGCCACCGCTCTTAACATGAATAATCCGCTTAATCTCAGGAAATAAAAAACATTAAGTATTCTACAAAGGGGAGAAAGATGTCTAAAATATGTGTAAACGGCTCGTTTTCAGTAGAAGGCGAGTTTTCATTCGATATCAATTATGACAACACACAGAATCCGCCCCTGACTCGTATTGAAGGCACTTTTGCTTCCAAAGCTGGATACCTTCCTGACATAACATCATTGGAAAATGAGCGCTATATTATTAGTGGTATACATGTGTATCAGGAAGATTTTGGATCGGAAGAAGACACCATCGTCTACAGTTTCAATGCAAAAGCATTCGGGTTAGCGGATAATCTTAAGGAGGTGAAGTATATTGGCTGAAGAAAACAATAAGAATTCTACAAGTGATATAGACACCCTTCTGGTTGAAGATTCAGAAGAAGAGACAAGAAAAGAACTGGAAGAACGTACGGATCAGATTATTGCTAACATGCAAAAATCCAACAATGTATGGGGCTTGACTCATAAAGGAAAACAAGGCGTAAAGCTGGCCATGGCCGGCCTTTCTATGACCAATGGCATGTACAGCCGTGTACCCCTTGTTTGTAAAGGGAATGAATGCCCGTATGCCGCGCAGTGTGCGCTTCTCCCCTACGGAGAAGTTGAGGAAGGTGGTTACTGCGCCTGGGAAATTGCGCAGATTGAATACCGTTCCCGCTCTTATGCTAAAGATATAGATTACGATTCTGCATCTTTTACAGACCGTAATCTAATGAGTGAACTTATCATGCTGGATATCATGCTAGAGCGCTGCAAAGCACTATTGGCTAAGGACGGAACTCCTGTTATTGACATGGCTATCGGCATCGACCAGGACGGTAATGAGGTGCGGCAGCCGGCAGTGTCTAAAGCATGGGAAGCGTATGAGAAAGTGTCTAAGAAACGTGATGCAACTTATCAGCTCTTAATGCTTACGCGTAAGGATAAGAAAAATTCTGGAGCGGACGATGATGCGCAGAGTCTTACCGATACTTTACGAGATGTAATAGACGGATCGGGAATTTCAGTATGAGAAATGGTTCCGCCCGCCCGGCAGGGCAAGCCGTGGCCCCGTCCACGGCAAGGGCGCCGTTTCTCGAATAGAAAACTTCCCTACGTAGAACTTATTTAACATTATCCGGGAGAAAAACTTCCCCCGGCAGAATACAGGTGATAGATAATGCGAGCAACAAAGTTCATAACAGACATAGCAGAAAAGGTATTGGAACCTGCTGCCAAAAGCATAGAAGTAGCGACTGAGCGAATTGCTAAAGGTGGCGTAGCGTTGGAATCCAATAAGGGAGTCATAGCATCTGCAAAAAATACCATGCGGCAAGTAAGAGCCGGAGCTGGCCGAGGAATGCATGAAGCCAAGAATATGCTTAACAGCAGAGCGGACAGCATCGCAGAGCTGCGTGCTGCTAATCCTGAAAAATTCGATGGTTTAGGTTCGGGTATTGCATCGTGGGCCATCGGCGGAAAAGGCAAACACAACTTTGCTCAGAGAGCTGTATCGCTTATGTACGATGGAGAAACTGGCGCTTTATCTAAGGGGCGTATCGCTGGTGTTGGCGTCGGCGTTTACGCTTTGACTCCATCCAGCAATGACAAACGGAGATGAATCATGAGCGTATTAGGAGCAATTGGCTCAGTAATAGGAAATGCTCTGTGGAGCGGTACAAAAACCGCCGGCAAAGCGGTTGGCAAGGCTAGCCTAAAAACGGGCAAAGCCGTAGCGGGCGGAGTAGGAACTGCGGCGTATTATGCTGGTCTTGGCGCCGTGAAAGCTACCAAAGCTACTGCAAAGGGCGCGGCATACATAGCTAAAGATGCTTATGCCGGCAGAAATGAGACCGGCTTTAGAAACCCTGTAGGGCAGTTTGTTCATACCGGCAAAGCTATGGTCAAAGGCATGGGCGACTGGGAAAAAGCCAAAGACGTTTACGATCCGCTGACAGGTAAAGTTAAGCACACAGATGCTCACTTTAAGCTTGGCACATTCGGAAAAGTCGCTTTGTTTGGTCCTGCCCTTGCTGCAGGTGCGATGGGCGGAGCTCAAAAATATGAAGATAATAGAGTTGGGCCTATCGATAGCAATATCGTCACAGCTACGCCTAATTACGCTCCACCTCAGGCACCTTCTTATGCAAATAATTGCGGGGCAACCGGGGATCTTGTTTTTGCGCTACACAACAATAGACATGGATAAGGAGAGATTTATATGCTAAAAGCTGTTGGCAGAGCATTGGGGAATATAGCTAAACATCATAAAATGACAGCTTTTAATACAGGAGTGTCGATTTGGGCAGGCGTTGATTCTTATCAAACAGCTCGGGAAGAAGGCAGTAGCAAATTAGGAGCTGCTGCAGGAGCTATGGCAGATGCCGCTCTCCCCTTTGTCCTGGGAGCGCCGGCATATGCAGCATATTTTGCGGCTACAGAACTCCCCGAACTTGCCGTAAGCGCATCGGATGCGTTAGGAACATACAAACGCAATATGGCCAAGACCAGCTCGAACCGAGCGTTCGTAAACGCGCATTTTGATGACACGCAGCAGGCGTTTACCATGCGCCAAGCAGGCATGCAGATAGCAGAACGTAGCAGATACAATATGCAACAGGCGATGCTAGGCAATGAGGCACGCTATATGAGAAAGTAGAGGTGATTGAATGGCAAATCTATTGTCTAATTTCAGGCATTTTTTAAGAGATGGCGCCAATATGCTTCCAGAAGAAGCAGCTGATTTTACTCGTTCCGTAAGACGCGCGGGGGTTTCCACCAAAGAAGAGGAAAATGAGCTGATCAACTATTTATCTGGATTGCATAAGGCTAGTGGAACAGATCAAGAGATCCTCAAGGTAATCGATTCTTCGCTTTTAAGCAAGAACGTACAGAAAGCTCTTGATGTACCGCTCTATGGAAATGAAAAAAATACTTTAGGGGATAAAATCCTCCAATTAGGAGCTGCCCCTGTAAAAATCAATCAACGTCAAAGAATCCTTGAAGAACGTTATGGCAGACAGGTTGTTTCAAAAAATGCAGCTCCGCCAAAAATAAAAACCAACGAGCCAGCAACAAAGACGGTTCAATCATCTTCAGATTTTCCAAATGCAGAATTAGGACTTCAAGCCCCGGCATTTCCAGAAGAACTACAGATAACGCCGCCAAAACAGCTTGGCGGTCACACAATTAAGACATCTCCACCACCTAAAGCTGAAGCAAAGCGCCAAATGAAAGAGCAAGAAGAAGCCGTAAAGACGAAGAGCCAAAAGAGCTCCTTCTTTCAAACCGCTAAAGACAATTTGAAAGCTTTTAAAAATAAATATTCTGATAAGCCTAATGAATTTCAACAAGCAACTACTGAGATGGTCAGTAAGTTTTCGGGCGGCAGATATACTGGCGCAGTAAACACAGAAAAGATGAATTGGCTGGAAGCTGGCGCGCAAAAAAATCTTCACGAGGACATAGCTAGAAAATATGACAATTTAATAGCTAAGATGCAAGGAGCAAAAGACCAGGAGTCTTTCAGTAAGCTTATGGAAGAAAATAAGATAAACTACAAAGAAGGAATGAGCGGCGAAGAACTTGAGAAAAATATCAATGCTCATTTTGACGAGCGTTTGAAGGCCGGCCCAGGCTTCGGGAATTATATGCTCGGCAATAAAGTGGCGAGCGGCGGCATGCTGTTGGTAAGTGGCGCATCTGCCTTAGCTCTGGCCGACAGCAAGGGACATCGCTCCAATAATGAACTGTATAGTTCGCAGATTTAATTATGGCTAAATTATCCCCGATAGAACAAGCTAAACTACAAAAGATAATGGCAGACCCCGTACTATGGGCCAGGGCTTTTCTTAAGACCAACAACCCTAAAACGAAAAAGCTTGAACCCTGGTCTGCCCGAGACTATCAGGAAGAGATGTTGCGAGACAACAACACCCGCGTTGTTTATCGTCTGGGCCGTCGTTGCGGCAAGACGGAAACCATGATTGTGGGCGGCTTCCATAAAGCCTATACCAACAAGAACTTCCGTATCCTTTATGTTACCCCGTATGAAACTCAGGTAAACCTCATCTTCATGCGTATGCGCGAGCTTATCGCAGACAGCCCGCTGTTAAAATCGCAGGTTGTCAAGATGAAGAACTCTCCGTATACCATCGAGTTTGCCAATGGCTCCACCATCCTGGGATTTACCACGGGTGCATCCTCGGGAAGCGGCGCCGCATCAGTTCGCGGACAAAGGGCAGATTAACAAAAATTTAATATCTTAATCTTCAAAACCAGCTTAGTTAGTGGTATTATTTATACAGAGGACAAATATTTAATCTTTAAGGAGAGATAATACCATGACTATTTCACAAAAAAGAGAAGCCGTCATCAAGGCATTAAAGGCCGGAAAAACACTGTCTGAAATTGGCCGCGAAGTTTTCCACTCAACAGGAACAGGCTCGGTAAATAATTTTATCGAAAAGTACGGCATCCCCGTAGCTCAATATAGCTCCAGATATGCGTTTATGGATCCACAGTGGTTAAAAAAGCACCTGGACGAGTGCGGCTCTCCCGGTAAACTCGCAGCCAAATATGGCGTATCCAGAACTTCTGTGTCTCGATATGCTGCAAAGTATGGGCTTTATGAAAAGAAGTTCACTAGGACATTCAAGAACGCTATAGATGAGCATTATTTTGAGCATATCGACAATGCTAATAAAGCTTACTGGCTTGGCTTTATAATGGCAGATGGTAGCATTTATCATTACAAAGACAGTGATAAGGTTCAATTTGAAATAAAACTGCAAGAGGGCGACAGGAACCATTTGCAAAGATTTGCAAAAGAAATTGGTTTTCCTGAAGATAAAATCCATACAAAAACCGAGGAAAGAAAAGGGACCGTTGTCCATAGCGCTATTCTTCGTTCCTACAATAAGGAATTTTGCGAAAGCCTGGGGAAATACGGAATAACGGACCGCAAAAGCGGGCAAGAATCTTTTCCTCGCGCGCTCATTCCGAAAGAGTTTTATAAGGACTTTGTTCGCGGTTTTTGGGATGGCGATGGCAATATTGAAAAGCGCCGCCTTTACGTTGGCTCTCTTTCAGTAGAAATGGTATCTCAGTTAAGTAAGTATTTTGCTTCTTCTGATATCATGACATATCTTGAGTATGATATAACCCAGATTGGCCAAAAGATAATGTATAAACTTTACATTTCTGCACAAGCATGGGCAAAATTCCGGGACTTGATTTATTATCAGGGATGTCTCGGGCTAGATAGGAAGATTGAGATTATTAAAAATATGCAGTCCACCAAATTTGGTGAATGAAGGTTAATTGCGGGAAAGAAAAAATGGCCCCTTCGGGGGCTCTAATCCCTAAGAGCTTCAAATACCAAGCCGTCATGGCGACATGGACGGTGGCCGGAGTAACTAGCCGGGTATGGTAAAAAGTTTGAAGATAAGTATGGGCAACCACGCAGCCAAGTCTCTTAATGAAAAATATTAGCAAGTTTTTAATCCGTTAAGAGAAAGGTTCAACGACTATTCCAAGGCTCCGCCCTTCAAAATATAGGAGCAATAGAAGTACGGCCCAAGCGGGCGGGTGAAATCCCCTTAATCGGAAATGCCTTCCGCTCTTAAGAGCGAAGATATAGTCTGGACTTTGTGTGAGAGCACAAGAAGGACAGCGTAGCGAGCTGTTCGCAACATAACGTGGATTTATTGTGACGAATTGGACTACATGGGCGAGCTCGACTACTCAACGGTAGCAGCTATTGCTGGTGAACGCGTGGAAATCGGCATCACCGCTTCCTCCACCCCAACCGGTAAACGTGGCACGTTCTACCGCATGTGCATGGATAAATCCTTTGGATACCATGAACACTATCATCCATCCATGCACAACCCTAACTGGTGCCAAGAGATGGAAGATCAATTCCGCGCCGAACTCACCGAAATTCAGTATGAGCACGAAATTCTGGCCGAATTCGGTACAGAAGAAGCCGGTGTATTCGACAAGGATAAGCTCGATGCTGCCATGAAGCGCGAATACTACCTCTATAACGAACTTTCTCCTACGGAACAGCGAAAACTCGAAGCTTCGGGAACATATCCTGAAATTCTTATATATGATGAAGAGCATCCAGCACCTTACAACCCTTTCAGATGCATGGGGGTAGACTATGATAAATTTCAGGCTGGTTCGAGTTTACTAATCTTAGACTTCGATATGAAAACCAGATGCTTTAAGGTAATGAAAAGAGTAGAAGTTCCGCGTGGAGAATACAGTTTGGATAATGCGGTAAATTGGGTCATTAAACTCAATAAGATATATCGTCCATCATGGATATTTTGTGACCGCGGTTTCGGTGATTATCAGCTAGAGCGTTTACACATCTATGGCGATGACCACCCCGAAAGCGGCCTACGAACCAAAGTTGTCGGCTATCAATTCAAAGAGTCTCTTGAGATTACTGATCCGGTAACAAAAGAAATTCACAAAGAACCTATGAAACAATTCATGGTTAATCAGCTGGCACTTAATATTGAACGTGACCGTCTTATTCTATCTCCGTTTGACGAAACACTTCATAAGCAACTTATCGATTACGAAGTAGACCATATCTCTGCTAATGGTATGCCGGTGTATACCAGCAAAAATGAACATTTCGTAGATGCCTTAGGGCTCGCTCATCTGGCTTTCGTGCTGAAATTTCCAGATATTACGGCAGCTATTAAGACCGTAAAATACACCAATAAAATCACGCAAATACACAATGATGCGATTAGCCGTCATGAAAATTCTGTGATGCGTGATATATCGAATCCTATAAATCCGTGGAAAAAACGCTCTTTACCGGAGCAAGCCGGCAAAGGTCCGGGAGAACTTCCTGGCGATTATCAGCAATGGGTAAAAGTTCCTATGGGTGGCGGTCGTCACACGTCTGGCTCGAATAGTTTCTGGGGCAAACGCTCAGGCGGATTTTCAGGACGCTCTATGTGGTAATGACGGGTATTTCTCTTCCGCCCGTTATTATATATCCCCTTTTTGCTAATGCCGGCTTTATTGCCGGCATTTTTTGATATTTAAGGAGGCCGTTTATGAACGATCCAGATAAAAATAAACTCTTATACCGTCCCAAGTTACGGCCAGAAAGAGAATATCTTTCCGATGGAGAAATCATTGATTTTCCACTGGTTCCGCTTCAGCTCCCTGACGAGGCTGATGATACACCCACAAAAATCGTAGAAGATCTCAAAGAAATCGAAGAAATATATCACATGCTACCAGAAGATGTGCAGCATATGAAAAAAAGCATTACAAAACTTAAACAACGAATAATGGTGGCTTTTCCTGATGGCACATACACGCCTCCTAAAAATATTCAAAAAACGGATCTAGAAAAAGGTACCCTGCCAGACATTATCAATTACTATGACGTAGCAATACATGATAATCCCGACTTAATTAATCTTCCCCATTTGTTCCCTCAGATGAATAATGTCGTATTAAAAGTAGAACAGCCAAGAACTCTTGTACAGATTATCCAAGATGCATATGCCAGAGACCAAATTGAACTAGAGAAATATTATATCCAAAAGCTGCAAATGATTATGCAGAAATATTTCCAGCAGATGATGATGATTATGGCAGACAGCGGTGTGGCATCCATTGATGACTTAACTAAGGATTTTGACGGAGATTTTGTAAAGATCCCCGCGAATAAGAGTTTGGAGCATCTGCGCGATTTTATTGTCCGTTCGCAAGTACGGCGCAACCAGGCTGCGCGCATGTTCCATAAGACGCACTCAACAGACAAAACTCTGATGCATATGCGCTCCTGGCATGCGGCCAATGAACAACGTAAAAGATACTACTCAGAAAACTACAAGGATTCTTCCACTTTTACGGATTCTCATAGCAATTCTTTGCTGCGTGAATCCCGAGCTGCATACGATACTGCCTACGACTCCAGCTTGTACGATATGTACAAATATCTCAATTCCTCGGTAATGATAACTAATGACATACTTGATGCAACAGTAAAAGAAGCGCAAGCTAAAACCGAGCTCTTAAAAAATGGTGTAGATATCTATGCTGTTGACCAATCTGAGGTTGAATTTGCGAAACTTGCGACCGATTCTGGGCAGCTCGGCGATGGTAAAGGTTCTGGTTTTGATGATGCTGCTAAATCAGAAGAAAAAGATTCTGCCAAAAAAGATGACACCAAGAAGTCAGAAGACACAAAAACGACCGAACAGGCAACAGATGCGCAATATGAGAATGACGTTAAATATTTGATGTCTCAAGGGTATGACAAGGCCGCGGCGGATGCTGAATTGGCTAAGCTGCCACAATACAAAGAACGGCTCGGCAAAAAAGACGAGACAGCAAAAGAACCAGTGGACAAAAAGTCCAGTAGTTCTTCTTCTGCCCCCTCCAAGACGAAAGAAGCTGAAAAGACTATCAGCTCGGGCAATTTATGGAATGACCTTGCTGCTACCGCTGCCAAAGAACCTTTTGGCAAGATTACAGCTTCAATAGCCAATAACAAAGAACTTGGTGAAATTATTGATACAAAAGTTCTTAGTGACGCTGTTACGAAAACTGCCCAGGATACCATTAAGAATATCGGGAAAAACATCCCGAATGCTCTTACCGCAGCTGGCATATTGGCGTTGATGCCGAAAAACGCAGCTTCGAAAAAACAGGATAGCAAAAGAGATCAAAGCAAATATCCTGAATATAATCGCATCGATTATGACAAAGATGATGTGCTTACGCAAAGAAAAAAACGAGTTGCTCAGCTCAAACAGGATATCAGCGAGCTGGACAATCAAATCACCAAAATAAAGAAGGAACGTCAAGAAACTGGCAAGAGCACGCTTAGACACAATGACCTGGTGTCTTTTAGCAATTCCAGAAGCAAATTGCTAAAAGAGTTGGTCAAGTTAAGCTCTTAACGAGGAGATATGCAATGAATTTATTATCCAAAGCTGGGACATTTCTGAAAAGCTTCGGGAAAACTGCCCCAGAGCCTATTCCTAATATGCATATACACGAAGCCGGCGGCAGTTTGAATATATCGCCGCAAAACGTAAAAAATTTCATAGTAAAAGCCGTCGGTAACATAGAAGACAGCTCTAATGGTGACTTTTCTCCGCCAGAATCAGATTTAGGGGAAATCCGCGATGCTGTCGCAGCTGACTCCTATCTGAAGCTGGCTGTAAGTAAATATTCTCAGCTCATTTTCAAAGCTGGCTATCACATCGTATCCGACAACGACGCTGCAGCAGAATATATCCAGCAACGTTTCAATCTTATGAGTTTTACTACAAGAACGCCGATGGATGTACTGCTTCAGGGCATAGCGGATGATCTTGTGACATACTCTAATGCATTTCTTCTTATCAGCCGTGACGACAAGGTAAAAGTATCTTCTGTTCAGGCAAAAGGAGCTTTATCTCAGAAACCTGTCGCAGGCTACTTCAGGATTGATCCTACTACCGTTCAAATAAAACGCGATAAGAATGGTACTATCAAGAATTATCAGCAACAGGTTGGAAATGATAAGAAGAGTTACAAACCGGAGGATGTCGTTCATTTCTATATCGACAAGAAAGGTGGCGCCGCATTTGGTACGCCACGCCTTGAAGCAGCTTTGGAAGATGTTAAGATTCTCCGCAAATTGGAAGGCCTTGCCCTGAAGCTTGGGTATCGTTATGCTGCCCCATTATATCAGATGCAGGTCGGTATTCCGCAGGCTGGCATGATGGCCACAAATCAGGAAATAAAAGATGCGCAGAAAGAAATCCAGCGTTTAGCTGATGATGGCATTCTGATTACTAATGAACGCACAAAATTCAATGTGATTGGCGCAGAAGGGCACGCTATCGATCTTGCTCCATATCTCAAGTATTATGAGGCTCGCGTATTTTCTGCTATCTCTTTGTCGGCCGCACAGGCCGGCCGTGGTGGCGCAAAGCAAGACGCTGATTCCATGGAGGAGCAGACGCATGATACCGTAAAATTCTTTCAACGTGCAATCACTACTTTTATGGAAAATTTCGTTATTCTGGAGCTTCTGCTTGAAGGTGGCTATGATCCAATCACGAATGTGCAGGACCAAGTACATTTCAAATTCGAAGAAATCAATCTTGAGACAAAAGTAAAAATGGAAACTCACGCTCTTAACATGTTCCAGGGTAACATGATTCCGTTTGAAGATGCACGCACGATGATGGGGCTGCGCTCTGATACGGTAGATGAGTCGCGCCTGTTTAACAATATGATAAAAGTACCAAGTGAAATCGCTATTGCCCAGGCGCGTTCCGGTGCTGCAACAGGCCCAAACAAAGCTGCCGGAGCAAACAAAACAGCTTCGAACACTATGTCCCCTAAAAATCAGCATGGCACATCTTCGGCCCATATCAAAGAAAGTTCTGATCTGGATTTAACTGAGAGTGCGACCGCTGATCGGCAAAAAATAACGGATGCCAATATTGAAGACTACAGGAAAAAATTTGGCGCAGTTTACAAAAAATATAATTCAGTGCGTAATGAATTATGTGAAGACGGCGCAAAAAAGGCCTATCTTGCATTGCCTCTAATCCGCGACGAACTAGGAAACAGCCTTAAACGCTATGTTGCGAAAGAAGCTAGCGAAGGTTACAAATTAGCGGTCAAGGATGCTGGTAAAACTCCAGATAAAGACCTGAATACAATTTCTGCCGTCTTGAATGACCGTATAGACAAGCATCTTACGGACATGTTTAAAGATATCCAGAAAAAGCTAAAGAAGGCACAATCGCTTGACGAGCGAGAAGCTGCATTCAATTCTTCTGAATATCGATTGCGCTTCCTGGCAAACCAGGTAGCAGCAAAAGCTCAGTGGTATGCTTACGTAAAAACATGTGCTGCATTAGGTGTTTCGAAAGTTCATGTCAACTTTAGCAGTAAGGATGATAAAAAAGAACACGACCGCATCATTAATACAGCCCACTTCAGCCTGGATGATATCCCGGCGTTCCATCCATATTGTAGATGTACACTGGGATTATAAAAGGCAGGTGAAGTAAAAAACATGGCAATCATGATCCGAGAATTCGTAGAAAACGGAAAGAACTTTGCAAAAAGAGTCAGTGATTACAAATCTCCTATCAGTCTGACAGAAGGTGCAAAAGTTCCTAAGAGCGATGTTAATGCTTTAGACCCTGAAAGTCTCATGGTTGAAATCGAAGGCATACACGCCATTCCGTTTGCTACGAGAAACTTTACGCGATACACGCCAAAATGCTTGAAAGAATCCATTCCGAGCTGGACGAATCCGTATCGCCGCCCACTCCTTAAGCACCATAACGAAGAAAACGGTGAACCCATCGGGAGAATCATCGCAGCAGAATATAAAACGCGCAACACAAATTCGGGTACTCCGGCATTATGTTTTACGGTAAACGTGCCGGACGATAAGGCAAAAGAAGGCATAAAGAACGGTCTTCTCTCCACTACTTCTGTTGGAGTCATTGCTCGCGATGTCCGATGCAGTATCTGTGGTGCTCCTATTACAGATATTGAAGAAGGATGCCCGAATGGCCATGAACGTGGAACCAGATGTGAGAAAAACGATGGCACTACTGAAGTCTGCTATTGGGATATCCACGAAATGGAAGCTAAGGAGCTATCTTATGTTGATGTTCCCAGTGATATGTATTCCAAGAACATTGATTACTATCCTGTGAAAAATAAAAAATCAGGCAATCAGCCTCAGATAAAAGAGAGCCTTGATCCTGCTTTAGACACAAAAAACAAAGGAGAACAGCATATGCCAGATGATATGAAGGCACAGCTCGATGAAGCAATTGCTAAGGCTTCTAAGTTAGAGACGAAAGTCGCAGAACTGACTGAAGCAAACAAGGCTTCGGAGGGTAAAATTGCCGAGCTTAGCGAATCTGTCAAAAACTACGAGGCACAGATCGCAGAATTGACCGAACAGAAAAGTTCTCTTGAAGTTGCAGCAAAAGAAGCTGCTGAGCTTAAAGAGAGCATGGAACAAGAAATTGCGAGTGCCAAAACGGCGCTGAAAGAATCAATGACGGATACCTTTGTCACGCTTCGCGAGGCACTGGGCGAAACGGTCGAGAATGTAGATTCGATCAAAGAGCGTCCAGTAGAAGCTCTTAAGTATTCGATCCTTGATATGAAAGAGTCCCTGTCCAAGAAAATGGCAAAGAAGCAGGAAGAGCTGAAGCACGTGGATCCGAAAGATGCCGGCAGCGTGCAGAGCCCCGGCCTTGGCGGTGACCCGGAATTTACTGAATCGCACACAACAGAAAGCATTGACCTCAAAGAAGGACTTGCTAACATTTTTGGCAGCGTCATGTCTGCGCATAAATAACTAGGAGGAATTTTTCAATGGCATTAGCTCCAAGAGATTATTCTACTAACGAGCGCCTGCAGCCTGGCGCACGTGGTCAAATTTTTAACCCGGATCTTCCGGGCTACCGTGATGGTGCGGATCGCGTAAACCGCACGCAGAACTTCATGAACGTTTCTCAGCATGACGTACCGAACATTAAGTATTTGTTCGACTATCGTCTGCCGACGCTGTTCAAATATGGTTTTGCTCACGGCTTCAACCAGATTGTCATCCCGAAAGGCCGTATCGTAGCAACAGACCCGAACATGGATCTCGTTGATTTTGAGTCCCAGAAACAGTTCAATACGGTTACACTTGCAAATGGCGGCGTTCCCGTTCGCCTGCGTGAAGTTGGCGATAAATATCCGGCATTCGGCTCGAACCCGGATAAAGCTATTGTATCTGCGGCGGCTCAGGGCAAGCAGCTCCTGCATGTCGGCAAAGAGTGGACGCCGGTTGCTGGCGGTGTAGAGGGCACATACTCTGACGTTTGCTTCCGCGGTTTTGCAAAAGTTGATAGCAATGCGAAGGTAGAGTTTGAAGCACCGGCTGACCAGCTTGCAGAAGCAGGTTTTGAGGTTGATGTCCAGACGGGCCTTGTCGCTAAAGATGGCCAGACTGTCAAACATGTCCGTGTTGGCAACCATCCGATTGGTATGCTTGAGCGCAACGAATACACCCGCGATGATGATGCATTCAACGGCATCATGCCTGGTCCTTTCCTGACGGATGCAATGGTTGAGTTGCCTTGGTTCGCTTACAAAGACAAAGCTGAGGGCAATCTGTGGGGCTCCGCTTATGGCGCATTGTTCCCGGGCGCTCGCGTTAAGTCCGATGAAAACGGCCGTCTGACGCTTTCTCCGCTTTCCTTCCCGAAAATCGTCGCTACGATGAGCATTGCAGAATACGAGCTCGAACGTCAGCAGGAAATTGGTCAGGTCTATAGTGTAAACCATGAGCTTGTACCTGAGGGCGCAGCTAAGTGGGCAACCTGGGCTCTTGAAGATCGCCTTAAGAGCGATGAGTTCAACCCGGCTGTATATGCTAAGACGAACCGCCATGGCGAAGATGCAGTCAATACGTCCCCGTTCAATTCCGAGGGCAAATATCCGGGTTATCCGTATGACAAGAATTATCTGAATCATGACCTGCATATGCTGGCCTCGACTTCTCTCTTGGGTACGTATGACCCCCGCATGAATCCGGAGTATCAGTATAGCGATCTTGGCATTCCGGGCCTTACGGATGGCTACAACGCTGTTAAGAGACAGAAACCCGATTTCAAAGCTGGCACGATCCATTACGCTGGCGGTAAAGAGTATTCTGATATGTTCTTCAGAAATCTCGACGTAAATGTTGAGGATCTTCAGATCTCTATCGACGGAGAAGCAAAAGTTCCGTGCACGCAGGGTGCGCTGCTTAACAATGGTGCATTCGTTATCAAATATGCCAATGCCGAGCAGGGCTATGTAGTTATCGGCGTAGCAGATAAAGCTAAAGCTGACGCTCTTCTTCAGGGCAAAAAAGAAGGCGTTAATGTAGTACTGAGCTACGCAAAACGCGGCATGGCTGGCGTCCCGACCTTTATGGACTGGGATGGCTGCATCGGTTCGGTTAAGATTCTGCTTAACAAGTAAGATAAATGGCCTCCCTCCCCGCTTTGCGGGAGGGATAGCCTTTACCATATAGGGAGGACACTAAATGTCTATTAATATGCAAGAAGCACTGGCAAATATTCATAAGCTCCGCGAGGAAGCTAAGAAACAGGCCCAGGATTATGAAGATGGTAAAACAAAGAAAAAACCGTCGGTTGATCCTAAGTCTTTTGACTTGATGGAAAAGATGGTTCTCAATATCAATGGCAATTTCGATAAAGGCCGCACGACGGTTCAGGAAGGTCTGACATCTACGGATGTTATTCAGCTTATCCCGAAAGTTATCGAGGGCCAGCTGCGTGAAGCTGCTGAACCGGAGTATTTGGCGACACGTTTCATGAATATTGTTCATGTCGATGGCGGCTCCAGCGTAACGTACGTCATCCCGATCGTTGGCGAGATTTATGCTAGCGAAGTATCCGAGGGCGGCCGTTACAATGAATCGACTCCGGATTTCAACACGGCTGAAAACGGTCAGCTGGAGATCCGCGTAAAGAAGATTGGCCTGAAGGTACAGATTACCGAAGAGGCTATCTCTGATTCTTCGTGGGATATCTACGGCATCAACGTTCGCAAAATGGGTCGCGCAATGGCTCGTTACAAAGAGGAATGGTGCTTTAACAGCTTCTCCAATCATGGCAAGCCGGTTTTCGACAATTACAAACGTGAGCAGATGCCGGCATCGGGTACGACAGGCCGCGATGAAAATGGTCATTACAACGATACGCTTTCCATCGAGGACTTCCTTAACATGGTGCTTGCTCTGATGGCTAACGATCAGACACCGACGGATATCATCATGCATCCGCTGACTTGGGTAATCTTTGCTCGCAACAGCATGATCGGCAACGGCATGACTTATGGCGCTTTTGGCGCTAACCAGGTACATCCGTGGGGCGCTGTACAGGGCACTCCGGGCTTCGCAGGTCTTGCTGCCAACGGTGAAGGCCAGAAGTTCATTCTCAGCCCAGCCCAGGTTCAGGGTCGTCTCCCGATGCCGCTGACGGTTAACTTTAGCCCGTTCGTCCGTTTTGATAAAGTGGAAAAACGCTTCGATATGTATTGCATCGATCGCAACAACGTCGGTGTCATTGCAGAGAAAGAAGCATTGACTACGGACAACTGGACGGATCCGGAGAGAGACCTCCGTCTCTTGAAGGTAAAGGAACGCTATGGCGTGGGTATTCTCGATAATGGCCGTGGTATCACGGTCGCCCGCAATATCGCAGTCGCTCCGACCTATCCGGTTCCGCCGAAAGTCACAGTCGACACGAATCTTGCTGCTGGCACTATTGCACAGGGTTGATAATAAGCAGGAGGCGGCTTCTTAGGAGGTCGCCTCCATTTTGTTTATAAGGAGATTTTTAACATATGAGTAGAGAAGTAATTGCAACAATCAAACTGGCTCAGGGGCGCGTTGGTTTTTATGATGAACTTTCACGTATTCATCTGTCGATTGGCGCTCCGACGGCACATGTACTGAGTGGTACAAATTGCGCACGTCTGCGCCGGGCTGTTCGCGATGGCGTTATTAAACTGATTGACGGCACCCTGGGCGGCAACATTCCTCCGTTCAAGGTCGTAAAAGTCGGCGATAAATACAAATTGGCAGCTAATGTTGAAGAAGAGAACAAGCCGGTATTCGTTAACGCCGAAGAGACTTTGAAAGATGCCGTTGCTCCCGTGCAGGGTGTCGAAGTCGAAGATGGCGGCAAAGCCGAAGAGGCTGTTCCTGAAGAAATCAAAAAAGACGAGCCGGTCAAGGCAGTAGAAGAGGCAGACGCTGCCGTAGAAGATGAAGCTCCCGTTGAGGAAGTAAAAGAAAAAGCTCCTGCGGCTGAGGAAGTAGCGGAAGAAACTTCTGCTGAGGAAGAGGAAAAAACCAAGAAAAAGGGCGGCCGCAAAGCCACTAAGAAGAGTAAGGAATAAGAGAGGTATCTTATGGAGCACAGAATCCAAGTCCTGTCTGTTAAGACGAGTCTGAAAGATAAAACCATCACACTTAAGTGCTCCGCAGATATTGATGAAGATACGGTTACGCCAGACAGTATATGTCTGGCTTTGCCGTCTTCTGCGGAAATCATACCCATCAAACTTGAATGCGATCGGCGCAAGATTATCGTCACAGTAGTGCCTGACATCCTCGTGAATGCCGATTACCGGCTTACTACGACCAAAGATATAGAGTCTGTCGTAGGCGAGCCCCTGGAGCCTCTGAAGGCCCTCAGAGTTGTTTTCGAGAGTGCTGTAGTCACCGATGTCAAAATTGTGTCTCCAGCGAATTTTGAAACCCTGGATGGTGAAACGGTATTCGAATGGCAGGAAAATGGAGAAGAAAAAGATCTCTGTCATAAGTATCAGCTACAATTGGCTACAGATACTGGTTTCTTCAATATTTCCATGGACACCGTTATCGAAGGAGAGAATTCTCTCAAGACTACGCTGAACACGGGGCAATATTTTGTTCGTATTCGGGCTATTAAAGATGATGATTATGGCAAATGGTCTAAGGTCATTACTTTTACGATACCTGAGGAGAAGCCAGAGCCTGTCCCCAATCCGCAGCCGGAGCCAAAAACGCGTCCCGGTATTCCCGAAATCGTGGATTACACCAAAGGTGATGAGCCGGTTATCCATGGACAGGAAAAAGAAGAACTTCCGCCCGCCACGGCTCTTATCTCTGACCGACGCGTCAACATCGATGATGAATTGCCAGAGACCTTTGAGTTTGTTTTCGATGGTGCAATAAATATCGACCAGGCGACTGTAGTTATTAAGCGGAGGGATTCGTAATGGCAGCTAAAACAAAAGAACTTACCGGCACGATTTCTCTCAATGAAGACGAAACGACCGTTATCATTACTCCAGACCAGAAACTTGAAGACAATTCCATCTATACGGTTACAGTAAAAGGATTGGTGTCTGCCGACGGTACGCCGATTCCGGACGCCACGATTGAGTATCGGACCCCCTACTCTCCTCTCTATTGTTCTGTCGATTCGTTAAAACTGGTAGTCGACACTTTTGGATTAACGGACGAAGCAATGTTGTCGTATATTCGGCAGGCTTCCAGAGAAGCTGACTTTATTGCGGGCGGCACCGCAGACGCTACGGATTTTGCCGTACAGCAATTCGTAAGAACAAAAGCTACTTATGACTGCCTGACACGTTCATTCATGGATAGGACATATTCTGGTGGCGGTTCGCGGTATAAACTGGATACTGCAGAGTATGAAGATTCTCTTAACAGCGCGGCATTTAAGCAGCTTCTTGACCGGCTTGGCAAGGAACTGCAAAAATGGCAGGATGCTATTCGTGGTTACTTCAACGAAGGCCGTGCAAAACCAAAAGCTACGCGCATTGGCCTTAAAAGTGCTCAGAACTCTGAAATTGCTTATACGAATCTTGACACCATGATTCAGGATATTACTCGTAGTCTGCCGCAATGGAGCTGATAAATAATGGCTGAGTGGTTTGATAAAAATATTTATAAGCCGATTGACCTCTTTAGTCATCCGGTATGGTTTGTTATCCAGGACGAAGACGTTGATTGCACTTGCGTAGACCCGGTTTCCAAACAAGGTGATAGAAATTGTAAGAGCTGTTTGGGTACTGGCCACAAGATTAAGCTGGCCCGCGTAAATGCTTCCCATCAGAATGCCACCATCTCTATGCGCGGCGCGGGAATGGGTTTTTCTGAAGTCAATATCGGTCCGGTTTATTATACATACAATAAAACAGATATCAAAGAAGGCGACCTTATCAACGATGGAGACAGCCTGGATATCGTAAAAGACGTATATTATGAGCACAGTGACGAGCAGAAAACGGTATATTGGCGCATTGAATGTGCTCCATATAAGTATAATCGAAAAACTATCCTGAAAAACCTCGCAGAAGTCTTACGAGAGGCGGGATTCGATGGTTGATGAACTCATTATCAACAAGCATACAAATATGCTGATTATCGGCAAAGCTGCCACACAATACGGCCGTGGAGAGATTATTTACGCAGAAGATCCAGTGGCAGTCGCAGATAAATATGGTGAATCCGATCTCACAACGGCTTTCCGGCAGGCGAAAGATCTCGGAGCTCCTGCGGTATTCCTTATGAATATGCAAAAAGACCAGGATTATTTTGACGCACTGGATATTCTAAAGCAAAATGATTTTGCTTATATTGTTTTTGCTACTCTTATGCTTTCCGATACTTTCCAGGACGTAAGCCATGGCGGCAAAACTCATTCTTTTTTTGCCTATATCTTAGGATATCTAGGGAGATATCACAACTCGACTCTCATTGTTACCGACAAACATGCATCTCTTTATGAAGACATTGATGCATTCTTGACAGATATGAGGAAAATACAGGACGTTTTTCTTGGAAGATGCTCAGATCGAGCGAATTTGCAAAACTTTATTTTCGTCGGCAACAACTTAGAGTCCTATGAGATGGCATCCATTCCTCTAGCTGCCGCCCTTTGTAGCTCTCAGCCGAATGAATATCCTCTTTCTGATAAGTTTGGCAAAGCCATTTTTCGGATTGACCCATGGGATGCTCCCCTGGACATGGTGTATTTTCGCTCAGACCCCGCCCGTGAAACCACGATAGAAAATCTTTTAAACATGCTGCGTCCATACAATCCGGAAAAAGTGGTGTTTATTGATCGGATTCTTAAATATTTGCGGCGCGAAATGGATTTTACGCAGTTCCGGGGGAGAGTTTATTCCTCTTATCAGAAATTGCTGTTCAATAAGACTCTCGTGAAATACCTGGACGATATGACCGGTTTTATCATAAAAGACTACAGCATTGAAAGTATTAACGCATATCGTGATGATCCTGGCACTGTTGTATTAATAGCAAGAATTAGCGTCCAGCCTGTAAATTGTTTAGAGAGATGCTCTCTTAATGTGGAGGCAGAACTTTAATGGAAAAAATTAACAATATGGATAACGCCCTGGCTGATTTTCTAGCGCAAAAGCGCAATCTCAATTATAACGTCGTAGATTCAATCGAAAAGAAGCCGGTTGCCAGACTTACATCCGAAAAAAATGCTAGTATCGATGATTTTATTTTGATGTTATCTAAGGTCTGCAAAAAGGTAATGAAAAAAATGAATGTAGAACTTGTGCCGGACGAAGGCGGACGGCCGCGTATCGACCAAAAAGAGCCGGTCGATCATCCATTCATTTATTTCAAAATTCTTCATTGCGAACCAGTGAAAGAGCTCAAACCCCGTATTCGTCAGGACTGCGTAGATTTAAAAATCGAAGATGAAGAAGAAGAACTTCTGCAGCCTAGAGAGATCTGGGGACAACAGTTCTCATATTCCATTCAATTCGACATATTTGCCGGAGGATATAAAGACGTTACTGAGGTAATGAAACTTTTTGAAGATACCGTCTTCACTTATACAGCTTATTTCAAGCGAGAAGGTGTCAAAGACCTGCGCTTTGTGCGCAGAGTTACTGATTCCAATCTTGACATATATCGTCAGAAATGTTCAGTACGAAGTCTCCAATACAACGTAGATATCGAAAAGTTATTTACGAGATTCGAGACTACGATTGGAGACATCATTGTTCGCTGATAAGTAAAAATACAGGAGGAAAAATTACATGAGCAACATTTTTCAAGACGACATTACTCTGCCTGGAGTCATCACTCATGTAGAAGCCGATTACTCTTATGGTTTTGACAGCTCTCTCTTCGGAACGACTGATCCTGAGATCGTTATCGGCACGGCCTTCGACGGCCCGTCTGGCGTGCTTACTCCGGTTTATTCTGTGGAACACGCTATCTACACATTTGGCGATGCATACAGCAGCAAAAAACGTCAGGAAGCTTCGCTTATCCCGGAAGTAAAAAATGCTTGGGACCGTGGCTGCCGTACCATCTACTGCATGCGCGTCGGCGGCAAAGATATGTATAAGGATTTCAATTTCAAGATTGATTCCAAATACAAGCTCCGCATTAAGAGTATGTTCCCGTCCAATGACGGCAAAGAATGCTACGTGCGCTTCTTCGGTTCTGCGGGGGCAGAAGTTCTGTCGTTCTACAAACCGACGAACCGTGCTACGGTAGCTGAGAAGATGCGTGGTGTCGCAACGGGCAATAAAACCGTTATCAAAAACGATATCAATCTCTACGACCAGGGGCTTACTCGTGACGACCGTCTGATTGACCTGATTGAGAAGTTCAACGACCATCGTTTCAATAACGTTCTTCTTATGAGCATTGTTGACGAGGCTGGCAACGACGTTACTGGCGCACCGGAAACTTACAATCTGTCGATTGGCGCACTTTTCAAGGGCGTTTACTTTATCGGTCGCGAGAATACGGTATCAAGCGTCCCGGCAATCACGAAAACACGCTTTGTGTACGTCAGCAATGACGATCAGAAACCGTATAGCAAATTTGGCGGCAAATATTACCGCGAGCTCGTAAAAAACACGGATGTATCCGTCCCCTATCCTATCTTCGGCAGCAAGAAAGAGCTGACGGCAGATTTCCAGAAGGGTTCTGTCATGATGGTAGATGAGTGGGATTTCCTGGAAGTTGCTGAAGCCAGCGATAAGCTTTTCGTTCCGGACGCTACAGACTACGAAGAAACGGACCTCTCGAAATTTGAGATTTATCGCCGCCTTGGTTCTGGTTTTGCTATTACGGCACATGCCATCCGTCGTGTCAAAAAAGATGCAAATGGCAACGAGATTGAGCTTAC
>Ga0256405_10005005_pt1 | contig 23717 bp, 18 predicted proteins | sample RumenRJG_02DNA_FD_189096 | JGI IMG/M metagenome (GOLD analysis project Ga0256405, IMG submission 189096) | Bovine rumen microbial communities from Lethbridge, Alberta, Canada - RJG_02 | ecosystem: Host-associated > Mammals > Digestive system > Stomach > Rumen | place: Canada: Alberta... | reverse complement strand
GACATCGATTTCGCGGTCTTTCACATTTTGCCAGTGCCGTCAAGCCTCTCGGCAAAATGACGACGCGTCGAAATCGGGTCGCTTCCGTCTTTTTCGCCGTCGCTTCGCATTGCGCCGAAACACCCCCTCCTCTCCCGCGCGGCAAATTCGTTGCGCAGCCTTGGTAGGGGGGCATCTCCGGCGGATTTGCGGCGGACAAGGTTAAGCGAGCCGACCATGAGTCGGCGAGTGCAAGGGCTACGAAAAAAAACGCGCCATAGTGGAAGGTGAGGCAAGGGACGAGGGGGCGAGTGCCGAACTGAGCGACATGCGGCGACGCGGTTCGTCGGATGCGTGGTGAGACACGTCGCAAGGCGAGGAGGTGTATTCGCCGACGAAGCATTGCGGCGCGTATCGCCGTGAAGACGACGGGAGCGGCGGTGCAGGGAGCGGGAGAGAGGCCGAGCCCCCGAGCACCGCGCCGAACTCCCGAGGGTGCCATGCGCGGTCACGGTCGGGGCCGCCAGCCGAGCGGACCGAAGCAGGGGGAGGCGAGTTGCGCAGGACTCGCCCCCGACGGCGTATATGTATACGCCGAGCGGGGCGAAGGACGCGCAAATCGCCCGCCCTGCACAGGGAGCACGGTTGCCCCGACCGTGACCGCACGTTGGAAGGCAAACCAGCACATGTAAACCAGCCCATGCAAAATCAACCCGCGTTAAAACGGGGGGGGTGTAAAGCCGCAGTCGGGCGGAATATGGTATAATTGCATCCTATGGGCGAAATAAGCGGAACAGAGAGCCGGAAAAGGATGATTTTTCTGTACGGAGCTCCGGCGAGCGGAAAGTCTACGCTCGGCAGGGCGCTGGCCGAACGACTTGGCCTGCACTTCGTTGACCTTGACGAGCGCATAGTCGCCGAAGCTGGAATGACGATCCCCGAGATCTTCAAGTCTCGCGGCGAGGCGGTTTTCCGCGACGTCGAGAGCAAGGCTCTTAAAGAAGTTGTTTCGGGTCTCATTTCAAAACTTCAAACTTCAGACTTCAAACTTTCAACTCCCACTGTCGTTTCCCTCGGCGGCGGAACGCTTCTGCGCGACGAGAACAGGAGCCTTTGCGAAGAAAGCGGGACTGTTTTCTGCATAGACACTCCTTCCGACGATGAACTTGCGAGGCGGCTTGGCGCTGCGCCTGGTTCGCGTCCGCTCGGCGACAGGGCGAAGGAACGCGCGGCACACTACGCCTCTTTCCCGAACCGTGTCGCAGCGTTCTTCGACGCTCAGTCGTCGCTCGTTGTAGTGGGTCGTGGCATCGCGCCTGCGGTCCTCGCGGGACGCAACGTCGTTGCGGACGAGACCGTCGCGCGGCTTTGGTCTGGCCGGCTTGGTGTCTCGCCGTTTGCCACCATTCCATCGGGCGAAGAGCACAAGACGCCTGTGACTGTCGCCAAGCTCTGGCGCGCGTTTGCCGAGAGAGGGCTTGGCCGCAAAGACGCGGTTGCTGCGCTTGGCGGCGGCGTCACAGGCGACTTGACCGGCTTTGCCGCCGCAACATGGATGCGCGGCATTCCCTGGATCAATGTGCCGACTACGCTTCTCTCGATGGTTGACGCGTCGACTGGCGGCAAGACGGGGTGCGATCTTCCGGATGGCAAGAACCTCGCGGGCGCGTTCCATTTCCCGAAGCTCGTCGTGATCGACGCCGACTTCCTCGAGACGCTTTCGCCGAAGCTCGTTGCCGACGGCCGGGCAGAGATGATCAAGCACGAGGCGATAGGGGGAGCTGAAAGTCCAGAGTTGAAAGTTGAAAGTTGCGGTCTGCCGTCTCCACGGGAGATCGCCGGGAATTTGATGGTGAAGGTCGGGATCGTGCGGGAGGATCCGCTCGAGACGAAGGGGCGGCGCATTCTCCTCAACTGCGGGCATACGGTCGCGCATGCAGTCGAAAAGGCGACCGGCTACCGCGTCTCGCACGGCGAGGCGGTGGCGATGGGCTGCGTCGAGGAGGCGAGGATCGCGGTCCGCCGCGGTCTCGCGCCGGCGGAATGGCCCGATGCGCTTGCGTCGCGCTTCGCCGCGGCGGGGCTGCCCACGACCCTGCCGGACGGGCTTTCGCTCGACCGGCTCGTGCCGCTCATGCGCGGCGACAAGAAGCGCGAAGGCGATGCCGTCGTTTTCGCGCTCCCGTGCGGATGGGGCGACGTTCGCGGAGTTAGGATAGATCTTTCCAAGGAGAGCCTCTGATGATTGCGATTCAACCCGGTAAGCGTACCGGTTCTGTCAAGATTCCGCGTTCCAAATCGCACGAACACCGCCTGCTTGTGGCCGATTTCCTCGCCGGCGACTATTCGCGCCTTGCGCCCGCGGAAGGCGACAGCGAGGACATACTCGCCACAAAGCGCTGCCTCGAGGCGCTGAAGGGCGACGGGCAGCTCGCGGTTCTCGACTGCGGCGAAAGCGGCTCCACGAGGAGGTTTCTAGGCCCAGTCGCGGCCGCACTCGGAAAGTCTGTTACGTTTCTTACGCGCGGGCGCCTCTCCGAGCGGCCGCAGATGGACTATTCCGGCCTCAAGAGCGGCCTCCACGAGCTCGCAGGCGACGTCTCGTCGCAGTTCGTGACGGGGCTTCTTTTTGCGCTGCCGATTCTCGAGGGCGACTCCCAGATACGCTTTACGACGCCTCTTGAATCGCGCGGATACGTCGACATGACTCTTCGCGTTCTCTCCGGAGCGGGGATATATGTCGCCGTTCGTGACGATGGTTTCGACGTCCCCGGCGGGCAGAAGTACGTTCCCCAGCCAGACGTCAGTGTCGAGCTCGACTGGTCGGGCGCGGCGTTCTGGTATGCTATGAACGCGATGGGTAGCCTCGTCATGTTCGACGGGCTTGACCAGCATTCGTCGCAGCCCGACCGCGCGGTCGCGGAGCTTGCGCCGCGCATCGCCGCCGCGTGGAAGGGCGAGGCGGTCGAAGTGTCCGTCTCGGGCTGCCCTGATCTTTTCCCGGCGCTCGCTGTGCTCGCGGGCGCGTCGGCGGGCGTGACGCGCTTCTCCGGGACGCGTCGCCTGCGGCTCAAGGAGTCGGACCGCGTCTCTGCGATGGCAGACGTCCTCAAGCGTTTCGGCGTAGGTTCCGAGGCGGAGGAAGACGCTTTCACCGTCCACGGCGAAGGCGGCAGGTTCTCGGGCGGCGAGTTCCACGCGTTCGACGACCACCGGATAGCGATGGCGATCGCCGTCGGCGCCACGATCGCCGATTCGCCAGTGGAGATCGACAACCCCGAATGCGCGGCGAAGTCGTACCCCGGCTTCTTCGAGGCGTTCGCGAAACTTCGCGGAATGTGACTGTTTTCGCCCCATGAGACAGGGAAAAAATGGTATAATATCCCTGTTTAAAAGGATGTGACAAATGGCTGAAGAACAGGGCAACTACAACGCCGAAAACATACAGGTTCTGGAGGGCATGGAGGCCGTCCGCAAACGTCCTGCGATGTATATTGGCGACACGGGCGAACGCGGCTACCACCACCTGGTATACGAAGTAGTAGACAATTCGATCGACGAGGCGCTCGCGGGCTACTGTTCGATGATCGACGTCGTCATCAACCCAGACGGCTCTCTCACCGTCCAGGACAACGGCCGCGGCATTCCCGTCGACATGCATCCGACGCAGCACAAGCCCGCGATCGAGGTCGTGCTCACGATTCTCCACGCCGGCGGCAAGTTCGACGGCTCCAACTACAAGGTCTCCGGCGGTCTCCACGGCGTCGGCGTGAGCTGCGTGAACGCTCTTTCCGACTGGATGAAGGTCGAGGTGAAGCGCGACGGCAAGGTGCACCACATCGAGTTTTCGCGCGGCCACGTCACGAAGCCCCTGGAGGTCGTGGGCGAGTGCGGCGGCGAGACGGGCACGAAAGTCACGTTCTTCCCCGACCACACGATCTTCTCGTGCCACGCGTTCAAGTGGGAGATCCTCTGCGCGCGTCTCCGCGAGCTCGCCTTCCTCAACAAGGGGGTGACGATACACTTCCGCGACGACGAGGGCGATTCCCACCACGAGGAGACCTTCCACTACGACGGCGGCATAGACGAGTTCGTCGAGTACCTGAACCAGAACAAGAAGCCGATCTCCCCCGTCATCCACTTCGAGGGCTCGAAAGAGGGCACGACAGGCATGGTGCAGGCCGAGGTCTCGCTCCAGTACACCGACAGCTACTCCACGCTCGAGCAGACGTACTGCAACAACATCCACACGATCGAGGGAGGCACGCATCTTTCGGGCTTCCGCCGCGCGCTCACAGCGACGATCAAGAAGTACGGGCTCGACAACAAGCTCCTCAAGGAGAAGGAGTTCGATTCGCTTACGGGCGACGACATGCGCGAGGGCCTCACGGTCGTCGTCAGCGTCAAGGTTCCGCAGCCGCAGTTCGAGGGCCAGACCAAGACGAAGCTCGGCAACGGCGAAGTCGACGGAATCGTCGGTTCCATCGTCGCCGACAGGCTGATGACCTTCTTCGAGGAGAACCCCGCCGTCGCGAAGACGGTGATCGAGAAGACCCTCCTCGCCGCTCGCGCCCGCGAGGCCGCGAGGGCCGCGCGCGAGTCGACGAGGCGCAAGGGCGTGATGGACGGTCTCTCTCTTCCCGGCAAGCTCCGCGACTGCTCCGAGCGCGACCCGGCGAAGACCGAGCTCTTTCTCGTCGAGGGCGATTCCGCAGGCGGCTCGGCGCAGACCGGCCGCGACCGCGCGACGCAGGCGATCCTGCCCTTGCGCGGCAAGGTGCTCAACGTCGAGAAGGCGAGGATCGACCGCATGCTCGCGAACAACGAGATCAGGACCCTCATTACCGCGATCGGCTGCGGCTTCGGCGAGGAGTGGGATATCTCGAAGGCGCGCTACCACAAGATCGTGATCATGACCGATGCCGATGTCGACGGTGCGCACATCAGGACGCTTCTTCTTACGTTCTTCTACCGCAAGATGCCCGAGCTCATCGAGAAGGGCTACGTCTATCTCGCGCAGCCGCCGCTCTACAAGGTCGAGCGCAAGAAGAAGATAGAATACGTCCTCACCGACGGCGAGCTTACGCAAAAGCTGCTGACGCTTGGTCTCGACGACTTCGAGGTGAAGGGCAAGGACGGCGCGGCGCTGGAACCCGAGCGCGCGAAGGCGCTTATGACGCTTCTCGCCGAGATCGAGGCGACATGCAAGATGGTCGAGGAGCGCGGCTTCCGTCCCGAGGAGCTCGTCCGCGACGAGACTGCGGCCGGCTCTGGCGCGTCGATGCTCAAGAAGGAGTTCTCGTCGCTCTCCGCGTTCGGATACGGTCCCGACGACTACTTCGGCCCGCCGTCGATCACCGGCACCGCGCCTGCGAGCGGAAAGCTGAAGAAGCTTCTCGACGACGTCAGGGCGCACGGCAAGCAGGGTCTTTCGATCTACCGCTTCAAGGGCCTTGGCGAAATGGACGACACCGAGCTCTACGAGACGACGATGAATCCGGCGACGCGGCACATGCTCCGCGTGAAGCTCAACGACGCCGTTGCCGCAGACCAGATGTTCTCGCTTCTCATGGGCGACGAGGTCGAGCCCCGCCGCAAGTTCATCGAGGACAACGCGCTCAATGTCCGCAACCTCGACTTCTGATTTGGGCGACGACGCACGAAGGCTCCTCCTCGGGGAGCCCTCGGCGAATACGCCGAATCCCCTCGCTCGGACCTTCGCTGCGCCGTCTAAAGTGCTGGTGCTTGGCAAGGGCTCGAGCGGTACGGCCGCAGCGACGCTTGCCGAGTCGCAAGGGAGTCAGGTCGAGTTTGCAGATGGTGTCGGGCTTGTAATCGCGAGCCCCGGCGTGCGCGTCATGAGCGAGCTTGAGTTCGGTTGCCGAGAGCTAAAGAAACTTGGTGTTAAGATGCTCGCGGTCACCGGCTCGAAGGGCAAGTCGAGCGTGGTGAAGCTCGTCGCGGACGCGCTCAATCTCGCGGGGCTTCACGCGACGCCGTGCGGGAACTACGGGCTTCCCGTTTCGGAGCTTGCAAATCAACTTTCGGCTTCCAACTTTCAGCATTCAACTCCGGCATGGGCGGTAGTCGAGGTGTCGTCGTTCATGATGGAGACGACAAACCTTCCGCCCGGCACGTTCGAAGCTGCGGCGATACTCAACTTGCAGGAAGACCATCTCGACAGGCACGGCTCGGCGGAGGCCTACCACGCGCTGAAGCTGCGGCTTATGGACTTTGCGAAGGTTGGGTTTGCGCCGGGCGATGCACGATGCGACACGGCGGCCGTCCCAAAGGGGTGTTACTTCGACAACGATGTTCTGCGCGTCAATGGCGCATACGCCGTCGCGCTGATGCGCACGGCGGGATTGGATGACACGGTGATTGAGCGCGCGTTCCGTGAGTTCAAGCCGTTGCCACATCGTTTTCAGACGGTCGCAGAACTGGACGGCGTCAGATATGTAGACGACTCTAAGGCGACCTCCATCGCGGCGCTTGTCGCTGGAGTCGCTATGTCGGGCGGGAAAACGCGACTGATCGCCGGAGGACTCCCCAAGGGCGATGACCCGAAAAGCGCCTTGCCCATCTTGACAAAGCAGGTCAAAAAAGTGTATCTTATAGGGCGTTGTGCCGAGGAGTTTCGTTCCGTCTGGTCGTGCGCCGTGGACTGCGAAGTCTGCGAGACGATCGACAAGGCGGTCGAGGCCGCGAGGCGCGAAGCGGAGAAGGGCGATACGGTGCTCCTTTCGCCTGGAACCGCGAGTTTCGACCAGTTTAAAAGTTTCGGGGAGCGCGGGGAAGTCTTCGCGCGACTCGTCAAAAAAGAAGGATAAAAAGAAAATGAACAAGCTCGGCATCGTTCTCGGAATTGCCGCGGTCGCTGTGATCGCCGGCTGCAAGGATCCCAACTATCAGCGCAAACCGTCGCAGACGGCCGACGTGAAGGATGTCGGGACGCAGGTCGAGCCTGACGCCGCTCCTGTCGGCACTCCCGTCGTCGTCGAAGAGAAGCACTGCACATGCGCGCCTGGAACGAAGCATACAGAGCCTTGCCAGTGCGGCGCCCCCGACTGCCAGTGCATCGTCGTCAAGAAGGAAGTGAAGCCGCTTCCTCCGCCGGAGCCTGAGTACACGGTGTACATCGTCCAGCGCGGTGACTACCTCGCGAAGATCTCCAAGAAGTACAACGTGACGATCAATTCGATCAAGCGCCTCAACAACCTCAAGGACGACAACATCCGCATCGGCCAGAAGCTCAAGCTTCCCGGGAAGCTCGATGTCGGCGAGCAGAAGGTTCCGGAAGGCGCCTTCGCAAAGCCGCAGGCGCAGAAGAAGGCCTACGCCCCGTACTCCGGCGCGACGAAGGAGTACGTCGTCAAGTCGGGCGACACGCTCGGCGCGATTGCCTACGGCAACGGCATCAACATCCGCCAGCTCAAGGAACTCAACGGTCTCGAGTCCGACGTCCTCAAAATCGGCCAGAAGCTGAAGATCCCGGCCGAGAAGGTCGTCGTCGCCAAGAAGGTCGAGGCCAAGGCCGTCGAGAAGAAGGCTGCCGCGCCAGAGGTCAAGGCGCCCGCAGAGGTGCCTGCCGAGCCTGTCGCGGCGCCTGTCGAGCAGACGGTCGAGGCGCCCGCCCAGACTCCCGTCGTCGAAGAATCTGCCCCCGTTCCGACCTATACCGTCCAGGAGGGCGATGATTTGACCGACGTGTCCATCCGCTTCGGCGTGAGCGCGGCCGCAGTGCGCGAGCTCAACAATCTCGGCGAGAATGACAAGCTCGTCGCAGGCCAGATCCTGAAACTCCCTGCCGACGCGCAGCAGCAGTAAGTCGAAGTGCGCAAGTCCGCACTATTTGCATTCGCCCTGGTTGTCGCGGCTCTCGTGGCGCTGGGGCTTGTTGTTCTCTCGAGCGCAAGCGAGGCGAACGGGATTCGCCTGCACAAGGACGCCTACTTCTTCATGAAGAGGCAGTTCATCTACCTCGGCATAGGCATCGTCATCGCGGTTGCGGCCGCTCTTTTCGACTACCACGGATGGCGCGACATCCCCGGCCTCGCATGGCTGTTCTATATCGCGGTGGCCATTCTTCTGCTGTTCGTCTTTCCCCAGCTTGGTGGTCGCGAGATCAACGGGTCGTTCCGCTGGATAAAGCTCGGGCCTGTCAACGTGCAGCCGAGCGAATTCGCAAAGCTCGCCATCGTGATCATGCTCGCCGTCTGGCTCGACAGGGCTGCCTGGCGCGTGGAATTGTTCGTCAAGGGTCTTGTCGTTCCGTGCTGCCTTGTGGCTGTCTATGCGCTGCTCGTCATCAAGGAGCCCGACTTCGGTTCGGTGATGGTCATCGGCGCGGCCGGCGGGCTTGTCATGTTCGTGGCGGGAGTGCGGCTTCGCCACCTTATCCCGGCGGGGCTTGTCGGCGCTGTCGGAGCCGGCGTGGTGATGGCCTTCAACGCGAACCGTGTGCGCCGTCTGCTTGCGTTTCTGAACAGTTCGCAGGAGACGGCCGAGAAGGTGACTACGGCGAACATGGATGCTGCGGCGTATCAGGCGCACATGGCGCTTGTTGCGATAAAGAACGGCGGCATCCTTGGCGTCGGCCTCGGCAAGTCGATGCAGAAGCAGTACTACCTTCCGGAATGCCACACAGACTTCATCTTCGCCGTGGGCGCCGAGGAGCTCGGGCTCTTCTTTTCCATCGCGGTTGTCGTGCTGTTCCTTGTCTTCTTCTGCATCTCGGTCTACATCGCACGCAACGCATCCGACAGGTTCGGGCGTTTCCTCGTCATCGGCATGGCGTTCATCGTGTTCTTTCAGGCGGTGTTCAACCTCGGCGTCGTGTGCGAGGCGCTTCCGACAAAGGGAATGGCGCTGCCGTTCTTCAGCTATGGAGGCACCAACCTCCTGAGCGCATTCTTCGCAGTCGGCACGATACTCTCCGTAGGCATCCATTCCTACCGCGACAAGAAACGCATTCTCGCGCGGAGCGTTCTCACGAGAGTATGACGAAATGGCCGCGGCTCATCCAGAGTTTACCGTATCCTCGCTGACCGCCGCGCTGAAGCGCACGATCGAGGGCGGTTTCTCCAAGGTCGTCGTCGAGGGCGAGGTCAGCGGATGGAAGCGGTATCCGTCGGGACACTGCTACTTCACCCTCAAGGACGATGGTGCGCAGGTTTCCGCCGTGATGTTCGCTGGGCCTTACGAGTCGTGCATCGCGCGGCACCCCGAGCTCGCCAACGGCCTGAAGGACGGCGCAAAGGTCAAGGTCTACGGAAACGTGACTGTCTATCCGCCACGCGGAAACTACCAGATCGTCGTCCTCTCCGCGATGCTCGCCGGCCTCGGCGATCTTATGCAGCGCTACATGGCGCTCAAGTCGAAGCTCGAGGGCGAAGGGCTCTTCGATCCCACGCGCAAGCGTCCTATTCCGTTCATGCCGCGCCGCATAGGCATCGTGACGAGCGAGGCCGGAGCGGTCATACACGACATGTGCACGGTGCTGACCAGGCGTTTCCCGAACCTCGAGATACGGCTCTTCCCCGCGCAGGTGCAGGGCGCAGACGCCCCGAAGACGATCATCGCAGGCATCGAGTACTTCAACAGCGAGGATTCCGGTTTCAGGCCCGACTTGCTGATTGTCGCGCGTGGCGGCGGGAGCTTCGAGGATCTTTTCTGCTTCAACGACGAAGCTCTCGTCCGCGCCGTCGCGGCGTCAAAGGTCCCTACGATCTCCGCCGTAGGCCACGAGACGGACTATACGCTATGCGACTTCGCCGCGGATGTCCGCGCGGGGACTCCGTCCATCGCCGCGGAGATGGCGGTCCCCGTCCTTGACGAGCTGCGCTCGCGGCTCTCTACGCTCGACAACGGGCTTGTCAAGACTCTCCGCGCCAGGTATGAATGGTTTGCGCAGCGCACCGACCATCTTTCATCCGCGCTCGCTCCCGCGCTTCAGCCGAGGGCCGCCGACGCTGCGCACAGGGTGGAGGTGCTTTCCTCGGCGCTCGGCGTCGCGCTGTCCGCGCGCGCCTCCGACTTCTCGCACAGGATCGATTCGCTCTCGGCCGCGCTGGGATCTTCCGTCGTCCTGAACCTCACGCGCAGGGAATCCGAGTTCGAGCGGCTCCGGACCAAGCTCGCGATGCTTTCCCCGTATTCGGTGCTTGAGCGCGGATATTCGCTCACCACAGACGCGTCGGGAGCGGTTGTAAAGTCTGCGGAGCAGGTCTCGAAGGGCGATATGCTCCACACACGTCTCGCAAGCGGCGAAATCGTGAGCGAAGTCCGCTGAGGCACTTCCACGCCGCGCGCGGTTTTGGTAAAATACCAAATGTGATTGCAAAACCACAATGGCAATGGCAAATACTTTTAACCGTGTAGAACATGTAGAACGTGTAGAAAATCCCATTCAAAGACAAAGGACTGAATATATGCAAATCACGAAACGCGAATTTCTGAAGAAGCTGGGGCTTGGCGGCGCGGCGTTTGCGACCGGCGCGGCTTTCGGCGACGAGTATGTCCCGATCACCGGCAGGCTGCCTGAGGGCAGCTGCGGCGATCCCGAGAACGTCTGGTTCGGGAAGCACATCTTCCCTCTGCCCCGCACTATGGAGGACGGCGCGAGCGCTTTCCTGAAGGACGGCAAGGTCATTCAGCCTGCGCGGGAGGTTCCGGTCTTCCACGAGACGGATGTCGTCGTCGTTGGCGGAGGGCCCGCGGGGTTCGCGGCGGCAGTTTCGGCTGCGCGTACCGGCGCGAGGGTCGCGCTTGTCGAGCGCTACGGGTCGCTTGGCGGCCTGTTTACGAACGGCATGGTCCTTATCGTGCTCGCGACGTGCGCGAAGAACGACGGCAGCTGGAGCCTTGTCACGCGCGGCGTCTGCGAGGAGTTCATGCTCCGCGCGGGGAAGTTCGGCAGAGACTTCTGCAGCCTGCCCGAACCGGCCTGTCCCAATAGGCACTGGCAGCCTACGGTCGACCCCGAGGCGGCCAAGGTAATCATGGATGAAATGATCGCCGAGAACAAGGTGGAGATGTTCTTCCATTCCTGGGGCGTCGACGTGATTCAGGACGGTGATGCGGTGAAAGGCGTCGTGTTCGAGTCGAAGCAGGGTCGCCAGGCGATTCTCGCGCGCGAGGTGGTCGACTGCACGGGCGATGCGGACATGCTCTTCCTCGCCGGCGGCGACTACAGCCAGGTGACATGCCCCATCTCGACGGTGTTCCGCTGGGCCAACATGGACACGATCAACCCGCCGCAGGGTGCGAAGGCGACATTCCCGCTCCACGGCAACGAGGGCAATCCCGACGCGCGCTGGGGTCATGCCGGCATGCTTACGGGCAACGGCCTTTCCGTGAGGGACCTCTCGGCCGCCGAGGTGAAATGGCGCAAGGCGAACTGGCAGACCGTCCTGTCGATGCGCTCCACGCCCGGCTGGGAGAAGGTCTACACGTCGAATTCCGCTTCGCAGATTGGCGCCCGCCAGTCGCGCCTTATTGCGGCGGAGTACGTCATGGGCAGGAAGGAGATCGTCGAGGAGAGCGACAAGATACGGGACTGCATCGGCTGGTGCGGCGTTGACGGCCCGCACAAGGCGTTCCGCGTCTCCTATCGCCAGATTCTTCCCAAGAAGGTCGAGCACCTGCTCTGCGCAGGCCGCTGCCTCGGGAAGGGTGACTCGATCGACACCTTCCGCCTGATTGCGCCGTGCTTCATGACTGGCCAGGCTGCGGGCGTGGCCGCAGGCCTTGCCGCGAAGAAGGGCGTCTCGCCGCGCGCGCTCGCGTATTCCGACATCGCGAAGGCGCTCGACGCGCAAAACGTCTATCATGATTAATTAGCCGTGTAGAACGTGTAGAAACATGTAGAAAGTCTACATGATCTACATGGCTGAGACTGTCCCAAGTTGGTGAGATTATAAAGAAAAGAGGCGTCCGCATCGCGGGCGCCTCTTCTTCTTTGACCTTGAAAAAATTCTTAGGCCTCGGGTTTGGTCTTCTTCAGACCAAGGCCGCGGCTTCCTTCCTTCCATTCCCCGCGCTTCTGGAGGAGGTTTACACGCTCAAAACGCTTCAGGACGTTGCGCTTCGAGACGATCTTGCCGGAACCCTTAAGAGATGCATGCTGGCTCATTTTCTGCTATTCCTTTCGATTGCGGGAAAGTATATCATTTCTCGGCGGCGGTTTCAACCGCCTTTTGGGGTTCGGCGGATTTTTCCTGGTCGGCCGCCTTTTCGGGTTCTGCCGCCTCTTCAGGCTCGTCCGCCTTCGGAGGTTCGACTTTCGGGGGCTCCGGAGGCGGGAGCAGGTACTTGTACTCGTCAGCGGTCTTTATGTTGGCCTTGCGAAGGATGCCCTGCAGGAACTCGCCGACCTGCGAACGCTCGTCGCGGCTCTTGAGGAACTTGACGACGTCTGCCTCTTCGGGGACCTGCTCGACGGACGGCGTCTTGACGAGGATGTGGCTCGCCTTGACGGATTCGGGCTCGGCGGGCTTGTCGTCCTTCGCCTCGACCGCATCCTTCTTCTCAGTCACGTAGATTATGTGGTAGCCGAACGTCGTCTTCACGATGTCGGAGATCTTCCCGACGGGAAGAGCGAACGCCGCCTCGTCGAACTCCTTGACCATCTGCCCGTGCGTGAAGAAGCCGAGGTCTCCGCCCTTCGCCTTGGAGGGGCAGTCGGAGTTGGCCGCAGCGAGCTCCGCGAACTTCGCGGCTTTTTCCTCCTCGGGCGTCGCGTCGAGCTGTGCCTTGAGCTCCTTGATTTTCTTCTCGGCGTCGGCGGGAGACGGAAGCTTCGCGTTCCTTTCCTTGATTCCTTCGATGATCTTCTTCGCCTCGGCGGCGTAGTCGGTCTTGTTCTTCGACGAGACCTCTCCCTCGATCATCTTGTCGATCAGGGCCTGGTTCCTGATCTGCGCCATCACGAAGTCCTTCGGGAAGGGCATCTTGTCGGCAAACTCGTCGATCGTCTTCGGCGCGTCGGGACGGTTCGCGAACTGCTTGAGGAGCTTTTCGGTGAAGGCCTTGAAATCGTCGTCGCCGACCTTGTAGCCGAGCTCCGTCGCCTTCACCGCTATCGCGTTGTCCATGATGAAGGACTGCGCGATTTGCGATGCAATCATGCGCTTCTGGTAGTCGAGCTGCTCGGCGGGGATGTTCTCGCCGTCTTTCTTGAGGACCTCGGCGACCCTCTGGTCGATCTCGCCGCGCGTGAGGTTCTTCTCGCCGACGGACACCATCACCTCGTTCGGGTCTTTGGCTGCAGCGCTCTCTGCCGCCGTGTTCTCGGCCGGTGCGTCGACTGTGTCGTTCTTTGAGCATCCTGCGACAAGGGCCGCGGCTGCGAGCGCCGTGCAAGCGATTTTAATCTTTGCCATTTTGTGTTCCTGTTCCTTCTTCGTTGTTAGAAATCATCCTGAGAACCGTACGCCTCGCTTCCGGGGCAGAATCCAGGTGGAATGCATAGAATACACCAATTGCCCTTGCCGCGTCTACTAGAATCTGCATATTTTTTTCGCTTCCGGGGTCGTTTATGCATCGGGCGACGTCGTTCGATATCGGCATCTGGCGCTCTCCGCGCAGTGAAAAAGCGCCAGATTCCGCCTCGACTCCCGGCGAAAGCCCGGAAAGGTCGAGCACCACGAGCTCGAACTCGAGGAGGGCGGCGACGAGGTCGCGCGGCGAATGTGCCGCGCCTTCCGCGAGCGCGTCGAGGGCGTCGGCGAGAACCCTGAACCATGCCGCCGACTCCTCGCCGTGCGGTGCGAGCGCCGCGGTCTGCGAGCGCATGTACTCTGCGAGGACAAGTGCACGGTAGTTTGAGCGCAGGCTGTCTCTCGTGGAGAGCGGCGAGCATTCCCGCAGGGCATGGAGTTCGCCCTTTGCGCGCGAATAGTAGACGATTTCGCACGTGTAGTTGAGGTCGTACTGCCCGAGAAAGGCGCTCTTCGGCCTTATGGCGCCCTTGACGACGGTCGTGACCGGGCCGTCGGGGGTCATCCAGCGCACGATGTGGCTCGTCCTGGACCATGGCCTTATGTCGAGACAGACGGCCTCGGTCTTTGTCGTCTCGCCTGCCATCTCAGATAGGTGTCCCCGTCAGCTTGTGCCCGTCCGCCGCAGTTATCAGCACCTTGGCGAGCGACTTCCGCGGCAGGTGAACGTGCGGACACGAGCACCAGAGGTATTCGGAAGTCCAGCCGGAGCACGAATCCTCGTCCTCCACCACTATCTCGGTAGTCTTGCCTATGAAGCGCTTGGCGAAAGCGGTCCGCTTGGCGTCTGCGATTGTCGCGAGTTCCTTTGCGCGCGCTCTTCTGATCTCAGGCGGAACTGCGCCCGCCATTGACGCGGCAGGCGTTCCCGGGCGCTCGGAAAATGGAAACACGTGCACGCGCGAGAACGGGTCGCGGTCGAGCATGGCTCTTGTGGCCATGAAATCGAGGTCGCTTTCGCTCGGGAATCCCGTCATTAGGTCGCATCCGATGCCTGCATCCGGGATGTGCCTGCGGATGGAGCGGACAAGCTCTTCGACTTCTTTCGCGGTGTATGGCCTTTTCATCGCTCCGAGGATCCTGTTCGACGCCGACTGTATGGGGATGTGCAGAAAGCGGCAAATGTTCTGTCTCCCGGAGATGGCCTCGACGACATCCTGCGCGACATCTGAAGGTTCGAGCGAGCCGAGGCGTATGCGGCAGCCGGGCGAGAGGCACGCGAGGGCGTCGATAAGTTCCGGAAGGCGCTTCCCGTCGGAGGCGTAGAGCGAGAGGTTGCAGCCGGTGACGACTATCTCGTGGTAGCCAGCGTCTATGAACCGTTTCGCCTTGTCGAGTATCGCATCGAAGCCGATGGACGACGACTTCCCCCTGAATTTCGGAACAATGCAGAAGGTGCATTTCCCCGCGCAGCCGTCCTGCACCTTGAGATAGGCGCGTGCCGTCCGTGTCGGGACCGGTGGCGTGCCGTTCGTCGTTGCGGGCGCGTGGCGGACGGCGATTTTCGCGGAGCTGTTCGTCGCAAGGCACCCCTCGATCATGATGCGCTTAAGCGGGTATTTCCTTCGGATGTGCGCTATGAGCTGCTCGCAGTCGCGTTGGGCGCGCCGCGTCACCGAGCATCCGCGCACAATGATCAGGTCTGCGTCGGAGTGGCTGCTCGTGAGCTTCCAGCCGTCGGATATGTACTCCGCCTCCTGGTCCAGCGCCTCTGCGCGGTTCAGCCTGCAGCCGAATGTCTCAAAGCAAACCTTCATGGTGGGGATTATACCATATTCGCGCGTCGCGAAATATGGTAAAATGTCGTTCATGGACAGCAATTCCGCAAAATGGGGGTATTGGGGCGCAGGGTGCCTCCTCGATGTCGTTGTGTTTTTCGTCGCCTTGGCGGTTCTCGACATCAATTCCGGCGCGAGCTTTCTCCTGTATATGATCATGCTGGCTCTGCCGATGGCAGTGGTCCGCCACTTTCTGTTCTCCGACGCTACGCCGCGCTGGCAGCGCATCTGCCTTGGCCCTGCCGGCGCTTTGGCCTGTCTTGCCCTCGCAGCGTATTTCCCGCTCGACATCCCGTCCGACTCCGAGGACCCCGCGGAAGGGCAGGAATCCGTCGAGGCGCCCGTGCAGGCGAACGGCGGCGGCGAATCTGCCGCGCCGAAGGAGACTGTCGAGGAAGTCCTCGCGGAGCTCGACTCCCTCGTCGGCCTCGAGGGGGTGAAGGAGGAGGTGAGGCGCATCGTCAACCTCGCGAAGGTGAACGAGGCGCGTCGTGCCCAGGGGCTCAAGGTGCCGCCGATGACGTACCACATGGTCTTCACCGGCAACCCCGGCACCGGCAAGACGACGGTTGCGCGCATCGTCGCGCGCGCTTTCCGGGCGCTCGGCATCGCGAAGGGCGGGCAGCTTGTCGAGACAGACCGCTCTGGGCTCGTCGGGCGCTATGCGGGCGAGACGGCCGTAAAGACGAACGAGAAGGTCGACGAGGCGATAGGCGGCATACTTTTCGTCGACGAGGCGTACCAGCTCGCGAGCAGCGAAAGCGACGACTACGGCAAGGAGGCGATTGCGACGCTCCTCAAGCGCATGGAAGACGACCGAGACAGGCTCATCGTGATCGCCGCGGGATACACCGACGAGATGCGCGATTTCCTCGACGCGAATTCTGGCCTGAGGAGCAGGTTTTCGAAGACGATAGAGTTCGCGGACTACACGGCGGGCGAGCTTTCGGCGATATTCCGGTCAATGGCGAAGAAGAACGAGTTCGCGCTCGCGCCGGATCTCGACGCAGGTCTCGACGCTGCGATGGCGAAGCTCACCGCGAAGCGCGACCGCACTTTCGGGAACGCGAGGTTCGTGCGCCAGCTGTTCGAGGACGCGACTGGCCGTCAGGCGAACCGTCTGGCGGAATCGGGCGATCTCGGCGAGGAGTCGCTCAAGACGCTGACGCTCGCCGACCTCGGGCTTGGGGAGAAGAAGGCCGATGTCCGTGCGCCGACGGTCGAGGAGGTTCTCGCCGAACTCGACGCGCTTGTGGGGCTCAAGCCGGTGAAAGACGAGGTTCGCCGGCTCGTCGCAACCGTCCGCGCAAACAGGATGCGCGCCGAGAAGGGCCTTGAGAACAACGTGACGATGAGCTACAATTTCGTGTTCACGGGCAATCCAGGCACCGGCAAGACGACTGTCGCGCGCATTCTCGGGAAGGCCTTCCGTGCGCTCGGAGTGCTCGACCGCGCGAACTTCGTGGAGACCGACCGATCGGGGCTCGTCGCGAAATACGAGGGGCAGACGGCCGCCAAGACGAACAAGCTGATCGACTCGGCGATGGGCGGCATACTCTTCATCGACGAGGCCTACCAGCTCAATCAGGGCGAGAACGACCAGTACGGCTCCGAAGCCGTGGCGACATTGCTGAAGCGCATGGAGGACTCGCGCGGCTCGATGGTCGTCATAATAGCCGGATACAGCGAGGAGATGAAGAGGTTCATGGACATCAACTCCGGGCTAGCGAGCAGGTTCAACAGGACGATAGAGTTCCCCGACTATTCGGCGAAGGAGCTCGCCGACGTTTTCCGTTCGATGGCGAAGAAGGCGAAATACCGCCTTTCCGACGACGTCGAGCACTGGCTTGTGCCGTATGTCTCGATGCTGACCGAGAAGCGCGACAAGAACTTCGGGAACGCCCGCTGGGCGCGCAACCTGTTCGAGAAGTCGGTGGAGCGGCAGGCCCTGCGCGTCACCGAGCTCGGAGATCCGTCGGCCGAAGAGCTTATGACGCTGCGGCTCAGCGATCTCGGCGTGAAGCTCAAGGATCCCGCGGCGTCAGACGAGGACTGACACGGCGGGGCGCCTTTTGGTATAATATCAGGATATGTTGCTTTTTGGAAACAGGTTCAGGCTCTGCGAGGCGTTCGGGATACCGGTCTATGTCGACATCTCGTTCGCGATACTCCTTCTCCTTTTCATCGGCTCGGGCGAGTCGTTCACGTATGGCGTGACCGAAGCGCTTATACTGGCTTTGTCGATAGTCTTGCACGAGTTTGGCCACTCGCTGACTGCGCGGCTATTCGGCTACCGCACGAACGACATCACGATTTCGCTCCTCGGCGGCTGTGCCTCGCTAATCTCCCTCCCGCGCAAGGCATGGCAGGAGTTCCTCACCGCGCTTGCGGGGCCGCTCGTCTCGTTCGCCCTTGCGGCCGTTGGGTTCTTCACGCTTTTCTTCTTCCCGATTGAGAACCACTGGCTCAGGTATGCGCTTGTGTACCTCATGTGGCTCAACGTCATGCTCGGCGGCTTCAATCTGCTGCCCGGTTTTCCGCTCGACGGCGGGAGGATATTCCGCAGTGTCCTCAGGCTGTTTCTCTCGCGCCCGAAGGCGACTTTCGTCGCGATGTGGGTGGGCCGCGTGTTCGCGATTCTTCTCGGTCTCTCCGGCCTTCATGCGATTGTCTACGGCGGGGGCTGGGGATTCATCCGCATTCTGATCGCGTGGATGATCTGGACCGAGGGCTACCGCGAGTACCAGCTTGCGCTGATGGAATCGAGCTGGGACTACCAGGATTTTCGCGCGCGCGTCTCTCCGCCTCCGTATGGCGGCGAAGGCGACGACTGCGACGTCACGAGGGATTGAAGAAACTGAAACGGAGGAAAACATGGAAGGACTGAAGGTAAAAGCGCCTGGGACGGCGATGTGGGATGCGGCGAGTCTCGGCGAGATCATGCTTCGCCTCGATCCGGGCGACGGGCGAATCCACACCGCGCGCGATTTCAAGGTCTGGGAGGGCGGCGGCGAATACAACGTCGTGCGCGGGCTTCGCCGCTGCTTCGGCCTCAAGACGACTGCGGTGACGGCGTTTGCCGACAATCCCGTCGGGCGCCTCGTCGAGGACTTCATGCTTCAGGGCGGCGTCGACACGAGCCACGTCAAGTGGGTTCCCTACGACGGCATCGGCCGCACGGTCAGGAACGGACTCAACTTCGTGGAGCGCGGCTTCGGCTGCCGTGGTGCGCGCTCTTGCGCCGACCGCGGGCTCACGGCGGTGAGCCAGCTCAAGCCAGGCGACATCGACTGGGAGCAGATATTCGGCAAGGAGGGCGTCAGGTGGTTCCACACGGGCGGCATATTCGCCGCGCTCTCCGAGACGACTGCCGACGTCGTCATCGAAGCGCTGAAGGCCGCGAAGAAGCACGGTACCGTCACGAGCTACGACCTCAACTACCGCGCCTCTCTTTGGAAGTCCATTGGCGGCCAGGCGAAGGCGCAAGCCGTTAACAAGGAGATCGCGAAGTACGTCGACGTCATGATCGGCAACGAGGAGGACTTCACCGCGGCGCTCGGCATCGAGGTCGAGGGTGTCGACAAGAACCTCACGACGCTCCCGATCGAGGGCTTCAGGAAGATGATCGAGAAGGCCGTCTCGATCTACCCGAACTTCAAGGCCGTCGCGACGACGCTTCGCTCCGTCAAGTCCGCGACTGTCAACGACTGGTCGGCGATCTGCTGGTACAAGGGAGAGCTTCACGAGTCGATCAAGCGCCCGGGGCTTGAAATCTACGACCGCGTCGGCGGCGGCGATTCGTTCGCTTCTGGGCTCGTCTACGGATTCATGACTTTCGACGACGCCGAGAAGGCAGTCAACTACGGCGCGGCGCACGGCGCGCTCGCCATGACGACACCTGGCGACACTTCGATGGCGACGAAGGCGGACGTCGAGAAAATGGTCGGCGGAGGTTCTGCTAGAGTAGATAGGTAATGGGTAATGTTTAGCCGCAAAGAACGCAAAGAGCGCAAAGAAACTGGGGAACGAAAAAGCTTAAAAGGCAGACATCATGGATATCGTTGAAACACTCAAGTCGGCGGGGATAATCCCGGTAATCGTTATCGAAAAGGAAGAGCAGGCGGTTCCGCTCGCGAAGGCGCTTGTGAAGGGCGGCCTTCCCGTCCTGGAGGTGACCTTCCGCACCAAGGCCGCGGCCGGAGCGATCGCCGCGATCAAGCGCGAAGTGCCCGAGGCGATAGTCGGTGCAGGCACGATTCTCACGGTCGAGCAGCTTCGCGCCGCGAAGGAGGCAGGTGCCGTATTCGGCGTCGCGCCGGGGTTTGATCCCGTCATCATGGCGGCGGCGAAGGCGGCTGGTTTTCCGTTCTGCCCTGGGATAGCGACGGCGAGCGAGCTTTCGCAGGCGCTTACGGCTGGTGCGCCGATGGTCAAGTTCTTCCCGGCCGAGGCCGCTGGCGGCGTCAAGATGATAAAGAATCTCCTTGGCGCTTTCCGCTTCACGGGCGTCAAGTTCATGCCGACTGGCGGCGTCAACCTCTCGAACGTGGGCGATTACCTCGCCGTTCCCGAGATCGTAGCCTGCGGCGGCACGTGGATCGTTCCGAAGGACGCGCTTGCGGCTGGCGACTATGCCGCAATCGAGAAACTTGCCGCCGACGCTTCGGCGCTTGTCAGGAAGGTCCGCGGCTAAAGGACGCGGCGAGTCACGACAGGAGGGGAGAGCATGGTTCCGCGCAAATACCTTGGCATATTCGCGATGCTCGTCAGTTGCTTCGCGCTCTGGGGGCTTCTCAACAACATGACCGACAACCTTGTGCCGGCGTTCCAGCGTATCTTTACGATGGACCAGTCCAGGGCGGGGCTTGTGCAGGTGGCGTTCTACGGCGCCTATGCCGTTCTCGCGATATTCGCGGCCGTGCTTGCAGAGGAACTGAGCTACAGGAAGGGCGTCCTGATTGGGCTTGCGGTATACATCACGGGTGCGCTTCTCTACATCCCGGCGTGCATCGCGCAGAGCTTTGACATCTACTTCGTCGCAATCTTCATCGTCGCCGGCGGATGCTCGCTCCTTGAGACGACCTGCAACCCCTATGTCCTTTCGCTTGGCGATGAGGCGACGGCGGTGCGGCGCCTCAATTTCGCGCAGATGTTCAACCCCGTCGGGTCGATGTGCGGCATTGTCCTCGCGCAGCAGCTTATTCTCTCCCACCTCAACCCTGCGACGGCCGAGGAGCGCGCGAAAATGGACCCCGAAGTCCTGAAGGGCATCATCGACAAGGAGCTCTTCTGGGTGTGTGCGCCGTATGTCGGACTCTGCGCAATCGCGCTTGTAATCTGGCTCTTCTTCCTGTCTAAGCGCGAGGGCGAGACCGCCCCCACGCGCACCGCGCTCGTGCGCGCAGCCGTGGCGCTCGCGTTTTCGGTCGTGCCGATGACGGTGCTCTACTTCGTCTTCCCCGAAATGGACAAGATCAAGTGGGTGCTGTGCGGCGTTGCCGGGCCTCTCGTCTACGTCTTGCTGTCGAGCGGCTACCGCTCCATGCTGCACACGCTCGTCTCGACGCCGCGCTACTGGTTTGGCGTCATCGCGCAGTTCTTCTACGTTGGCGTCCAGATCGCGGCGTGGACATGGCTTAACGTCTACTGCCAGAAGGAGCTCGGCGTCACTCCGGCACAGGGGGCGATCTACTACACGATAGCGATTTCCCTTTTCATTGCATGCCGCTGGATCGCGACTTTCGCGATGAAGTATTTCAACCCCGCCATCATGATGGCCGTGTTCGCCGTGTGCGCCATTCTGTGCTGTGCCGGCGTAATCTATCTGCCGACGAATGTCCTCTTCACGGCGTGGAACCTGCCTTTCTCTGCGAACGTCATCTGCCTCGTCGCGATGTCTGGCTTCATGTCGCTCATGTTCCCGACCATCTACGGCATCGCCCTCGGCGGGCTTGACCAGAGGGCGCTGAAGCTCGGCGCGTCCGGCCTCATCATGGCGATTCTCGGCGGTGCGATCATCACGCCCTGGATGGCAAACATCATCGGCGATGCGAACTCTTTCTGGACGAAACTCGTGCCGATGTTCTCTGGCGAGTGGGATACAAATCTCCGGCTCACCCAGGCATCGCTCCGCGCGTCTTTCATCGTTCCCGCGATCTGCTTCGCCGTGGTCGGCGTATATGCGGTTGCGTTTTGCCGGGCAAAGAAGCAGGAGCAGTCAGCTTAAAGGAGAAAGTACAAGAAAATGAAGAAGTTCCTTAGCGCCAACGAAGCGGTCGCGCATGCTGCGGCCCAGGCAGGTTGTGTAGTGGCGTCGGCCTATCCGGGCACGCCCTCTACGGAGATACTCGAGAACATCGCGAAGTTCAAGGACACGATCCGCTGCGAATGGGCGGTGAACGAGAAGGTCGCTGTCGAAACTGCCGTCGGCGCCTCCATGGCCGGCGCGCGCGCGATCACCGCGATGAAGCACGTCGGGCTGAACGTCGCGATGGACCCCTTGATGACTTTCACCTACGTCGGGCCCTTGGGCGGCTTCGTCCTCGTTTCGGCCGACGACCCCGGCATGCACTCGTCGCAGAACGAGCAGGACAACCGCAACCTCGCCAAGTTCGCGCGTGCGCTTCTTCTCGAGCCCGCCGACTCTCAGGAGGCGTATGACTTCACGCTCAAGGCGTTCGAGCTTTCCGAGAAGTTCCAGGTGCCGGTGATCCTGCGCCTCACGACGCGCACGAGCCACTCGGCGTCGCTCGTCGAGCTCGGCGACTTCAAGCCCGCTCCGCATCCGCTTATTCCCTACAGCAAGAACATCGCGAAGAACATCCCCGTTCCGATGTTCGCCCGCGCTCACCGCCTCAACGCGCAGAAGCGCACCGAGGCGATGGAGAAGGAGGCGAACCGCTCGAAGTTCAACAAGGTCGTGAAGCCCGCGAAGGGCGTCAAGGTGTCCGCGAAGGCCAAGGGCCTCGGCATCGTCACCTCGGCCGTCGCGTACCAGTACGTCAAGGAGATATTCCCCGACTGCCAGATCCTCAAGCTCGGCTGGACGAATCCGCTCCCGAAGGCCCTTGTCGCGAAGTTCGCGAAGTCCGTCAAGAAGCTGCTCGTCGTGGAGGAGCTCGACCCATTCCTCGAAGAGCAGATCAAGGCGATGGGCATCAAGGTAGTCGAGCACAAGACAGAGCTCAACATGCTCGAGCTCAATGCCGACCGCCTGCAGAACCTCCGCCACGAGATACTCGGGGATGTGCCGAAGGCAAAGGCGAATAAGGTCCCGGAGGGGCTTCCGACGCGTCCGCCCGTGCTCTGCGCGGGTTGCGGGCACCGCGGCGTCTTCCACGTCCTCCACAAGCTCGGCGCGACTGTCACGGGAGACATCGGCTGCTACACGCTCGGAGCGTTTCCTCCCCTCAACGCGATGGACTCGACCATCTGCATGGGCGCGTCGATCGGCAACGCCGCCGGCATGAAGAAGGCCGGCCTCAAGGGACGCATCTGCGCAGTATTGGGCGATTCGACGTTCTTCCACAGCGGCATCACGGGGATCCTCTCCGCGCTCTACAACGGAACGCCCGTGACGACCGTCGTTCTCGACAACCGCATCACTGCGATGACCGGACACCAGGACAACCCCGGCACCGGAAAGACTCTCGCGGGCGATCCCGCTCCTGTCACGGAAATCGCTGACATCGCGAAGGCGTGCGGATACAAGAACGTCGCCAAGGTTTCGGCTGACGACCTCGGCGGACTTGAGAAGACGCTTTCGACGGCGATGGACTCGGGCGAGCCGTGGCTCGTGATCGCCTATGCTCCCTGCCGCATCGCGGCGAAGCTCACTAAGGAGGGGCTCTGCGAGGTCGATCCCGAGAAGTGCAAGGCGTGCGGCGCGTGCTTCAAGATGGGCTGCCCCGCGATGACTCGCGGCAAGGAGATTCGTCCTGGCGCGTTCCAGATGGTCATCGACGCCAACCAGTGCGCCGGCTGCAAGCAGTGCGGCCAGGTCTGCAAGTTCGGCGCGATCAAGCGCGTCAGGTAGCTTTGTTTCTTGTGTCTTTGGCATAGGTTTGATAGCTCTGCCTGTGCCGGGCTGGTTTGCCTTCCAACGTGCGGCTTGCTTCGCCGCAACGGTGCTCGCCCGCGATAAATGGCCGATTTGCGCGTCCTTGCGACCGCTCGGCGTATACATATACGCCTTCGGGTCGCAGTCCTGCGCGACTCGCCTCATTTTCGCGGGTTCCGCCCCGCTGGCGGCGGCGAAGCAAGCCGCGCTTGGCACCCTCGGGAGTTCGGCGCGGTGCTCGGGGTCTCGGCCTCTCTCCCGCTCCATGCGCCGCCGCTCCCGTCGTCTTCGCGGCGATACGCGCCGCAATGCTTCGTCGGTGGATACACCTCCTCGCCTTGCGACGTGTCTCACCGCGCATCCGACGAACCGCGTCGCCGCATGTCGCTCAGTTCGGCACTC
>Ga0256405_10005001_pt1 | contig 23721 bp, 15 predicted proteins | sample RumenRJG_02DNA_FD_189096 | JGI IMG/M metagenome (GOLD analysis project Ga0256405, IMG submission 189096) | Bovine rumen microbial communities from Lethbridge, Alberta, Canada - RJG_02 | ecosystem: Host-associated > Mammals > Digestive system > Stomach > Rumen | place: Canada: Alberta... | reverse complement strand
CCGGCGTTAATTCCGTGGCGCCGGCAGCCTTCTCTTCGAAGGCGGCTTTCTCTTCATCCGTTCTCGCCAGATAGATAATGTCCGCGGAGAAAATCTCCGAACCGTAATCCGTCTCCCCGCGATCGGCATAGTACAGCTGCCCCTTGCAGCTTCTGAAGCTTTCCGGAACCGTAAAGGAGAAACCGGCAAGCGGCAGATCCCAGGCTTTTGCATTCTTGCCGTTGGAAGGAGCCGTATCTGCTTCCGAGCCGCTCTCTTTTGCCGCGCCCGCCTTGCGGATCGCAAACACTGCCGTCCGGTTATCGGCCGACAGCGCAATTTCTTCTCCCGTCACCTCATACCCCTCAGGCACTTTGAGTACATGGGCCGTGTAGCTTCCGGGATCGGATTCAAAAGACGCCGCGCCGGTTGTGTCTGTGCGCCCCACCATACACTGGGTACTCGAGCAGAACTGCACCACAGCGCCGGAAATCGGCGACGCGTCATCGGCGTCCTGAACCAGGATAATATACGTGTTTTCCGCATCACTTACCGTCGGCGGCGCGCCCTCGTCTTTCGAGCTTCCACCGGCCCCCTGGGCCGCTGTCTGGGCAGGTGCCTGCTGGTCCCCCGCAGAACCGCCGGATCCTCCGGACCCATTTGAGCCGCCACATCCGGACAGGAGACTGACAACCACACTGACAGTGATCAGGGTTGCGAACAGTTTCTTCATCTGTGATTTCATACGCGATTTCATATTCAATTTCCTCCCTGTGAAATTTCTCTGTATGCTCCAATACTTTGCATGCAGTCTGCAAAATATCCCGGTTCCCTATACTTGTCATTATCGGTTTTTCTCACCCGCTCGCCTTCAACACCAGTCCCCACAGGAAAATGGTCGGGATCGAGCACAGTGTCGACAGGATGACCATCTTGGTGGCGAAGTCCGGGGCACAGTTATATTTTGACGACAACATGCTGGTCGTAGCGGGCGCGGGCATCGCTGCAAGAAGGACGGCCAGATTGGGCGCAAGGCCGGTGACAATGCCGAGCCTGGAGAGGCCCAGAAGAATCATTCCCAGAACTCCCGGAATAACGATCAGGCGCTCCAGCGTGTAGCGGATCACCAGTTTGTCCATAAGCTGCTTTCTGTCGATGTCGGACAGGATCATCCCGATCACCATCATGGAAAGGCCCGTGTTGCAGCGGCCCACAGTCTGCAGCATGTCAAAGACCCACTCCGGCACGATCGAAACATGCGCCAGAAGGTCTGCCAGCATGATCACGATGCCGATCATACAGGCAATGACACAGGGGTGGGTCACTACTTTGCGCAGAGTCTGCCGGCGGTCGGACTCGCCGCTGAAGATCGCGATTCCTTTGGACCACATGATCACCCTGACAGGGATCAGATAAACGCTGGCCAGCATAAGCCCCATGGGGCCGTAGACGCCCTCCGCCACCGGATTGCCCAGAAATCCCGCATTGGAAACCAGAATTCCGTAAGTCAGGCACTTCTGCCTGTTCGCCTCCACGTTTCTGTAGGCAATCCTGGCATAGAGCATGCACATGATCTCCATGCCCACCGAGATCAGAAAGATCATCACGCAGTCCCTCAGCGCGCTGTCCGGCAGTTCCTGCACAAAGGACGTGACAATGTTGCAGGGAAGTACCACGTTGATCACAAGATCCGTGATGCTCCTTTGCCCTTCGCGGCTGACGATCCCCTTTTTGCGGGTCACGAACCCGATCCCGATCAGCGAGAATATGATAAATTGAAGCCGCAGCATAGCGATCATACGTAATACCTCTCAGTTCCGAACAACTCATGAGAGAATTATAACCCCAAACCCGCAGAACAGGATACACGCAAGTGGTATAAAACGGAAGGAGCGCCGTCGCGCTCCTTTCCCTCCTGTTTCCCGGTATCATATACAGCATGCGCCGTATAGTATTATTTCCTGGCAGGCTGCCCCCAATATCATACAATCTCCGCCTCCTGCTCCAGTCTTATCTTTTCGCTGCACATCTTTCGGATCACTTCATAAAAAACCTCATACTCCGGCTTTGCCTCCAACCCGGCTAAAGTGTCCAAATAGTTTTGATCATCGATCGGCATGCACCTGTCTCCGTATTTTTCAAGGGTCTCCAGATCCATTTTATAGGGCCTTAGGCTGCTGAATATCTCGTCTCTAAGCCGCACAAAAATCCGGAATCCCCCCAGATCAATATCGCTCCAGTGGAATACCTGGATCTTGCCCTTCTCCGCTTCCTCCGCGATCAGGCGCAGCCACCGGCCCTTGATCGGGCTGTAGCATCCCCCGTGATAGATGACCAGCTCATCCGCCGCCATCATCCCATTGATATAGGAAATATAATTGGCCTTATTCTCTATGGTCAAAATCCTGCTCACCCCATTCAGCCGCACGCCTGTAAGATGCCTCACGGTATCGGAATTGATATAGGCGCCGTAAACTTCATCCCGATAATCAATCTTTCTAAGACTCCCGTCCCCGCCGTCCAGCATAGCCACGACCGGCCCGGTAAATTCCAGGATCTCCGGCCAGCGGACGATTCCGTACCGGTCAAGGAGCTCCTCCTCGTTCAGCTCCTCCGCATAGCCATCCTCCTCGATCCTGCGCAGAACAGACAGGACTTTGCTTCGAAGCACGCGCTCAAAATACTTGCTGTCCCCATACAGTCGGGTGCTGACCACCCGCTCCAGAAGTTCGTCTTCATTCCCCGCAAGAAGTTCGAGGAACTGCAGCAGCCGATTATTCTTCTCTTCGGCCGTCTTCTCTGATTCCGGATCCTTTTCTCCTTTGAAAAACAGGCGCGGGATCCTCCTTTTGCACCGAATCTCTTCCAGCGCAGCCCTAAGCCACGCGGTGATCTTCTCATCTCCCTTTCCCTCAATCTTCTGAAACGCAGCCTCGATCCTGAAAAGAGCGGCCTGCACCTGACTCTCCAGCACGTCCAGCTGCGCCTGCTTTCGAACGCGGCCGATTCGCAGATAACTCTGCCTGACGGCCGCCTCTTCCGTACGCAGAAAGATTCTGTCGATCAGGTTCCCTTCCTCATAGCGGACCCAATCATATTCGATCAGGCCTTCCGCCGCCAGTTCCTCTGCCGTATCCAGAAATTCCCTTCTCGCATCGGACTGCTCTGCCAGCTCCGCAAACTCTTCCCTCTCCATCGGACGGAACTGGATCCGCCGCGCAGAATCGCCTTCTCTGAAAAGCCTGCTCCGCTCATAGCTGTCCAAAAGGACAGCCAATATTTTCTTTTCCATGAATCGGCTCATTGAAACTCCTCTTCGATCTGCGCCGGGTCAAAGCTCCGCGTAAATGAATGGTGCCCCGACTTATAAACCGCGATATTCCGGTCCACGATCGGCGCAATATCCGGTATTTTCTCGGGCGGCGCCGAAAAGATTGCCTGCAGCCCAAAGCGCTTGAGCAGGCCGATGCTCTCCCGGATCCGCTCGCCGTCCATCTTGCTGAACGCCTCATCGAGAATGATCAGGCGGATCGTATTGTTCTTACCCTTGCTGCGGATCCTGCACACCTGGGAGAAGGACGCCAAAAGAGCGATGTAGAAGGGGATCTGCGTCTCGCCGCCGGACTTCTTGAGCAGTGTTTTGGAAAGGCGCTGTTCTTCCCCCTGTTCATTCGTGACGATCAGGTCAAAAACCAGATAAGTCTTGTAATCAGTGAATTTCTTCACGCTCTTTTCGTATTCGGCGCGGCGCTCGGCCGTGACATTGGTCTCATTGAAGATCAGCGTCTTAAAGAGAGAATCTATCTCCTTCTGATACTTTTCATTGAAGCTCTGCGAGGCGATGTTCCATCCGCCCGTGTCCATCAGGAGCGGATCCATGATCATGTCGTAGTAATTGCGGTATTCCGCCCTCGGGCCGATCGTAAACCGGTAACGGTCCGTTCCAAAAACGCTGTTCCTCAGCGAGTAATTGAGTTCCTCGATCTGAGCCCGGACAGACTCAATGTTGGACTTCAGTTTCGCGATGAAATCGTCCCGGAACTGGTTATAAGCCTTTTCTTTGGCATCCACGATCCGGCTGAGGTATTCCGGAAGGCGGATGTCACTGAGAACGCGGAGTTCTCCGGAGTATTCATCATTATCCTCACGTTCCGTATCATAAGGCATCCTGTATTCCTGATTGTAATCGCTGCGCTTTTTGCGGCGCTCCCGTAAATGTCCCTCCATGATGGTAGCCGTCTGATTCCTCGCACGGGTGAAGCTCTCCCGCAGCGTCATGCGCGAGCGCCCGTCCGCATGGAGTTCTTTAAGAAAACGGGGCTCGGCGGTCTCCTCAATCCAGTTCTGTGCGAACTGTCCGGCGATCTCCCCCTTCACCTGCCTGATTTTCTCTTCCGCTGCCGCCAGATCCGTTTTTTCCAGCTGTTCCAAGCGGACTTTGGCCCCTGCGCGGGTCTCCAGCGCGCTGCTTCTCTCCTTCTCTCTGGCCTCCCGCTCCTCTTTCTTTTCGTCAATTTTCTCGCCGAGCCTGAAGAGCCAGGTCAGATCCAGCCCCTCATACTCCGACTGTACCTCGTCAAGCCGCTCTTCAAGCGCAGGGATCCGGTGGGCCTCCTCCACAGCCTTGCCCAGCTGCTCCGCCTCGAATTCGCTCATTTCGTTCTCTTTGGCAGCCCGGTCGATCAGCCGATGCTCATTCTGAGTGCTCTGCAGCTCACGCTTTTCCTCCTCCAGTTGTCGGGTCAGATTCTGCAGCTGGATCTCCAGCGACCTTCTCCCGATAAAGGGGTCGGCGTATCGCGCCGGATTGAGCCGCCGGCTGACATAGTTCTTATAGAGCATGACTTCTTTGGTGATCCCGGTCCTGCACGTTGCAAAATCTCCGGGATCCTCACATTTCATCACATTGCCCAGAAGGTAATCTGCATATAAGCGGGCGTCTCTGTTGTCCGTCTCAATTTCTTCGGCCAGGGAATTGACAGCGGGTTTGCCGCGATATTCCCGTCTGAGCCGGCCAAGATCCACCAGTCCAGCGTCGAAGATCTTCTCTTCCTTTTTGATCCGGTTATAAATCTTGTTTGCCTCGGTAAAGTGCTGATCCGGCACAAGAAGATAGAATTTCTGCTTGTCCAGATATCCCTCTATTGCATCCTGCCAGGCGGGATCGCGGATCTCGAGAAGCTCCGCAAAGATCGGGATCTCCACCGCTTTCCCGTGTCTTTTGAAAAGATCCGCTTCCAGCCGGCTCTTGAGGGCCGTCACCCGGGACGGATACGGCTTAATGCCCTTCTTCAGGTTCTGTATCCTTCCGGACAGTTCCTCGATCCTGCCCGCGATCTGTCTCGCCCGAAGCTTGAGCTCGAACGCATGTCCTGCCAGTTCCTCTCTTAAGGCAGCCATTTCCCTGGCCGCACCTTTGATGTCAAACGCCGACAGCTCTTCCGCCGCAGACGCAAGCGCGGTCCTTTGTGCCCCAAGCGCAGCCATCCTGCCCGCCAGCTCCCTTTTCTCCGTGTCTGCCGGGAACTGCGTCTGTTCTATGCTGTCCATACTCGCGAGCCAGTGCGCTCCGAAACTTCCAATGCGCTCCGCCGTGCGGCGCAGGCCGTCTTCCAACTCGCCGATCTGTGTTTTGACAGAGCGGATCTCCTCCTCCAGCCGCCTCTGCTTCTGCGCGATGTCCGACCCGTGATACTCGCTCTCCATTTCCTCGATCTCTCTGCGCAGGCGGGAAATCTCCTTCTCCGCGTTCTGATACCGCGCCTCGGCCTCCTCGAGGATATCCCTCTGCTCCCGGATCCCGTCGCGTATGCGGGCGGCCTCCTGCTCGGCCTCCTCCCTAAGTGCACGCAGAATAATATAGCTCTGCAGGCGGTACCTCTCCCGATCCGCCTCGTACTCCTCTGTCAGAGTTTCGATCTCCCGCAGAGCGATCACCTTCTCATGCGTGCGCGCGGCATCGGCCTCCAGGTTCTTGTACTGGCGGATGTCGCTCTGCATCTGCTCGATCTGGATATTGTTCCTGACGTCACAGATCGACTCCGTAATAAACTTTTCGATGTCCGTGATCGGTGTGAAGGGGACTGCTTTCTTGAGCAGGACCAGATACTTGCGCTTGACCGCCCCGTATTTGCCCATGATGATTTCCTGATAGCGGCGGTTCGTATCGATGATCTCAAAGCGCTTTCTGCTGTCCCGCAGATAGCGCTTGAGCTGTGGGATCGTGTAGGGCGTGTTCGTCCGGGGATTGGTAAAGCAGTTTTCGGGGATGCCCATCTTGTCCACTGTGAACCACTTGTAGTCGAAGTGGAGATCCTCATAGCAGTCCGCCGCCAGCCCGAGCAAAAACCGCGTCTGCTTCTCCGTGTCCTCAAATTCCACCACCACATAGCTGGTAAAGGTCGCAGCCCTCAGATACCGGAAACCCGTCTCTCCGTCGTCGCCGTTTTCTCCGTACAGATAACTCTTGAGCGTTCGCACCGACCGCTCGTTCGCCGCCTTGTTGAAGAAATTCCCATTCGTGTCTCCGAGGAGGACCAGCTGGAGCGCGTCAATGATCGTAGACTTTCCCGCCGCTGTTTTCCCGGTCAAAAAATTGATATTTTCAAATTCAATCAGCTCCCGGTCATAGGTATACCAATGTATGAGGAGCAGTCTGGTCAGTTTTTTCAAATCGTCATTCCTCCTCCGCGCAGACCGCCGCGTCATTCCTCTTCTGTAAACGCCGCTGCATCGTCCTCTTCTGCAAGATCTACAGCGCCGTCTTCCTCTGCAAACGCCGCCGCATCATCGTCCTTCTCCTCCACGAGCCTTGCCATGTTCGCGATCTGCTCGCCGGAAACCGCAAACAGGACCGTAGGCAGGATCACGATGCGCGTATCTGCGCTGTCCCACGCCCCTTCCAATTTGCGAAGGATCCTGAACTGGCTCAGCATTCTGAGCGACCTTCCAAGGGCAAGATTCGCGGGCTTTTTGCCAATTGCCCCGAGATTGATCAGCTTATGAACCAGCTCCCCTACGGTCAGTGCGACCTCCTTTGACAGCGTCAGCTTCTCCCGCTCTTCCTCATAGATCAGCCGCAGCGCATAGAGCATGATTGTTGTCAACTTGTCAAAATGCACCCGACTTCCATCATAACCACTGGTCAGGCTGACCACCCCGTATCCGCTGTCCCTCACAAGTCCGAATCCCGCCAGTTCCAGATACTCGGTAAACAGCTCATAGTTCCGTTCCAGAAATATATAATCCCGGTTGACCTTGCTGATCCCTTCCTTGTAATCAAACTCGTCGGACAAAAGAAAACTGTGGGCCAGCAGCTGATTCGTGACCCTGGCGAAAGTCTCCCTCTCTGCCAGGCTGAGTTTCTCATAATTATCTTTCAGCATCTCGTCTCCGTTTCTTTCTGAATAATACTCTGGGCAGACTGCTGCCGTTCTTTTGCAAATCCCCCTCGAGAAATTCTGCCGTAAAGAACGCACTCCTTTCCTGTCCCCGTATGGTGCTCATGAGGAACAGCACAAAGTCCTCCGCCGTATCTACCGGCACTTCCTCCGTAGAATAGGTGTCCCTTCCGCCAAAACAGTCCCGCACATAGCTGTCGATCCTGGCGTTTGAATACCGGCTCCGAATCCCGTCCAGGAAGGCGCGGACCGCCGCCGCATCCTCGACAGGCTCCGCAAGAGGCAGCGGCTCTCCCATCTCCCTCCGGGTTCGCTTCACCTCCGCATAAAGGGACTTGTCATCATAAAACCTGTGCCGGTAGATGCCGACCGAATCCGCCATCATCTCCATCACTTCCTGATCCCCGGAATGCTTTAAGAGCTCGATCAGCTTTCCCTTAGTCCCTCGGTCCGCATTCATCAGATATCGGATATGTTCAACGGAAGCTCTTGTATACTCCACATGCTTGCGGTCGATCTCTCCGATCATCTCTTCAATCCCCTCATAGGTATCGATCACATAATTGATGATGCGCAGCATCTCCCCTCGTCCGCTCTCTTCGCCATCCCAGACGCGCCGCGCGACGCCCTGTTCCAAGATCGCATTCTGCACCTCGTCGTTCATCAGCCACTCATTCAGTATCGAAATGATGGCGTGTTTAAAACGTGGCACCGAGTCGATTGTCTTGAGCGGATAATACACTGCATCAAATACTTTCTCTTTATATTCGTCAAAATGCTCTGCGAGCAATATGTTGACATCATCTTCTCCCGGGATTCGCCTGTAATAGGCCCGAATATTGTTAAAAAGAGACTTGAGCTCATCCACCAGGCGTACTGTATTTTGATAAGCCGCCTGCAGAGCCTGATAGATATACTCCGGATTCTCCGCCGCGTTGGCCAGCGACGCATAGGTCGCGTAGACGTAGCTGTTGTACTCCCGCACCCGCTCCTGTGACAGATCATAGAGCAGATTCATGACCAAAATAGCATAATCCGGAATGGTAATATTCTCCTGAAAGGTGCCGCTCTCATACTCCGTCTCGATCCAGCCTGTCTCCTGGAGGCGCCTGAGCAGAAGCCGCGCCTTCCCTGAAAGATTGTTCGCCTCTCCCGCACGAAGATCTCCCTCTTCCTCCGCCTCCTCGCTGAAATCCGCTTCCAGAATATCCGCCTCCAGCGCGTCCATCAGCATTGCGGTCAGCTCGTCGCGCCGTATGACCAGCTCCGTTTTGAACGCCTGCCGCAGCACGAACAGTGCCTGCACATACAGCTCTTTGTTCCCGGAAGCAAGCACGGAAAAGAACCTGTCCGGTATTTTACTGAATAACTTCATGTGTCCCTGCCTTCTTCCGTGTTCCGAAAGTCATCATAACAAGCCCCGGATTCAGATCTATTCCCATTCCTGTGTCCACGAAATACAAAATGTGCCAGAAGACCGCTCCTCTGACACAACTTATTATACCGTACCTTCCAAAAAAACACGAGATTGTTCCACATCGTTTCTCCTGATACAATGAATACACAGTAACGATCTTTCTCATCAGTCAGGAGGTATTTATGACCAGAGAAGACCTATATAGCCTTGCCTTCCGTTACAAAAAGACAAAGCTTTGGCTGCGCCTGTTTGACACACAGGTCTTTGCCGTGCGAACAGAAAAAGGTGAAACCATATTTATCTGCATAATGGGTAGGATGGACGAGCATATTTCCGTCGCTGTCTATCCGGAGAATGAGTTCTACAGCTACTATCATTTTCTTGACGCTGACCCGATTTTCGACGATATGATGAGACCGGACTCGTTCGAGAATTATATCAGTTCTTCCTGCATCCAGTGTTCCTTTGAGAACAAGGACATGATGCATCCCTCCGACCTCGAGGAAGTACGCGAATACGCCAGATCCCAAGGCATCCGTATCGCCGGAAAGAACGCCTTTCCTCTATTCACCAGGTATACGCCCTGCATGTATCCCTGGGTTGTCAATTCCGAGCACGACCTGGAACTTCTGGCGGCAGGCCTGGAAGCTGCAATTGCACTTTCCGATGAGCTCGATCATAATGCCTCTTTAAGAGAACAGCTCCGTCGGATCGATGGCAAGTCAGTCCATGAGGTTCCTTTGTTTGTTCACACTCCGGAGGGATACCGCCATTCCGGCATGGCAGCGCTGCCTCCTCGCCGCGACGCCTCTTATCCTTCCGGGAACTATTCCAATGAAGAAATCCTCAGGAAAATCCGCTCAAAACGCAGGAAAGGCATCATTGACTGCCGAGTAACCTGGTTGAACAATCCGGCTCAGGAGCACCCCGATGACGTCCCGTATTATCCCGCAATCCTAATTGCTGTGGAAGAATCAGACGGAAAAGTCATGAGCATGTCCCTCACGAGGGACTATGAATCCGGATACAATCAGTTACTCTCTGAGTTTATGGCCACTCTCTCCGCACGCAAAATGCGCCCGCAAAAAATCTTCGTTCAAAACGCCAGGACATTTGCTCTTTTGGCAGAGACGATGGAAAAGGCGTCTATCGATATCGCTCAAAAAGCAGACCTGCCCGACCTGGATGACGCACTCTTCGACTTATATGACCATATGTTGGCCACAGACGCAGGTGCTGTGGAGCCAGGTCCTGCCGAGCCTGCCGATTTTTCTCAGATTGAAAAAGGTCTGACAATGATGCTGACCGAAATAGAAGCGATGGGAGATGAACTCCTGCGATATCTCCCCGAAGAGGTGACGGAATCCTTGTCCGAGCTGTCGGTCACTCCCGGAATCCCCTCCGCTCTCAAAGAGCGCATCGACAGTCTGCTTCGCAGGCTTGATGGGCTTGGGCAAGACAGCCTCGGAAGTGGGAACAACAAACGAGGCAAAGGCACCTCCCGCAACGAAAAGACCGGTAAAAGCAAAAAGACCGGTAAAGGCCTTTCCCGTGCAGAAGAACCCCTTTCCTATGTGATCAGCGTATCCCCTTATACCGGATGCTACCGCCATATCCGCGTCTGCGCTGACATAACCCTGGAAGAGCTTCACAACATTATCCAGGATGTATTTAAGTTCGATAACGACCACCTCTACGCCTTTTTCATGGATGACAGAGCCTGGAGCCACTGGGACGCCTACTTCAGCCCTGATAATAGGGAGGGGCGAAGCGCAGCGAACTATCGTCTCCGCGACATCGCACTCTTTAAGGGCAAAAAATTCCTCTACCTCTTTGACTTCGGAGACGAGTGGTGCTTTGAGTGCCGCATCCTGCGCGCTATAACGGAAAACACGACCGGATATCAGATTCTGCGTTCCAAAGGCGCTGCGCCGGAACAGTACCCCGATTACTTTTTCGACGACGAAGATGACTACTATGACGATGAAGAAGAGGATCCGTTTGAGTAAAGCAATGAACAGAACGGGGTGATCAGCCCCGTTCTCTCACATCACTCATCAATCTATTCTCAAATCATTTCCGCCTGCTGCTACGCAAGTGCCATTCAGAAAGGCTATCCTGTATCCAGTCCCGGTACCGGTCACCTTTCTCAGAATATGCCTGTGTTCTTCCACATCTCTTCTTCCCAGCTCTTCTCACAGATCCCCGCCGACTGCAGGAGCCGAATCAGGACCATATAGGCAGCTCTCTTTTTTGCCTGCGTCTTCCCCAGGCCGCGCCCATACCCATTAACGCCGCCGCATACACAATCACAGTTCCATTCATCACCCTGCCACTGTTCAAACTCATATTTCGGCGCTTCGTCCAAGTACTTCTTCTGGTAGAGCTCCTGCAGCTGGTTAATGCTGTGCTCAAGGCTCGGAACCAGCCCGGCATCCTTCAGGTTTATCCACAAGCCATGATTACGAATAAATCCGTATGCCATAAATGCCGCTTCCTCGCGTGCCTTGCTGCGTGTGCCTGCATCGACATCGATCCGCTGGCTTGTCTGTATCCCCTTATCATTCTCCGGCACCCGGAAACGAATCGTACAGCCAAATCCTCTTTTGCCGAGGTCATACACCTCGTAGGACGGCATGCACCCGAAGCGCTTCTGATGCCATGCGCCTAACAGGTCATAATGTGTCTCTTTCAGGAATCTGTCCGGATAGGTCAGCTGCACGCAGAGCAGGTTGTCAACGACACGCTCAAGTGCCTTTGTGTCCCAGCTGCTGTCCACTGCGACGGCGCCGATAAGCGCCTCCATCATATCCTCCCGGCTGCTCTCCGTCGGCGCTTCTCCGCTCCCGTACAGGATGAACTGATCCAGGCCCAGCTCCTGCGCCCTCTGCGCAAGATATTCTTTACAGACATACTGCGACCGGATCCTGCTGAGCACTCCCTCGTCATATTCTCTGCGCATCGCCCGGAAAGGGGCTTCCGTCCGCGCCGTATCGACGTCCATGAGTTGGCCGACGATCTCTCTCGTCACAATATGGTTCAGAACAGAATCTCCCAGAAACTCCAGCTCCTCACTGCACCCTTCGATCCCGTACTGGACCGCGAAAGCCCGCCTGGTAAACGCCTGCCGGAGCAGGTTCTCGTTCACGAATTCATAATCAATCACTCTGTGAACAATGGCCACCGGATCCTCACCAGCGCCGCGCGGCTCTATTTTGAGCTGACCCACATGATGAGAGAAGTCATCCTGCCACGCAACAAGATTAAATCCGTCGTCCCAGTAGTCCTCCCCGATCTCCGGCACAAACTCTTCCGGCTCCTCCTCGTCATCAGACTCGCCCGGCTCATCATCCTCTTCGTAGTACTCATTCAAGCTGTAGTCCTCATGGAGCCGCCCTTCTTCCACAAGCGTGTCAAAATATTCCTTAATCTCAAGCAGCTCCCGCCCGTCCTCGTCGAGCAGCATAGGATCTACATCGTCTTCTTCCCACGCCACGCCTTCGCCGTCCCATACCGGCTCCGGCCAAACGCAGTTCTCGGGCCATCTCTTATTTTTGTGCATAATAAAACCTCCATTTTCTCTCAGACAATTAGTACTGCAGATATCATGGAGGCATAATGAGGAATCTTCTGTTTCTACCACAAACACACCTACTCCGGCCATAGCGCACACTGCCGCTCCTGCCACAGTAAATCTGTTCTATCGGTCTTCCCATCGATTCCATTTCCCGTATTTTCTTGTATGCTATCTCTCTGCCCATTGGCCTTGCTCTGCAAAACCAACAACCAGGATCATATACACACAGTAAAAGCCGGTATGCCATCCATGTGAGTCTTGTGACTTTGGGAATATTATAGTATAAGGGAATTGAGGGGGCAAGCGGAAATGCTTGCCCGGTGCCTCTTTCTTGCGGTCACAGATGTGGCCGTAGCACAATTGGAAAAGAACTATTCCTGCACAAAAATCATTCTCACCATTCAATCACATCAGAGTGAGTTACAAACTTTGCGGTCCACAACATATAATCTACAAGAGATGGTTTCTTATCGCCGAACTCTTTTCTTGCGTATGCTGCATCTATTCTGGAATCTGGATCCATCTTGACGAACTGCGCTACTCTCGATTTAACTCTAGCCACATTAAGATTTGCACTTGTAGTCAGTACAAAGACGCATTTGATGAAATACCCGGCTTCTTTTGCTGTCTTCAGAATCCGGATCTTGTAGTCTGAAGAAAGTACAGTTTCAAATGTAAAATCTTCACGCTTTCGGATTGATTCATACCTCAAATCATCTGCACGTTTAGTTGCCTCCTCATTACTAAGAAAACTTGTCCGCACCATGTCGTCCGCATTTGTATATTTTCCTACCACATTAAACCATTCTGTAATAGTACTTTTCCCCGATCCGTTCGGGCCAGCAAATACAAGAACCATTGGCTTTCGAATTTCACTCAATGATCTCTCTCCGTCCGTCTATATATTCCAAATATGTCATTCCGGTTACCCTGTCATATTTAGCGATTGGTTTTCCTAATACTTTTGCTTTTTTTATAGCCATACTAACAGCAATGGTTGCCCGGTTATCCATTTCATAGTCACGACTAGATATAACGCCAGACTGTACAAGTCCTTTTGACGAATAGTTCTTTTTTGCTACAGTTACTTTCCTTCCGGATTTCAGAATTACCGGTTCTTTCTTGACGCCGGTTCCCATAATCTTCATCTCCTTCCTGTAAGCATCCAATACATTTATTCTTTTGTTCCTTACCAATTATAACACTGATTGCAGGCTCTATTCCATAGTGACATCTCTATATTGTCCTGCTACGATATCTCTCAGGTAAACTATAAAGTCCGAATCAGCCTCCCGCACTTTCTGGGCTATGCGATCCTGCTTCTCTCCCACCATTTCTCCGTGCAGATCAGCGAGGCCGACAATCCTTAATCCTCCGGGAGAATGGCCGGGCACAGAATAATACCGGGTCACCAGTATCCGTCCCCGCACAAACGCCAATGTCATCATTGCTGCGACAATCAATGTTATAATCAGAATCTTCTTCAATACTGATGAAGATCTCTTCGTCATCGTCTCTTCTCCTTGTGATACTCATGAAAGTATTGCACCGTTGACCGCGTCCCGCTGTTGCGCCCCGCGCCGATCACGTACATCTCATGTGACCAGGCGGCGATCAGCCGGTTCCTTCTCGGAAAATGAGAAGGGTATGCGGCAGTGCCCGGTGGGTATTCGGAGAGGATCATGCCGTGCTCGCCAATCTGCTCAAAGAGTTCAGTGTGTTCTCTGGGATAGCACAAGTCAGGACCGGTGCCGACAAAGGCGATGGTCCTCAGGCCATTCTTGATCGCGGCAGTGTGGGCGTACCCGTCTATCCCCTTGGCGCCGCCGCTGATGATGATCGCGCCCGGGTTATCTTCTCCAATGCGTTTTACGCGGTTAATACACTTTTCCTTATCTTCCCGCGTGCAGCGCCTGGCTCCGATTACCCCGACTCTCCTGTCCGGGCAGTTGATCAGCGGTTCATCCTTCCACCACCAGTCGAGCTCCGTGGGAACATAGTCAGGCCCGAAGGGCTGCATGATCCACCACAGCTCTACATCCGCCGTCTCTATTTCCATATGGAAATGATTTGTCATCATGCATATTGAGTGGACCCGGAATGCATATTCCTTCATGGTCATTTTTATAATGTCCAGGAAATGACAATAATCCGCTTCGTCTTTGTATATCGCTGTTCTCCTGTTCCCCCGGCTCATCACATGATAAGCCGCGCCGGGATACCAGATCCGTTTCTTTCTTGGCATCCGTTCCTTTCCGGATATATCTCCCGCCTGATGTATCTGTTCATCGGAGTACAAGAGGAGGATTTACCATATACTTTTAACAACTTCTCTGTATGAATTTTTAAAATCTTCATCTGTCAGTTCCGTGATAGCAGTCATCAGGCTGACTCCGGCATCTTTCGAAGATGCGCCGCAGTGGAACATCTTTTCATCCGGCAGGCCGTAATCAAGGACAATGAACCTGTCGTGGGTCGTCCTTCCTGTTCTTCGAAATGTTACCGGAATGGACGGATATTCTATTTGAAAGTCTCTATAATCACTGAGATGCATTTTACCGAGATTGTCACTGAAGATGATCACAGATACCCCGGGAGCGACACTTCTTAGAAGACGCAGTGTCTTTATGCCTATGTAATTGTCGATTATAAATACTGTCTTTCTTGCCTTTCTGTATATATCCATATAAGTTTCATCCGCTTTCGCCGGCTGGCCGTTAAGAATCAGATATTCCTTTTTGTCCTCTTCCCGACTGAAATCCAGCATATAAGGGGATATCTCGGACCGTTTTACTGTCTGCTGCATCTGATTGAATAAATCGCTCAGCCTGTCTCCATGATCGATCAGCTGAGACTTTATGCTCTGCACTTCCTGCTGTGTGTCGGAGACCTGCATGGATAAGTGCAGGTAATCACGCTGTCCCAACAGAGACTGGTTCTGTACGATGTAATCCTTCATCGCACGGAAAGTTCGGATCAGTGCCTTGCTTTGACTAATCGCTAATTTTCCCTTAAGAACTGTCATTAGCATATAGATCCCAGACTCTGTAAAAGCATTGGGAAGATATGCCCGTCCGCCCTTCATACCCTGCGTTTGGATCGAGGTAACATTTTGTGACCTCGATAATTCTTCAATCTCCGCTTTTGTCAGCCGGAACATAAAGTCTGGGTCAAATTTATCTGCATTGCGCTTAACCTGCTGATTGAATGCCTTTGTTGTATAGCCATATATTTCCGCCAGTTCAAAATCCAGCATTACCCGGACTCCCCGGACAATATAGATCCTGTCCCGGATGGCTGATTCATTTATGACAGCAATCCCAGCTTCCTCTGTCTCGTCAGTTCTGACTTTTACTGCGTCTTCATTCATTCTTATCCCGTCCATCTTCAACTGCTCCGTCGTTTCAAATTGTCTTTTACCCCGGTTCATTCCTCGCTTAACGCATTTGTGAATAATCCTACTATACGGATTCTTCACTAAAACAAATCTGTCTAATCACAAATATTTACTAATATACGGATTAATTGTTTTCAGAAAACATCAATTCTGACACAAGACCTGCCTCTTATTCCCTTTTCGAAATTACCCCCAGCGCTTCCGCATATCCCAAAAGCCTTTCCTGCATGCCGGAATCCATTCGATTAAATTCCGTAACCAGCCTGCCTACACTTGTTTCCGCATCAATTGCAAACCATTTCTGCGGATTTCCACGTTCTCCCTGTGCCTCTATGCCGGACAGCAGCCACTGCGGCGTCACATCAAGCACCTTACATATGATCATGATCTTCTCTGCTGTAGGATTCGTCTTTTTCTTTCGCCAATCACTGATCGTCGACTGGGGAATTCCCGTCTTCTCAGAGAATTCTTTCTGCGTCATATTCAGCTCTTCCAGCTTCTGAAATATTCTGTCCCTGATATACATACCAACAACCTTTCTCCCACATTTCACTAATAATACTATTATACGGATTTTACCACCGGCTATACTCCCTGTCAATCTTCACAAGCATTGGGAGCGCCGGCAGTTGCCGAAACATTTCCGTATCATTTCGCAACATTTTCTTAAGAGGGTCTGACCCCAAGGTCGAGGACAGTTCCTCTGACACATCTCATTATACCGTATATGCACCTGAAATGGAAAAACAGATAGCATATTCCTGCTGCAAATACTAAAATGAATAGCAGATACCCACCCCACACTATCTGCGGCTGCAGCTCTGAACGGCGGCTTTAATGAGAAGCATCCTACCGCGCACCCCGCATACGGCTGCAGCGCAGTCCAATATAATAGAAAGAGCAAACCCTATGCTGCACACCAAAATATGGAGCTATGCGCTTGATTCCAAACACGGCTTTGGAATTCTATCCAATTTCAGCGCAAATACTGACTCGGCTCCCTGCTTCTTCGAAGACGGTACACTTGAAAATGTGCGTCCCTCAGATGTCTATATGGACAATTCCGTGAATAACCTTCTGGCGGAAGGCAGCGGACGGGGGCACTATTACAATGCAAAGGAAACTCGGCTTGCCGATACTATCGCCGCAAAAGCAGTCTGCACTTTTAGCCGCGGTAAGGAGAATAGCCTGCAAGCGGTTCTCTCTCACGGCAGCGAAAAGGTTACGATCACTGTCTCCCTGCAGAGGTACTCCTACGCCACATCCTGCAGCTGCGGCAAGCCAAGGTGCATCCATCCCCTGGCTGCCGGCAGGATTTTGAATGACAGAATCAATGGGCTGATACATTCTTATGTCATCACCGACCATCCTGTCGATAAGTCCCTGTTTTTAGATCCGGAACTTCGCTCCGCGGTCGGATCCCACACCGAGGGCGAGCTTAGCACGGATCTTGTCGAATCGATCCTCGCGATCATTCGGCTTGTCGACTCCGCTCACAGCGGTGACTACTACAGGCGCTTTCATAACTTTCTTCTGGACCTGAAGCCCTATTACGACTATGATTCCCGGTTTCTGGAGGACAGCTACGGATACCTTCTCACGGCTCTATTCGACGATCCCGGTTACCGCAAGGCCGTACTTGAGCCGGGCTCCTATGCCGATCCCGAAGAGTATGAAGGCAGGCAGCACCGCTCCAACCGCACCTCATTTAAGAGAGTCCTTAAGAGCTATAACACAAATATTAAAGAGTTATCAAAAGACAATTACAGCGAGGACACTTACAAAGAATTTCTTCTGAAGTACCGCATGGATCTTCCGCGTCTTCTTCGGTATTTTGCAAGAGGAAAGTCCAAACTCGAGAAATGCGATCTGCCCTACCTCAAAGAGATCGCCGCGCTGCCGGCCGATTACCTGAAGGACCTCAAGGCCGCTGCCGCAAAACTTGATCTTTTAAGCGGTGACAAGGAAGCCGTCGCGGTTTTTCGCCTGCTTGCCGCCAGGATTCCCGCCGAAGAAGTCGCCGATTTCTACCAGGGTCTGCGAAATCTCACCATCTCCATGGAGGAGCTTCACAAACTCTCTCCTACAGACCGGCAGAAAGTGATCAACAATATTCCTCTGTCAAAGGCCAATTTCTGCCATATCATGGACCACATCCTGCGCGATGCCGACGACCGCGTAAAAGGTGCGTTTATCCTCCGCTCGATGGAACGTATAACAAATCGCAGGGATACTGCGCTCAAAAACGCCATTGTCGAGGAGACGCTCTGCCTCGCCGACAACCGCCTGCTGCTGGTCTATGTGCTTGACACTCTGAATATCAAAGGGAACTATATAGCGGCAGAAGGGGACCCCGGGCGAGAACTGACCTCCTACTTCGACTGCAGATATACGTTTGTCAACGAAAACTCGAAATTCCACTGCGATTTCACGATCGTGAATCCGGAGGCGGATGAGATCCTGCTTTCCGTCAGGGAAGAGGATGGAAAACTCTATAACATCCCCACCCGATATTCTCATATGAGCATCGGGACTGCGCCGGCAGCCGCTTCAGCCCCTGTCGCCGCAGCATCGCAGCCGTCCGTTCTGAATCCGGGCAGGGCAGCCGCAGCATCGCAGCCGTCCGTTCCGAATCCGCGCGCGGCAGCCGCGCTACCCACGCGCCTGGACTCCGTCTACGCCACTTCCCTGATCCGCGAGGTCTGCCTCCGCGGCCGGGAGCGCGAATACCAGGCCGCCCTCGAGAAAAACCAGGACGCGGTGGATGCCTTCCTCTTTGAGAAGAAGCACAAGCAGTTCGCCTCCGAATACAGACAGCTCTGTGATTCCTTCTCGGACAGTGGCAAAATACTGCTCGCACAGTCCCAAAAAGCCGAGATCGACTGGCTCGTATACCGGGAAGACGGGTCCAACGCGCTCGCCTTCCGGATCGGCAATACCAGAAAGTATGTCGTCAAGGACGCCCTCGAGTTCCTCAAAGCATTTAAGGCCGGGCAGACCACCGAGTACGGCAAAGACCTGATCCTGACGCACGATACCGACAATCTGGAAGAAAACGACGCAGCCGCGATCCGGCTCCTCCTGACGGCCCGCTATACTAAGGGCCGCCGGTCCGACAAGAACAACAAGCGCTATATTACCATCAATGACAGTCTTCTCTCCGGACTTCTGGAACTGCTTTCCGGCAGGAGCATCCTCTACAATGATGCCCCCTGCCTCCTTCGGATGGAAACACGCGAGGTACGCCTTAAGGTCTCCGGCCGGTACGTGCTCTCCACGGACATTGACCGCTCGGAGCAGGAATTTCTAAACCTTATCGGGAAGGGCTATCTTCTGACGCGGCAGCCGGACGGCACAAAGCGGGCAGACGACACAAAGCTGGCAGACGGTGCAGCGCGGGCAAATGGCACGTGGCATAACAGTGTGCGAAAAGCCGGCGGCGCACAGACCTCCGACGGCACATCACTGCCGGACGCCCCCTGCGTCATGGACCGTGTGGCAGGCAGCGCCGACGAGATCGGCCTCATCGACCTCGCCTACAGAAACCCTTCCGTCAGCGTCAAGCCGATCCTGCGAGATTTCCAGAAAAACATTTATGCCCGCTTCTTTGAGATGATCGACGTGGACCAGGCAGTTAGACCTGAGTTTGAGCGGAGTAAGCTCCGGCTGAACACCTATTTTGACCTTGAGAAGTCGGCCATCACGGTAAGGACTGTGATCCTCAGAGACGGACAGGAGATCCCGGCCGACGCGCTCACAAGCCGGCTCGATCTCGCGAAACTGGAGCTATTGGACAATTACCTCACGTCCCTGGGATTTATTGATAAGCCGAACGGCACCAAGGTCCTCACCGACGACGCGCACGTCCTTGCCTTCTTCAAGCTGGATTTTGGCCGGATGAAGAGCCTGACCAACGTCTACCTGTCCGAGGAGCTGCAGAAGAAGGAGCTGAAATCAGTCGGAAAACCCGTGATCCGCGTTGCCTACAACAACAATATCGTCAGCGTTTTCCTGGAGAAGAGCGAGTACAGCGAGGCCGAGCTCGAGAAGATCGCCGCCGGCCTTCGCAGGAAGAAGAAGTACATCATGCTGGACGGCGACCGCATCATCGATCTGGACAGCGAAGCGGCACGGGACCTTGGCGACGCCATTCAGGATTTTGGCATGGATCCGAAGGACCTGTACAAGAAGAAAAAGGTCTCCTTCATCACCGCCATCAAGGCCTTTTCCCACCAAAAGAGCTGCCGCGTGGACAAGTATCTGCGCGACATGATCGAGGAGATCCGCTCCTTTAAGGAGGCGGATATCACACCGCCTGCCCTGACCGGAACTCTGCGCGAGTACCAGGAGGAGGGCTTCAAGTGGATGTCCGTTCTGGCAAAATACAGCATGGGCGGCATTCTCGCTGATGACATGGGCCTTGGCAAGACGATCCAGGTGATCGCCCTGATCAAGGCGGACAGGAGCCGAAAGCCCAGTCTGGTCGTCTGTCCCAAGAGCCTTGTGCTCAACTGGGTCAGCGAATTCGCGAAATTTGACGGTACTACCGGCGTGACTGCTATCTACGGACCGGAAAGCCGCAGAAGTGAGGTCATCGCCTCCATCGATTACCGAAAGAAGTGGGTCTATATCACTTCCTACGACTCCCTGCGCAATGACATCGCCAAATACACTGGCCAGTTCTGCTATGGGATCCTCGACGAAGCCCAGTACATCAAGAACGTCCACGCCAGGAAGACCCAGTCTGTCAAAGAACTGGATGTCCTCCACCGCTTTGCCCTGACCGGAACGCCGATCGAGAACAGCATCATCGATCTCTGGAGCATCTTTGACTATACAATGCCGGGGTATCTGGACGAGCTGAGCAAATTCAGAGATGCCTCCCCGGATGCGATCGCCAGGAAGGTCGCTCCCTTTATCCTGCGGCGTGTCAAAGAAGATGTCCTCGAAGATCTTCCGCCCAAGTATGAGCGGATCCTGTCTGCGGAAATGACCAGCGGACAGCACAAGGTCTACGAGTCCATGCGCCTCGAGGCGCAGAAAGCGCTGGAAAGCGGCGGCAAGGCCTTCGACCTCCTCCCCTACCTCACGCGCCTGCGTCAGGTCTGTGTGGACCCCGGCATGTTCCTCGACGGCTATACCGGCGGCAGCGGCAAGATGGGCCTTCTTTCAGACCTCATTACCGAGTACCTGGAGCAGGGCCACCGGATCCTGATCTTCTCGCAGTTCGTAAAGGCACTCGAGGCAGTCGAGGCTATGCTTGCAAAAAAGAGTATCCCCGTGTATTTCCTGAGCGGAAGCACCCCTGCGCAGGACCGCATGGATATGATGGATTCCTTCAACAACGGAAGCGGCACGGATGTCTTTCTGATCTCCCTCAAGGCCGGCGGGACCGGCCTGAACCTCACCGGCGCCGACACAGTGATCCACCTGGATCCCTGGTGGAACGTCGCCGCTGAAAACCAGGCTTCAGACCGCACGCACCGGATCGGCCAGACCAAGAACGTCGAAGTCATCAAGCTCATCGCCGAGGGTAGCATCGAACAGCGCGTAGTCGAGCTGCAGGATATCAAGAAAGAAGTCATACGGCAGGTCATCTCCGATGACGACGGCTCCGTCACAAGCGCGAAGCTGGAGGATATTGCGTTTGTGCTGTCGTAACTGGGAAGAATCGGCGAGCATACGTGATCAGCGTCTCCCCGTATACCGGCTGCTACCGCCATATCCGTGTCTCTGCCGACATCACACTGGAAGAATTTCACAACATTATCCAGACTGTATGAGGATGAGGATCCGTTTTGGTAATACATCAGGGGCTCTCGGAAGAATTCTCAAAGAAGTTTCTAAATGAATGCGTATTGCCACCAAATACAGAAGGAGCGCCGCAGCGCTCCTTCTTCATATTCCACATATCACACAACTCCCTCACTTGTTTTTCCCACAGCACTTTTTGTACTTCTTGCCTGAACCGCACGGACAAGGGTCATTCGGATATATTTTCGCAGCGTTGACCACGGTCGGCGCATGCTTCAGATTTCCGATATAAGAAGGGTGTTCCGGGTCGAAGATTCCTCCAAAGCGGATTTCTCCTCCCTCGAAATCACCTTCACTGTATTCTCCCAGATATAATTCCTTGATTTTTTCACTCAGTCCGGTAAATACCTTTGCCTTTACCTGATCGCCTTTTGCAGAGTAATACGCCTCTGCCCGTATGTAAATATCTTCGTATCGCTCTTCTGCCGGCAGCCCGTCCGGAAGACAATCCTCGAGGATCTGCCCGGCCTTCTCCTGATTCCCCCGGTCCATCAGCACCTGCACGTAATAATTGCCGCAATGCGGATCCTTGGGTCTCTCAGAAAGCCAGTTATGAAACCACTTGTCCGCCTCCTCTGTCTTGCCCAAGCGCTCCAGACACTCACCGATGCCTCCCCGTATAGAAGCGTCTTCGTCTTTTTCCCATGCGAATGTCTGAAGGATCTCCCCCAAAACACGCACTCCTTCCTCATATCGCCCCGCATTAAGAAAAGCCATATCCGCGTCCGTCACGGAGTTATAGATATCCATACGATAATCCGTTCTCTCATCGATCTGACCAAGCGTAAGGCGCTGCAGCCCGTCCTCCGTCTCCCGCGTGTAGTTGTCATCGATATACGCCTTCAGCTTAGGCCAGACCTTCAAGAAGGCATCGGCAGCTTCGTCAGACGCATTTTCCTCCATGATCAGTTCTTCAAACTCATACAACAGATCTGAAATAGTACGTTCTCTCCCGGTCTCGAGGTCGTTCACACTGTCTTCGTCAAACTCCTCCAGAACCGCCTCTTCAACAAATAAACGATATCTCTCCTCGCTGTGCGGTTTGTTGTATTTCAAGATCTCGAAAATCTCGTTTAGAAGCGCCATCGCGAGCTTCACCTTTGCCAGTTTTCTGATATATCCCTTTTTCTGCAGCTCAATATAGGCTTTCTCTACAAACGCCGGGCTCTTCGTCTCTATCTGATGCTCCGTGATCCGCAATACGAGCCTTCCAAGACGAGGGTTTGACTCCTCCCCAATCACTTCGTAGTCCTCGTCAAAATATTCCTCCGAGAAATCCAATTCGTCCTCGTCCTTAAGAAGCCCTTCCAACACATCAACTCCGGGTCCGTACTGCCTTCCGGATCTGCTCTTTTTCTTACCCGGGGCATTGTTCTCTTCGTCCTCCCAATCAGGATACTGCTCTGCCGCGCCAATTGACTCCACCACCTCCGTCCGAATATTGCCGGACTTGTTTTCTACCTCCAGCACTTCCATCTGAAACATCCATTCATCTCCAAAATCATAGATAAACAGAAACTTCTTCCCTGTCTTTAGACCGAGCTTGTAAAGCTTTTCCTTTGTTGATGCCTTGCCTCCCCTGTCAGAGCCGGAAATAAAAGCATTTCGTGAGTGTGCATTATTATCCATACAGAACTGATACATATGGTCCCTGTCAAAATCCAGAGACCGCAGCATAACCTCGCACAGATCATCTAAAGATGCGGATCCTCCGATCCGTATCGTACGGATTACTTCCTGCTCAGGCATATGCATTCCGCCAACCAGTTCACTTTTGATCGTATATATCATTTTTCAACACTCCTTCTTGAATTAGCTCACAATACCCCAAACAGCCCCGTCAGATCCGTCTCTCGAAGGATCCTCTCGCTCGGCTGTTCGGCGTTCCTGAGCATACTCTCCACCTTGTTCTCAAGAGCTACGTCGATGAAGCGGTCGACGTCTATCCCCCTCAGGTGGAAGAAATAAAACGGATTTTCATCAAAGCGGACTCCGATCCCGTACATAGCTGCCGCAACATGTTTGCACATCAGTGCCCAATCCGGACAGCTGCAGTTAAAACTGATCTCACGCGGAGATGGAAACAGTCCGTTCTCTCCCGTGAACAGATCCCGGAGTTCATCAGGAAATTCTCCGT
>Ga0256405_10005000_pt1 | contig 23724 bp, 23 predicted proteins | sample RumenRJG_02DNA_FD_189096 | JGI IMG/M metagenome (GOLD analysis project Ga0256405, IMG submission 189096) | Bovine rumen microbial communities from Lethbridge, Alberta, Canada - RJG_02 | ecosystem: Host-associated > Mammals > Digestive system > Stomach > Rumen | place: Canada: Alberta... | reverse complement strand
AGAACATATTTATGAATGGGGCGATACTCGGAATGTCGAGGAGTGAGATCCAGTCCAAGCTCGATGAGATCATTGACTTCAGCGGCTGCGAACGGTATATCGACACCCCGGTTAAGCGCTATAGCTCGGGAATGACTGTGAGGCTTGGGTTCGCTGTCGCTGCATTTTTGGAGCCGGAGATATTGGTGGTGGATGAAGTGCTTGCGGTGGGCGATGCGGAGTTCCAAAAGAAAGCGATAGGTAAGATGAAAGACGTTTCCCAAGGCCAAGGCCGAACAGTCCTCTTCGTTAGTCATAATATGGCAAGTGAAATTCAACCTCTGTGCAAGAAAAGAGTATTGCTGGAGAATGGAATGAAAAGTTATAGAAAAGCAGCATAAAAAGGAGTTCCAAAAGAAAGTAATCAAGGAGTTTCAAAAGAAAGACCAAAAGAAAGCGAAATAAATTTGACTCAAAACTTGTGTAAGTCAGAAAAAAGTAGTAATTTTGCAAGCCGTTAGTGAAAGGGACTAAGCTGAGTTCCAACGGAGTGAAAGGGACTAAGCTGAAATTGGAATAGGATGTATGCAGATGCAGTAAATATGGTGGCGAGGGAGCGGATGCGAGTGCAGCGGATGGTGAAGATCCTCGGGAAGTTTGATGTGGTGACGCGTCAGGGGTTGATGGCAGAGTTGGGTTTGAAGAGAGAAGGTATTCGCAATTTCCGAGTGAAGTATTGGTATCCGTCTCGTGATGCTGGTTATGTGGTGATGGTTTATGCAGGAGCACCGACATGTCCGGTTCAGGCATATAAGTTGACAGAGAAGGGAAGGGAGTACTTGGCAGAACTGCAGAAGCAAGAAGCCGAACAGAATGCTGAGAGTGAAAAGGACTAAGCTAGGCGTGGGTGCTGCGGTGAGAGAGGAGTAGAGTGAAAAGGACTAAGCTGAGGATGGAGCGATGAGTTATGAGGAGTATATAGCGCAGGAGGAGCAAGCAAGGATAGAGGAACAGATGGAGGATAGTTGCTTTGTGACCAATCAATCGGAAGGACAGTTTGTTCGGGGGCATTGAGTGAAAAGGACTAAGCTGGAGATGAGAGGATGGGGAGGAGTGAAAGGGACTAAGCCGAACCTGGGGACTGGAAAATGGGTAGAGTGAAAAGGACTAAGCTAAACATAAGCGAGTGAAAGGGACTAAGCTAAGTCCACAGAGAGTAAAAAGGACTAAGCTGAACTACAACAGGGGAGGCTCGAAAAATCAATCAAGTGAAAGGGACTAAGCTGAACCTGGGGACTTGAAAATGGGTAGAGTGAAAAGGACTAAGCTGAGGTTGAGGGGATGAGCAGGAGTGAAAAGGACTAAGCTAGGTGTGAGGAGTTGAGAGGGGAGAGAGAAAAGGACTAAGTAAGTCCTGGACAAAAAAGTGAAAAGGACTAAGCTAGAGTGAAAAGGACTAAGTAAAACATAGTCCAACTAAAAGAGAAATAACTAGAATTGAAATAACTAGAATACAAACAATACAAAACAAAAAAACAAATTATGGCGACAGCTATAGAATTTGAACACGTTAGTAAACAATACCGGTTGGGTCTTGTGAGTACCAAAACCTTATCTCATGATATAAGAAGGTTTTGGATTACTAACGTGTTACACAAAGAAGACCCATACTTGAAAATTGGTGAAACCAATGACAGAGCAACTAAGGGTAGCTCTGAATATGTATGGGCGTTGAGAGATATTGATTTTAAAGTGGAACAGGGGGATGTTGTGGGGATAATTGGAAAAAATGGCGCGGGAAAAAGTACATTGTTAAAATTGCTTTCCCGTGTAACTGGTCCAACGACTGGCACTATCCGTGCCCACGGCCGTATCGGCTCCCTCCTCGAAGTCGGCACCGGCTTCCATGGCGAGATGACGGGACGGGAGAATATCTTCATGAACGGAGCTATCCTGGGCATGAGCCGCGCAGAGATCCAGTCCAAGCTCGACGAGATCATTGACTTCTCCGGCTGTGAACGCTATATCGACACCCCGGTTAAGCGTTATTCCTCCGGTATGACTGTCCGTCTGGGCTTCGCCGTAGCAGCCTTCCTCGAACCCGAGATCCTCGTCGTGGACGAAGTCCTCGCCGTAGGCGATGCGGAGTTCCAAAAGAAAGCGATAGGTAAGATGAAAGACGTAAAGATAAGGGCACTCAGTGCCAATTGGGGTCCCCAACGTAAAGCAGCATGATTTGCGATGGGGAGGAGCGAGAGCATCCGAGTACTCCCTACCAAAACGCAATTTTGGTACATGTATCGAGGATAGTTCCGCGATAGGCCAAGGCCGAACAGTCCTCTTCGTTAGTCATAATATGGCAAGTGAAATTCAACCTCTGTGCAAGAAAAGAGTATTGCTGGAGAATGGAATGAAAGAAAGTTATAGAAAAGCCGCGTAGGCTTCTTTTTTTTGTAAGGAGGGGGACAATTTGTCCCCTACCTTGAACCGATGACAATCTGTCACCAATTGCCGAGCTTTCCTCAGTAGTTCGAAAGCGTGACAAATCGTCACGGTTTGAGTGGTTCTTTCCAAAATGGAAACAACCATTTCAGTTGCTGAGTAATCCTCGGATACTGATTCTATTTATGGCGATATCGCCACAATAAAACTCCCTCAAAATCTCCAAATCTTCCCGCTCTTTGCTCTCAAAACCTCGCATTTCCCTTGCAAAATCAACAAATTCCGCACTTTTCTCCTCATATATTTGCATATATGAAATTTTTTTTGTACTTTTGCGCCTCGAATTGCTGTGCGTGCATGTATGTACATATACGTACATGTGAAGCACCACAACCAAACAGAGCAAGCCAATGGAACTGCAAGAACTGCCGATAGGCGAACAGGTGTTCGAAACACTGAGAATGGATGGCTATTTATATGTCGATAAGACGGAACTGATCTATCGAATGACGCAGAAAGGAAAGTATTTCTTCCTTTCCCGTCCTCGTCGTTTCGGTAAGTCATTGTTGCTGACGACCATCGAAGCCTACTTCCTCGGTAAGCGTCAACTGTTCGAAGGCTTGTTCCTGAGCAAAGTGGAGCACGACTGGCCAATTCACCCTGTGTTCCATATCGACTTTAGTCTTCAGTCCTACGATTCGGAGTCGGATCTGCAAACGATGCTCAATGATTATCTGGCTAACCAAGAAAAGATTTTTGGGGCGAGTGAAACGGAGCAGACGATAGCTTTGCGCTTCAAAGGAATGATTCGACGTGCCTACGAGAAGACGAACCAGCGTGTCGTAATCTTGATAGACGAATATGACAAGCCGTTGCTGGAAGCGATAGATGATCCGGAACGTCAGGAGAAGTATCGTAAGGAGTTGCGCGGTTTCTATGGCGTGCTAAAAGGAATGAACCAGTACATCCGCTTTGTGCTGCTCACTGGTATCACCAAGTTCAGCAAGGTGAGCATTTTCAGTGACCTAAACAATCTCAACGACATCTCCCGCGATAGAGACTATGCGACAATATGCGGCATTACGGATAACGAAGTGGACACCGTCCTTGCTCCCTATATCCAGCGGTATGCGGACGAGAAAAAGCTCTCGTACGATGCAGTACGTGAAGATTTGCGTCGCATGTATGACGGATACCATTTTGTAGATGCTACCCCTGGCTTGTACAATCCGTTTAGTTTGATGTGTGCTTTGTCGAAAAGGGTGATGGACAGTTATTGGTTCGAATCCGGCACTCCGACAATGCTTGTGGAACTATTCCAGCGCAATCACTATCCTCTGCCTAATTTGGAGGAATCAATAGACACAGCAGCGTTAGATAGCAAAGATGGCAGTGGCGATAGCATCATTCCTTTGCTGTACCAAAGTGGCTACTTATCCATCTCGCGCAGCGATGAGGAATCTCAGCAGACTTGGCTTACCTTCCCTAATAAGGAAGTGAACGAAGGCTTCTTCCGGTTCCTGTTGCCGTATTATAGTTCGGTGCAGAAGAACCGCACCAAAGCGGCTATCAACTTATTCGTGGATGATCTCCGTTCCGGCAACGTCGAGCAGTTCCTCCAGCGCTTGCAGTCTTTCTTCGCGGACTTCCAATACGATGCGCAAACGACACCGGAATCTCACTTCCGCAATGTCCTCTATATCTTGTGCAAGCTGATGGGATTACAGGTGGATGCGGAGTATCAAACCTCTGATGGCCGTATCGATCTGCTCCTCCGTACCGACAAGTTTGTCTACATCATCGAGTGCAAGATTGACTCCACAGCTCGCATTGCCCTTGACCAAATCAAATCCAAGGAGTACGCCTTGCCATGGGTATTGGACGGAAGAGAGAAGATCCTCATCGGCCTTAACTTCTCCACTACTACTCGTCGTCCGGATGATTGGATTATTGAGCGTGGTGATGGGACGATAGTGTGTAGGAGTGAACAAGTCGGTGAACAAGTCAGCGGAGGCAGTAAGTTGGCAGCAAGTTGGCAGCAAGTTGGCAGTAAGTTGGCAGTAAGTCGAGATATGTCGATAGAGGCAGTAGTTCAGCAGATGCGGAAATATGTGATAGCTTGTAGTGCAAAGGAAATTTGCGCGGACTTTGGATTTAAGGATGTGTATAAATTTAGGCGCGATTATATCAATCCGTTGGTTGCTGCTGGGTTCCTGGCTATGACACAACCGGATGCACCCCAAAGTTCAAAGCAGAAATATTTCTTGTCGCCTAAAGGCTTAGCGTTGTTGGCTGAATTGACTAAAGAGTGATAATGTTGCACGATAAGTTGCACGGTAAATTGCACGGTAAATTGCACGGTAAATGACACCTGATACGGATATAAAAAAGGACCAAGTGAAGGATAAAGCTGGGGAGAGAGTGCGGAGGCTTGTGAAGGCAGTGGGGCGTGAGGTGGTGAATAGGAAGGGATTGATTGCGACACTGGGTTTACGGCAGCAGGGGATTCGGAACTTTCGGATGAACTACATGATTCCTGCACGAGAGCAAGGGTATGTGGTGATGCAATACGCAAGAACTCCGCATTATCATGAGCAAGCGTATAAACTGACACAAAAGGGTTTGGACTACTTGGCCGAAATTGAAGCTCAGGAGAAAGAGGCAGAAAAGGACCAGAATTGAGAATCAATAATCGTGCCTCGCAGGGGCTAAGAAGTGAGTCATACGAAAAGGATCAAGTGAAATTTTGGGATAATTGTTGGTAATTTTGGACTAACCAAGAAAAAGGATCAAGTGAATTCTTGACAACAAGGAATGCAAAAAAAGGACCAAGTGAAACATGGTCTGACGAAAAAACAGAATATTAACATAAAAAACAAAAATAAAGAATATGGCGAGTGCAATAGAGTTTGATCATGTGTCCAAACAATATCGTCTTGGATTGGTAAGCACCAAGACGCTAAGCCATGATATTCGGAGATTCTGGATCACGAATATCCTGCATCACGAAGATCCTTACTTGAAGATCGGAGAAACGAACGATCGTTCAACAAAAGGATCAAGTGAATATGTTTGGGCACTGAGAGATATTGATTTTAAAGTCGAACAGGGAGACGTAGTCGGAATTATAGGGAAAAATGGCGCGGGGAAGAGTACCTTGCTGAAGTTGTTGAGCCGTGTCACAGGCCCCACCACCGGTACCATTAGAGCACATGGCCGTATAGGCTCCTTGCTGGAAGTCGGCACAGGTTTCCATGGCGAGATGACGGGACGGGAGAATATCTTCATGAACGGAGCTATCCTGGGCATGAGCCGCGCAGAGATTCAGTCCAAGCTCGATGAGATCATTGACTTCAGCGGCTGCGAACGGTATATCGACACCCCGGTTAAGCGCTATAGCTCGGGAATGACGGTGCGACTGGGCTTTGCGGTGGCAGCGTTCCTGGAGCCGGAGATCTTGGTGGTGGATGAAGTGCTTGCGGTGGGCGATGCGGAGTTCCAAAAGAAAGCGATAGGTAAGATGAAAGACGTTTCCCAAGGCCAAGGCCGAACAGTCCTCTTCGTTAGTCATAATATGGCTTCTGTCAAAGCCCTTTGCAAGACCGGTGTCTTGCTGGAGAATGGAATGATGAAATATACGGGAACGATCAAGGATACGGTGGATTACTATATCGGTGAAGGCGGTAGCTCGGAGAATCAATATTTCGATGACTTGGCAACCGCTCCGGGTAACGATGTTATCCGCATCAAGTCTTTTGAGATTCTCCCCGGCAAGCCACAGGCGAATATCGACATTGAGTCCGGCATCAAGTTCCGCCTAACTTTCATGTGCTATAAGAAAGACGCGATGCTGGATGTGGATATGGAGGTAAAGACAATGGATGATATATCTGTATTCCAAATCGGTAATGTATTCGGGAAAGTAGGCGAGAAAGATTCCAAACGCGGAATCTATACTGTTGAGTTCGAGATTCCGCCTTATACTCTGAATGCCGGTCGTTATAAGGCAGAGATTTGGTTTGGCGAAAACCAGCGTTATATGGTGTATAACGGATTTAATCAAGTCTTTGATGTTGATAATACAATTACCGACATGGGCTTTAACCTAGATACACTTCCCGGTTTCTTACGCTTCAATAATAACGACTTTAAAATTAAATACGAAGGATGATGAGTAAGAAAGCAACAATAGATGATTGCAAAATCATCAACTTACGCAAGATGCAAGATCCGCGAGGGAACTTGACTCCTATTGAAAGCAACTTGGATGTGCCTTTTGAGATCAAGCGGATATTCTATCTGTATGATGTACCGGGAGGAGAAAGCCGTGGAGCCCATGCGCATTACAAGGATATTCAGTTTCTGATTGCAGCCAGTGGTGCATTTGAAGTGTTTGTAGATGATGGAGTGAATCAAAAAGTGTTCACCCTCAATCGTCCGTATTATGGTCTTTTAGTTCCTCCCGGCATCTGGGCAGCAGAACAAGAGTTCTCATCCGGTAGTGTATGCCTTGTGCTGACGGATAACACCTACGCAGCGGAAGATTATATACGAGATTACGATGAGTTTTTGAAATATAAGGGCTTATAACAACTTCATGAAAGAACGAGATAGTAATATAGAATTATTGCGGATTGTTGTAACATTGTTTATCATAATCCTCCATTGTAACGGATGGTTTCTGCGCGAATGGGGGGGGCGCAATCTTGGGATACCGGTAGCAGTATTGTTGCTATGTGTAGAGTCGTTATACAAAATATCACCGTGTTGGGTGTGGATGCTTTTATCCTCATCTCCGGATTCTATGGTATTCGCCCAAAACTGAAATCTATCGTCAATCTATTTACGCTCTTGTTCTTCTTCTTTGTGGGGTGCTATTTGTGGAATTGCGGTATTGGCAATGAAGTATTCACGGGTAATGGTTTATTAAAGAATATGATGGCATTCTCTCGCACCAATTGGTTTATCAATAGTTATCTATTCTTGATGCTGTTAGCTCCGCTGATTAATGCTTTTGTAGATGCGGTTAATACACGAAGGTTATGTCTCTATACGCTCATCTATAGTGCGGCGACTTTATATTTTGGTTACTATATTCACAATTATCATTGGTTCTATAATGAGGCATATAGTGTTACGATGATGGTTAGTGTGTATCTGGTCGGTCGGTGTTTGAATAAGACTATAGGTCAATTGGAGAAGATTAGGTATTGGCACTTGATTTGTATCTTTATCGGACTGATTGGATTGATGTCCATTATCCGTGTCATGTCATCAAATGAAGAAGCTTGGTTGCATTATGGCAGTCCCATCACTATTGCTGCAGCATCTGTATTGTTTGTGCTTTTTTATCGTTTGCCTAAGTTTAAGAGCAAAATTGTAAATTGGGTCGGTGTTTCTTGTTTGGCTGCTTTTGTATTCCATACTTGTGACCCAGTTTTCTCTTGGTTAATAGATAAAGATGTAACGTACTTTATGAAAGATAGTTATCTATTTTATTGCTCTAAGATGACGGTTATCATACTTGGTGTATTTGTATTAGCTATCCTATTAGATAAAGTTCGGTTGTTGATTTTTAAACCGATAATTAATGTAAGTGGAAAAATTAGATTGTTAAATTGAGATACGATGATACATTCATTAACAGATTGTAAAGCGTTGATTCCGGAATCAACAAATGTGTGGCAATATTGCGTGATATTTCCGCAAGCACAGATAGGAGAGAACTGTAATATCTGCGGCCATGTGCTGATTGAGAATGATGTTCGAGTAGGAGATAATGTGACGATTAAGTCCGGTGTTCAGTTGTGGGACGGTGTGACGATAGAGGATAATGTGTTTGTAGGACCGAACGTGACGTTTACCAATGATCTCTATCCTCGTTCGAAACAACATCCGGCTGAATATGCCAAGACGCTTTTGAAGAAAGGTTGTTCCATCGGAGCTAACAGCACTATTGTCTGTGGTGTTACTATAGGTGAGAATGCAATGATAGGTGCTGGTAGCGTTGTAACGAAGGATGTGCCGGCTGGAGAATTGTGGTATGGAAACCCTGCAAGATGTGTAAAAAAAATTTAACTCATTAAGAAAAAGATATGCAAGTTCCTTTTTTGAGTTTACGAGATGTCACGGCTATGCACGGAGACGAGATCCGTGAGGCAGCAAGACGAGTGATCGACAGCGGATGGTATCTGCAAGGGAAGGAGAATGAACAATTCGAACGCCACTATGCTGATTATATCGGTTCGCCTTTTGCCATCGGTTGTGCCAATGGTCTCGACGCGCTGATCTGGATCTTTCGTGCGTATATTGAGTTGGGCGTGATGCAGCCGGGAGACGAAGTCATCGTTCCGGCAAACACGTATATCGCAACGATCCTGGGCATCACGGAGAATGGTCTGAAACCGGTGCTGATCGAGCCACGACGTGAGACGCTGGAGATAGATGACGAGCTTATTGAGCAGCACATTACTCCGCGGACAAAAGCGATTTGCATCGTGCATCTGTACGGACGCAATGCTTGTACGCAGAAAATCCTTGATTTATGCGAGAAGTACAACCTCAAACTGGTTGAAGACAACGCACAAGCGCATGGTTGCCGCTTCAACGGCAAGAGGACTGGTTCTATTGGCGATGCTGCCGGACACTCGTTCTATCCGGGAAAGAACTTGGGAGCATTGGGCGATGCCGGTGCTGTGACGACCAATGATCCGGAACTGGCCGCTGCGGTGCGTGCTCTCGCAAACTATGGCTCGCAACGCAAGTATGTGTTCAAGTACGCAGGACGGAATAGCCGACTGGATGAGATTCAGGCTGCGATTTTGGATGTGAAGCTCAAGTATTTAGACGCAGACATTGCGAAGCGTCAAGAAGTAGCAAGCTGCTACTATGAGAGGATTAATAATCCTCTAGTAGAGTTACCGGAACGGTTGCCGGATGTAAACAACGTATATCATCTGTTCCCGATCATTGTGAAAGATGGCAAACGCGATGCGTTGCATGATTACTTGGCCGAGAAGGGGATAGGTACGGTGATTCACTATCCTATACCTCCTCATCATCAAGAATGCTATGCCAAGGAGACATGGAATATGCCGCGATTGGTTTTGCCGATAACGGAGCAAATACATAATCAGGAATTGTCATTACCTATTAGTCCCTGCATGACGCAAGAGCAGATAAAGTGGGTGTTAGAGTGTGTGAATGCATTTAATAGATAAAAAATATGAATACAATTGACATATCGGTCATAATGGTTGCCTATAATGGCGAAGCGTATATTCGACAGGCTTTGGACAGTATTGTGAGTCAGAAGTTCTCGGGAACTTTTGAGATATTGGTTGCGGATGATAGATCGACGGATAATACGGCTGCTATTATACGTGAGTTTGCAGAGAAAAATCCGAATATAGTTAAGCCAACCTACCGCGAGAAGAACCTTGGTTTTAGCGACAATATTTATGATGTGCTCATCAATGCAAAGGGAACCTATCTCGCTATTTGCGATAACGATGACTATTGGATAGACCCGCATAAACTTCAGAAGCAATATGACTATATGGAACAACATCCGGAATGCGGATTTATATGTAGTGCTGCGCAGTTGGTGGATGAGCAAGACCGACCGATGAATATAGTCAGAACGCCATACGTAGAATCGTTTGTGGACTTGATGAAATCGCAGGTAGATGTGATTGCGCCTTCTATCATCATGCGTCGTACGCAGTTTCTACAAATGACGGATGATTCGAAATGGTTTATTGATAAAGAGTATTTCTTCGATACGGTATGGATCTATTGGTTCTCCTATAAGAAGGCTATCCATTATATGCCGGATATCCTTACTGCCTATCGTGTTCGTTCGGAGAGCGGTAGTCACTCTGAGGACTTGGAGAAGCAAAACAAGATGGATAAACGTTCATGGGAGTTAAAGGTTCGCTTCATGAATATGCATGATGTGGATCCGGATACGAAATACGAAATTCTATCCAGCGAATACGACTATTTATACAAAATGGCATATTATTACGGCACCGAGCATGTCAAATCCTCCAAACCTTACCGCCTCGGCCGCATAATCAAAAAACTACTATTTTGGAAGAAATAAAGGATTAAGGGATGAGAGGACCCCTAACCCTCTAACCCTTTAAAAAGTTATGATACAAACTTCAGATATTGCCAATGGCATTCAAACTTCCTTCACTCGCCAACTTTTTAACATGGCGAAGGAGTATGACGATGTGATTGATTTTACGCTCGGTGATCCGGACGTGCAGACGCATCCTGCTATCAAGGCTGCGGCTTGCCGTGCAATAGAGCAGGGCAAGACCCGTTATTCGCAGAATGCCGGTTTGCTCGAACTGCGTCAGACGATTGCCAAGTACTACAACCGTAAGGAGCAACTCGCGTACCGTCCGGAAGATGAGATTATGGTGACGGTAGGAGCAATGGAGGGATTGTACCTCTGTCTGCTTGCAATGCTCAATCCGGAGGATGAGGTGATCATTCCGGCTCCGTACTATGTCAACTACACCCAAATGGTAGCGATGTGCCATGCCAAACCGGTGATAGTCGATAATCCCGACGTGACGGATTTGACCTATCGGTTGGAGGATATTGAGAGAGCTATCACACCGCGTACCCGAGCTATCATGATCAATACTCCGAGTAACCCTACCGGACGTGTATTGAGTCAGGAGATGTTAGCAGGTATCGCAGAGATAGCCAAGAAGCACGACTTGGTGGTGATTGCCGATGAGGTATATAAATGCCTGATCTACGATAAGCAACCATGGCGCAGCATTGCGCATATCGAAGGCATGCGAGAGCGGACGATATTAGTCAACTCGCTGTCGAAGGAGTTCTGCATGACGGGTTACCGTATCGGTTATGTCTTAGGTCCGAGTGAGATCATTACGGCTATGACCAAACTGCAAGAGAACGTAGCTGCATGTGCTCCTCTTCCGAGCCAGTATGCAGCAATAGAGGCATTGGGTAGCACCGAAGATTACAGCAAAGACATGGTGCGTATCTTCACGGAGCGTAAGGAGTGCATCGTAGATGGAATTAGTGCAATTGAAGGCCTCACCTGCCGCGAACCGGATGCGACGTTCTACTTAATGGTAGATATTTCGAGTACCGGTATGGGTAGTGTCGATTTCGCCATTGCATTGCTCAAAGCGCAACATGTGGCAGTAGTTCCCGGAATCACGTATGGCAAATGCTGCGACCATTACATCCGCATCGCCTTTACGCGTGAGTTGGATTATATCCGCGAGGGAGTGAAGCGCATCGATGCATTTATGAAGAGTCTAAAAAACTGATTACTGAATACTGAAATAATCGTTCCGGAAGGATAAGAACACTGAATACTAAAATGAAGCGACTATTGATTATGCCTGCGGGTTTGGTGCATATGCACTGCATACGCCAAGCGGTGGAGATGGGGTATTACGTCATCACATGCGATAACCAACCCAACAATCCGGGACATGCATTGGCGCATGAGCACTATATCGTATCGACTATAGATAGAGAAGGAGTGTTGGAATTGGCACGCAGACTTAATATTGATGGAGTAGTGAACTATGGTTCGGACGTGAGTGCACCTACGGCTGCGTATGTATGCGAACAACTCGGCTTGCCGACAAGTCCGCTGAAGAGCGTGGAGATATTGACGAAGAAACATCTCTTCCGTCAGTTCTTGCGCGAGAATGGCTTCAATTGTCCCGTAGCACAAGTTTATGACACGGCTGCTGAGGCTTTGGCAGACAAAAATCGTTTCCGTCTGCCGGTGATGGTGAAACCGATTGACTCTGCCGGAACGAAGGGCGTAAACAAGATGACGGATTGGTCGCAGTTGAAAACTTTGGTGGATGATGCGATGCGGTTCTCCATTGATAAGCGTTTCATTATTGAGGAGTATATCGAGAAAGTAGGCGGACAGATTAGCGGCGATGCATTCTCAATAGATGGCAAACTGGTATTCTGCAGTTTCGGCTGCGAGTACTATAACAACAAAGCCATCAAGGACTTTTGTCCGGTGGGTGAGTTTTGGCCTTCGACGATAGAGAAGAAATATACAGACGCTTTGGCAGCCGATCTGCAGCGCATCTTTACGCTTCTGAATATGGGTACGACGGAGTATAACGTAGAGGCAGTGGTAGATAAAGAGGGAAAGGTATATATCATCGAGTGTGCAGCACGTTCGGGAGGTAGTCTGATTCCGCAGATGATTGATTATACCACCGGCATCAACACCGTACCTTGGATCATTCAAGCAGCAGCCGGAGATCCGATTGATACATCGGTATTGAAGCAGTTAGATAACCCCATCAATCCGACGCCGAAGAAATGCATCGTAAACTGGATGATGCAATCGAATGCTACCGGTAAGTATGTACGTACGATTTTTGATCCGGAATTTGAGAAACATCATCTGCTCTATTGGGAATCGTCTCTGCAACCCGGTGATCATGTCCATGTCTTCCGCGATGCCGGAGATGGCTTCGGCGAACTGATTGCGCAGTTCGACAACCTCGACCAACTGCAAGAGATGTTACCTCATTTAAATAAATATATTAACGTAGAGGTTGAACACTGAATACTGAACACTGAAAACTGATGTCTAAAATATTACACATAGTAACCGACGAGCAGTTTACTGATTATGCGATTCGGCAGTTCTCTGCACCCGAGATGTGCTCGGAGTTCGTATTGATTCCGAGCAATTATGAGAAATGGACGGTAAAATCGATAGATCAATGTACTATCATCAAACGCAATAGTCAAGAGTTTGAGGCGTTGCTTAATCGTCTTGGTCAGTATTCCGGAATAGTACTCCATGGTATGTTTTGGGGATCATGGCAAACACCATTGCTTAAACGTATACCGCAACATGTGAAAATAGCGTGGGTGTTCTGGGGTGGTGATTTATATGCTCGTCATGAGAACGAAGGACGTTTTTATGCGCCTATTACAGGGTTCTTGAATAAGTTGCACAAGCGCAAAGGAAATAGTAAACAGGATGTCTCATGGGAGATACCACTTGAATTATACAAACGGGTAGATTATTGTATTACAAGTGTCGATGACGAGTATGATTTTGCACGTGAGTTCACGCTGTGTCCTTTCCCTCGTATTTGGTACTCCTATTATTCGATCGAGGAAACTATAGGAACCTCATTGATGGATAGTCGCGCAGATGGTAACAATATATGGATAGGTAATTCTGCTGCTATAGCTAATAATCACTTTGATGTGTTATGGCATATATGGAAGAGTGGGGCGCTAAAGAGATGGAGAGGAAATAAAGTCATCATGCCGTTAAGTTATGGAGAACCGTGGGTTCGCAATTTGGTTAAGAAAATCGGCAAATGGCTCTTTGGAAAGAAACTGCAAGTGTTGAAGCAATATATTCCACGAAACGAATACAATGCATTGATGCTTTCTTGCTCTACGATGATCATCGGGTATTGGGAACCTGCAGCAAACGGCAATATCATGACTGCCTTATGGCTTGGAATGCGCGTTTATTTAAGCGAGAAGAGTATGGCGTTAGCCTATTACAAACGATTGGGATGTGTTATCTTCTCGATTGAGCGCGATCTGAATCGCAATAATCCTGATTGCTTCTCGCGCTTGTCTGATGAAGATTGGATGCAAAACCGAAAAGCATTAACCAAAGAATATGGTAAACAACGTACCGATCAAGCAGTCGTTGATTTAGTCCATCTTCTGACTGCTGATAATTGATTACTGAAAACTAAAATATATGATTGATTTTAATCGTCCTCACCTTACGGGCAAAGAAATTGCGAATATCAACATGGCTGTTGTTAATGGCAAGTTGAGCGGCAATGGTGAGTTTACAAAACGATGCCAGCAGTTCTTCGAAGAACGCTATGGCTTTAAGAAATGTCTGTTGACGACAAGTGGTACAGATGCGTTGGAAATGTGTGCGATGCTGTGTGACCTCAAACCCGGAGATGAAGTAATCATCCCGAGTTATACCTTCGTCAGCACGGCATTGGCCTTCTTGCGCGAGGGAGCAAAAGTGGTTTTTGCCGATAGCATGAAGCGTAACCCGAACTTGGATGCGGAGGCTATCGAAGCACTCATCACTCCGCGCACCAAAGTCATCGTCCCTGTCCACTATGCCGGAGTAGCATGTGATATGGATAGGATTATGGAAATTGCCAATCGCCATAATCTGCTCGTTGTGGAAGATGCCGCCCAAGCCATAGACAGCTACTACACATCAAACATCACACATAATACATTGCTCGAAGAGCATCACACATCACACATAAAACATAACACATCCGAGGGAAACAAAGTTCCCCTCGGCGGCATCGGCCACCTATCGGCCTTCAGTTTTCATGAAACGAAGAATATCACAGCCGGAGGAGAGGGAGGATTGTTGGTCGTAAATGATGAGCAATTCATCCGGAGAGCAGAAATCCTATGGGAAAAGGGGACGAACCGTGCTGAGTTCTTTAGAGGTGCCGTAAACAAATACGGCTGGGTTGATATGGGTTCGAGTTTCTTACCGGCAGAGATCAATGCTGCATTCCTATGGGCACAGCTGGAAAACTTGGATGAGATACAAGAGAAGCGTAAGGCGCTATGGAATAAGTATTATGAGTTGCTGAAACCGTTGGCAGATAAAGGTTACTTTACTATGCCGGATATACCGGAATATGCAAGCAATAATGCGCATATGCTCTATCTCGTATGCCGGAACTTGGAGGAGCGAACGGCCCTTATCAAATATCTGAAGGAGCATGAGATACAAGCAGTATTCCACTATCTGAGTCTGCACAGCAGCGAGTTCTATAAGAACAAACATGACGGACGTGAACTGCCGGAGTGCGACCGGTATATGGATACGTTGGTTCGATTGCCGATGTATTATGATTTGGAGATAGAGGATGTGAAGAGGATTTGTGAAGTTATCAATGTGTTTTATACGAAATGAAAAGTCTTGATGTAATAGGAAGAATTAGTCGTACTATTGAATGCAAGAGACGTCATCGTTGCATGCATGATATGGTGAACGGTAATCCGCTGCGTTTCTATGATAATCCGGAGAAGTATTTGCGGATGGTATATGCGTCATGCTATGGCCGATACCCTAACTACAAGCACCCAGAGGATATGAATCAGCAATTGATGGTGCTGAGTCTGGAGGCATTCCGTGATCCGGTTCAGCATCAACTGCGTGTGCAGTGTGCAGATAAGTATTTGGTACGCGATTATGTGGCTAAGAAGGGTTTAGGGGATATTTTAATACCAGACTATGGTGTATTCGATTCGTTTGAAGAAATTGACTTCGATAAACTGCCTAACCAATTTGTGATTCAGACCAATTTCGGAAGTGGACAGATATGGATTTGCAAAGATAAGAAGTCTGCTGACCTGGAGAAATGGCGTAAGCTATTCGATGAATGGATGGCGATGCCGCATTTTGGTCTGATGACGGGTGAGTGGCAGTATAGCGATATTCCACACAAATTAGTAATTACCAAATACCTTGATAGTTTGGACGCAATCTCACTAAATGACTATAAATTCCATTGTATGCATGGGAAAGTATATGGGTGTTTGGTCGTTTACGATAGAAGTATAGGCGAGCATAGTTATCAATTAGACCATTATGATATAGATTGGCATTTGACCGATGGCATTCTTCCTGCAAGGCATCCTAAACGCCGCGAGATACCAAGACCTCAGTGCTATAAGCGCATGCTGGAAATTGCGCAAATCCTTAGCAAGGATTTCCCCTATTGCCGTGTGGATTTGTATGAGGCAGATAATCAGGTGTATTTTGGAGAACTGACATTTACTCCTCAGGCAAACCTGATGAATTATTATCACGATGAGACCTTAGTGGATATGTTGAGATTCTACAAGTATGCTAAGTAAGATAGTACAAACAATAAAACGCAGATGGATACGATTGTGGTATCAACCAATACGTGTCATTGTCTTCCATCATGTGAGTGATGAGCGGGATGTTTTAGTATGCCAAGAATCGGATTGGACGCAGTTGGATCAATTCAAGTGCAATATTGAGCATCTATCGCAGCATTATACCTTCATATCGCTATCAGAGGCTTGCGACAAGTTGCAGCATGATTGGTTCCGATTCCGTAAATATGCGGTATTGACTACAGATGATGGGTTAGTATCAGTGCTGAATGTATTGCCTTGGCTGGAAGATATGAAAATCCCTCTGACGCTCTTTATCAATACGCGCTATATGACGGGAGATAAACTCAAACCCATCCACATGGATTGGTTGAGTAAACTGGCTCCGGATGCGGATGTGAAAGCGATTGCCAAACGGATGTACCTATCGAAAGAGCAGATATTCGAAATGACATCACCTAACATTGAAATAGGTCTGCATGGTCATGAACATCTCGATGCTCGTACCATAACGGAATCGGAGTTTGAGCAGAATATCAAGCAATGCGAACAACTATTGTACAATTATCCGCGGTACGTATCTGCTTATGCATACCCTTGGGGCAGAAGTACAGATGCCTCTGTGCAGTATTTGCAGAAGCAAGGAATTGTCCCGGTAGTAGTAGATGGATGTAAGAATTATGTTTGGACCGGATATATACATCGAGAATGCATAGATAACGTACAATTATGACATTAGCGCCGATAATAGTATTTGCATACAATCGTCCTGTGCACTTGTTGCGAACATTGGATGAGTTAGCTAAGAATACCTTGGCTGATCAGTCTATTCTCTATATCTATTGCGATGGAGCAAAGCCGTTAACGGATGAAAAGATGAAAGGGTTAGCGGATGAACGATACAAAGAATACTTGTTGCAGATAGAGCAGACACGAAAGATTGCGCATGCCGCAACAGGGTTTAAAGAATTGCATGTCATCGAACGTCCGGAGAATATTGGTCTTATGAATAACATCGTAGGTGCCGTAACGGAAATCGTGAATCAATACGGACGTGTTATCGTATTCGAAGATGATATGTTAACATCTCCCGGAACGCTGCAATATTTTAATGATGCGTTGGAAATATATAAGGACGAGGAAAAGGTAATGCATATTGTGAGTTATATGTTCCCGCATCGCTGGCCATTGCCGGAGACATTCTTTTATACAGTTCCTTATCCTGGAGGAGGTTGGGCAACATGGGCTCGTGCATGGAAATACTATCCGGAGAGCATAGATGAACTCTATGATGAGTGGAAAGATAAATGGTCGTATTTCAATTATTGGAATCATATCGGTACGGACTTGGTAAAACAGTTGATGGATAACCATAACGGGAAGTTGCGCACATGGTTTATTCGTTGGTATGCTGTAATGCTTAAGATGGGTGGTTTGACATTGTATCCGGGTAAGTCGCTTGTAACCAATATAGGTTTTGATGGAACAGGGGATAATTGCACTCGGTTGGAGCATAACCCCTATTATATTGAGCATCTTACACCATCTATTAATGTTAAAAAAAAGAAATGCATCAAGGAGAATAAATTAGCTGCGCATGAGATATATGCATTTCATGCCGGAAGGTGGTATAACAAACGCCGCAGAGATTATGCCTTTTATCAGTTGTTGAAATTTTTTCATTTGCGAAAATGAAGTTATCTATAATAACAATTAATTACAACAATGTAGAGGGTATAAAGAAAACCCTCACATCTGTTGCCGAGCAAACTTATCGGGACATTGAGCACATCATCATTGATGGTGGCTCGACGGATGGCTCTGTGGATATTATCCGTGAATATGCCGAAGACCAAACATCAAACATCAAACATAACACATCACACATTGTTAAATGGCTCTCCGAACCGGACAAGGGCATCTATAATGCTATGAACAAAGGAATCCGAAAAGCTACAGGGGATTATTGTCAGTTCCTTAATTCTGGTGATTCTCTCGCAGCACCTGATGTAACGGAGCGTATGATGGCAGTCCTTAATTCATTAAACACTAACTCATTAAACATTACCCATAATGTCCCCGACATTCTTTACGGCGACATGTTGAAAGTAGGAACAAAAATCCGTAGTTATAGAGATAATAGTGGAGGAAATGATGATGTAACGCTCCACATGTTCTATCGTGGATGCTTGAACCATAGTCCGGCATATATCAAACGTTCGTTGTTCGATGAGTATGGAATGTATGATGAGACGCTAAAGATCTGCTCCGACTGGAAATTCTATATGCAGTCAATAGTGTTGGGTAAGGCAACCACGAAGCATGTAGATATCGTAGTGACGCACTTCGATATGAATGGCATCTCCGAAACTCGTAAGGATATCCTCAACGAGGAGCGTAATCGTTTGCTCAAAGAAATGGTGCCGCAAGGGATATTGAAGGACTATGACCGTTATCATTTCCCGATGGAGCAGTACGATAGACTAAAGAAGCACCATCTTTGGAGAATTGTTTGGTTCATAGAACGCGTATTATTTAAACTTGAAAAATGGAGAATATTGAGGTAATGCGTTAATGCGTGAATGACTTAAGGAATGAACGCATAAAGTAACACTAACTCATTAAACATTAATTCGTTAAATCATTATGATTATGGAGAAAAAATATAATTATAAGGACTAGGATGCGTACAAGGAGTCGAAAGCTCTGGTAATATTGGTGTACGCGTTAATAAAGAAGTTCCCGCGTGAGGAGCAATATGCGCTATGCGACCAACTGCGTAGAGCTGTTATCTCCGTACCTTCGAATATCGCTGAAGGCAGTGGTAGAACATCTTCCAAAGACCAAGCGCATTTCTTTGAGATGGCATTCGGTTCTTTGATGGAGGTGAACTGCCAGATTGATATCGCTCATGATTTAGGTTATATAACAAAAGAAGAAGTTGAAAGAGTAGAGCAGCACGTTAAGGCTATTGCCGCGTTGCTTTCGGGGTTGCGGCGCAAACTCCTTGGAGAATCTTTAACTCATTAACTCGTTAATTCATTAAACATTATGAAACAATATTTGTATCGGTTATGGCAATGGGTATGGAAGGGAATACCTGTGCAGAAGATTAATGCCGGAATAACGACTATTGAGCATGGTAAGACGCTTGCGGGACATAAGATCCTGATTACCGGTGGAAGCCGTGGAATAGGATATACTCTTGCCAAACGCTTTATTGCCGAAGGAGCAGAAGTGCTGATTGTGGGTCGTAACGAAGAAGCCTTGCAGAAGGCTGCGGCTGAGTTGGGATGCAAGAGCCTTGCTTTTGATGTTACCAATATAGCACAGTTGCCGGAGCTGATTAACCAGTCAGCTGAGGCTTTAGGTGGCCTAACCGGATTGGTGAATAATGCCGGAGTGTGCAATATCGATAATGGGTTCTTGAATGTGACGGAGCAGAGTTACGATGAGCAGTTCTTGCTGAACGTCAAGAGTCCGTTCTTCTTGACACAAGCCTTTGTACAACACGTAACGGATAATAAAGTTCCGTCCTCGAGTGTGCTATTCATTACTTCCGAACGTGGCCTCTATCCGGATGATGCTCCGTATGGCATGACTAAAGCAGCGATAGGCAATATCATTGCCGGCATTGCAAGACGGTTTGCGCTGCAAGGTGTGCATATCAATGGTATCGCTCCCAGTGTAACGGCAGATACGAAGGGGCATCCGGAGATGTACGAGGACTTGTATTTGAAGGGAGCAGTTGGCAAACGCTATATCGTTCCGGATGAGTTGGCGGAAGTAGCTGTCTTCCTCATGTCCGATGCAAGTAAGTGCGTATCAGGAGAGATCTTTCCATGTAATCAGGCAAACCACTATAAGTAAGAGATAGATGTTATTTAACTCAATAGAATTTTTACTGTTTTTGCCTGTCGTATTCCTTATTTATTGGGCGATAGGGTATGCGAGAATAAATGACTCGCTTAAACTGCGATTGCAGAATGCGTTCGTAGTAGTGGCAAGTTATGTCTTTTATGGATGGTGGGATTGGCGTTTCCTTATCCTCATTGCCTTTACGTCCTTTTGTTCATGGGGTAGTGGCTTGTTGATTGAGAAATCTCCCAATCGGAAATTCTGGATGGTGACGAATATCATTATCAACCTCGGAATTTTAGCGACGTTTAAGTATTATGATTTCTTCGTGTCAGAGTTCGGGGCATTATTTGGTATCTCTACGGAGAGTTTGTTGTTACGCATTATTCTGCCGGTGGGAATATCTTTTTATACCTTCCAGGCTCTCAGTTACTCGATTGATGTATATCGAGGAAACATCAAGCCGACCAAAGATATTATTGCCTTCTTCGCGTTTATCTCCTTCTTCCCGCAGCTGGTAGCCGGACCTATCGAACGAGCGACGAACCTTTTGCCGCAGTTCTTGCAGAAGCGGACGTTTTCTTATGAGCAAGGAGTGGACGGAATGCGACAGATCCTTTGGGGGTTATTCAAGAAGATAGTAGTGGCAGATAACTGCGCGATGTACGTGGATCAAGTGTGGGCAACGTATGATACGCAGAGCGGAAGTACGTTGTTGCTTGCTGCGGTATTGTTTACATTCCAGATATATGGCGACTTCTCCGGTTATTCGGATATTGCGATTGGTACTGCCAAACTCTTTGGAATCAAACTGATGCGGAACTTCAATAATCCATATTTCTCGCGCGATATTGCGGAGTTCTGGAGAAGATGGCATATCTCGTTGACGACTTGGTTTAGAGACTACGTATATATTCCGTTGGGTGGTAGCCGTGTAAGCAAATGGAAGATCGTACGCAATACGTTTGTGATTTTCTTGTTGTCCGGTTTTTGGCATGGGGCGAATTGGACGTTTATCGCATGGGGCACATTTCACGCAGCCTTGTTTTTACCATTGATACTGCTTGGCAAAAACCGGAAATACACAAATAATGATGCTACGTGGAAAGATCTTCCGAAGATGCTATTGACATTCGCTTTTGCAGTAATAGGATGGATTATCTTCCGTGCAGAAACAATTGGACAGGCATTGGACATAATGAAGGGTATATGTAATAATAGTTTGCTATCAATGCCGTATCATGCCGATATCAATGCATTATTCCTCAATTTGGCATTAATGATTATTGTGGAATGGCTCCAACGCTCTAAACAACATAGTTTGGACATTGCCCAACTTCCGACATATATGCGCTATGCCATCTATCTAGGCTTGATATTTTTCATCTTTGCCTTTGGCGGTAATACGGTTAACTTTATTTATTTCCAATTCTGATGAAACGTTTTTTAACAAAAATAGCGATAATAACAGTAGTCCTATATGGACTTGCATGGGGATTGGATTATATGATAAGCAAAGGCCTTATGCGGATGGAGGACTATCGTTTCATGTCATGGAATCAAATGCAACAGGGAGATATCAATGCGGATATAATAATCATGGGGAACTCTCGTGGTTTTTCGCACTATGAGCCGTGGACGATTGATTCGATATGTGGGAAATTGTGTTATTGTTTAGGATTGGGTGGATATCCGATTAACGTAGAGTTGTTTAAATACAGGTTCTATTGTTTGCATAACGTGAAGCCACGGTATATCATCTATGATGTAGGGCCATTGATGATGCAGATTCTTCCCGCACCGCATCAACATCAGTCGGAACAGTTTTTACCGTTGATTTATGTTAAGCCGATGCGTTCGGAATTGCAAGAAGTGGGTTATTCGTGGTTAGATACCCATATGCCTCTAAAACGCTATTTCGGGTATCAGATGGTTATCAAAAACGGTTTGATGGAGTTCTTAGGGATCAAACATTATACCAAAGATCCATCGCGATTAGGACATCATTATGAGCGAAGAGTTTGGAATGGCGAAGAATTAGCGAAACTCGATTCTATTTCCGGAGTCATGAATCCTGAAGCAAAGCAGATGTTTGAGCAATATTTACACGAGTGTAAAGGCGAGGGTATAGAAGTGATTATGGTTAATTCGCCCATGTACAAGGGTGCAGTAGATATTACCACGCGCAAGGAGGAGAATAGTGCATATTTTGATTCAATTGCAAAAGCTAACGACTATGTCTACTGGGATTATACACAAGATTATCCATTATGCAATGATACGGCTAATTTTTGCGTGTCCGTACATATGAATCCGATAGCTACGCATCAGTTTACTATAGATTTGGCAAATAAAATAAACGAATATTTAGCAACCCATGATTAAACTATCCTTTATAATTCCGTTGTATAACTCCGCTAAATGGTTGGAGAAATGCTTGTATTCCGTGTTGAATCAAGATATTCCCGAATCGGAGATGGAAATCATCTGTGTGAACGATGGATCTCCGGACAATTCAGCTGATATGGCACGAGAAATTGGGAAGACGCATCCGTGCATCATTGTATTGGATCAAGAGAACCAGGGTCCTTCGGGGGCACGTAATACTGGTATGCGGCATGCAATGGGTAAATACCTCTGCTTCATCGATCCGGATGACTATGTAGAGCCGAATATATATGGCAAACTGGTGCAGCAGATGGAGGATGAACAGCTGGATATGCTGCGGTTCAACTACCAGATTGTGGATGAAAACTATAACCGCGTAGAAAAGCGTGGATTCGAGACTCAATTCAACTATTTACCTAAACTGATGTCCGGTGCTGAGTTTATCGCTACACGATTGGATATAGCATGTAACATATGGCGGTATATCTACCGTCGTGAAATCATTACAAGTAATAATATCTGGTGTTTCACCGGAGATTATTATGATGACACACCATGGCTTCCGCTTGTATTACTCAAAGCCGAGCGGATGAATATATGCGCTACCATAGTATATGACTATATGGAGCGCTCTGATTCATTGGTGAAGACAAAAAATCCTAAGATGATGAAGCGGAAATCAGATGGTTTTATACTTCTTTTGAAGTATCTAGAGCAAGAGATAGCGGATGTTCAAAAAGGAAAACTAAAGGTTAGCAGTGAATGGAAAGAGGGAGTGATAGCCTGGTATAAACGAATGGAGGCGCATTCGGTGATATCATTATTGACCAATATTGGAATCTCTTTATATGCAGAGCGAAAAGCCTATGTGCGGGAGATAAATGGCCTGAAGATATTTCCACTATCCACAAAAAATGTTGCTCCAAAAGTCCTGCGTAAAATTCGATTAGCGAATATTCATCCGCTATTATTGATATGGTTAATTCGACTAAAGAACTAATGAATAGCAGAAATATGAATGTACCTTTTCTGTCCTTAAAGGACGTAACAAACATGCATGGAGAAGAGATCCGTGAAGCAGCACGCAGAGTGATAGACAGCGGATGGTATCTGCAGGGTAAAGAG
>Ga0256405_10004999_pt1 | contig 23730 bp, 21 predicted proteins | sample RumenRJG_02DNA_FD_189096 | JGI IMG/M metagenome (GOLD analysis project Ga0256405, IMG submission 189096) | Bovine rumen microbial communities from Lethbridge, Alberta, Canada - RJG_02 | ecosystem: Host-associated > Mammals > Digestive system > Stomach > Rumen | place: Canada: Alberta... | reverse complement strand
TCAGAGGAACACCGCTCCTCGTTCAGCTGTACGTGATATTTTTTGGACTGCCGTCGATAGGAGTAAATGTCGACGCATTTCCGGCAGCTGTGATAGTTTTTTCGATAAATGAAGGCGCTTATGCGGCGGAGACCATCAGAGGTGCTTTAGAGAGCGTTCCGGCAGGACAGATGGAGGCCGGCAGGTGCGTCGGAATGAGCTATGTGCAGATCATGTGGCACGTGATACTTCCGCAGACCTTCAGGACGGCTTTCCCGGCACTCGGAAACGAGCTTATCTCTATGGTAAAAGACACGTCTCTCGCCGCAAATATCACCGTGACTGAGATGTTTTTCCAGGCACAGAGGATTGCGGGCAGAACCTATCAGACGATGGCACTTTACATCGAAGTCGCAGTCATTTACCTGCTGTTCTCGACGGTACTTACGCTTCTGCAGAGACTCGGTGAGAAGAAGCTCGGCGCATACGGGAGGAACTAATGGCATTACTTGACATAAAAAATATCCGCAAAAAATTCGATGAGACCGAAGTCCTCCGCGGCGTCAGTTTCAGCGTAAATAAAGGCGATGTAGTCTCGATACTCGGGCCATCAGGTTCCGGAAAAACCACGCTTCTCCGGTGTGTGAATTTTCTCGAGAAGGCCGATTCGGGACTTATGGAATTCGATGGACAGATGTATGACTTAAAGACTATCTCAAAGAAGGAAATCCTTGAGATCCAGAAGCATACTGGGTTTGTGTTTCAGGACTATAATCTTTTCAGGAATAAAAATGTCCTGGATAATGTCACCCTTGGCCTTACATCTGCAAGAAAAATGTCACATGATAAGGCAGAAAAGAAGGCCATGGATATGCTGGGAAGAGTAGGAATGGCTGACCATGCGAAGCAGTTTCCTTCGCAGCTTTCAGGAGGTCAGCAGCAGCGAGTCGCGATAGCGAGAGCCTTGGCGACTGATCCCAGGATCATATACTTCGATGAGCCTACGTCGGCATTAGACCCGCAGCTTACCGGAGAAGTGCTTACTGTCATGAGACAGCTGGCAGATGACGGGATGACGATGCTTGTAGTAACGCATGAAATGTCTTTTGCCAGGGATGTATCGAGCAAGGTCATTTTTATGGATGGAGGAGTAGTCGTGGAGAGCGGAAGGCCTGACGAATTTTTCAGGAATCCGAAGGAAGAGCGAACCAGAGAATTTTTACGAATGGAGGAAAACAACTAAATGAAAAAGAGATTACTTGCAGCTGTACTTGCAGCAACTACCGTACTTTTAAGCGCCTGCGGATCAGGAAGCGCATCATCTACAGCTTCCGGCAACGGCGGGGCAGACCACCTGGCAAAGATCCAGAAGGCCGGAAAGCTCGTCGTAGGACTGGAGGGCGACTGGCAGCCATTTTCTTATCATGATAAGGATGATAAGCTTGTTGGATACGACGTAGAAGTGGCTCAGAACATCGCAAAGAAGCTCGGAGTAAAGGCTGATATACAGGAAGGCCCGTGGGACGGACTTTTCGCAGGAATGGATTCAGGCAGATACGACATCGTCGTAAACGGAGTGGATGTCACAGAAGAGCGCCAGAAAAAGTACGATTTTTCTGATCCATATGCTTATGACCACACAGTCCTTATCGTAAAGAAGGGCAATAAAGATATAAAGACTTTCGATGATCTGAAAGGCAAGACTACCGCGAACTCTATCGGATCGACCTACCAGGAGATCGGCGAGCAGTACGGCGCCACGGTTAAGGGTGTTGATACCTTGGTCGAGACACTTCAGATGGTAAAAAATGGTCAGGTAGACGCCACTATAAACGCTTCGACCTCATTCGGAGATTACATGAAGTCAAATCCTGATGATCCGCTCGAAGTCGCTGCTACGACACCGGAAGCCACGAAGTACGCCATTCCTCTTGAAAAAGGCAAGCAGAACGATTCCCTCCGCAAGGCCATAAATAAGGCGATCAAAGAGATGCGAGATGATGGCACACTTAAAGAGCTGTCAGTCAAGTACTTCGGATCGGACCTTACAAACGAGTAAAAACTACCGCCAGAATTACAGTTTCTGGCGGTTTTTTAGTGAAAACAGGTTGACAGAAGCCCCATAAAAAAATAAAATAGTGTTGTGTGAGTCTGCACAGGGAGAGGCCGCTTGAAAAGGAGGGCAGCACAGATGAAGAGCCAGTTGGCAGTCAGTTACGCTGCATCAGCAGACGCAGCCTTGGAAGAAGTAAAGAGCAAGCTTTCAGGAAGCCCGAAAGGAATCATTTTTTACAGTAATTATTCCTGGATAGAGGAGGTTTCCGAAGGACTTAAGAAGGCATATCCGGATGCGCAGATCATAGGTACATCCGGCATCTGGTACCATGATGACCAGGTAGATGAGAACAAAGGCCTCACAGTTACAGCGCTGATGAGCGGGTGCGAGGTAAAGGCAGGCGTCATAAAGCACCTGGCTACAGCACCTCTTACAGATGTGATACACCTCGACGCCGCTGTGAACGAACTGAGACCTTCTGATAATAACGCAGTTATTTTTGAGTTCTGCACGAATGACGAGGAAGTACTGGTATCGACTATCAGAATGCAGCTCGACGGTAGGCGGGTACCGCTGATGGGCGGTACAGTTTACGGGACACCGGCAGGACAGGAGTCAAAGGTCAGTGTAAACGGAAAAGTCTACACGAATTCATGTGCGTTCATAGTCATAAAGAACACAGAGGGTCGTGTATATACAGCCAAGGAGACTATCTACGGAGTCAGCGAAAGCTCTAAAGAGCATGTGGCTACGAAGGTCGACCTGAGAAAGAAGTCACTCATAGAGCTCGACCACAGACCGGCAGCAGATGTGTACTCAGAGGAGACAGGAGTTTCGAGAGGTGACATCGTCGGGAATGTACTGAATGCTCCGCTTGGCAGAGAGATAGGCGATGATATTTTTATCGCGTCTATGAGAGAAGTCACAGGCAGCGGCGCACTCGAGTGCTACAAGCGAGTGAACCTGAACGACAGGATCCGTTTCCTGACGCTTCTCGATTATAAGCAGATAAACCAGGATACCATAGCAGAGGCGAGACAGCAGATAGCTAACCCGTCACTCGTGCTTTCGGTAAACTGCATCTATAGATACACGCTGTTTTCACAGCAGAACTACATGACAGACTACCTGCGTGGATTAGAGCAGGGAGCACCTGTTTCAGCAGGTTATGTCGGCGGCGGAGAGCAGTATGAAACACAGCATGTAAATCAGACCATGGTCATGGCCGTATTCGAATAACGGAGGGATAGAATTATGTTCGGCAGAAAGAAGAAGGAAGAGGAAGTACCAGTAGTCCAGGAAGAGAAGGTCGACATCACTAAAGAGATGAAGCCGGTGCTGGATAGCGGTAAGTATATCCTCGAGCAGAAGGACAAACTCCAGCAGGAAGAGCTTGACACTACAAGCTCCCTGAATGAGATAAAGGATTCATTTGAAGAGGTCGAAAAGCGTTCCGAAGAAGTCACAGAGTCGATGGAGCAGTTTAACGAGCGCTTCAAGGAAGTTACTTCAGTCACGGAGAGCTTCGAGCAGATTATTAAGAAAATGCTTGCAACCGCTGATGATACGCACAAGAACATGAATAACGTCCGTACATCCTCATCATCTGTAAACGATACTATTTCTACAGTAGAGGAAGTCTTCAAGGAATTCCAGTCGAGCTTCGATGAGATCCTTGAGAAAGTCAATGCCATAAACGGTATCGCGAACCAGACAAACCTTCTCGCACTCAACGCTTCTATCGAGGCAGCAAGAGCTGGTGAGAGCGGACGTGGCTTCGCAGTCGTAGCAGACCAGGTAAACGAACTCTCGAGTAACATCAAGACACTCGTAGCCTCTATCGGTGAGTCGATGGAGAAGCTGAACCAGAATAACAACCGTCTGATGAATTCGATAAATGACACAAGGACAGCTATCCAGGATTCTATGACTCACATAAACGAAACAGAGGAAGTCGTAGACGCGATCAAGTCAGTAGCCGGTGAGATCGAAGAAGGCAATACGAACATGGTCGGTGTCATCGACAAGTGCTCAGAGGATATGAATACTCTCCAGTCTACTATGGAGGATTCAAAGCCTTACTATCAGACAGTATCTGGCCATATCGACACTCTGTCTACGAACATCACGAAGAAGAGCCTGATATTCGAAGATATGACGAACATCCTCCAGCAGTTCCCAGAGCTGGTGAAGAGAGTCGAGGAGAGAGTCCAGAGGCAGTAAGCCTTAATAATTATAGGAGATTTTTTAAAAAATGAAGAAAGTAGAAGATTACGTTCGTACCATCCCTGATTTTCCGGAAAAAGGAGTCATGTTCCGCGACATTACCACAGTCTTAAAAGATCCTGACGGATTCGAACTCGCTATCGATGAGCTGCAGGGCTTTTTAGAGGGAATAGATTTCGACGTCATCGCAGGGACGGAGTCGAGAGGCTTCATCTTCGGAACACCTCTTGCGTATAATCTTCATAAGCCATTTGTGCTTATCAGAAAAAAGGGCAAGCTCCCGGCAGAGACCGTGGAGCAGACATACGATCTCGAGTACGGCACAGCTACTATCGAGATGCACAAGGATTCGATCACACCGGGACAGAAGGTAGTCTTAGTAGATGACCTTATCGCAACCGGTGGCACAATCGAAGCAGCCGCAAAGCTCGTAGAGAAGCTCGGCGGCAAGGTAGTGAAGATGATCTTCCTTATGGAGCTCGCAGGACTCAAAGGCCGTGAGAGACTTAAGGACTATGACATCGACGCTGTTATCACCTACCCAGGAAAATAAGAAAGGCAGATGACGGCGGGGACGGGACTGCTCTGGCAGGTCCGTCCCCGCCGTCTCTTTTTAGGACGTTATGAAAGATATATCACTTTTGATCATGGCTGCTGGTATCGGTTCGCGCTTTGGCGGCGGCATCAAGCAGCTGGCACCTGTAGGCGAAGACGGAAGCATCATCATGGACTACTCGGTCCATGATGCGATCGATGCGGGCTTTAACGAGATCATTTTTATCATAAGGGAAGAGATAGAAAAGGACTTCATGGAGGTGATCGGTAACCGCATAGAGCGAGTGGCCTCTGAAAAAAATGTTCGGATCTACTATGTAAACCAGTCTCTGACTTTTCTTCCGGAAGGCTTTACTCTGCCTGCAGGCCGCACGAAGCCATGGGGAACCGGGAAGGCAGTGCTATCTGCTTCAACGCTTCTCGACAAGCCCTTTGCTGTCATAAACGCCGACGATTACTATGGAAAGGAAGCCTTTGTCCAGATCGCTGATTTTTTAAAAAATGTACCGGAGGGGTCAGAAGGGCACTACTGTATGGCAGGTTTCCTTCTGAAGAATACCCTGAGCGATTTCGGCGCTGTGACCAGAGGCCTCAGCAAGGCTTCATCAGACGGCTATCTGACCGGAATAGAGGAGACTCACGACATAAAAAAACTGCCCGATGGAAGGGCAGTAGGTGAGAACGGAGAAGTGGATGTGGATTCGCTCGTCTCGATGAATATGTGGGGATTTACGCCTGATTTCGTTCCGAAGCTGTCGGACGGATTTACAGAGTTTCTAGACAGACTTTTTAATGAGAAGGAAGGAGACCCATTAAAGGACGAATACCTTCTCCCGGATTTCATCGAGGAGCTTCTCCAGAAAAAGCAGATAGATGTAAAAGTCCTATGCTCACACGACACCTGGTACGGCCTGACTTATAAGGAAGACATTCCGTCAGTCCGCGCCGCCTTTAAGAAAATGGTCGCCGATGGCATCTATCCGTCTCCGCTGATGTGATCATTTTTCGATGATAGGAATGATATCTGACAGGCTTTTTGCTACGGCAAAGAGCCTGTTTTTTAGTTCCGGATCCGGTTCAGTCAGGTCAGGTACCATTATCGTATCCATTCCGGCGTTTATCGCTGACATGCAGCCATTCGGGGAGTCCTCAACTGCAAGGCACTCGGCTGGAGTAAGCCCTAGCCTTTCAGCTGCGAGCAGATACGGATCCGGGTGAGGTTTTCCGTGCTTTGCCTCATGGGCGCTTATGACCTCTGCAAAATGTTCGTAGAGCCCGGCTGACTTAAGCCTCTCTGTTGCTGCAGCAAGATTAGTAGCAGTGACAACGACAGGTCTTATGCCAAGCTTCTGACATTCATTCAGGATATCCATGATCCCTGGCTTCAGCGGGACAGGATGCTCCTGAAGGTATTTTCTTACGCTTTCACCGACCAGCACATGGAGCTTATCATAATCTACTGTATCCCCATGTCTTTCGCAAAGAAGCCGTTCAGAATCGTCGTGATTCAGTGAGCGGAGGTCGAGCGAGTCCTGGTAGGTAAAGCTCGTCATTCCTAAGTCTTTCGCACACTGGTTCCAGTAGTGGTTGTATATTTTTTCAGTATCGGTTATCGTGCCATCCATATCGAAGAGCACAGCTTTCCAATTTCTATTCATAGACTTTTACTCCTGATAGCCTCGTCTCCCAAGACTCATATCCAATTTTGTTGTTTCGTTGCACTATTATAACAGATTTTGTGAAGGAGCACACTTTTTTTGCAAAATCAGATAAAATATGCGGAGGAGGAATTTTTACATGAAGAAAAGAATACTTACAGCAATAATGGCGGCGATGGTGCTCCTGACAGGGTGCGGAGGACAGGCAAAGACTCAGAAGAAGGCATCGAACGTCTCTTACATGGAGAGCGTGAATGGCAAGCTCAAGGCGAATGTGCCGGATGACAAGTACCGCACGACTTACGAGATTTTTGTCGGATCGTTCTATGATTCAGATGGAGATGGTATTGGAGATCTGAAGGGAGTCGAGGAGAAACTCGACTACATCAAGGACCTCGGTTTCAATGAGATCTGGCTTATGCCGATCTGCCCTTCGCCGACTTACCACAAGTACGATGTCAGCGACTATGAGGCGATAGATAAGGATTATGGCACGATGGAGGATTTTGAGAGCCTCGTAAATGCCTGCCATAAGGACGGCATAAAGCTGATCACCGACCTCGTGCTAAACCACACATCGGTCGAGCATCCGTGGTTCAAGCAGGCGAAGGAGTACCTGAAGAGTCTGAAGGACGGAGAAAAGCCTGATGCGAAGAAGTGTCCTTATGTGAACTACTATAATTTTACCAGGGACGGGTCGGAGAGCGGCTATGCGCAGCTGGCCGGCAGCATGTGGTACTACGAGGCGCAGTTCTGGGAGGGTATGCCTGACCTGAACCTGGATAATAAAGCTGTCCGTAATGAGATCAAAAAAATAACCGACTTCTGGCTGGGCAAGGGTGTAGACGGTTTCAGACTTGATGCTGTAACCAGCTACTATACTGGAAATGAAGAGAAGAATATAGAGTTTTTGAAGTGGCTGAACGACGAGGTCAAAGCAAAAAAAACGGATGCCTACATGGTCGGCGAGTGCTGGACAGACCTGACGACCTACGCCAGATATTACCAGAGCGGGATTGACAGCTTTTTTGACTTTGACTTCGCAAATAACGACGGAACGATAGTAAAGACAGTGCGCGGTCAGACTACTGCCAAGGGCTTCGGCGAGCAGATGGTAACGGCACAGGATGAGATAGCGCAGAACTCCGATGGAAAGGGAATCGAGGCACCGTTCTACACGAACCATGATATGGCGCGCTCTGCTGGCTACTATCCTGGCGATGACGGCTCCAAGGTAAAATTTGCCGAAGGCCTGAACCTGATGATGAGCGGCAATGCCTTTGTCTACTATGGTGAAGAGATCGGAATGAAGGGCAGCGGCAAGGATGAAAACAAGCGTGCCCCGATGTACTGGACATCTGACAGCACTGCAAAGGGCATGACCAAAGGCCCAAAGGATATGGAAGTCTTTGACATGAAGTACGATCCGGAGAATAAGCAGGCGAAGTCTGCCTCATCAATCCTTTCTTATATAAAGCAGGCGATAAAGCTCCGCAACGCCTTCCCGGCCATCGCCCGTGGTACTGTCGCAGTGGACGAGAACGCTTCAGGCGATGACATCCTCGTCACGACAAAGACGCCGTCTGATTCTTCCATCGAACCGGTAGCAATCGTCTACAACACGAGTGAAAAGTCTGCCGCCCTGAAGACATCAGACCTCCCGGACGGCTTCACGAAGCTCTCCGGTGTCCTGACCGTCGGCAAAGAAAGAATCACCGAAAAAGACGGCACGATCACCCTCCCAAAGGAGACCATCGCTATTTATACGAAGGTTGACTGAAGCGCTCTACCGGAGTAAAATTTACAGTATATGGAGGATATTTATGCCACAGTTATTACCTACAAGTGAACAGGATTTTGAAAGGCTTATTACTGATGGCTTTGTATACGTAGATAAGACACAGTACATCTGGAAGCTTGTCGAAATGAAGAGCAAGTACTTTCTCAGCAGACCCAGGAGGTTTGGCAAAAGTCTTTTTGTATCGACTCTTGAGGCTTATTTTTCCGGTAAAAAAGAACTGTTCAAGGGGCTGGCGATTGAGAAACTGGAAAATGCCCGAGGTAAGGATGCGTGGACAAAGTATCCGGTAATCCATTTTGCCCTGTCGGGTGGACAGTTCTATAAGGAAGATGGACTTGAAAAAAGGCTGGCAAATGAACTGGCGATCACAGAAAAGAAATACGACTTAGAATCTGATGAGACAGATATAGCAGTCAGATTTCTGAATGATATCGCTGACATATACTATAAGACCGGAGAAAGGGGCGTAGTAGTACTCGTAGATGAATATGACAAGCCACTGCTTCCGCCACTGACAGAAGAACAGATAGAGAAAAACAGGAGCCTGTACAAAGGATTTTTCAGTGTATTGAAGGATCAGGATAAGTATCTGAAGTTTGTATTTTTTACAGGAGTCACGAAGTTCTCCAAAGTGTCAATATTCAGCGACCTGAATCAGCTCAGAGATATTTCCATGTCCGAAGATTTCTCTGGGATCTGCGGTTTCACAGAAGCTGAGGTCCACAAGTACTTTAAGGATGCCATAGAAGAACTGGCTGATCATAATGAAATAAGCGAAGAAAAATGTGTTGATGAGCTCAGAAAAATGTATGATGGGTATCATTTTGCGGCAGAAAGCGAAGGAGTGTATAACCCATACAGCCTCCTAAACGCATTTCAGGATAATGCTTTTGACAGCTACTGGTTTGAATCCGGAACGCCAGGATTTCTCATAGAAAAATTAAAAGAGTCATCATTTCGGTCAGAGGATTTCGTAAACGGAGTTGAGAGCACAGAGAAGGAAATGAAGGATTACAGGGTAGAGAATGCGAATCCTGTTCCACTTTTTTACCAGTCCGGTTACCTGACAATCAGACATTATGATCGTGAGTTCAGGACGTATTCACTCGGATTTCCGAATATGGAGGTACGGAGAGGTTTTTTTGAATCACTGGTTCCGTATGTCCTTGGTGAAAAAGATAGTGAAAATTCTTTCTCTGTCAGGAAGCTGGTTCAGACATTGAGAAAGGGAGATACAGAAGAGTTGCATGATCTGCTGTATTCTATCTTTGCGTCAATACCATATATAGAGAACAGGAACGTGACATATGAGTCAGTCTGGCGAAACCAGATATACCTGATATTTGAACTGTCAGGAGAGTTCGTCGCCTGTGAGCAGCATACATCACAAGGACGAAGTGACTGTGTGGTAGAGACTGCTGACTATGTCTATCTGTTTGAGTTCAAGGTAGACAAGAACGCAGATGAAGCACTGGCTCAGATAGAAAGTAAAGACTACGCCGGGAAGTATAGGGCAGATAACAGGAAGATAATAAAAATCGGAGCAGATTTCTCTAGTAAGACCAGAAATCTAGATGACTGGAAAGTCGTATGAGCTGACGGCAGATTGACCCAAAAATAAGAACGGTTTCTATGTGTTCGTAGTGGACACATGGGAACCGTTTTTTTGCTGTACAGAAATATATAATAGTAAAAAAATAAGGATGCAACACTTTGTTATATTTGGTTACATTCAGAAAAGTCGCAAAAAACCGCCAACCCACACGGTTTGCGGGATGGCGGTCTGCGTAAGAACTCAAAATGAATAAAAAATGTAAAAAAATTTTCAAAGAGGGGTTATCATATTTCTGGGAAGGTCGATAATATAGGTGTAAAGCAAAAGATGAGAATATTCGGAATGCAACAGTTTATAACAATCTGTTGCATCTGAGATGCAGGGATGCATCGAAAAATGCAAGGAGGTACATGAGATGCTTAAAATCGGCATGACACCAGGTGAGTACATCACTCTGGGTGACGACATCAGGATAGTCTTCTCAGGCGGCACAGGACATCATATTCACCTGTTAGTAGATGCACCGAAGGACGTAAAAATCCTCCGCAGCAGTTACAAGGACAGCAAGGATAAAGCTCCTTACTACGCAGAGAAAGAGCAGAAGACTTACCTGAAAAAACGTGTCAGTGGGGACGGTCCCAAGTGACACATTTGAATTTAGGTAATACACATCTCGGAGCTCAAAGCTTTATGTGCACTAGGGCTTATGAACAGACAGATGTCTATTATAAAACAACACGTGGGAACGGATTTCCCACATAAACCTATCTATTTAGTTTAATTACACGGAGGTAATTATTATGGTAGTACAGCACAACATGCAGGCAGCAAATGCTAACAGAATGCTCGGCCTTACAGTAAACTCACAGCAGAAGAGCACAGAGAAACTTTCATCTGGTTATAGAATCAACCGTGCAGCAGATGATGCAGCAGGACTTGCTATTTCCGAGAAGATGCGTTCACAGATCCGTGGACTCGACAGAGCATCAACTAACGCTCAGGATGGTATCTCAGTCGTACAGACAGCTGAGGGTGCTTTAAACGAAGTTCACTCAATGCTTCAGCGTATGAACGAGCTTGCAACACAGGCTTCAAACGATACCAATACATCAAAAGACAGGGACCAGATCCAGCTCGAGATGGACCAGCTTACATCGGAGATCAATCGTGTACAGTCTACTACACAGTTCAACACTATGAATCTTCTCGATGGTTCGTTCAAAGATAAGTCACTTCAGGTAGGAAGCCTTGCAGGACAGAATATCGTGCTGACGATCAGCAACATGGATGCAAAAAGTCTGGGAGTCAGTGGCCTTAAGGTGTCAAGCTATGGCTCCGCAAACACAGCAATGACTAACGTGCAGACGGCTATTGATAAGGTTTCAACACAGAGAGCTAAGCTCGGTGCTGTTCAGAACAGACTTGAGCATACCATCGCAAACCTTGACAACGTATCTGAGAACACTCAGGCTGCTGAATCTCGTATCCGTGATACAGACATGGCTAAGGAGATGGTTACCTACAGCAAGAATAACATCCTCGCTCAGGCAGGACAGTCAATGCTTGCTCAGGCTAATCAGTCCAACCAGGGAGTACTTTCACTTCTTCAGTAACAGGTATGAGGCAGGAGTAGTTCCTGCATGAATTCTAATTTAATATAGTGCACGTACCGTTGAATCGGGAAAGGAAGTCCGGGTCTCCCGGGCTTCCGATTTTTCTAGTATATATTCCGGTGATATGCGTAATGAATGTTTTTGGAACTTCTCGATTAAATTGGATGACACTGCTCTTCGGCCGAACCCCGCTAAATGGAGGCCAGGATATGTCTATACATCGATTCCAGGAACCGTAAAAGCTGGAAACTTTAAGATCACTGTAACGAATAACGGACGGACGGCATCGGCTGATTATACGATCAGGTGATATCAGATATTTGCTGATATATAAAAGAGAGAAATATATAGAAGGCATATATCCATCCTATTGTAAGCTGGAGAGCAAAAGACCTGTTTGTAAGGGATTTCGTTTTTTTGCGGGAGATATTCATGACAAAAGTAATTACTTACGGGACTTTTGATTTGTTTCATCAAGGTCATTATAATCTGTTAAAAAGAGCAAGGAAACTCGGAGATTATCTGATAGTCGGGGTCACATCAGAGCATTTTGATGAGAACCGTGGCAAAATAAACGTAGTCGAGGACGTCCTGACCAGAGTGCAGCATGTAAAGGATACAGGCTTTGCAGACCAGATAATAATAGAAGATCATGAGGGACAGAAAATAGAGGATATCCAGAGATATGGAGTGGATATTTTTACAGTTGGAAGCGATTGGGCGGGAACTTTTGATTATTTGAATCAGTACTGTAAGGTTGTCTACCTGCCCCGCACACCCGATATCTCATCAACTGAGATCAGGTCGAATATGTTCCATCCTGTCCGTATCGGGATAGTCGGAACCGGAAGGATGGCACCGAGATTTATTTCAGAAGCCAAGTACGTCAGTGGAGTACAGATCATCACAGCGTATAATCCGGTCAAGGGAGACGAGAACGTTGAAAAGTTCAGAGAGCAGTACGCTTCAATTGTATTTGAGGCAGAGAGTTATGATCGTTTTCTGGATATGGTGGATGCCGTCTACATAGCCTCTCCGAACGAGACACATTATGATTATGTAAAAAAAGCGTTGCTTTCCGGCAAACATGTTCTTTCAGAAAAACCGATTGCTTTTACCAGACGGGAAACCCAGCTGCTCTATGATCTGGCTGAAGAAAAGGGACTGGTACTGTTTGAGGCTGTAAAAGTTGCTTACTGTCCCGGTTTTCAGGAGCTTATAAATGTCGCCAGAAGTGGAAAGATCGGTGAAATAAAGGATATAGAAGCTGATTTTACAAGACTGGCTTCTGAAAATTCAAGAGAGAGAACGGACGCAAAATATGGCGGAGCTTTTTACGAGTTCGGACCATCGGTACTCGTCCCGATAATAAAGCTGATGGGAACTGATTATAAGCATATTTCGTTCCATAGCATTTTTGATAGAAATGGTGTTGATGAGTATAATAAAATAAATATTTACTATGATAATGCCATGGCAACAGCAAGGACCGGTGTTGCAGTGAAGACAGAGGGACAGCTTGTAATTTCCGGTACAAAGGGATATATACTGGCGCAGTCTCCGTGGTGGCTTACAAGGCATTTCGAAGTCAGGTATGAGGACTCATCACGAATAGAGCCATATGATCCGCCATTCAGGGGTGATGGGCTCAGGTATGAGATCAGTGAATTCATCAGGAAGATCGCCGGATTCTCAAAAAATGGATATAAGCTGACTGCTGAGGATTCCATTTTTATGGCTGAGATCATAGAAAAATATACAAAGTACAAAGAACGAAAATCAGTATGAGACACTGAATGATATTTTTACATGAGCAGGAAGAAAGACAATCATCGCTGCATGCGTGTTGGAATTATTCCTGTGACATAACTTGCTGAACGGGGGAATTCATCAACGGATTGCCCTGATAGCGAAGCTATGTCTAAATTAATATAAGAGAGAATATAATGAAGCTGAATATACCTGAAAATTTTTATAAAGAGGAAGTACGCGACAACTTTACGATTTCATCGGAAATGAAGCACTGCTGGGCTGCGCAGCTTGAGGTGTTGGCGCAACTGGATGATATATGCAGGCAATATGGGCTGCATTATTTCGCGATGTATGGAACAATGCTTGGAGCAGTCAGAGACAATGGTTTCATACCTTGGGATGATGATATCGATATCGGTATGCTTAGAAGCGACCTGATGATTCTGGAAAGAATCGCACCGCAGGTATTTCCGGATGATCTGCATATGGTCACATACCGGTCTCTCAAAGGTTTTGATTCATTGCTGCCCAGAGTCACAAACTGCCTGAACCATCTGGGTTCTCCGGAAACTATAAAAGAACGCATGAAAAAATATCACGGTTGTCCGTATGTGGTAGGTCTTGATATTTTTCCGCTTGATTATGTTCCCGCTTCTGAGGACGAACGTGATTTGCAGTTGAACCTGCTTAAAATTCTAGAGGCTTGCCGTCTGGCGTGGCTTGCTGATGATGTAAGTATTTCAAATAGAAGATATCTGACAGTACAGGTAGAACAGACATTTAATGTAGTCATAGATGAGCAAAGATCAAGAGATGATATAAATAATCAGCTGCTGAAGCTTGAGGAAGCAGTATGTGCAATGTATGGACCAAAAGACTCAGACGAGGTAGCCATTACATTTCTGCAGCTGAACCTGGATCGCAGATTTCCGGTTAAAGCCTTTACTAATTTCATCATGCAGCCATTTGAATTTACCGAGATACCTGTACCGCTGGGGTATCATGAATTTCTGACAGCTAATTATGGAGATTATATGGTAAAGATCAAAGGTCCGTCAGGTCATGAATATCCTTTTTATAAACAACAGAAGGCACTGCTTGAACAGGCGGGTATATTCATAGATTATGACCATATGGAAATCCGGTGAGAACGCAGAACATGACTGAACGCCAGTATATAGTGCAGGAGCTCCATAAGAAATATATAAGTGACAACCATCTAACAAAGAAAGAATTACTTGGTTGGGAATAGGGACGAAAACTTTGGTGAAGCTTGGAATCATAGGAACAGGAAGAATTGCAAATCGTTTTGTGCTTACATCAGAGACCGTACAGGGACTGAAGGTTAACGCAGTATATAATCCGCATCCTTTGAGCGCGGAAGCGTTTGCTACGAATCATAAGCTTGCCCATGCATATTCTGATTTTGGATCATTTCTAGATGAGGTTGATGCAGTTTACATTGCGACACCTCATGAGACACATAAGGAATATGTGAGTAAGGCTTTAGATGCAAGAAAGCACGTTCTGTGTGAGAAACCGATGTGCTTCTCAAAAAAAGATGCAGAGAGCCTGTTTTCAAAGGCAAAGGAGAAGCAACTTGTTCTGATGGAAGGATTTAAGACTGCCTACTGCCCAGGGTTTAAGTTGATTATGGAACAAATCAGGACGGGGATAATCGGTGAAGTCGTTGATATCTCTGCAGCCTTTAGTCGTATTCCAGAGAATATGGCCGGGCTGAGAGAAGTGGAAAACAGAGAATATGGTGGAAGCTTCACAGAGTATGGTTCCTATACCATACTTCCAATAGCGATGCTTTTTGGATGCAATCCAAAGGAGATGCGATTTTCATCAATATTAAATTCGAATGGGACGGATTGCTTTACGAAAGTAGATTTAGCCTTTGATAAGGGCTTTGCAGAAGGCAGAACAGGACTTGGTGTTAAGACGGAAGGCCAACTGGTAGTTAGTGGGACCAAAGGATATCTATTAGCTCCTTCGCCATGGTGGCTGACAAAATACTTTGAAATACGACACGAAGATCCAAATGATACAGAAAGATTTGAAACGAACTTTGATGGTAGTGGACTTCGATACGAGATTGAAGAGTTTCTGATGCGGATATCTGGAACGCGAACTACAAATGAAGAGATGCAAAATGTGAGTATATTTGCAGCTGAGATAATGGAAGAATTTCTGAAGAAAAGGATGTCTCAGAATGGAATTTGAGTATACAGCTGAAATCATCAGGAAAATTCAAAAAGTAGAACTTGAAATGCTCCTCGAGGTGGATCGCCTCTGCCGAGAAAACGGAATTATCTATGAGTTGGATGGTGGGACACTCTTGGGTGCGGTACGTCATAAAGGTTTTATCCCTTGGGATGATGATGTTGATCTTAGGATGGATCGTAAAAACTACGATGCATTTTGCAAGTTGTGTGAGACAAAACTGGATTCAGAGAAATACTTCCTTCAGACAAACCATACGGATCCCGGTTATCGTTGGGGCTACGCAAGAATCCTACGCAAAGGTACTGTATTCATGAGAAAGAATCAGGAGATGCTTACCATGCAGAGAGGTATTTTCCTGGATATCTTCCCTTGTGATGCACTTCCTGATAAGGAACCCCAAAAAACAATCTACAATTTCAAAAGTTTTCTGGCTAGAAAACTGGCGTACTCACCTGTCGGCTTTCGACATGACCCTAATATTCTAAAGAGAGTCGGTTATATGTTCCTACAGCTCTTCCCTAAATCGGCCTCTGTGAAAATATTTGATGCTCTGGCAGATCAATATCGAATGGTACCGACAAGACTGGTCAGAACACCTGGTTGGGGAGATCATAAGGAAGCAATCGGATATCTTCGGAGCTGGATGGACGAGACTACCGAGTTGGAATTTGAAGGACATATGTTAATGGCACCAAGGGATTACGATGGATATCTTCGTATGCTGTTTGGAGAGGGTTATATGACTCCGCCACCCATAGAGGCCAGGGTGCCGAAACATACAGTGACCGCCTTGGATTTTGGAAATGTGCTTTGTGATGAAGAGGTAGCAAAATGAAAGCATTTGAATTTGAATTACTGAGAGATATTGCTGAAGATGGTCAGAAAGATATGGCAGGAGCTAAGATGAATCCTGACTATTCAGTTACGATGGAAAATCTTGAAAGATCCGGACTGATTAAGGGTGGCAAGATCACTGAGGATGGATTACAGGCACTTAAGCCCTATAAAGTAGATAATGCTATTATCATGGCCGCAGGATTCAGCGCGAGATGTATGCCACTTTCGAAAGTTATGCCGAAGGGACTCTTTTTAGTCAAAGGAGAGTCTTTGATGGAAAGAGAGATTCGCCAGCTGATCGATGCGGGAATCCGGGAGATTATAGTGGTTACGGGCTATCTTCATGAGAAATTTGATTTTCTTGCAGATAAGTATGGCGTAAAACTCATTTATAACGAGGATTACGATAAGTATAACAATATGTCTTCGCTATATGCGGCCAAGGATTATCTGAAGAACTCGTATGTGTTGTGTTCAGATAATTACTATGAGGAGAATGTATTCCACCAGTATGTTCTGGATTCCTATTATTCCTGTATTTATTCGGAAAAATTCTGTGACGAGTTCTGTGTGACAGAACTTGATGATAATGGCGTGATTACCGGTATCCATCGCGGAGGAGAACGTGCATGGTATACCATCGGAGACTGCTATTTTACAGAAGACTATTCAAATGTATTCAAGAAGTTCATGAATGAAGAATGGTCAGATCTGGCAGTTCGAAATATGTTGATGGATGATTTTCAGATGAAACATATTGCGGATCTTCCTATGCAGATGAAGGAAAGAAGCCAGGGCGCTATTCTGGAATTCGATACATTGGAAGAAATCCGTGATTTTGATCCTGACTTCAAAAAGTTTGAAGAAAAGAATCTCGATGAAAAAAATTCGGTAAATAAAGTATTCACAAAGTATGAAGAAGTTAGATCCTATCATTCTGTACCTACGGAGCAGTTAACCGGTCGTCTTCATTTGAATGAAAATTTATTCAAGCCGTCACCAAAGTGTTTTGAGGTTTTAAAGACCATTACGGAAGAAGACCTGTATCTTTATGATCTGTCTCACGATGATTATCTCCTAGATGCAATCTCAGAACAGACGGGAATCTCAACTAATAACATTTTCATCCACGATGGTTCGGCAGAAGTCATCAAATCGATGTTCTCTATTCTCTTGAATGAAGGAGATAAGGTTCTGATTCCTAACCCCGGTTGGAGTTACTACAAGAGTGTCTCAGATGCCAAATTTGCCAAGTGCATTCCCTATGAGGTCAAGGATATCGGAGATACATATGCGTACAATATTGAGGACATCTTAAGCAAGGCCAAAGGGAATTCCCCTAAAATCATTGTAATTACATCGCCGCAGATGCCAACAGGTTGTGAAATCTCAGAAGCGGATATAGAGCGTATTATCTCTTCGAATGAACAGTCCGTAATTCTTCTGGATGAGGCATATTGGGGATTCCAGGGAGATAGTAGTGAATTTGAACATTACTTAATCACAAAATACGCCAATGTAGTAGTCTCTAGAACATTTTCCAAGTTCTATGGACTTGCAAATATTCGAATCGGATACGGATTATGTAGTTATCCTTTAAGAAGAACGATCGGTTTGGATCTTCCTCTTTTCCGCGCGTCAAGTATTAGCAGAAAGATGGCGACAGCAGCAGTTCGGGATAAAGAGTACTATGACAAGATGCGAGAAGAGATTGTAGCGGTGCGTGAGTGGTTTATCTCTGAATTGAATCAGATGGAAGGTGTTAAGGCATACAAAACCGGGTCGAATTTCGTATTTATAAGACTTGAGAATGCGGATGCTGATCGCGTGAGAGCATTCATGGAAGAGAATGGTATTCTGATTCGTTTATTTACAGATAAGGATGCGCTTCGACTTAGAATAACAATCGCTCCTAAAGATATTATGGAGAGGGTTGTACTGCAATTGAAGCGAGCCCTGTTATAAGAAGATAAGGAGATCGTCAATGTTGGAACAGCTGAATGGGATAAACCGAATTCTGGACAAAGTTATGTGTAATTGCATTCATCGACCTGTAACCTTGTCCGGAAACCATTCCTGGCGATGCGAGAAATGTAACTACAGAATTGGACAGGTATTCCGTGTTCTTTTTCTTTCAATCTTTTATTTTTGAGATAGCTGAAAAATGCTTTTATTAATGGGGGCCAATAATGCTTTCAGTAATTGTTCCTGTATATAATACATCCGAATTTTTACCCAGATGCCTTGATAGTATTTTGAACCAGTCATATACAGATATCGAGATCATATGTGTTGATGATGGCTCTACGGATGAGAGCAGTCGGGTTTTGTCTGAATATGCTGCAAGAGATAATCGGATTCGAGTGATAACCAAGGATAATGAAGGCATTGTAAGAGCACGCAAGACGGGTATCGAAAATGTACATGGTGAGTATTGTACATATGTCGATTCTGATGACTGGATAGAATCGAACATGTATTTCGAAATGATGGAGGTAGCGGATACATATAAGCCCGATGTAGTAACGTCCGGAATAGTTAGGAATTATGGTGATCAAAGAATTGTTTTTGAAAACGAAAATACTATTTCGGGGTTATATAGGGATGAAGCTCTCGTAGACTTGAAATGTAATCTTGTAGATGTAGAACATTTTTATAGGAAAAATATAGCAGTTAACCTTATTAATAAGATTATTAAAACATCTTTACTTCGCAAACATCAGCTGATGGTCCCTGATGAGATATCGGATGGGGATGATATTGTTGTATCGTATCCATGTATTTTAGATGCAAGTTCAGTATATGTTACTGGGAAAAATTATTATCACTATGTGATGAGAACAGGTTCGATTACCAAGCAATTAGATGCGAGTGATTCTTATCGGACTAAAGTGTTCTTGGATTATGTTGATAAGATTTTTCGCGACAAAGAAGAAGCAATTCCGACTGCAATGCGTCAGGCAGAGATTATTAAACTACAAGAGCGTATGATAAAGGATCCGCTGGGAACTTTCTACTACAAGACTGGTGAGCTGTATCCATATGGGCAAATTACAGAGAATGCGAAATGCATTATTTATGGCGCAGGAAGCCTTGGAGAGGCGTTGATGTCATTTCTGAGAAATGTACCCGAAATAGAAGTGGTAGGGTGGTCCGATATACATCCGAATCCGAGTCGAGGTATTTTTGTCCCGAACGAGATTCAGAAACACGAATATGACTTCATTTTAGTTGGAGTTCTTTTATACGATGTTATGAATGATATTCGAGCCAATTTGAAGGAACTGGGAGTCCCTGAGGATAAAATACGATATATCAATATATAGGCGAAAAGCTTGTTGGAATTATAAAAAGTAGCTGTTTCCTAGAGTTTTATGTCCGAAACAAAAATGGGAGGGTTGTAATGGAGCAGATTCGAGTGGTGATATGGGGAACGGGAGAATACTCGTATAAAATTGCCCAAAAGATGAAGGATGTTAATGGTCAATTACACTCATTGTTTCAGATGGATTTATTCGATTTGATAGCCTGTCTTGATTCAAACAAAGAGCGGACAAATGACCAGCATTTAGGAGTAAAAGTAGTTCAGCCACAGTATTTTTTTGAGCAAGAGTACACAGAGAATCAACTGATTATAGTTGCAATTAAAAATCATCGAAGTGTATTTGAATGGTTGGCTGCACATGATTATCTAAGAAGTAACATTATTACTTATGATAAGTTCTGGTATAAAGGTGAGAACTTATCATATTTACGCAATATCATACTTCAAATGCTAGATAGCAAAGTGACTGGGGTTAACTCACATAAAACATCGACATTAGAAACTTTAGATATAATAACTAATCTCAAAAAAAAACTTGGAGATGCCTACAATCCGATTAAGACGGTTTTGGCATATGAACTAGCGGATGAATTAGCGAATGGCGCACGGGATCTTCTTGAGAATAGTGCGATAAAAAACTATTTACCTGAGATTGTTGAAGGAATTGCGAACTACTATTTTGAGAGTGTAGACAAAGCGGAGGAAAGATTTCAGGATCTTTCTGCCTTGCTTTGGGATGCACCAAAGATGGAGTACAACAATTTAGCAATTTACTATCCGAGATATTATAATGGCGGCGTTGAAAGGGTGATTTCCTATATAATGCCAATGTTTGTCTCGTTGGGATACAATGTTTTCCTTATTGTTGAAGAAGAAAATGAATTAGATTTTAAACTGCCAGATGGAGCACATAAAAAGGTCCTGAATAATCGATTGTGGGATAATGAAGAGGCATATAGAGAGTTATATGATTATTTTATCGATCATAGAATAGGAACATTTCTTTGCCATTCGACGTATGATCCACAGTTTTATTATGTGACGAAGATGCTTCAGATGGTCAATGTTCGTGTTCTTGGTGAAACGCATACAAATCATCATTATTTTGAGAATAGTGATAGGCCGATGGATTTCTATTCATTAATGTATAGTACTGTTGATGAACTGATTGTATTATCAACGGAAGATGTTAATTTTTGGGCGGAAAAAGGAATTCGTGCGACATATATTCCGAACTTTGTTCAAGATTTTGACACATTAGGAAGCAATACAGCACCTCGAAGAAAAGAAGAAAAAAATACAATCCTTTGGTTGGGGAGAATTGATCAAAAAGAGAAGAAAGTATATGAAACAGTAGATATACTAGATAAAGTCAAAGAAGAGATTCCGGATATAAAACTCTATATTGTTGGAAAAGCGGACCAACCAGCAATAGAAGAAAATTTAAAAGGTATGTTTGCAGAAAGAGGACTTACATCTAATGTAGTCTTTGAAGGATATTCTCAGCATGTTGAAGAATATATGTTAACAAAAAGTATTTTCTTCATGACATCTCATCTGGACGGATGCGAAGGATTCCCGATGGTGCTTGGTGAAGCTATGAGGTATGGAATACCTATTGTGATGTATAAACTGCCATATCTCGAAGTTCAGAAAGAAAACAGAGAAATAATAACAGTTGAAAATGATAACTGGGAAGAACTGTCCAGAGAAATAATCAAATTGCTTAAGGACAATGGTAGAAGACATAGAATGACGGATTATTACTACGAATGTTACGAGAAGATGTTTGATGAATCAATTGTAAATAGGTGGAAGACGGCGCTTGAAGGCTAGATAACACAGATTAATGAGTGTTGAAATATGATCGTTATCAAAGAATTTACGGTCAATATCTATTTGGATGAATGGAGAAGGATATTATCATGTTTGAAATAGGCGGTACGGAGTTAGAATTGGTCTCAGTAGCAATAATTTGTTATAAGCAGGAAAAATATATTGCAGATACTATTCAATCGGTGATGAATCAAACATATAAAAGAATTGAATTGATTGTAGTAGATGATTGTTCTCCAGACCAAACATTTGAAATCGCAAAGTCAATTGTTAAGCAAAATAAAGGCAAATTTGAAAGAGTAGTATTGCATCGAAATGAGTTTAATACAGGGAATGTTTCGAAGAATGCTAATATTGCATTTTCTTATGCTAGGGGGACGTATTTTAAATTATTAGGTGGCGATGACTTGTTACTGCCGGATTTTTGCACGGCCACGGTACAAGTCCTTTCTGATATTCCTGAATGTGATGCTGTGTTTACTGATATGTATTGTGTGGATTCTGAGTTCAGAATTAATGAACAGATAAATGTTGATGATCGATTTATTACAGAAACGATACCAGAAAACATAGATTTATTGTTTATGAGATTAATGCGAGGAAACATTCTCCCTGCACCTTCGCACTTGTTACGTTCGAACATGGTTAAAGAACTGAACGGATATAATGAGGATAATCGGTATGAAGACTATGATTTTTGGCTGAAGATGTGCAGAAATAAAAAGAAAATTAAGGTTATTTATCAACCATATGTACTTTATAGAAGGAGTGCCAATTCTTTAACATCTTATAGTGGTGAGCATGCATTAGAAAAATTCAATCTCGCTTTTAAAAATGCTGTTTACGAAATGGATCTAAACATGAAATACATAAGTGATCCTATAGAAAAGATGTGCATATGGGATTGCCAGATGGCTGAATTATCAACAATTTGTATTCAACATTCACTAACAGAGGGTTTGCAAATGTTGGAGAGTTTTGTTCATGAACGAGGCCTTAATTTTTCTCCACAAAAGTTCGCAGATAATGAATATTGGATCTCAACTTCCTTGCTATGGGACTCTGATGAATCGGAAGTTGCATTCAAAAATTATTTACGTAAATATAAAATTAATAAAATAGCGGTATATGGCTATGGTTATTATGGGCGCAGAGTCGTGTCCTTTTTAAGTAAAATTGGAATAGAACCCCAATTTATTATTGATAAGCGTGGACAAGATCTAACGGAAGATTATCGTGTACTAACAATGGATGAAGAGTGGGACGAGGTTGACGGAATTATTGTAACTATGAATCGTCCATCTCAAAAACTGATAAACGATATATATAAAAAATCGCAGGTTAATGTGATAAAACGCCAAGCTATTGTTGAAGAGGTTCTTCGTAATTCCTAACTGGAGAAGAAAGTCAGAGGTTTAATAATTACAAAATGCGTATGAAAGCGGTGGTATATGGGTAAAATAGTAATAATGCCTTTCGGTAAAGAAGGCCGGAAATTATATTCCGAACTAAGCAAAAATTCCAAATTTGAGGAGATTGTCGTAGTCGATAATTACTCTAAAGATCCAATGGTTAAGCGTATTCATGAAGTGGATAATCCACGGATGTATACATGGTATATTGCAACACTAAGGAGAGATGCTTATTTCGCGTGTCGAAAACAAATTGTCGAATTAGGTGTAGAAGATGACGAAATAGTTGATGCTTGTGATTTTGAAAAGAAGTATTGTTATAAAGATAATGTGATGCCTCACTTGGGAGTATTGGCAACATCGTTTTGCAATCTCAAATGTAAACACTGTGCTGATCTAATACCTCAAAGAAGTAACTATCATTATGAAATAGAAGATATAAAAAAGGATCTACAGTCTATTTTTGATAGTAATATTCGAATAGAAAAAATATTGTTGATTGGTGGAGAAATTCTGCTATACCCAGATTTGTATGAACTGCTGGAATTTTGTATCTCGCATGATGAGTATATCGGTCACGTTGAATTGACAACAAATGGAACTATTATGCCAAATGAAAAAATTTGGAATCTTTTAGTTAACCCCAGAGTTGTTTGAGGCTTCATCAGTTTGTGTGGGTAAGTAGTAGCCTCGGCTACACACCCTATCCTTGTTCTGCTTGACTGCCAACTAGCTGGTTGGATGCTCTGTGTCAAGGGTTTCCGCAAAGCGGCGCTTGCGCCCTTGATACAGGGGAGACAATCAGCTACGCTTCAACAGGCAGAACAGGATTATGCTCCCAAGGCAGACGGACTTCTATGTCGGAACACCTAAGCATGATCATATCGAGCATG
>Ga0256405_10004998_pt1 | contig 23733 bp, 19 predicted proteins | sample RumenRJG_02DNA_FD_189096 | JGI IMG/M metagenome (GOLD analysis project Ga0256405, IMG submission 189096) | Bovine rumen microbial communities from Lethbridge, Alberta, Canada - RJG_02 | ecosystem: Host-associated > Mammals > Digestive system > Stomach > Rumen | place: Canada: Alberta... | reverse complement strand
TGCACGGTCAGGCGGAGCATCAATATGTGGCGGTCCTGACCACTCCGGAATGGCAGAGGGAGCGCGACCGCTTTGACATGGGCATCGACCTGGAGCCGGACGCGGGGAACATCCACAACACCAAGGCGGAGGTCAACTATGATTCCCTGACCGGCACCTTCCAAATCCCCGACCGGGAGAGGATCCGGGAGCAGGCCTTCTGCTTTGCCTTCGCCCTGGACGAGAAGGGCATCGTGTTCATTGACGACAGCGGCAAGGCGGAGCAGATGATCGGAGCGATCCGGCGCACCAAGCACTGGAGGGACCCCAGCCTGGAGCGGTTCCTGTATGATTTTCTGGAGCAGATCGTGGCCCACGACCTGCCCCTCATGGAGCGCTATGAGGAGGAACTGGACCGGATCGAAGACGACCTGCTTGCCGCCCGGGAGCCGGGCGATCTGGCCCGGGTCAACGAGATTCGCGGGGACATCCGGGAGCTGCTGGTACACTACGAGCAGGTCATCGATATGACCCAGGAGTTGGAGGAAAACGAGAACGGGTTTTTCAGCGAGGCAAACCTGCGGTATATGCACCTGTTCATGAACCGCATGGCACGGCGGCACGACTCCGCGGTGTCTCTCCGCGACCACACCATGCAGGTGCGGGACTTCTATCACGCACAGCTGGAGGTGCGGCAGAACCGCATCATGACCCTGCTTACCGTTGTGACGACCATCTTCATGCCCCTGACCCTCATTGCGGGGTGGTACGGCATGAACTTCCGCTATATGCCGGAGCTGGAATGGCGGCTGGGCTATCCGGTGGTGATCGTTGTCAGCATCCTCGTTGTTGTCTTCTGCCTGCTCTTCTTCCGGAAGAAAAAATGGCTGTAGCACGGCGCTCCGATCACGGGCGCTCCCTCCCAGGGAAAATCGAAATCAGAATCCGACAAAGGTGAGAAGAAACCAATGAAAGGTCAGTTCAGCTTTACCGAGGGCCCCATCCTGGCCCCGCTGCTTCGCTTTGTGTTCCCGGTCCTGTTTGCCCTGTTTTTACAGGCCATGTACGGCGCGGTGGATCTGCTGGTGGTGGGGAAGTTTGCCGGGGCGGAGGATGTGTCCGCTGTTTCCACCGGGTCCCAGATCATGATGACCATCACCAACCTGCTCAGCAGCCTGGCCATGGGGATCACCGTTTTTCTGGGCCGGAAGATCGGCGAGAAGGACCGGCAGGCAGGCGGCGCCATCGTGGGAAGCGGGCTGTTCCTGTTTCTGGTGATCGGACTTCTGCTGACCGGCCTGGTCCCGCTGGCCTCCCCGCTGCTGGCGTCGGTGATGCACGCGCCGCCGGAGGCCTTTGACCTGACGGTGCAGTATATCAGGATCTGCGGCTTTAGCTCCGTTGTGATCATCGCCTATAACCTGATCGGCAGCATCTTTCGGGGCCTGGGGGACTCCCGCACCCCGCTGATCACCGTGCTGATCGCCTGCCTGTGCAACGTCGCGGGCGACCTGCTGCTGGTGGCTGTGGTGGGGATGGGGACGAAGGGAGCCGCCCTGGCCACGGTGTTTGCCCAGATGGTCAGCGTCCTTATCTCCTTTTTCCTGATTCGGAGAACTCAGCTGCCCTTTTCCTTTGGCCTCTCCCGGATCCGGTGGAACGGCGGGATCATCGGCAAGATCGTCTCCCTGGGCGCGCCCATCGCCCTGCAGGATCTGCTGGTGGGGATCTCGTTTCTGGTGATCCTGGCCATTGTCAACAGCCTGGGCCTGGTGCCCTCCGCCGGGGTGGGGGTGGCGGAGAAGGTCTGCGCCTTTATCATGCTGGTTCCCGCCGCGTTTATGCAGGCCATGTCGGCCTTTGTGGCGCAAAACCACGGCGCGGGGCGGATCGACCGGGCCGGCAAGGGCCTGAAGTATGCGGTAGGGGTGTCCTTCCTCTTCGGCGCGGCTATGTTTTTCCTGGCTTACTTCAGAGGAGATCTGCTGTCCTACATTTTCTCCAGTGACGGGGCTATCATCGCGGCCTCCGCCGATTACCTGCGGGCCTATGCCATCGATTGTCTGCTGACCTGTTTCCTGTTCTGCTTTATTGGGTTCTTCAACGGCATGGAGTACACCCGGTTTGTGATGGTGCAGGGGATCGTCGGCGCCTTTCTTGTGCGGGTGCCGGTCTCCTTCCTGATGAGCAGACTGGAGCCGGTCTCCCTGTTTCGCATCGGCCTGGCGACGCCGTGCTCCACGGTGCTCCAGATCATCCTGTGTCTTGCCTGCTTCCGGTATATGAGCAGGAAGCAGAGGGAGAGTTCCCGGCACTGAGCAAGACGAGGGCGTTTTGCCGGCAGATTCGCATTTTCTGACAGATAGTCGTCGAGCCGGCAGAGGTCGGAGAGCTGTTTTTCCAATCCACCTGTGGTTTTGCGGGTTTCTTTTTCTTGTATGACGATCCCCTGAATGGTATAATTATCCATCGTTTTGTGGGGCAGACCAGGAAAGGCTGGGAAGATAGACTGTATTTTCGTATAGCATGAAGAAAAAACCTCGTTTTTGAATCAAAGGGGGAGATGCCCATGTCTGAGTGGAAGGAATGGATTGGCAGCAGAGGGTTCCAGGTCTACCAGGCCCAACGTGTGACCTTTCTGTACCGTGCCATAGGGCAGACGTGAGGACCTCCCGGGTTCTAGGGGAGGAACGCTGAAGAAGTGCATATAAACTGAAACGTTCCGGCAACCTCTGCCGGAACGCTCAGTGTGTCAATCAACCACCTGTCTGCTTCCTCCAGGCAGGTGGTTTTTTGAGGGGCAGCAGAATGAAAATCGAGCGCAGGAAAGGGAAGAAATTTGCGTCTGCCGTTCCGCTGCGGTGCCCCACGGGCCTGTTTCATCGACGAAACGACCCGAGCGCATCCGTTCATTTGTGTTTGGATGCTGCAAATGCTATAATAAATAATAAACCTGCGACCCTATCATACAAGGGGGGATGCTGTTATCAAACGCAAGCTATGGATGATCCTGGGAGCCTTCGCTGTTTTGGCGGCGGTTCTGTTCGCGGTCTATGTCTCAGACTATGCCCACGCGGACGCCGATGCGCTGGATGCCCTGCGGTCTGACGACAGGGTCACGGTGGAGCAAACAGACTTCGGATGGCGGTTTGACGGCCCGTCCAAGGACTCGGCGCTGATCTTCTATCCCGGCGGGAAGGTGGAGGAGACCGCCTATGCCCCCTTCCTCCATCAGCTGGCGGCAGGCGGGATGGACGTGTGTCTGGTGAAGATGCCCTTCCGGCTGGCGGTCTTTGCCCCCAACGCCGCAAACCGGGTGCTGCCGCAATATTCCTATCGATCTTGGTACGTGGGCGGACACTCGCTGGGAGGCGCCATGGCGGCCGTCTACGCGGCGTCCCACGGCCAGGAGCTGGAGGGTGTGATCCTGTGCGCGGCTTACCCCACCAAGCCTCTGGACGACGACCTAACCGAAGTGCTGCTCTATGGCACAGAGGACACAGTCCTCCGCAGTTCCAAGGTGGAGGAGGGAGACCGTTTCGCGCCGGAGCGCTTTGTCAAGCATGCAATTGCAGGGGGGAACCACGCCCAGTTTGGAAACTACGGTCCCCAGGCCGGAGACGGGGAGGCGGAAATCTCGTGGGGAGAACAGCAGGGAGAGGCCGTTGAGACCATCCTGCGTGCTGTTATACAGGAGAAGTGAAGTCTTGAGCCCTTGCGCCCCAACAGCTTGCACCTGCTGCCAGGGGGTCCACATCCCACTGGATGACCTCCATCCCCATGGCCCGGAGGGTGGCCACCACATGGTCGTCGTACTCTCCGAAGGGCGGGCGGAAGAGGGTGGGGCGGACCCCGGTGACGGCCTCGATCTTGTCGCAGCAGGCATTCACGTCGTCGATGATCTCCTGGGCGGAGAGGGTGTTGAAGTGGGCGTGGGTGTCGGAGTGGCACATGACCTCGTGGCCGGCGTCGGCCAGGGCCCTGACGGAGTCCGGGTATTTCTCCACCCACTGGCCCACCACGAAGAAGGTGGCCTTGACGTGGTAGTGGTCCAGGATGTCGATGAGGGTCTGGGTGTCCTCGTTGCCCCAGGGGAATGCTATAATGCGGCGCTTGTGCCCCAAGGGTTTGGAGGCACAGGCGCCGCAGTTTATGTAAGGTAATGCAGAGTTTGGAGATAGTATACTGCGATTTGGCTCGATTGACAAGACATGGATTTCCCCTTCATGCGCTGGTTTGTTCCGGCTGCGCTTCACAAAGCAGTTTATAACGGTTCTCGCTGTATTAACGGACAGTCATGAGTTAAGGGGGTAACTATTGTAAAAATGCAAAAAGTTACCCCCTTAACTTGATATTTTCAGAGGATTCGGATATACTGTCAGCGAGGTGATCGCATGAACATCTATAAACGGGAGAAGTATCTTCGCCGCTTGCGCGGTTTTTTTCATGACACCGAAATGATCAAGGTCATCACCGGTGTGCGTCGCTGCGGGAAGTCCTGTCTCATGGCGTCTATTGCGGACGAGCTGCGGGAAACCGGCATTCCGGACGCTCAGATCCTATTCCTGGATCTGGATTCCAAAAAGTATCGCAAGATAAAAACGCCGGATCAGCTTGACGCCCTAATCGAAGAAGTTGGGGCAGGAGCCGGGAACGGGACGATCTATGTCTTTATCGACGAGGTCCAGAATGTCAAAGGCTTCGAGGAAGTCATCAATGCTTACCGCACGGACGGCGGGTACTCGATCTTTATTACTGGATCGAACTCTTATCTTCTGAGCGGTGAGATTTCGACAAAGCTCACCGGACGGTATATTGAGCTTGAAATGTATCCTCTGAGCTTTGATGAGTATCTGGGCATGAAAGACTTTATGGGGAAGCCGATACAGAATAATCTGACCGCGGAATTCGATTCCTATATTCTGGAGGGAGGTTTCCCGAAAGCACTCCAGTACGATAGTATGGAAGACAAGAGGACGTATACGCATAGCGTCATCGCGGAGATCTTTGAAAAAGACATCCGGCAGAGAGTCAAGGTGCGCAACAAGGCTGTCTTTGAAAGCGTACAGACCTATCTGCTGAACAACTTCGGAGCGACGACAAGCCTGAACAATATTCTCAAAGGTCTGGAGAAACAGGGCGTTCATATCAAACGGGAGACTTTGAACCGATATATCAAGATCCTGCAGGATGCCAAGATCTTGTACCGCTGCAATCGCTTTGATTTGAAATCCCGCCGTTCTCTGGCAGGGGAGCAGAAGTACTATTTGGCCGACTGCGCGTTCTACTTTGCCATGAACACGGATAACCGCATCAACTATGGTCCGGTTCTGGAGAATATCGTTTATACCTATGCAAGATCCCAGAATTACGCAGTAAGCATTGGGCGAATCGGCAAACTGGAATGCGATTTCATCCTGCGCGATGAGCAAATGCAGTATGCTTATGTTCAGGTGGCTATGACGATCATGAACAGCCTGGAAACAGAAGAGCGTGAATACAGGCCGCTGGAGCAGATCGCAGACAATTATCCCAAATTTGTCATGACCCGAAGCGACATGATCCAAAAGCGAAATGGGATTCGGCACGTAAATCTGCCAGAGTTCATTCAGGCACAGGGAAGATTTACATGAATAGCACAGTTAAAGGGGTAACTCCCTGAAAAAACGTAAAAAGTTGCCCCCTTAACTGGCTCTATTTAAAAGGCGCTCCCTCGAAGCTTCGTGCTTCATAGGGAACGCCTTATTGAACATAACCATCATCCTCTCCTGTATATTTCTATCCTGTTTCCCATGGAAGGGACGATGGAATCTCAACACAAAAAATAAACCATGGCGGGCATCCTGTCCTGCCATGGTTTATTCTGCTTCAGCGCCTTGGAACAAGGCCAGATCATCCGAGAAGCGGTAAGTGATCTCAATGTGCCCATCCTCAAAAACCAGGATCTCCTTCACGGTTTCCGCCAGGGTAGTGCGGTCCAGTTCCTTCAGACTTCCGTGCCGGAGCAGGCTGGCCACCCAGGGCCGATCCAGAGGATCGTCCTCAGGCTCCCGGTCCAGAAGGTCGAGCTGGGCGGTAAGCTGCTTCTCCTGGGCTTCGTAGTCGGCTTGATACCGAAGGAAGTCCTCCCTGCGGATGAGTCCGTCCCGATAGTCCTCGTAGGCGGATTTCTTCAGGCGGTACAGTCGGTCCAGTCCGCCCTGGATGCGGCTGCGTTGGGCGGAGAAGTCCTGCCTGACTGCTGGGGGTATGGATTCCTCAGCCAGGGCTTTCAGGTCCCGGACGGAGGCGATCACCCGGTTCAGATCCGCCAGGACGATCTGCTCCAGGTCCCTGTGGGAAATGCTGTGAGGGGAGCAGACCGAGGGCCCGTAGCGCTTGTAGGAGCCGCAGCCGTAGTAGGTCCCGCCCGCTCGGGTGACCTTGCACAGGGCCCGTCCGCAGTCGCCGCATTTCAGGAACCCGGCGAAGGGACTGATGTTCTGCTGAAAGTCCGGCTGACGGGTGTTCTGGGTCAGCAGCTGCTGGACCCGGTGGAACTGCTCCCTGGGGATGATGGCCTCGTGGGTGTCGGGGACCACCACCCATTGGTCCTTATCCAGCTTTTTCGCCCGGCCGTGCATCCCGGAACGGGAGGACCTGCCCTGCTCCATATCCCCGGCGTAGATCCGGTTCTGGAGCATCCGGTGGATGGTGCTGTAGGTCCAGTAGGTGGTCTGGCGGTGGCGGGTGCTGTTATGGTAGCGGTCACCGTTGAGGCGTTTGTATTCGCTGGGGCAGGGGACGCCCTCGGCGTTGAGGAGCTTAGCGATCCGGACCTTGCCCACGCCGGACTCAAAAAGGGAGAATATCCGTCGGACCACCTGAGCGGCCACGGGGTCGATCACCAGTTTGTTGTGGTCCTCAGGCGACTTACGGTAGCCATAGGAGGCGAAGGCCCCGATGAACTGGCCCCGCTCCTGCTTGGACCGCACGGCGCTGCGGACCTTGTCGGAGATGTCCTTGGCGTACTGGGTATTCAGGACGTTCTTGAAGGGCACCAGCAGGTCGTAGGCCTGCTTCTCACTGTCGATGTGATCCCCTAGGGAGAGGAAGCGGACCCCGTGGGCGGGAAGCCACCGCTCCAGGTAGTGGCCAGTGGTGATATAGTCCCGGCCGAAGCGGGAGAGGTCCTTGACGAGGATGCAGTCGATGGCCCCGGCCTCGATGTCGCGGATCATGCGCTGGAATTCGGGGCGGTCAAAATTGGTGCCGGTGAAGCCGTCATCGGCGTAGACTCCCGCCAGACGGAGGGTGGGGTCTCTGGAGATCGCGTCCTCCAGAAGGGCCCGCTGCCCGGCGATGCTGTTGCTTTCGATCTTGTCTCCGTCCTCTCTGGAGAGCCGGCAGTAGGCGGCGGCGTTCCAGATGCGGGGCGCAGGCTTGTGGTCAGACGTGTTTCGGCCCATTACCGGTCCTCCTTTCTGAGAAATGGGGCGGGAGACGGACGAGTTCCGTCTCCCGCTATGTATTATCGTACGTGAGCAGCCAGCAGACTGCGGACCAGCGCTTCGGCGGAGCGGTCACCCTCAAAGCGGCGGTCGACCGTCCAGTGGGGACGGGTCTCTGCCCTGGACGGCGGTCCGGGGGTGCGGGGGGGAGAGGAAACCATATTGATCACATCCTTTCTGTGCGTCGCGGTGGATCGGTGTCCGATTCCTAAAAATATAATATGCGATCGATTTGCTGAACTATTACGATTCGCAAGGCATGGCCTGCACATTGGCGATGATGGGCCGGCCATTCAGGTTGTGGTACAGAAACTGACCTACACGGAGCTGCCCCAGATGCCTGGCGTAGGTCTGCGTCAGCTTCGGGTTTCCGACGCTCAGCCGCTTGGCCAGGGCGCCAACGTTGCTGGTCTCCGGCTGGAAATAGGCCCGCAGGGCGGCCTGGTCCAGGGCGGCGACAGCCTCCTTGTCGGAGAGCCACTGGCTGGCAAACCAACCGGACAGCCGGTATTTGCGGCCCTCACGAAGCAGGCGGGTGGTGAAATTCCGGGGGCCGAATTTGAGCCTTTGGCATTCATCCATGACTACGACCGCTGGGACGAGTTCGGCTCCCTGGCGCATTCGCTGGCCCCAGAGGTCCCCCAGGATGAGCTCGGTGACGAGGGCCTGCTCCGGCTCGGAGGGTACCCGGGAGAAGTCGACAACGGTCAGTCCAGGGGTATCCAACTGCCAGTCATAGGAGGCGGACCCGCAGTGGACCGATCGGTTGAAGCTCCGCAGCCGCTCGATTGAGAGCTCGATGCGTTTCCTGGCAGCGGGTTCCAGGCCACCGCTGAGAAAGGTCAGGAGGCCGGGGATGCTGGGAGTGCCGGGACAGCGGTCCAGGTAGTCGCACGTGGCATTGCTGAGATAGAGGGACTGGACCTGCGGGAGGCGGAAGGCCCCGCGCAGGGTGTCCGAGAAGCGGTGGGCAATCCCGGCATGGTCCTCCTCCACCCCGGCCCGCAGCTGCTGGGGCAGCAGCGGGTCAAGGGTGAAAGCGTCGGACCGCACGTCGATGAGGGCGGCCTCCCGGACTGACGGGGAGAGTCCGGGAGCGTCCGGGAGCTGACCGGCCCAGTCCTGCGAGGCATCCAGGATGATGCAGCGGACCCCCTGTCGATGAAGCTGGTACACCAGCTGGCGGAGGAAAAAGCTTTTTCCTGTTCCGGAGCGGCCGGTGACGAAGACATGGCCGTTGGGCGCATTTTGCCAGCGCAGCACGGTCCGCGAACTGCCGTTTGTGCCAAGCGTTAAAATCATGGCTTACAGCACCTCCTTCCCGTCAAGCAGACTCAGTTCGCCAAAGGTCTCCAAGGCGGACAGAGGGATCTTGAGGACCCGGAGGGAGGCCGAAGAGCCGTCAAACCGCTTCACCGTGAGCCGGGTCAGGTAGGTGGTGTTATTTACCCTCCTGCCCTGCAGGAGCCCAGCCTCAGACAGAGCAGCGAGAACGGCCGTGCGGCTGAAGCGCATCGACTGACAGATCTCGCTGACCTTTTCACTGGACACACAGAGACAGTCCCGGTCGGTGAAGAGCACACGCGCCTTCTTGGGAGGATAGGCCAGCCGGAACGTCTCGCGGGAATAGATCCTCCGCAGATGGGTAACGTTCAGGCGCAGGGTGGCCAGGAAGCTCTCGGCGATGTCGGTCCCGGCGTCCTCCTTGGCGGACATCTCAATGAAAGGCGCGGGGACGCTGTGGATCCAGTCCTTGGGAACCATCTGGTCAAACAGCGCCTCCCGGTCCATGGACCGGTAGAACCGGCGGACGAAATCAGCGAGCCCGGAGAGGAGGCCCAACTGCTCCGCCGCCGACTGGCTCAGGTCATCGGTGACCTCAGTAAAGGCTCGCTGCCTCCCCTTGAGAAGATCCTGACGAAGAAGAGCGAGGTTGTCCTCGGTGAACTTCGTGAAGTCCTGGCGATAGCCGGCGAAGGAATCTCCAGCGGCGGAGCCCGTCTCTTCGCTGACCTCCGGCAGGCAGATATCCTCCGCGTGCAGGTCCACCGTCAAACAGGAAGGACAGGCGGCAAGGTCGGTGATCGAAGCGGACAGGATCACCGGAAAGGACTGGAGCGGGACCGTACCATAGCCGCGCAGGTCAAAGGCGCCAGTGGAGATGGCGCTCTGCAGGGTGGTGCAGTTCCGGGCGGCACAGTCGGTGGTGCGGCGGTCCCAGATCAGAGCCGCCTCATCCTTTCTTTCCATCAGCCCACGGCCGAAGGCGTCTGCGGACTGGCTGAGGTCCAGAGGGGCGTCCCGGAAGGACTGGAACAGGTCTTTGACCAGTTCCAGGCTCTGGGAGTTCCCGCAGTAAATGTACAGCGCACCGTACACCGAACAGTCCAGCTCGGGCAGCAGGGAAGACAGCATTCCCCGATGATAGCAAAGGAAGAGGTTCGACAGGGTTTCGTTGCTACCGATCCCTGCAAAGAGACGGCAGAAAAACTCGGCCGCGCAGACCTGGACCTCCATGGTCCGCCCGGAAGTGTCCGGATGCTGGGGGAGAGCCAGACCGTTTTCACCCTGGTGGGAAGTGGAGACACCATCGACCACTAGGCACAGGAACGTCAAAACATCCCCTGTCTTGACCCAGCCGGCGAAGCGGGGGATCGAGACCTCGGTCAGAAGCTTGGCCACCTCTTGCCGGAGCAGGGCTGCCGAGTTTTTCAGTGTTGGACAAGAGCGGATCGCCGAATGGGTGTGCGTCTGCAAGGCATTGATCAGCTTCTTGTCATCAAAAAAATCCTTCTCGCTGAGGAAGAGAGGGGCGCCACCTCCGGGATTCGTGAAGATCGCAAAGTGACAGGTGTCCTCGCCCTGAGATTTCCGATGGATCAAGCAGGCTCGCTCGATAGAAGCATCGGAAAGCTTGACCAGGCGGCCCAACTTGTCCTCCACAAAGGTGCCTCCCGTACCGGATTGGACAACTGCCGAATAAGCATCACTGCGGTTCTGCATGCGTTCAATCACATACCTAAGCCGCTCGACTTCTGTGCTAGATTGGATGGCAAACTGGACCAACCCGGGGTCGTTGTTGATGGTGTAGAAACTGCCTCCTTGCCCATATTCCAATTTTTGCTGATGAAGGTAATTGAAATTTGCAGCATTATTAGGGACAAGCATAGTTGATGTCCTCCTATAATTTTATTTCGCACGGCGCCGTTGCGATGGCTGCAGCATAGTACAACTGCGCACCCATTTCAAAGTCATAGCGAAATTCATATAAAATTAACAACATGGCAAAAAATGGAAATTACAGACGTAAAAACGTCGGCAAAAGTAAGATACGGAACGGATAGGTAATAGGACAGATTTCGGGTGTAGGGAGAACGATCCCTACAGCTATGACCGAGGTTATGAATCCCTTTCCGCTTTATCAGCAAGAGCGTCGAAAGAGGGTTCCCGGTCCAGATACAGCTGCTGCAGAGCAGAAATTCTTTCCTGTATGTGAGTGCAGGCGATGACGCAGCTGCGATAGAGAAAAACAACGCACAGAATCTTCAGTGGCGTAGGCGCGTGACGGACCAGATAGGGGAATGAGTAGGTATGCTCTTGATCTCGTATGATCTGAAACACAAGGCGGAAGTTAAGGCAGAAAGCGGTGACGGTCTGGATTGCGACGGGGCTTTCCTTCAGGTCGAACCAGCGGAGCGCAGTAGCATACTCTGGGTAGAGCGACTCTGCCCAGCTGGCGACATCCTCGTCGGTAGAGTTAAGTTTGTCTGGGAAGGAAGCAGTTTGCGTACCCTTGACGGGGCTGGCCTCCCACAACGAGCGGAGGAGAGAGTGAAGATATTCCGCCCGTTCGGCGGTCCCCGTCTCTTCATGGGAGTACTTGAAGGCATCGCTGTATAGCGAAGGGGAACCGGAAAAAGAATCTCCAATCCTTTCCCATTCCCGACTGATCATGTCATAGAGCGCATTATAGTATTGTATCTCATCTGTCACAGGGCGCAGAAATGTCTCTATGGACAGGAAATGCCGCTGGATCATCCGTTCGATGAGATTCGTGAGAGCTTTGTACTGTGTGAACTCCGAATCAGGTGTTTCGGGCATCTGGAAATCAGAATAGTTGATGTGTTCGATCAACGCCCGGTAGTACTGCTTACAGCGTTTCTCGATCAGCGCCTGCAGCGTATCGCCGGGCAAATCGCGGACAATGGCCTTGGCATAATCAAGATAGTCTTTGTACAGCAGTTCGAACTCAGAAGCATCCGTCTGATCGATTAAATACTGCAGATATCGCTCTCTGCACCGCTGGTGCAGGGCTGGGTCGGAATTATGAGTCGCAAGATAGGGAAACAAATCAAAAAAGGAGTAAGACTCACCATGTTCAAAAATAGATAAATTGGGAACACAATAACTCTTGATTAACAGTGGAGTCTCCTTATCAGAGGACATTGGTTTCCGGTGTTGATTCAAAGACAGCAGAATGTCTGCAAATTTTTCATTGAGGGAGGAGGGCTGCTCTGGTGTGTGAGAGTCAGTCTGGAGCGCTTCTTCCAGGTCTGTGATGACCTCATCCAATCTCGCGGAGCACTCTACCAGAAACTGTGCCTGCATGCTGGAGCTTGCCTGTTCTGCCAGGGAGCAGAGCAGCTGAAAGCGCTTATCCAACTCGCGTTTCCACAGATTAGACATGACCACCCGGGAGAAGTCGGGGTCCTGGTACAGGATCCGCGCGCAGTAAGCCTCTTTCTCGCCGGCTTCCTGAAGGTGGTGATCGAGAGAGAGGAAGAAGTCTTCCTTCAGACGGACCCCGTCGTCGTTATCGTCTCGATGGGCATTTGCAAGACGCGACGCCTCTCTCATGAAATGGGAGAGGAAAGGGAAGACCTCTGTTGTGATGGTGATGGCGTCGGAACGGTCATTGACACGTTTTCTGGCAGTTTCATCATGAAAGTCCGCCCGGGAGTGAAGTGCGTAATGGTACTGTTGAAACCACGGGGTGTTGGTTATCCGAGTCCTGACCTGATAGGGGTTGCTCTCACAAAGCTTACTGAACTGGTTTTGAGAGAAATCAAAAGGGAAGATTAAGTTTCCAGTGAGAGTATAGGAGAATTCCTCCATCTGATCCTCAGGTTTTGTATGTTTGATTTTGGACGTCCAGTCCGGTGTGGGGCCGAGGTTTGAAGGCAGTTTTTTCTTCATATGTATCATTCCAATCTCAGTAAAGTCTCAGAAAAGAAACGTGTCCCCAGTGAAGTGCGGTGCAGGAGACAGGGAACCGTGCAGGGAAACAAGGAAGAAGGGGATTGTTGCTAGATTATTGTTCGGAAGGAGAGAAAAATAGCCGATTTAGGGAATATTTGTTCCGCTCTGCCGGAATATCTAGCAATTCCCATGGCAAAAAGTTTTTTAGAGAACATTGGCGTGCTGGCCTTGTAAAGCAGAACAAGGCAGATGAAATGGCCCGAGTCCAGGACAATATATCATTATTATATCACGAAACAAGCGATCGATAAAGTGGGCGTATGGGCGCAATGTTCGCTGCCAGCAGATTAGAATCCTCATACAATGACCGGCTGACTGGTATGTTGGCCGGTCTTAACTATTTATCAGGTGACCAACATGGAGGTAAACCCCAGGGAGGTGCAATCAAATCAAAAAACGAACGAACATTCCTGTAGGACTCGAGAGGGTAAAAGGGAACACTTTCCCTTCCTCTTGTGGCGTAGCCTGTAGTCCCTTCGACAAAATCACTTTTAAGGAGAGATTATGATGAAAACTAATTATAATGGTATGCCTAATAGTAATATATACAATAGGAATGAGGCCAATAGTACAAATGTAAAACAAATGAGATCTATAAGAGTAGAGTTGACCGTGGAAGAGTATGAAATGTTTTCCAAACAGGCCAAAGAACAGAAAATTTCCAAACGCTGTCTGGCACGAACCAGGTTGCTGGATACACAGGAGGGAGTCAAGGGACTTCGGGATCGACTGATAAGAGGCCTCCCGGGGTTGCACAGTCTGATCGATCAGATCGAGGACACTGACCTGCAGAGGGAACTCAGAGAGAGGATGGTGACCTTGTATGGCGACCTGTAAGGTGATCACTCAGCACCACGACCCACGGTATCAAGCCGGGAGCATCCCCAAATTTCACGACCCGGCTTCATATCAGTCTCTGGTCAGTTATGTTTTACGAGACTACACCTTACCCAGAGAGTGTGTGGGTGCTAGGTCTCTGGATCTGAATCGGGCGGCCTGGGAAATGGAGCAGGTGGCTCTGGCGTTTGACAAGTATGAGGGGGTCAAGGTTCGACACATGGTGATTTCCTTTCTGGGAGAAGAACTGATGCGAATGGGAAAAAACAAGGCGGAGATCCTGGAGGAGGTCAGGTGGTTTGCGGAGTATGTCATCGGGTTCTACGGTCGATCCTATCAGATCCTGTACGGAATCCATACTGATACGGACCATCTTCACATCCACATCGGGATGTCCACCGTCAACTACCGTACCGGGTACAAATACCCAGGGACCAAGGCGGATTATTATGCCTTTCAGAATCACGTCAACGAATGGACCAAAGAAAACTATGGCTTTCACGTTGTGTTCTACACGGATAAGATTTTGGACGATACCACGGGAACGGATAGGAATATTTGAACGACCAGCCCCTGCCGATGGATTTGCTTTCTGTCGGCAGGGGTACTTTGTATCAATCAAGGCAGGCTGTCAGATGATTTGCCGTTACCATTCGGGGTGTATGCTCTTGGAACGGGGAATGACATGATGGATGATTTTTGGAATAACCATATAATAAATCAGATTTGCTGCTGGTTTTCTAGCGCTTGCCAGCCTGCTTATTCGTTGATTGGCAATGAAAGAAGACAAGCTGGAGCATTAGAAGTCATATCAAATTCAGACTATTTCCACTTCATTATTTCTAACAACAAAATAAACCTGTTTTAAGGAGGAAACCAACATGAGTAAAAAAGAAAATGATCATGAAAAGACAATTCATGAGAATAACGACAGCGATAACACAAAGAAGAAAAATGTCAAGGCAGAAAAAAAGAAGAAAACCTCCTGCACCGAGTTGACAAGAGACGAACTGCTCACAGCATACCGAACCGGAGAGATCGTTCCGGAGAACAATGGGGCCAGCTGGACTGACGATGATCGGGAGAGATTACGTATCCTTTATAACTGTGCCGTCGGCCTGTCTGAGATCGCCCTTCAGCTGCATCGATCTGAGCGAGCCATTTATATGCAGTTGGATGCCATGGACCTGCTCACCACAGAGCAGACAGCCCGGGGGTGTCGGTCGAAACGACCGGTGTGCAAATGTACTTACTGCACAGTTTATGACTGTGAACACAACCCCCATCACAACGAGGGAGGCGAGACAGATGCTGAATGAGGTTGATGCGTTCCTGACGGTCGATGAAGCATGCGAGCTCCTAAAGATCGGACACAATGCTATTTACCGCCTTCTCAACACGGGAGAGCTGAAGGCGTTCAGGAACGGACGCGTGTGGAGGATTCCGCGTGAGAGCGTTGTTCTGTTCACCAAAGAGCATGCAAAGATTTGATATCAGGTCAGAGAGGTGGAAACAATGTCAAAAGGACAGTAAAGCTTATATCCCGTTTGTTCTGCTTTTCCCAGAGCTTGACAGATGCAGATTGCTTACGCCGCGGAAAGAGGTCCTGAAAAATCAGAAAAATATTGTGTCCTGAGAAGAAAAAATATACGGAACCAAACGCCCCAGGGAGGCCTGGAATGCCCGGACCATCCCTGGGATCGTTTGGGGTTGTCTATGATGCTGCGGGTTCAATCTGCAAGGAGCGGGATACACACGAGAGTCCCGTTGAAAGGAACGAACAGCTCCGGTTTTTTGAACAGTGCATCAAATCGGTTCAGCTGCTGCCGGGAGAGACCGTCAAAGGCGTTGCTGTCTCCCGGAGCAGAACAGAGGAAGAAAGGGCCTGAGATGACGTCATAGATGCTGCCATTCTTATCCCGCAGTGCACGATTGAGGGGAAGCCCAAGCAGCTTCCCCTCTTCGTGACAGATGAGTGCTACCGGCTGGTCAAATGGGTAAACAGCCTGGATTGGGCCGCCCACCACCGCCTGCATAGATGTTAGATCGTTCCCAATCTGCGTGATGCGTGGTGCTTGCTCCGGTTCGACCAGCAGCACCGTAATAAGGTCGGTCATGCTGCAGCGCCAAAGAATTCGGCAGCAGCCTCTCGGTCAAAAATGGCCATCAGCAGGATGCTAACGGCAATGCCAATCAATTTCCAGATCATAAGTGATTCCTCCTGACGTTTCGATAAAATGTAGTGGGTGCCATTTGCAGGCGTTTCATAGCTTCCCGGGCGGTGATCTCACCTCCCCTCCACTTTTTGACCATCGGCAGAAAGTCCGGGTTGTTGATGGGTTTTCTTCCTTTGTAGACGCCCTTCTCTTTGGCGACGGCAATTCCCTCCCGCTGTCTCTGGAGGAGATACTCCCGTTCCAGCTCGGCCACGGCCCCGAAGACGGTGAGCATGAACTTGCCGGTGGGGGTCGAGGTGTCGATGGCTTCTTTCTGGGAGACAAACTCCACACCCTTTGCCGTCAGCCGTTCCACCAGGTCCAGCAGGTCTCTGGTGTTCCGGGCGAATCTGCTGATGGACTCAACGACCACGGTGTCGCCCTGGCGAACATAGTCCATCATGTGCTGCAATTCCGGTCGGTTTGCGTTTTTCCCGCTGAGATGGTCGATGTAAACCTGGTCTACGCCCAAGGCGTTCATCAGTTCCTCCTGACGGACGGTATTCTGCTCCTGGGTGCTGACACGGATGTATCCGATTTTCATTTTTTGCTTTTCAGCTCCTTACGAATATGATAGTATGATGGGTGATGACAGATAGAATCGTTCAATGGGGAGTGTGATTCGCGTGACCAAACTTCAAGAACAGCTTTTTTCAGAATCACTCCGGAATGCGATAGCTTCTTCCCAAATGGAAGGTCTGGAGGTTTCTGATTCTATGAAAGACATGATAGTTGACATCTTCCGTGGAGAGCGAACTCTGGACGAGTGCATGAAGCAACTTTGCAGTCAATTTGAGGAGTAGTTCCAATGGCATACAGCCTCAATCCCACCGACAGTCAGTGCTATCCGGGAACAACAGTGTTGATCAACAAGCTGAACATTCGTAGCCAAAAGTGGCTATCCGAAGTGGAGACGCTGATGGTAAATGCGAAGACAATAGAATTTGAGCTAAGTGTTTTTCGAGAGATCGTCAGTGAATTGTGACCCAATAGGGTCCCTGCGGAAACTGGCACGTGCCAAAAGCCGAAAAGGGACTCTAATGGGTCATTTTTTTGCTCTGCCATTAGGGTATACCCTAACGGCACATTCAATACCCGGCATAGCAATACAGCATATCCTCAACATCCTCCGGGGAGTAGCCATGGGACAGCAGGTAATCAATATCATCTGGGGTATAGCCGTAAGCCCCGGCGGCGGTTTTCAGGTTTTCCATGTAGTCCGCCTGCTCCTCATAGTCGGAGTAGGTCGGTTCCGGCGTTGGCCAGAAGTAGCTGTAGCTGGAGCGAAAATGCCCCCGGTAGGGAAAATCCAGATTTCGGGTGTCAAAGGTTTGCTTCTCCGGCTCGGCGTCGGGACTGAGAAGCAAAATGTCCCCGCAGGTCAGCCTGATCTCCTGGGCCTTGCCGAGGCGGAAGGGCATCTCCGTCAGAGCATCGTTCAGGATGGCCTGGGTGGATGCGTAGAGGTAGAGGTCGCAAGACGGGAAGTAGTACAGGCAGAGCGGATTGTCGCCCTTCACCAAATAAATTCGGTCTCTGTGGTCCAGCACGGAAAACGCAAACGAACCCTCAACTTGTTCAGCCATGGTTTTCAGGCTGTTGAAGCTGAGGGTTCTCTGTTGTTCGATGATCTGGACGGCGATGTAAGAATCGGTCTGGATTTTTGGAGTAGGGAGGGCAAGCTCTCTTCTTAGGGCAGTGTCATTATAGAGGACGCCGTTGTGAGCCAGAGCAAAGGGACCGGTACTGATCTGGCATCGCCAGGGGTGGTTGTTTTCGTTGAACCTGGCGCTGCCCTGGGTGGTCAGCCGGGTGTGCCCGATTACCGTGACTGCGTCCTCCGGGACCTTGAGCCGAAGGCGATGAGCGGCCATAGGACGCTTGTACACCCGCATCCGCTTCCTGCTGTTGTAGGCAATGCCCGTGGCGTCCGTTCCCCTGGCTTCACTGGCCCGAGCCAGGTGGTTGACCATGACGCTCCGTTCCTTTCCGGAGAAATGATGGCTCCGGTCCATGAGTCCGAATAAGCAGCACATTACAGTTCCTCCTCTCCGCAGACTGGCTCGTTGATGTAGAGCCGACGTTCTTTCAGATACTGGACCAGTTCCGGTTCTCTGCACCCGGACACAAAGACCGGCCAGGACATGGCTTTGATTTCGTCGTCAGACAGAAAAAGGGCCACCTCGCAGATCCGGTTGACCAGCTGCAGGGTGGCAAGCAGAGTGTTCAGTTTCAGGGTCCCTCGGAAGATCCGGAACTCCACGGTCTCCGAGTTCTCCAGGTTTACGCAGGTGTACCGCCCGGCGTGGTACCCCTTCTTTGCGTGGTCCAGAATGTCCCGGGGCTGTTCCTTGTATCCGTATCGAGCGGCCCAGCGGTCCAGTTGCCGTTGGGTCCGGCGGCTGAATTGGAGAAGCTCCAGCCAATTCTTTTCCACGAAATACAGCACCCGGGCGATGGCGGCGTCCTGCTCGGTTTCGCTGCTCCCGAAGGCATCCCGGCTGATGTGCACGTGCAGGCCGCAGGTGCTGGCCTGGTGGGAACAGTACCCCAGGAGTCGGGCCTTTTGCAGCACCTCCGGCCAAGGCATCTCATTCAGATGATAGGCCAGGGACATGGGGTGGGTCACCAGCTCCAGGCCGTCCGACAGGCTGCCGTCGTGCTTGACGTACATTCGCTCCATGGCCGGACCGTTGGCGCAGTCCAGCAGGTCCTGGGCGTTGGAGCCGTTCTCGCCGCCTCCGTCGATTTCCAGTTCGACGCCGAAGTAGCGGGGACCGTCTCCGTAGAAGATGGGGGCCGGCTTGGTGTAGTAGTCCAGGATCACCCGACGACGGGCCATCCGGTCTTCATAGCACCGCCAGCAGTATCCGTTGTCGTCATCCTCGTCTTCGTAGTAAACGTCATTGTTGGAGATGACCCGCCCGCAGTTGTCGCAGGTGGTATAGTATCGGTCAAAGCAGCTTTGGCAGAGAGGGGTACTGTGGTCTCCGGCGTTGTCGTCAGTCCAGAGCCGTTCCCCGCAGCGGGTACAGAGAACGGTGTGTTCCTCCAGACAGTCGTGACAGAGGAATTGATTGTGGAAGCGCTCGCCGACATCCTCTGGGGTTTTGGCTCCGCAGAGGGCGCAGAGGGTGAGGTCGTTCATGGCAGATACTCCTTTACAAAAAAATACGCTCGGGCAGATGGCCCGGGCGCTTACTATTATAATATGTAACGGAGAATTGCCGCTATTACGGTGGGAATAGGAAAGCAGGAGATCACGGAGGCACAATAAGGGGACACATTTTAAACAGGTGGGAGGAACCGGACCGAAGAAAAGGAACATCATAACAGCCGCACCCAACAGATCGGAAGCGCTGGATTTACTCTGACTTATCCTCCGACAAGAAAAAACTTCACCAACCCTTTGACTTGCTCCTTTGCAGTTACTATAATGGGGGTATCTTAATCCCTGCACGAAAACAGACCCGAAGTTACACGACAGATCGATCGGCCGGAGCCGGAGGGGGACACCACCATGAGGAAACCTTGGAAACGGATCATAAGCATCCTGCTGGCCGTTCTGATGCTGGCGGGCGCCCTTCCGGCCTGGGCAGCCGGGGAGGAGCCCGATGACTTTCCCCAGACGGACAGCCCCATGCTCAGCAACACCACAGACTCCAGCCGCCTGCCTGTCCGCACGGCAAAGCTCTCCGATGTATACGGTCAGGTAGACGCCACGGGCGCGGAGGAGATGGACACCCTGTTCACCCAGGAGGCCCGGGACCGATTCGCGAAGGACCTGGACCGCATCCTGGACTTCCGGCCCGTGGAGGACGCCACGGTGGCTCCCGTGCTGGGAAAGGTGGAGGGCTTTCTCTCCGCTGGCGGCCTGAGCGCCTATCTGCGGAGCGGGAACCTCCAGGCGGGGGCCGGGATCGGTCTGTGCGGCAACCGGGACGACAAGGTGAAGGTCCTGGGGACGGACGCCAACGCCAGCGCCTGGGTCTACGTGGTGGACAAGGACGCCATGTGCTTCGTCGTCCAGGACCAGGAGGGCATGGGCATCCCCCACGCCCTGGTGACCATCTCCTATCTCGATGATTCCGGGAAGCGGATCACCCGGAGCGTTGTGGCTACGGCAGGCAACACCCCCGGCATCGCTGCCTTTGACGAACTCCCCGACGTGTTCTACGGCCTCGTTGACATCCAGGCCGAGGGCTACCGGGCCGTGTCTGTTCTGGACAAGCGGATGGAGAGCGGGGAGCGCTACACCCTGGCCCTGGAGAAGGCCAGGGAGAACGACCTGTACCTCCGGGGCGTGGACCTTTCCGGCAAGGACATGGTCAACGAGGAGACCACCCTCTCCCTGATGAGCCGGGATACCGGGGACCTTTCCCTGAAGGTGATCGTCTCCAAAACCGGCACGGCCGCCTTCCCTGACTCTATCCAGGTGTATTCCGAGAACCGGGGCGCCGTCGTGCTGACCATCGGCGGCGCTTCCGGGTACGACTATGATTCCAACACCAGAGTCTACACCGCGGAAAAACGGTGGGCGGAGCAGCAGGCGGGGCTGCTTCGGGAGAACGACCGGGTCTCCGTCAGGCTCAACGGCGAGGCCTTCCCCCTGGAGCATCTCACCGTGGAAAACGCGGTGTTCGATGACCTGGGCGCCAAGAAGACCGACATGCCGGTGACCACCAAGCCCATGCCCGGGGAGATCTCGGACCGGCTGGGGGGGACGGGGCTTCTCAACATCACCGCCCAGGTCCTCCAGGTGCCGGTGACCGTGGGCTTCTTCCCCGACGGCAACGTCATCATCATGGCCTCCTACGACATCACCCAGCTGGACAAGAATACCCAGTACAAATACAACTCTCTGTTTGAAAAGTCCTGGAACCCCAAGACCCTGGAGAGCACAGACCGGACCTTCCAGGTGTTTGAGCGAAGCTTCTGGGAGAACGCGAAAAAAGTGAAGGGAGGCAAGGCGGTCCTGGAGTCCAAGGACAAGATCAAGTGCCTGACCAATAAAAACTATAATTTCTCTATGAGCTTTTCCGTCTTCCTCCGCTCCTGCTGGAACAAGGAGACCCAGGACCTGTACGGGTCGGGCGGCATCCTGTTCAGTGGCAGTCTGACGGGAGGCATCACAGAATACTTCCTCTTTACCGCCGGACCGGTGGTGATCCCCGCCTATGTGGGGTTTGAAGCCGGGTTTGCCGTCAACGCCGGCCTGAACGTGAACTTTGCCACGGACAAGCCCCCGGCGGGGGAGGAGAACGACGCGAAATGGAAGTACGCCAACAACGGCGACACCGACCTGACCGCGCGGATCGAGTTCATCGTCAGCTTTTCCGTGTTCGGCGGCGTAGGCGTGAAGGGAATCATGGGGGTCGGCGCCACGGGATACGCCAACATGGACATCGCCACGGTCCTGGGCAAAGGGAACGCCTCCATGCTCACCGCGGATCCCCATTCCTTCATCGACGTTCTGTACGGTCTGCGGTTCGATTATTACCTGCTCTTTTACAGTGGATCCATCAAGCTGGACTGCCTGAACGGAGCCAAGAGGATCTACGACAGCCAGGGAGAGACCGATCAGCTGCTTACAGAGGAGCTTCCGGAGATCGAATTCAGGGACCTTGATCTGTCTGCCTGCGGGGCGGGCTTTGTGCCGGCGCTCAGTGACGATCCCCACAGCGGCGACCGGGCCTATCAGATGCCCGCCGGCAACACGCTGGACGCCGGCTCAAGCATCATGACCATCGACGGCAACACCTATCCCGACGGGCAGGCGCAGTTTGTGGCCACCAAAAACTATACTGCCCTGTTCCGCCTGGCCTCTGACGGACAGCGGACCCACCTGATCTATCAGTACCAGGAGAAGGGAACGGGCAACCTGTCCGGTACGTTCTACCTGGTGACGCTGCCTGAGGGAGAGACCCGCTCCATTTCGGAGTTTGTGGCAGTGCCCAACAAGACCAACCCGGACGACCCCAGCTGCTGTGACAAGGTCTACATCGGCGCCATCCTGGCGGACAACACACAGGGGGAGGCCCAGCGGATGCGCAGCACCGACGTGGCGGCCATCGTGGTGGATCTGGATCAGCATCAGACCACCAGCGCCGTCCTCGCCAGCGACCCCGAAATGAAGGGACAGGTCCTCTACAGCGCCCCCATGCCGGCGGGCCGGGAGGACTACTGCTCCGTGGCCTACGCCGCCACCGGGCTTGCCGGGGACGACGGGGAGACCGTCACCACCCTGCGATCCCTCCTGGGGACGATCCCCACCAGAACCAACTACTGGCTCTCCTCCTGCCAGGCAGGGGACCCGGAGAACCGTAGCTTCACAAATCTGGGGACCAGCAAGGTCCATTCCACCGGGGTCATCACCCCCAATGAGCCCAGCTACTGGATGGCCGACCGGATTCAATCCACCGACAAGACCCTGGTGGCAAAGGGCTACGGCGCCAACGGATATTACGCGGCAACAGATCCCCGGTGCCATTTCCGCATCGATATCGACGGGATCCTGGACCCGGAGGATATGGCGAAGGGAGATTTCGATCTCTTCGATCCCATCCTCACTAACTGGCAGTATATCAACGGCTGCAATTACTTCATCGCCGGGGACAGCGTCTACGCCATGAATCGGAAGGCCAGAGAAAGCGACCCGGCTGATTACCAGTGGTCCGCCGAGAAGGTGGAGGGCGGCGCAGGGATCGTGTCCGCGGATAACCGCTACGCCATGATCACCAACAACGATCAGTCTGCCGTCTACCTCATCAGTGTGGTGGGGGACTACACGGTCAACATGGAGGAGGGCGCCGCTGCAAAGGCGGACAACCGCGTGCAGATCTACACGCTCACCAGAGACAGAAACGGGACCACCGGGGAGGAGAACAGCGTGCTCCACGGTCCCCTGGCTCTGAAATTTGCTGGCGGCGAGCCCGTTACCTACTTTGCGGCGGCATACGATCCGGGCGGCTCGTCGGCAAAGGGCCTGACCCTTGTGTACAGCACACCGAGGACGGACGACCCCACAGGCAGTGCCGCAATGCTGCGCATGTGGAAACAGAATGCGGACCGGGGCCTGGGGGTGACGGATGTGAAGATCCCGGACTATCTCATCCGGGAGGGGCAGCCCTATATCGACCTGTATGTCACAGTGAAAAACTACGGGTACACCAGGGAAGGCGTGGTCTCGTATACCATCCATGACGAAGCCGGCGACTGGTTCACCCAGTATATCAACGGCTATGATGTGGGACAGCCCTCCTATTCGGGGACCGATCTGTATACAGGGGATTCCCGGGTGGACAAGATTCAGATCAAGCCCAATCCCAAATGGAGGCTCAACGAAGAACACGAGCTCATCGTAGAGGTGACGGAGGACCTCAGGTATAACGGCAGTCTGGATGACGTGGGCAGCTCCGGGGCGGTCAAAGCGGACAACACCGCTCTTTCCGCGGAGAACACTCTCATCGGCGGCAGGCATTTCGTCAGCGCCACCATCACCAACAACACCATCATCGGCCAGGAGTCCCCCGTTATCCAGGGGGTGTTCCGGTATGCCGACAGCGGGAAGGAAAAGACGATGCAGTTCCGGCTTCCCACCGGGGAGCGGCTCTATCAATATGACCCGGAGAGGACAGAGGTTGTCCCCCAGGCCTATCACTATGACATCGACATGGACCGGATCTGGGCCGACGGCCTGGAGGAGGGGCTGCTGGGGATCAGCTTTTCCCTGGTGGACGACCAGGGAGCCCAGGTGTCCAACGAGGTGATCTATGTGACCAACCCGGAGGAGACGGCCCGGCCCGCCCACGACGGATCCCAGGCTACCGCTGCCCACAGCTGCCCGTCGGCGGACTTTGCGGACGTGGATCCCCAGGCGTGGTATCACGAGGCCGTGGACTACGCCGTGGAGCACGGCCTCATGGGGGGCGTTTCCGCCACGGCCTTTGCCC
>Ga0256405_10004997_pt1 | contig 23735 bp, 19 predicted proteins | sample RumenRJG_02DNA_FD_189096 | JGI IMG/M metagenome (GOLD analysis project Ga0256405, IMG submission 189096) | Bovine rumen microbial communities from Lethbridge, Alberta, Canada - RJG_02 | ecosystem: Host-associated > Mammals > Digestive system > Stomach > Rumen | place: Canada: Alberta... | reverse complement strand
TACATATGCAAACCATTTTGGCTGCAAAGATACAAAATCAAGTCCGTTGACTCAAAAAATCTCTGTAACTAACTATATTTCAATCATTTCAAAGAACGCTTAGCGATTTTTAGTGGACAGCAATGTTTCATAATCTGAGTTTTTGGGGGAGCCAGTACCTGTGAAGGCTCTGGCTCCTTTTTAATCTTAAACTTAACTCTCAATTCTAAATTCTCAATTCTCAATTATAATAATATGGCCGATTGTTCTTCAATACAAAGATCGCTCGCGTGGTGCCAAGGCAAACCCGAGCTCCCCGGCGTAAAGCGCCGAGTCTATTATATATCGAAGTATGACATCCTGCAGTGGCCCGAGCTTCAGCATGATGCCAACGGGCGCCTGAAGTCTGCTGCTTATTCAGGTGACTTCGTGCTCCGCGCTGACACGAAGTGGAAGTTCATCGATATCATTGCTGATAAGTCGCAACTGACGTCTGAGGCACAGGGAGAATACCCTTCGCAGACGCAGTTGAACAAACTGGTGGCTGTGCATCCTGGTGTCGATGACGAGGCTTCTGCAGCGGCTGCATATCTCAATAACAACGATAACGTGTTTCTCGTTGAGGATATGCGTGGCGCTATCCGCGTCGTAGGCTCTGACAAGTGGCCCACCAAGACAACAGTTGCACAGGATCTTGGGCAGGGCGCTACTGGTTCCACTTCCACTACAATCAACGTGGAAGCGACAGATGAGTGCCCGGCGCCTTTCTATGCTGGCACAATCGATACGGACGAAGGTGCCATCAACCCCGAAGGAAACCCGAACCAGAATACGGGAGGTAACTCAGGAGGTAACAACTCTGGCGGTAGCTCTTCAAGCAATACACCATCGTACAACAATACGGTCCTGATTAATGGCGTATCTTACACTGCAAACGGTAACTTGGGTAACATTAAGGGGCCTATTACCTCCATTAAGATGACTGGCAGTCACATGAACAACATTTCTGTGGTATATAACAGTAATAACGTGGAGGATCATGTGAATCCGACAAGCAACGGCTCTGTAGCAACATGGACTGGAAACATCGCTGCACCGAATACGGTATCGGTACACAGAGGAACTAATGCAAATGGTTCTTCTATTGAAATGTGGTTCAAATTCACTGTTATAACCGGTATCATCCCAACCCCGTCCGGTGACGATCAACCCGATGATTAATTAAATGCATTCTCATTATGGCAGATTGTGGTTCTTTACAGAAATCGCTCGCGTGGTGCCAAGGCAAACCCGAGCTCCCCGGCGTAAAGCGCCGTATCTATTATATCTCGAAGTATGATATCCTGGAATGGCCGGAACTCCAGCACGACGCTAATGGACGCCTGAAAACGGCTACGTATTCAGGTGAGTTTGTACTACGCGCCGATGTGAAGTGGAAGTTCATCGATATCTTACCTGACAAGTCGCAACTGACATCTGAAGCGCAGGGTGAATATCCCTCGCAGACGCAGCTGAACAAGCTGGTGGCTGTGCATCCTGGTGTGGACTTGGAGGCTTCTGCAGCAGCTGCATACCTCAATAACAACGATAACGTGTTTCTCGTAGAGGATATGCGCGGGGCGTTCCGTGTCGTTGGCTCTGACAAGTGGCCCACCAAGACAACTGTTGCCCAGGATCTTGGGCAGGGCGCCACTGGTACCACTTCAACAACCATCAACGTGGAAGCCACGGATGAATGCCCGGCGCCTTTCTATTACGGGGTGATCTCTTCTGAAGTTGGTGACACGGCTGGTACAAGCAATTCTGGCAGTGGCAGCGGTTCAGGTAGCGGTAGTGGCTCAGGAAGCGGCAGTTCAAGCGGTACTACGGAGGTGTATAACAAGACCGTTAAGGTCAACGGCTTGAGTTATACAATCACTGATGGCGAATCGATTCTTATTGCTGGTGATCTGACATCACTCCAATTTACGGGAAGTAATATGTCATACATCGGGTATCAAGTTGATAACGGGATGGAAACCGAGAGTTACATTGCAATCAACGGCGCTTCGGCTTCGTGGACTGGAAATATCTCAAGCCCAGCTACGGTAAAGATTTACAAGACAGTAAACGAAAACAGCTATCTCTGGTTCTATATCTTAATCCCCGGCGAATTAGGTGGTGACGTCGGCGATGACCTCGATAAGGGCTAAAGACTAAGGTATGATGCGCACCCCTATAGATATGAGTGAGCTGCTATCAGAGATAGAAGTCCCTGATATCGAGAGTGCGCAACTTGCCTTACAGGATATTCAGGCAAAGCGCGAACAAGACTTGTTTGCTGAACAGAAGCGCAAAGGATGGGATAAGACGGTGGAAGCGCGTTGCGACTTCACACCGCGCCCTCGCCTGACACGCCGCTCTGGGCTCTTCTTCCTCTCGTATTGGCAGAAGTCGGTCTATGGTCGCACACTGACTGACATCAAGGCTGATGACAGTATGGTGCTGTTCTTTGCCGGTACGATGGTATCCTTCATCAAAGAGATCATCGGTCCTGACTTGTCGAAGGGGGACTGGTGTATCATCACCACACCTAAGCGCAGACACCTCGTGAAGAACTTCGCCACACGCATCTCTGAGGAGATAGCTGCTCATCTGAACATACCGTTTTACGAGGATGTGTGCAGCTGCAGAACCAAGCAACGGGTGGATGCGATCTTTGATGTGAACGTAGTCCCGAAGGAGCAAAACGTCATTTGCTTCGATGACTTTGTAACCACAGGGCAGACACTGCAAGCGATGAAACGAGCGCTTGAACCTTTTAGCAAGAACTTGCTGTTTTTCAGTGGAATAAATAACAAAATTTAAAGTATAACTAACATTTTGAAATATGAATCAAGACCCCAAATTTACAGAAACTTTGCAGGCTTGGATGAACACGCCAGACGCACAGAAGAACTGGGACGAAGGTGCCATTCTCCTCCTGCAGTTGTCAGGTAACAGAATCATGTACCGCAACATTTCGGTGAACCCAAAAGGCAAGGCTGAATTCATCAAGGGACAGCTTCAGAAGTACCTGAACTTCAGACTTCAGAAACTGACCCATGACCAGGTGGCTGACATGCAGACCAAGGTAGATGACATTGTAAAGAATGTCATAAAGCCAGCTGGAAAATCCGAAATAGACGTTGCTAACAAATCTGAAGAATTTGCAGACTTCAAGGCTGGCAAACGTCCGGACCACGATGACCTGCCCGAAGAAATTCAGGCACTCTATGTAGAGAACCTGGACATCGTTCACCGCATGCGGGAGCTCCATCTGAAACTGCGTACACTCAGCCTCGATAACGCTACTTGCCCAGACAGCGAGCGTTACCCGTTCCTGAAGGAAATTATCAATCTTGATAAGAAACGGGTAGCTAACTGGGATATCTACGATCACTTCATTCCTGGTACGCCAGTCGCTGGTTCGGTTAATCCTGATTCAGATTCGGATAATCCTAACGAGGATACTGAGAAGGATTCGAATAATCCTAGTGGAGAATTGGATAATCCTGACGTGGATTCGGTTAATCCCAAGGAATCTACCGAAGATTCTGCTGCAGAAGCCCCTATTAAAGAGGCAACTCCAACAGATCCCAAGCCTAAAAAGGCAAAGGCTTCGACAAAGCGTACTGCCAAAAAGGCCACAGGCAAGAAAACAGTGTAATCCGCGTTAATCCGTGCCTAAAATATGAAGCGAACCGCATCCATGGCTGACGTTGTGAAACCACTCTCTGAGTGCGCTTCACAAGCCTACCTCTCCAACGCCGTTCAGGTAGCAGACCTACTTGAATGGATTCTGGAACAGGTAGGCACAGCCAAGGTGTGGCAGACTTCATTCTCTATCTCCGAGGAGTTCCTGCGCCGACTGTTTTTCATAGAAAAATCAGGGCGCGTCAGTGAGTTCAACTTGGTTCTTGACCATAAGGCCACGAACAAAACACTGAAACTCTGGTCATTCATGACACAGGTGATTCAGCGTACTTTTCTCACTGATAACCACTCGAAAATTCTGCTGGTACAGGCTGAGAACGGGCAGACCGTCTCAGTCATTACCTCACAGAACCTGACACGTGGCAACCGCCATGAGTCTGCCTTTATCTCCACGGATCCGGCTATCTTTGCTCGCCTGCACGCAGAGATGACTGATTTAATCAATAATCACAGCGTTCCGCTTTATGACCTCTTCCGACAAAGGATAGCTGAAGCTCCATAAAAACAGGGAGAGCCATCCTCACGGATAACACTCCCTAAAGAACAAATCCTCCACTTTTGAGTGGGGATACTGCAAAGATAAGTGATAATTTCAATATAACCAAAACTTTATGGAGAAAAATGAATATTCTGAAGAAACGCTGGCCCAAATCGAGCAATATGCGTCGATTTACCTGAAGATCTCGGATATGGCCGTGCTTTTCGATATCCCTGCAGAACAGCTCCGCGAGGATATTGCTGACCGTAGCACCGAGGTAAGCAAGCGGTACCACAAGGGAAAAGCCGCTTCAAAAGTGAAGCTGCTGCATCAAGAAATGCAGTTAGCCTATGTCGGTTCCCCTCTAGCTCTAGAAAACGCCCAAAAGAACCTCATGGATATGGAAGACGATGAGTAAAAGTCCTAAAGTCCTGTAGTCCGTTGCCAAAACATGCCATTACCAAGTATCATCGATATCGCCCGTGCAGACCTCTATACCCAGCGTGAAGACTTAGAGGCCAAATACGCTATCACACAGGTTGAGCACATCGTGCGCCTGCGTGACATGGTGACGTGGTGCATCTCGAACTGCGACGCTAAAGACCGACAGTTCGTGGAGGAAATCATGCAGCGCTACGGTATCTCGAAGGTGACAGCCTACGCTGACTTGAAGATCGTGAAGTCACTGCTGCCTAATCTGTCAGAGGCTTCACGCGACTATCACCGCTGGCGCTATAATGAGATGATACTGGAGACATACCAGATGGCGAAGAAACGCAAGGATACGAAGACAATGGAGAAAGCGGCTACCTCATACGCAAAGTACAACCGCATCGATGTGGAGGACGAGACTGCCGTACCGTATCACATGATTGTGGTGCAGCCCTTCTTCCCAACCACCGACCCGCGTGTGGTGGGTATCAATCCTGTGCCTAACATCGATGAGCGTATCAAGAAGCTTACTAAGGAGTTGGGCGCAAGCAATCCTGATACGCTGAATATCGAGTACGAGGAAGCCGACATGAATTTCGAAGAGATCTTCGATGAGAAACCTTCGGTTTCCGAATAATCAGTTGACCTTATTCTTCATAATCCAAAGCTAGACCTCCCTCACTGGTTTCCTTGTAGAGCGAGGGCAGATCATGTCCTGTGCGCTTCATCACCTCCACCACATGGTCGAAGGAAATGCGGTGATTGCCGTCGGAAGTAATGGCATAGAAAGTGGCATCGGCAGCACGGGCGGCAGCAAAGGCATTACGCTCAATGCACGGAATCTGAACCAAGCCGCAGATGGGGTCACAGGTCATGCCGAGGTGATGCTCCAGTCCCATCTCTGCTGCGTATTCGATCTGGTTGGGGCTACCTCCCCATAGCTGACATCCGGCAGCAGCGGCCATGGAACAGGCTACGCCGACCTCACCCTGACAGCCTACTTCGGCACCGCTGATGCTGGCATTGTGCTTGATCACATTGCCAAAGAGTCCTGCTGTAGCAAGGGCTCGCAGAACGCGCTGCTCTGAGAAATGCAAATCGTGGTAAGATACATAGAGAATGGCTGGTAGAACGCCGCAACTGCCACAGGTGGGGGCTGTCACGATCGTGCCGCCACAGGCATTTTCCTCAATGACTGCCAGGGCATAGGAATAGAGTAAGGCGCTGTGACGAGCTGCTTCTTTGTAGCCTTGTGCCTTCACATAGTAGGATACAGCCTTGCGCGAAAGACCTAACGGACCAGGTATGGCACCTTCTGCATCGAGGCCTCGTTTCACGGCTTCCTGCATCGTATTGAAGACTTCTCTCAGGAAATCCCAGATTTCTGGTCCTTCACACTGTTCGACATATTCCCAGTAGCCATGGCCTGTTTTCTTGCACCATGCCATGATGTCCTTGATCTTGTTCATCTCATAGACATCACCGCCTGAAGCAAACATGTCTCCTTCTGCCTTCCCTTCTGATAATGCGCCACCTCCTACACTATAGACTGTCCATTCATCGCCTCCGTCTGCTGTGAACTTCATGCCGTTGGGATGAAACGGCAGAAAGACCTTGGGTTCCCAGATAATGTTGACTGGGGCGATCTTACTGAGCACATCAATGATGGCTACATCGGTCATGTGACCTTTTCCCGTGGCAGCAAGACTGCCGTAGAGGGTTACTTCGAAGCGCTTGGCTTCAGGATGGCGCTTGGCGTAGATACGAGCTGCATTGTCTGGTCCCATCGTATGACTGCTGGACGGACCTTTCCCGATTCGGAATAGTTCTCTGAGTGATTTCATAATTCAATTCGTTTGTTTTGGCGCAAAAATACAAATAGTTTGAGGAAATACCAAATATATTGTGACTTTTCTTTTGATGCTTATTTCCTTCCCTTTACGCTGTTTTTCAAAGGTAACATAAATGGGTTGGAATGATTGGAGAAACCGAAGGTCGTCTCCGTACTGTCGGGGGTGAGGGCGTAACGACGGATAGTCACGGCATCGTACAGGCCTGAAGGGTCATGACTTGTGAAGGTGATGACTGATGCGTACCCAAACTTCAGATAACCGGCATTGGCATAGGTGAAACCTAGTTGACGCTCGACCGAAAGACTATCGACGGTGTCCTGCAGGGTGATGTTCTCGCCTGGGGTAAGCAGATAGTAGTAGCGGTCGTTAAAGTTTGCTGCCTTAGGCTTGGGTGGCGGAGCATCATTGCCTGTCTCTTCTGTAGAAGTTGTAGTAGAGTCATCTGATTGTTGCTGCTCGCGCAGAGCCATCTCCTCATTGGTGTGGTTATGTCCCCAAAGGAAAATGATGTCATGCTTTTCGGCTGCCTCCGAAAGTGCATTGTACCAAGCGGTTGCACCAAGGTTGTCCTGTCTGTTGGCATGCATCGGCACGTGTGACATGACGACAATGGGATAGTTGTCGGTCAAGGTGCGTACCCATGCTGTGAAATTTGCCGAGGCCGACTCTGCCGACAAGCCGTAGCGGTCGTCAATGTCGAGACCGTTGTAGCCCTTCTGTTTTTTTCTTCCATTAGACGAAGTGCCGTCTTGAGAGCTATCCGTGCTTTCTTCCTCCTGAGCCTGTTGTTTCTGATAGAGGGTGATTGCCTCACGAACGGACTCGTCGGTGGCATATATCATCTGAGCGTATGAGATGCCATAGGCGTAATAGCCGTCCTGGTGACGGGGGCCACTGAAGAATGCAGAGTATCCGTCGGTGCAGTTCTCGTCGTGAGAGCCGTAGGTAATGACCACGTCCCGGTAAGGCGGCGCGAGTGTAGAGTCTATCTCGTTATAGAGGTCACTGATGGGGAACTCGGGATTGCTACCGCCGCCACTTCCTACGTAATCACCACCCAGTATGACCAGTCGCGGCTTGACCTCCGAGCCTTTGACAGCTATGCGCAACATGGCAGTGAGGTTGTTCCCCTCACCATTCTCGTGGCGGTCTGTAGCAACAAACAGGGCTGTGCTCTTTGTCTCCCTGCCTAAATTGGCGGGGTTGTCTTCCTCTGCACAAGATGTCAGCATCGTGCCGAAGCTGCAGAGTGTCAGGATGAAGGCCAACATCCATAGTCCTTTGAGTGATTTCATATTCTGATAAGTTTGTTTTGCCGCAAAGATACGAAAAATCTATAGGAAAGCCAAATTTATTGTAACTTTTCTATATGACAGAAATTTGTTGTCCTTTCTAGTTGATCATGTCAACGGTATCTTTGCATCAAAAAGAACACCATGCTCAATCAGCCCATTAACCCCAATCTGAAGACCTGGGACTTGGAAGCCCGACAGCACGAGAAGCGTGTGTACTTCAACAAGCCACAGTTGATGGCCCAGTACATCGGCGCCAAGACAACGGTCATTGTCGCTGGCCGTCGTACGGGTAAGACGGACTCGATCGCCTCGCCATTCGTGCTGCGTAACATGCAACGAATGCCGGGCAGTACAGGGGGTATCGTGGTGCCGACGTTCAAACATGGGCTGACAAACACGATCCCCGGACTTCTGGCGGCTTGGAAGCGCTGGGGCTATCTCAACGGCATCCACTATGTGGTAGGCCGTAAACCGCCAAAGTCCTTTGGTAAGCCAATCACCGAGCCTGCAGACTATGAGCATGTCATCACGTTCTACAACGGCTCTATAGCGGTTATCATCTCTCAGGACCGCCCTGGTTCCTCGAACTCTCTGACACTTTCTTGGCTTCTGATTGACGAGGCCAAGTTTATCGATTACAATAAGCTGAAGGACGAGACACTGCCTGCCAACGGCGGTATTCGCTCGTACTTCGGCCATCATTCGTTTAACCATGCGATGATGGTGCTCTCCGATATGCCCCAGACGCAGAAAGGCTCGTGGTTCCTGCATTATCGGGAGAAGATGGATCCCCAACTGATCGAAACGATTCAGGGCACCATCTATAAGATTTGGGAAACAAAGGAGCGGATTGCCCGTCTGAAGGAGCAGCACCAGCCGATTCCCCCGTACCTGAAGGGCTACTTGAAATGGCTCGACCAGTCGCTGAACAAGATGCGCTCAGTGGCAGTGTACTATAAGGAGTACAGCACCATTGAGAACCTGCAGCTCCTGGGCGAAGAGTATCTGCGTCAGATGAAGCGCGACTTGACGCCTAAGACCTTTCAGACCAGCATCCTCTGTCAGCGAATCGGCATTACGCATGACGGCTTCTATTCGTCAATGCAGGAGCATCACAAGTATGATGCCTCGAATTTTGCGTATCTGGACGAACTGGGTTACGACAAGATCCTGAAGGAGACATCCCAGCAGAACTATGACATTAAGGCAGCGTCACAGTTTAGTACGATTGGGGGATGCTTGGATTCCCGGGCTGATGAGGACGTAAACCCTTTGGCTCCGATTTGTATTGGCATGGACTACAATGCCAATATCAACTGGATTGTGGCTGGTCAGCCGTCTGGAAACAGGTTAAACGTTCTGAAGTCCTTCTATGTGAAGTTCGAGCGTAAGATTCCCGCCTTGGTCGATGATTTCTGCGCATACTACGCATATCATCAGAACAAGACGGTTATCTTCTACTACGATGCCACGGCCCTTGGCTCGAACTATGCCGTGAACGACCAGGACTTCCGCTATGTGGTCGTCCATGAGTTTGAACGCCACGGGTGGCAGGTACAGGATGTGTACCTGGGCAACCCGATGCGACATGATGAGAAGTACCTGCTCATTAACCAGGGCTTTGCAGGTAAGCAGCGCCTGATGCCGTTCTTTAACCGTCAGAATAATGATGATTTGATACTAGCTATCCAGTCGGCTGGGGTGGAGCGGGGTAGGAACGGCTTCCATAAGAACAAGTCTATGGAGAAACAGCCGGAGTCTGAAGAGGACTTGCTGGAGCATCGTACCGATGGCACGGATGCTTTCGATACACTGTATATTGGCTGTGAGAAGTTCCCGCAGCATGAGGTGTATCCTGTTGCTTTGGGTGGTGTTTTATAAAAAATACTGGTTCATAAAGCTGCTATTTCATGGATTTTTAGTACCTTTGCCGAAATTTTCAAAATCAATAGGTATTAAACGTAATCAGGATATGAAAAAGGAACTCAAAGGGAAAGAACTGAAAAAGTTCTATGAAGATCATGTTGACGAAGTTGCATTTGAGATGGAAGAAGCATTTCTTAATGTATTGCACAGAAGAGGTCCAGAATATCAGAAACCAGGATTTATCCTTGGTTCTCTCGCCATGGCTGTAGCTCATGTGCTTTATATGTCAGAGAAGCTGATGAATTATCAGATCGATTTTAAAAAGGACTTCAATGGTGTCTTGATGGACACCTATAATTATTATAAAGAGAATCATATTGATGATGAAGAAGATATGTTCGAAGAATCACCTGACAATGACTCTTCTAAACTGAATTAGAGGCAAAAGTTTCCACCAAATGGTGAGAGTTTGGTAATTTGGGACAATTTTCAATTATCTATCTATTTTTTTAATGTTTATGTTTTCGTATTTGCCATTTTTTAGCTAACTTTGCGCCTCGATTTTTAGTAGAACAAGGTAAATTGGATTAGTTAGTAAGATGGCAAACACGAAACATTCTGTAGCGCGTGAGATCATTATTGACCGCCTACTACACAAAAGGCGTGGTTATTCAATCTATGAGATGTTGGAAATCATCAACGAATCTCTAGAGTTCGAGGGCTTCACTCCTGTATCACTTAATACGATACGGAGAGACCTCGAAACGATTGAGATCAGGTATAAACAACATTTGGACAAACAGAAACGGAGTTATCATTTGTACTACCGTTATGCAGACCCGAACTTTACGATCTACAACAACGTGCTGACTTTCGGGGAGATCCAGCATCTGCACTCTGCTTTGTTGGCTATCCGCTTTTGCGATCCGCTGCAGGGTACACTGATGTATAAGGAAATGTCCACTCGTCTTTCAGATATACTGGATATCGACCCTGCAAGCGACCCGATTGTGCTATATAAGCATGTGCCGTCAATGGACGATTGTAGGCGTTTCCGTACGCTGTATGAGTATATCCGTACCAAAACGCCAGCATGCATCACCTACAATTTTGAGAAGAAAGAGGGACAGCGTGAGGCGGTGATCCATCCTTATTATATCTTGAATGATGATGCTAAGTACTACCTTCTTGGTCATGATGAGAAAACTGATTCTCCCATCAAGATATCGATTTCTAAGATCATCAATATAACCCCTGCAGATAATACTGAGTTCATTCCGAACCATGATTATCCGTTGAAGGATTTCTATTTGAAGCATTTTACGCAGGGATAACGCTTTATACGCTCCAATAGTGTTGGACTATCGTTTGGATAGTGTGGTGCTATTGGAGCGGTATTTTCCGAAGCCGAAACAAGATCATTCTAAGGTACTACTTAGGAGCTTCCATTTTTATTTATTTGATGAACAATTGAGCTAAAAATAATGCTCATTCTTGGCTAAAAGTGCAAAAAACGCAATTAAATTGTGTTTTTTCATCAGATTTTCTCTTTTTTGTGCACGAAAATGATACTTATTTACTATATTTGCCACATAATTACTAAAAAACAATCAATGATGGAGAAGGATATTAACCGGATTAAGGTGGTGTTGGCTGATAAGAAACGCACCAACAAATGGTTGGCTGAGCAGTTAGGGAAGGATCCTGCTACTGTTTCGAAGTGGTGTACAAATAGTTGCCAGCCTACGCTAGAAACAATGATGAAAATTGCCAAGCTCTTGGATGTAGAACTCAACGACCTTGTTCGGCTATCGTAGCTATATAAGAAACAAAAATCGGATAAGATAAATGGCAACAGGCATCACACGTTTTCACGCACGCTACTATGCTGCTCTACTTACACAACAGCAGGCAAACGGCGACCTCAGCTCTTTGTCGCAGTCGCTGTTGAGTTCAACGGTTGACATCAATCCACATCAGATTGATGCAGCATTGTTTGCATTTAGCAGTCCGCTGTCTAAAGGTGTGGTGCTGGCAGACGAGGTGGGACTTGGTAAGACCATCGAAGCTGGTCTTGTAATTTGTCAGTACTGGGCCACAGGCAAACGAAAAATTATCATTGTCTGTCCTGCCTCCCTGCGCAAACAATGGGAAGCTGAACTGCTTGATAAGTTTGGCATACCTAGCGAGATACTCGACACCAAGAATTACAACGCCTATCAGCGTGAGGGCAAGAATCCGTTGAGTCCCAAACGAGCCATTATCTGTAGCTACAATTTTGCAGCCAAGCACAAGGAGCACATCCTGCTTCATGCCTTCGATTTGGCTGTTATCGATGAAGCTCACAAAATGCGTAACGTCTATCGCTCTTCTGCACGTACATCTGCAGAAGTTCGCGATGCTTTGACAGGTGTTCGCAAGCTTTTGCTGACAGCTACACCGTTCCAAAACTCGTTGATGGAATTGTACGGCTTGACCAGTATCATTGATGACCGTTTGTTTGGCAGTGAGAAGTCTTTCCGCAAGCAATATGGTAAGGGCGAAAACCTGCAAGAGTTACGCCAGCGCATACAGAAACTCTATACGCGCACCCTTCGCAAGGATGTGCGAGAATATATCAATTATACCCATCGTCTGCCACTAACTCAGAAGTTCAAGGCCACAGATGAAGAGCAAGTTCTTTATCAGGAGATTAGCGACTTCCTGCGTCGCAAGGACATCTATAGTGTGCCTGCTGCCCAGCGTAAGCTCACCACGATGATTGTCCGCAAGATTCTGGCTTCTTCAACCTACGCTTTGGTGTTCACGCTGGAGCATATCAAGGAACGTTTGGAGCATATGCTGAAAAACGAAAAGCAGGAACGCTTCGATGTGGATGACCTTATTGATGAAGACGAGTGGAACTTGGACGATTATGAAGAGTTACCACCTGAGGATGACGAAGACCTCTTTGATGCAGAAGAGATAGATATACCACGTCTGAAAGCAGAGATAGCTACTGTTGTAGGTTTTATCGAGAAAGCCAAGAACATCAAGACAGAGTCGAAAGCCAAAGCACTTACCAAGGCTTTGGAAGAGGCTTTCAAGAAATTGGCTGAACAAGGTGCAGAGCGTAAGGCGTTAATATTTACTGAATCCACTAAGACGCAAGCCTTTTTGAAAGATTACTTGGAGTCTAATGGTTATGCAGGTCGCATCGTGCTGTTTAATGGTAAAGCCAGCGAACCACAGACCAACGAGATATATAAGCAATGGTGCTTAGAGCATCCTGACAAAGTAAGTGGTATCAAGGCTGCTGACCGCAGAGCTGCAGCTGTTGATTACTTCCATCACGAGGCAGACATCATGATTGCTACTGAGGCTGCAGCAGAAGGCTTGAACCTCCAGTTCTGCTCGTTAGTCATCAACTACGACTTGCCTTGGAACCCGCAAAGAATTGAGCAGCGCATAGGTAGATGTCATCGTTATGGGCAGAAATACGATGTTGTGGTTGTCAACTTCTTGAATATGCGTAACTATGCAGATGTGCGTGTGTTCAATCTGCTCTCCACCAAGTTCAAACTCTTCGACGATGTGTTTGGTGCCAGCGATGAAGTGTTGGGCCAGGCAGATACGCTTGACATAGAGTCACGTATCTGGGAAATTTACCAGCAATGTCGCAGCGAGGAGGAAATCAATCAGGCTTTCGAACAACTGCAAAATGAAATGCAGGAGCAGATAGACGAGCGCATGACGGAAGTGCGTTCGCAGGTGCTGGAGAATTTCGACATCAATGTGCAAGAGCATCTTCGAATGACGAAAGACACAACTGGCACTTTCCTCAATCGCTATGAACACATCTTCTGGGAACTCACCAAATATATGCTGAGCAAGGAAGCCGTTTTCAATGACGAGCAGCATACTTTCGTTTTGCGCGCTCCCGTTGCAAGTCAGCGCATAGGTAAATACGCAATGTTGAAGAATACAGAGGATGCCATCCCTTACCGCTTGAGCAGTCCATTAGCACAGCACGTTATTAATTCCGCCTTGTCTCTATCACTCAGCGAGAATGCGGAAATCATCTTCGACCAAAAGGCTCTGCCCATAAATGCCAACCTCCCAGAATATCTGAATGGCAGCGAAGGTTATTTGGTATTAGCATCCTTGGGGGTTTCTGCCCTGTCAGATGAACAGTATCTGCTGTTCAACGCTTTCCAAAATGATGGTACACCACTTTCACAGGAAGACTGCGAAAAAATGTTCCTGAATGGTGGTTCAGAAATCCAAACTGACAACATGTCAGAATCCATTAAAGAACGCCTTCAAGGTGATGTGGCTCAACACTCTACAGCCAAATTGAAAGAGATTGACGCTCGCAACCTTAAGTTTTTCCAACAAGAAGAGACACGTATATATGCATGGGAGCACGATGTGATTGATGGTATAGAGGACGAAATCTCAACGCTGAAGAAAAACATTCTTGTTGCTGAACGTGATGCCCGTAATGCCCAGTCAGTAGCAGAAAAGTTGGAACTTGAAAAGAAAGTGGAGGAGATGAAGCGTAAACGTCGTCGCCTACGCAATGACTTGGAGGATCGTGAAGAAGAAGTAAGCCAGCAGCGCAAACGAATGATAACAGAACTTGAACAACGTATGGTGAAGGCAACAGAAAGCCAGAACCTCTTTGTTATTAGATTTAAAGTGAAATAATTAAATTAACGAGATATGGCAAATAATTATTACGACAAGTTTGTCGCTAAACTACAAGAGATCTTCATGATGGATCATGCTGAACTGGACTTTGGCATCTATCGTATCATGAATCAGAAACGTGACGAAATACAGCACTTTCTGCAAGTGGATTTGCTCCCACAAGTGAAGCAGGCTTTGCAAGGTGATGGTGGCAATACACAGCAAGCCAAACAGCGTATGGCGGAGATTGAGCAGCAGTTAGGAACTGATATCGACTCCCTGCCTCAAAGCATTCCTATGGTCGCAGAGTATCAAAAGCTGAAAGCCCAACTGGCACAAGGTGGTAGTGCAGAGGATATGGAGGGTGAGGTATTCTCTCACTTGGTGACGTTTTTCTCTCGCTATTACGATGGCGGCGACTTCCTTTCAAAGCGTCGCTACAAGGATAATACCTACGTTATTCCTTATAATGGAGAAGAGGTGAAGTTGCATTGGGCCAACAGTGACCAATACTATATTAAGACTTCAGAGTATTTTCGCGACTATACCTTTGTGCTGCCCACTTCACGCAAGAAAATACACTTTGTGCTAAAGGATGCCAGCACAGAGCAGAACAACAATCGTGCTGCCAACAACATGGAGCGTCGCTTTGCATTATGGGAGCCAGAAAACGAAGGCGAACATGTGATAGAAGTAACTGCTGATGGGGAACTGAACATCTACTTCACTTACGAGTTGATGCCAAAGGCTACAAAACAAGATGCTTTGAGAGCAGAGGCTTTTGAAACTGTTAAGCCCTTGATACCAGCGGAGTATGAGGAAATGCTGACTACAAAAGTTCCAACGCAGAAAGAGCCCAACCGTACTTTGTTGGAGAAGCACTTGACGGATTATACAGCAAAGAATTCTTTCGACTACTTTATTCATAAAGACCTTGGTGGTTTCCTGAGTCGTGAGCTGGACTTCTATATCAAGAACGAGGTGCTGCATATCGATGACCTTGATCCTCAGCACATCAATAATCAGTTGTCTATTGTAAAGGCCATCAAGCAGGTAGGTCAGAAGATTATTCAGATGTTAGCACAGTTGGAGAACTTCCAAAAGAAACTATGGCTGAAGAAGAAGTTTGTAGTGCAGAGCGATTACTGTATTACCCTTGATCGTGTGCCTGAGAAGCTTTATCCTGAGATTATTGCCAACGATGAACAACGTAAGGAATGGGTGCGTCTGTTTGCGATTGATGAGATTAAGGGTGACTTGACCACAGAAGGTTATAGCGAACCACTCACCATCGAATTTTTGAAACAGAACCCTTTCCTTGTTCTCGACACAGCTTTCTTTGATGCCAAGTTTAAGCATCAATTGGTAAAGAGCATGGAGAATATTGATGAACAAACGAATGGTTTGCTGGTGAAGTCTGATAATTTCCATGCATTAGCACTTCTTGTCAACAAATATAATGATTCCGTTAATGCAATCTATATTGATCCACCTTACAATACTGGTAGCGATGGATTTGTTTACAAGGATCTCTACAAAGATTCTTCGTGGCTATCTATGATGGAAAATAGACTTAGTATAGCAAAAAAACTTATGACTAGTGACAGCAGTATTGCTATCAGCATAAACGAAAATGAACTATTCAATTCTAAGTGTCTCTTAGATAATATGTTTGCAAAGTATTTGACAACATTTAGCGTAAAAGTTCGACATGAAGACAGAATCCTAAAAGGTGATAAAGACTTCCATGAAGTCTATGAGTCGTTATTAATGTATGCCTATGGTGAAAACTTTAAACCATTGAAACGTCAGAAAGACAACTCCTCAGATGCAGATTATCTTTATACAATTGAGCTTGATGAAAGACCTGATGAAATATTAGACTTGGGAAACAAGGAAGTTGAAGCATACGCTCCTGGTCATTACAAGATAATTAAACATAAAGATTCTAGTTTTGATTATTTGAAGCCTATCAGCGTTAGAGGTTCTATTCGAGAAGGAAACTCTAGTGGGCGATTCTATGTTGCGTATCTAGAAAATTTAGCTTCCACACATAGCGGATATATTTTCAAGGTTCCTAATATGGGAGATGATAAGTTTGGGTATAGATTCTTTTGGACACCTTCTGTTGAAAGCGGAAGGAAAAACGGGGATTATTACCAAGGCGCGCCTCTAAACAGAAAAGATGTCATTGAAATTCCATATCCCAATTACGTCGACTTTGAGAAAGCATTTAATGATGCTACAGATGAAGGCGGTATTTCATTCCGTAATGGAAAGAAACCCGTTGCTTTTTTGAACCACGTTCTTTCTCTACAAAACGTGAAGAAAGGAAAGGATTTCGTAATTGCCGATTTCTTCGCTGGATCAGGATCAACGGGTCATGCTGTAATAGAAATGAATAAAGATAAGGGAAAAAGAAAATACCTTTTGTCACAAGTTGGGGACATCTTTGACAATACAACAAAACCAAGGTTAGAAAAAGTTATCTATTCTGATAGTTGGAAGGACGAAAGCCCCGTTTCTCGCAATGGCATCTCACAGTGCTTCAAATACATCCGCTTGGAGCAATATGAAGATACGCTGAACAATCTTGAAATAAAGAAGCAAGAGTTAGAATTCCAACCAAAAGAATTCCAAGAGAGCTATATGTTGAGCTATCTGCTCGATACGGAAACACGTGACTCGCTGCTGAATTTGAAGTGGTTTGAGAATCCTTTCGAGATGACGTTGAAGACCACCAAGGATAATGAACTGGTGGAAACAAAGGTGGATATGGTGGAAACCTTCAACTACCTGATAGGTCTGAACGTGGAAACAGAGGACTGGTATCAGGATGATAACATCTGCGTGATACAAGGTCGTACCCATCGCGAAGGATTGAAGACATTGGTCATCTGGCGTAACTGCAAGGAAGTGAACAACGATCAGCTCTGCATGTTCTTCGATAAGATGGACTTCCGCACTCGCGATACAGAGTTCGATCTTATCTATGTAAATGGCGACAACACGCTGCCCAACCTGCGCAGAGACGAAGAACATTGGAAGGTGGCGCTGACAGAAGAGGAATTCGCAAAACGTATGTTTGAGGATATTTGATATGGCGAAGAAGAAAACTACTCAGCCAGCACGATTGCAAGAGGCACTGGTGCTGCATAAATATATTCTGAGTCTCTTGGGATGCAAAGACCTGGAGGCGCTGAGCCGAGACTTGAAAGACCCTACGCTTGAAGGTGTGGACGATGAGGGCGTATCGCGTTTGTATTATGTGCTGAAACAACATCAATACGACCTGCATGTGCCCCAAGATAAGCTGTTTGAGTATGATCAAAACATTGTTCGCCATACCAATGAGATTAATGAGAAGAGACCAGAAAAGATTCAATGGAAGTACTATCAGTATCTGGCCCTGCTGTTTACAGAGATTTATCTGGATCGCTTTTTCGCTGACAGAGAGCAAATGCGACAGAACATCAACACCTTCCTGAAAGATGACTTCAATTTCCGTACTGAGACTTGGCACGGTATGGACGAGTTTAAAGAGGATGATATGAACAAGTTGGCCTACTGGTGTGCTACTGGTTCTGGTAAGACTCTGATGATGCACATCAACATCAAGCAGTATCTGCACTATGCAGAGAAATATCATGCCAAAAAGTTGAATCGTATTCTAATTCTGACACCTAACGAAGGATTGTCTAGTCAACATCTGCAAGAGCTGTATCTGTCTAACTTTAGCGCAGAGCTTTTCTCAAAACAGGGAAGTGGCGGTTTCTTTACAGGCAAGAATATTGAGGTGATTGACATCAACAAACTTGCAGATACAGATGGTGACAAAACTGTAGCTGTAGAAAGTTTCGAAGGCAACAATCTGGTATTGGTAGATGAAGGTCACAAGGGTTCAGGTGGCGAGGTATGGAAACGCTATCGCAACACATTGACACAAGAAGGTTTCTCATTTGAGTATTCTGCTACCTTTGGTCAAGCTATTGCTGCACAGACAGGTGCCAGCAGAGACGCTTTGTTAAAGGAATATGGTAAGGCCACACTGTTTGATTATAGTTATCGCTATTTCTATAATGATGGTTATGGCAAGGACTATCGCATCATGAACATGGCTTCATGGGACGATGAGGAATTGCTTAATATGTACTTGACAGCCTATCTGTTGTGCTTGTATGAGCAGACGCTAGTATATGAAAGTTCTCCAAAGGTTAAAAACGTTTTCCTGATAGCACGACCGTTGGGCATCTTCGTGGGTGGATCTGTTAATGCAATACGTACAGAAAATAAACGACAAGTTAGTGATGTTGTACAGATCCTGCTCTTTTTGCAAGCCTATATCGACAATCCACAGGAGTTTACTGGCTATATCAAGCGTCTGCTAAATCCGTCTGACGGCATAAATAATCCACGTGGTTATTCGCTCTTTGCCAATAGCTTCATGAAGATCAAGGAAGGTTTGAAACTTGGAGAAGAGGATGCGTTTGCTCGTAAAACCTACGAACAACTGACAGAAAAACTGTTTCATAGTAATGTAAGTGGTGCGCATTTGTATCTCGATAAGCAAAAAGGCGGTGACAAGGAAATAGGCCTTCGTGTTGGTAACGCAGACTATTTTGGTGTGATTAACGTTGGTGATAGTGATTCCCTGATGAAACTTTGCGAGGCAAAGGGACTGAATTGTGAGACGCGTGAGTTTGGCACTTCATCGCTGTTTACGCAAATCAATGAAGAGAATTCCTCCATCAATATTCTGATTGGTTCAAAGAAATTCAGTGAAGGATGGAGCAGCTGGCGTGTATCAGCAATGGGACTGATGAATGTTGGTCGCAGCGAGGGCTCTGAGATTATCCAATTGTTTGGGCGAGGTGTGCGTCTGAAAGGTTTTAAGTATTCTTTGAAGCGAAGTAGCGCGCTTGATAGCAGCTATAATCCAGGATCAATACCCAAGGGACTGCGCGAGATTGAGACACTGAACATCTTTGGCGTGAGGGCCGACTATATGGACACATTCCGCAAGTATCTGGAGGATGAAGGTCTGCCACATAATGAAGAAACTTATACGCCTATTGCCATTCCAACTGTCAATCTGTTGGGCGAAAAGCGCTTGAAGATTGTTCGATTGAAGAAAGGCTACGATTTCAAGAAAATGGTGACTGTGAAGCCAGAAACCATGATGAAAGGTATGCATGTAAAGGTGGATTGGACGCCTAAGGTGGATGCCATCTGGAGTCAGCGGGCTGGTGTTGATATTGCAGCGGAAATGACTGAGAGCAAGTTGTACCCTAAGCATCTGAATCTGCTGAACTGGAATCGTATCTTCTTTGCCATCGAGCAAATGAAGAACGAACGCAGTTGGCATAATATGGAAATCAGCGTTGACATGCTGCATCAACTAATGTTGCAGACGGACTGGTATGAGCTAACCATTCAGGATGCAGACTTGGAGTTTCATGATTTTGGTCGCGATGTGGCACGTTGGGAAGAAATCACCATTGCACTACTTCGTGGTTATATCGAACGAGCCTACAAGCGGAGTAAGGGTAAGTGGGAGTCGAAATACATGGAAACTGTGTATATCGACAAGAATGATCCCAATTTCTTCGATGAGTATACAGTGGAGGTGCGCAATGACCAGCAGGAATGGATTGACAAACTGATGGAACTGCGCGAGCAGATTATCTCTGGCAATCTGGAACGAGATTATCAAATCAATGGACATTGGCTTGCAATGCGGTTCGATCAACATTTGTTTTATCCCATTTTGTGTTTAAATGAAAAAGATGCAAGTGGCAGGAAGGTAATGGTTGATCAAGACACTAACGAACCATTGGTGAAGATATCACCTGTGGCACTTAATTCTGGTGAAAAAGGATTTGTTAAACATCTCCGCGATTATTACGAGAAGCATAAGGATGACTTGCTGAAAGACAAGGAAGTCTATCTCTTACGCAATGAGAGTCGCAAGGGTATTGGCTTCTTCGAGGCCAGTGGTTTCTATCCAGACTTTATCTTATGGGTGAATGAGGGTCAGAAGCAAAGAGTGGTATTTGTTGATCCTAAGGGCATTCGTAATTTGCAGGGATTAGACCATCCAAAGATTCAGCTTTTTAAGACCTTAAAGGAAGAAATTGAGCCAACTTTGAATGATTCAGATCTCTCGCTTGATAGTTATATTATCTCAAATACGCCATATAATAATGAAATATTTCGTTGGGGTAAACGTTCTGAATTCTTAGAGAACCACGTGCTCTTCGATAAAGACGAGGAGTATGTGAAAACGCTGTTTGGGAACAATTAGTGTAACGCAGGAAAATTATAAACTTAAAAATATAGAGTTATGATACACAAGATTCCATTTGATTACTCGCTATTTTCTGACGAGAATTATGTTGACGATTTTGTAGCATATGTAAACTTATCAGATAAACAGATTAATGAGAGTAGTGACTTTATTGCTGATGGACACTTCACGGGTGAATTAGAGGACCTACCAGGTAAGGTTTTTGATAAAATAAAAGATGCAATAATGGATGATGCTTACAAGATGGCACGTAAGAAGAAAATTGAGGGAGAATTTTCTGTTATCCCCCTACATTTGTCTCCAGAATTTATAAAGTTACTGCCAGAGGAAGTGTATAGGAAAATTGATATGGAATGTATTTTTGAAGAACGTGGCGTTTCTTCAATTGAGGAGCTATTAGAGAAAGCTGAACCTGAGGAAGTAAATGAAAAATCAGATGTTCCCTTCATGAAGACATTGGCAATACGTCAGCCTTGGGCATCACTTATTGCATGTGGCGTTAAAGATATTGAATGCAGAGACTCCATGCCCACTAAATGCCGAAAGATATTCGTCGCCGCCAGCGGATCGAAACTTCCTTGGAACGAACTCCCTGATATGGCAAAGAACGTTCTTACGAATCTTGAAAAGGCTGGTAAACTCCCCTCTTATGACAAACTCCCCATGAAGTGTATAATAGGATATGTAGACATTGTCAATGTAACATTTGACCCAGTTGAATCTATATGGGGTAGAAATCACGATGGTATTAAGTATGTGCTTGAAAATGCACATGAGCTAGACGAGTATATATATGGCAAGAACAAAGCTACTCCATATTTCTACAATACAGAAGGGTATGACGAGAACAGTCTGCCCGCTGCACATAAAGTAGATTTGACTGGTATCGATTTGCCTAAGTAGCATATAAACGAGGAAGAATTATGGCAAGATGTCCAAAAACAGCAGCAGAGGCTTTCAAAAGGCTTGATAAGAGGCTAACGGAAGAAGAAAAACAACAGATTGTGGATTCAGACGGCATGTCTGAATTCCACTTCGGGCTGGGTATGTGGATTCGTAACTATTGGATTTATAATGGAGAAAGGGAGAATCTAGAATCCCTTCTGAAAGATTTGGGAGAACCTGAGTTTCTCATTGGCGATATGGCATCGTCTGCTATACTTGATGCATATCAGAAACATTTAAAAGATATTATTTGATTAAGTAGTTGGATTTTTGTGCTATAGGTATTCTGTTGCTCCTAACCGAAAGACAATGAAAGAAGATCTAATAGAGATAGTAAATGCCTTGGATTCCTGTGCAAAAGCAAGGAGTGGTTCTGGTATAGTTCCAGTTGCCCGAGTTCATTGCTTAGACAATGGTGCTGGTAAAACATACTGGTTTACTAACAGATTACACCATCCGCGTGAGCTATCAAGCCTTTATAAGTTCGGGAATTTCGTACCGAGATATTCAGACTTAGCTATTAAGATGCAAAAAAGCAAGGTCGGTACATCTTTCCCGCATTATAAACGGAATAATATTGGGGGAGGAGAAACGCATACAATACTTTTGGAGAACCAGTCTGATCTTCAAAATCAGACAATTTCAATAGCAGGCGATGAACTAACATATCAATACCGTAATATTCAAGAGTTTCTTCAGGAGTTAAGACGGAACAGGGAAGATATAAAAGATATCGAATCCAAGATTGCAGAACTTGAAAATCAGAGGAAGGAGAAGAAAACACCTCAAGAAAAAGCCCAAATCACGAATTCAATCAAGAAGTATCAAGTAGAATATAGAATCCTCACGCAACAGCAGGAGGATTTGAAGAACATAACCATCTATATCAGGAAACAAGGCGAGATGCGCTATAGTTATATCGTGGATCCAATCCAGACAGGTATCATGGAGAAACATCTTTATGATGGTAAAACCGTGGTCATCAAAGGTGGTCCAGGTACGGGCAAAACAACAACAATGATCCATAGGTTGGCTTATTTGACAAATACTTTTGCGATTGATGAAGACGAGAAAAATAAATTAAACAAGTATAAGTTAACTTCATTACAAAGGAAACAATTACGTGATGCTATAAAGGCAAAGCGTGATTGGATGTTCTTTTCTCCGTCTCAGATGTTAAAGGATTATCTTTCAAATGCTATGAAAAAGGAAGATCTTGCCGATATATCCGAAAAAGTATGGAACTGGAAAGACTACTGTCGAATGATTTTACAAAATAATTATCATTTGTTAGAGACAAAAGAGACAAATGCACCTTTTAAGGTGTGCTATTCAACGGATACACTTTTCTATCAAAACTCTGATATTATCAACGTCTTTAAAAATTTCTACCTTGATGAATTCCGCAAAATAAAGGCCCATCTTCCTCAATTGAACACTGAGGGGCAAATATTTGCTTGGATGTCTATTGCAATAAATATCAGAAAAAGGTTCGAGGATATTGACAAATATGATTTAGCACATTTCGTTTCACTGTTTAATACCCTTGAATCAGTATATAGCAGTGACTGTAAAAGACTCCTTGACGAAAGAAATAAAATTTTAAGTGAACTAGCAGAAAAGATTTGTCTTTTGCTTGATGATAATAATGAAGCAAAAACAGAAATAAAAGATATTCTTGAATTGTCTTCCGAAGAAGTAATGGAAGAAGAATCTGAGGTAGAAGAGTTAGATGATAGCGATGATACTGAAGAAACAGACGGTTTGACAAGTAATAATCAGAAAAAGTTGAATCCACTATTAGATCCTATTCAAAAATGGCTTAAATCATATTGTTACTACAAGGTAAGCACAGAAAAAGATTTGTCAGACGAGCAAAAGATAATTGCAGATATCCTTCTACCAGTAATCGGTGATAAGTATGATGGTGAAATTAAAAAGATTGGGGAGTTAATGATATTTGAGCAGTATGCTCAATATACAAGAGGAATCAGAGCTATCATGTTAAATGGCATGCCTGCAAGATACAAAAGGTTCCGGACTTTCCGGATCACCTGCATACCTACGTGGAATCAGTTATACTAAAATCATGATATTTCCGTTTTAACAGGAAACGCGATATCACAATGAATCCACAATACGAAACACTTGCCAAATGCTTGTTGCCTGAACAC
>Ga0256405_10004996_pt1 | contig 23742 bp, 18 predicted proteins | sample RumenRJG_02DNA_FD_189096 | JGI IMG/M metagenome (GOLD analysis project Ga0256405, IMG submission 189096) | Bovine rumen microbial communities from Lethbridge, Alberta, Canada - RJG_02 | ecosystem: Host-associated > Mammals > Digestive system > Stomach > Rumen | place: Canada: Alberta... | reverse complement strand
CGCGTCGCTTCTGCACCAGTTCCCGCAGTAGTCGGAATGGCAAGACACGGCTTAAGCACGTCTGGAGCCGTCTTTTCTGTTAACAGCGTCTTTACCGGCTTCTGCGAAACGATTGCGAGGTTGAGCAGCTTTGTCGTGTCAATCGTAGTTCCGCCACCAACGGCGATGAATGCGTCAACATCGCCAGATACCTGCGACAACAACCCTTCAACCGTCTCGACCTTCGGATTCGCATTCGGCACGACAAGATGGGTCAACCGCTCTACTGGATGCGCGGCCAAGAAATTATTAAAGAACTTCTCTGCGCCGCACAATTCATACGCCGCGCCATCCGTCACAAGAACGACGTGTTCCTTTCCGCTGCAAAATACTATTAGCGCCTCCTGCGCCGCAGCCATTCCAATTGTTAACTTCTGATCCATACTATCCTCTACACGTTCTACATGTTCTACACGGCTACGCTTCGACTCCAAGCGTCTTCATATAGAGCGACTTATTCACTTGCGGCGGCTCCTTGGGACGTCCGAGGTCTTTGCGCGCGCCCTTGGCAACTAGAATCATCTTGAAGGTCGAATGTCCGGGTTCGTTGTATCCACAGGCGGCAGCGATTATGGGAAGGCTTATCGCGCCGCCGACTGTGGGCTGTCCGCCGACAGAATCGTGCGCAGCGTTGTTGAATACGATGTGCGTGAGATTTGCGCATTCCGAAGAACCGACTATCGCCATGTTACCCATCTGCATGATCGACGCGCCGTCGCCGTCCAAACAGTAGACGGGGCGATTCGGCTGCGCCTTGGCAATCCCCATTGCGATCATCGACGCGTGGCCCATCGAGCCGACCGTCAGGAAGTCGCGCGAATGATCTTGTCCAAGCCGTTCGCGCGTCTCGTAGACCTCGCGCGAAATCATGCCTGTAGTCGAGACGACCACCGCGTCTTCCGGCAATGCCCTGAGAACGCCTTCAATCGCCTGTTCGCGCGGAAGCGCCGCGATGTCCGGCTTCTTGTTCTGAAGCTTGTATTCGGCGAAGAGTCCCTTGCGGACGATTAGTGCAACGGGGCGCGATTCTGCCTTTGCGCGTTCGACCATCTTCCGCGTCACATCTGCCGCGGACTCGTCATCGTCAGGAAGGATCTCGGTCGGGATGCCAAGTGTCTCAAAGAGCGAGACTGTCACCTTGCCCTGCTTGACATGCTGCGGCTCGTCTTTCATGCCAGGCTCGCCGCGCCATCCAACGAGGAGCACCATCGGGATGGAATATACATCAGGATCAGCGAGCGAGCACAGCGGATTCACCGCATTGCCCTGTCCCGAGTTCTGCATGTACACAAGCGCTGGCTTTCCTGTCGCGAGGTAATGCCCAGCGGCCAATCCAACCGCCCCGCCCTCATTCGCGGCAATCACGTGGTTCTCCCCGCAATTGTCCGTGACATACGCGCAGAAGCTTTTCAGCAGCGAATCCGGCACCCCGGTGAAAAAGTCGATGCCAGACGACTTCAGCGTTGAAACAAATTGTTCTACCTTTATCATATCACTTGTTCGCGTTCTTATACGCGCCTTTCACGCCCTCCCACCAGAGCTTGCCACCGACTTTTATGTAAGACTTGTTCAGATCTATCGCTCCGGGGAACGGCGAGTTGGCCCCGCGATTTGTCCCGAACTGGAGTTTCAGCCCGCCGGCGACTTGCGACTGGCATGCAAGGCGACCGAGAACCACCCAGTTCCCGCGCCAGACGGACCATACATACTCCTTGCCGTTCCATTCGCACTTGACGCGATACGTATCCTTCGGCTTCAGAGGGAGCCCGATGTTCAGAGACGATGCAATATCCCAGCCCTTGCCGGACGTCGAGAGATAACCGACAAGCGACGAGCTGCCGATGTAGAATGGCGTGAAGCCATCCCTGCCGCCGACTCCACCCATAAGTCCAGCGACGACGACTGGAGCATCGGGCATGGTGAATTCGATGACGGCTTCGATCTGGGCATTCCCTGGCGAGAAATCAGGTTCGATGAGCGCATAGGATGCACTACTGAAGTTACTGAGAACACCCTTGTCAAGTTTGACCGTTGCACCAACAAGCTTGACGCCAGTGAACTTTGCGGAGCCCGCCGACGGGATTGCGGCAGATGAAGCGCTATCGGACTTCGTACTTGCTGCTTCCGCGGCGGATTCGACTTCGGCGATGCGCTTTTCGGCGGCGACTTTCTGGAGACCGGCGAGAGAGTTGGAGGCGAGGGCCTTCTTGTAGAGGTCAACGGCGTGGGCGCGGATGGCGGAGGAGAGGAAGGCGGGCCTGACGTCGACGACGGACCACCAGGCGTCGGCGATCTTGGCGGGCGGGGCGGATTCCTTCTCGAGCTTCGCGGCGGCGGCGCAGGCGGGGCTGGAGCCCGCGATGAAGGCGTCGAGCGCCTGCGGCCAGCGGTCGAGCGCGGCGGAGTAGGTGGCGACCTGGAACTGGAGCTTCTTGTCGGACGGCTTCGCCTTCGCCTGTTCGAGCGCCTTCTTGAGGCGGATCGCGTACTGCTGGCGCTCCTTCAGCTCCTCGTAGCGTTCGCGGACGGGGCCGCCCTTTCCGAAGGCGACCACGCGCATCGCCTTGTCGATGAGCGCGAACTCGTCCGAGCCCTTCCAGTCCGGAACCGCCTTCCTCACCGCCTCGAGCGCGGACGCGGCCTTGTCGTACGCGCCGCCGCGCATGTAGTAGTCGAACGCGCCGGTGAGGAGGATGTACTTCTCGGCCGGGGCCTGCGCGGCCTTCGCGAGCGCGAGCGCCGCGTCCCCTACCTGCTCGCGGGTTTTCTTTCCGCTGCGCAAGGCGTCCATCTCGGCCTTCATGACCTCCTGCACCAGCGGCTCGGCCGCGGCGATCTCCTCCGCAGTGGGCATGGCGGCCAAGGTTGCAGAAACGCCAACCGCTAAAGCTATCAACATCGCCTTCACCATCCTGAAAATTCCATCCGATGTCATGTCATTACCCACTTTCTTGTTCACATCCCCATAGTCATTCTATTCACATCGATACACCCATCGTCCTCAAGCTCCGTTTCCATCTGCGCCCTCGGACTCTTGGCATACTCCCATGCAGTCAGAATCGCGCCTAATACATAGAACGCGACAAAAGCGACAATCCCGAGCAGGATTACCCCTCCGACAATTAGAAGCATGCCCGTAAAGCTCATGGTTTATTTACCTTTCTTAAACCTTATGCAACATTGATATACTCAACATGATCTATCCCGCCATTGTATATCAATGTCATCACGCCAAACCGCTCATGTAATCCCGCCCTCATTTCCCTCGTCGCCACATTGATGCAACCCTTTTTAAATTGGTCAACTTGATTATCCCCCTCGCTTACTGTCACAAACAACCCAATTCGAGATTGGGGAGGATTGCGGAAAGAAACGGCATGTCCGTATTTGCGCGCTTTTTCTCGCCCCTCAACAATACACCTGGCCACACACGCTCTTTCCTCAAATGAAAAGCTCAGGAGAAAAATTGTCGTTGCCAAAATTTGAGTGTTTGACTTCTTGACCATCGCACTAAATATCTCTTTGTAGACATCCGGTATGACTGGGAGAGACACTTTTGTCGTGTCCATCTCACAGCCCGCCCCCGTATTGGCAAAGCAATTAGTTCCTGACTTCAAATATGCCTCAACTATTTTAGGATAGCTTACATTCCCACAGTACGAATCCAGATGGTCCATTTCATCGTATGTAAACAATCTCGACAATTCCGTGGCATCCGTTCGCGTCTTTAGGTAATGCAAAAACAGTGCTTCATTCCCTTTAAAATTATTGAAGTAGACGATTAAATCATCTAGAGACAAGCAAATAACACCTTTCGCATCCGTCGCGAATGACTTTAGCGACTCAGTAGAAGATGCGATTTCCCCAACATTGTCCACCGTCAGGGCAATTTTGATAATCGCTGTGTGAGCATCATAATGCACAGCTTTATCGGGCATATGAGTTTGATCGGAGAATTCCACGGTTCCAAATCCAGACCGCTTGATGTAATCAACTGTACGATTGCACTGTGCTATCGCATCGCCCAATTGTCCGCAATACCATTTCAGCAAATCGCAGTTCCGCTCAATTGGCGAAACATGCGGATAAGCCGCGCCCTTTACTTCGACAACAATCAGAACATCGGAATATCTTATGATTAAATCATTTTCAAACCATTTCCCATCAAGGGAATAATAGTTCTTTGTGAAAGCACTGCAACCCGGCAATAACGACTTAAATATCTCTTCCGCCGCAAATTCGCTCGCTGCACACTGATTTGTATGCCAAACGTACTTTATTCCCGTTTCGCGTCCTCTTTTGGCAACAGCAAACTGCAATGCCCTGTAGAAATAATCACAGACAATATGATAACTGAATGCATAGATCTTTCCATCATACGCAAAGAATGGCTTTTCCTTTATAGGTGTGTCCCGGAATATCCATCCCGCCTTATCACCGCTAAAAAAGTCCGTCTCTCCGCCGCATGGTAAAGCCAAATCTTTTGCTAACGAGCTTGGCCACCCAGTCACCTTGACAACATCGAAACAATCTGCAGAGTACGGCTTCACATCGAGAAAAGATTCGTCAAGCTCAAGCTTCTTCGGTGGGTTCCCAAACATCAAAAACCACACCAACCTCTCGAATCCATCAATGATTTGCTTAGAATCAATGCCATACAATTTCTTGAGTATTTCATCATGTGCAGGCAATAGCGTAGCAAGATATGCCCGATTATATGCAATATGCCGTTTCCCTCGTACATTGTACATGCACAATGCCGTAAGCGCTGTTTTTAGATTGTCATCTTCTTTTTTTACTTGATCCGAATTCGTAGGCTGCACAGAAAAAAACAACGAATCCATTGACAATCTATAAAGCTCTGCCAACAATTGAATTACATCGTCAAACGATTTTTTGCTTAGATTTGCCCCTATGTCACATTTGCCTGAAATAAAACAAGTTTGAATATACTCTGCAGCTCTCATCTCTGCAAATAATTCCGGCGACTCCGCCTTTCTAATGCCCTTCATTGGCTCTCGGAAACGAATGACCGCCCTTGAATGGCAATATGAGAGCAATTCCAACGGATTGCAGCGAAGAACAGATTCCCTTATTTTTGCGACAACATTAGCAATTCTGGCTTTGCTTTCGCCATAATCAAATACGGGGCCACCGAGGTCGCGAGTTTTCTTGAAATTAGACCCCGTGTTCAAATTCCACTCTCCTTTCACATCAACTTTCATATCGCATCTATTCCACTCATAGCGATTGTGCCGCACACCAGCCAGTCACCTATCTTCTTTCCGTTCACAACACCTTTTACAGTCAGATCTTCTGTGTGGTTTTTTGTGGTGGCGTTTTCTGTGAATCTTTAAGGAAACCTTTCTTCGCGCTCTACACGCTCTGCTCCACCACACAGTCCTGCGGCGACAGCTCTACGGCGACGGCACTCCCGAAAACATTAACGTCGATCACAAGCACCGACTTCTTGTCATTCTTGACGACACGTCCGACGATTCCCTTCAGCGGACCATCGGCGATACGGACGGTGTCTCCGACAGACACTTCAGACGGAAGAGCAATCCGCATCTCGCGTTCGCTTTTCACCGCCTTCATGACGTCCCGAAGCTGGTGGATCACCGGCCTTGGATGATCAAGATAGATCAGCGAAACTACCAGATTCGTCCTGAAGACTTCTGCCCGCTCGCCTTCTTTGAGTCGCACAAGCAGGTATCCGGGGAAAATCGGCTCCTCAATTCTCTCTGTCCGACGTTGCACCTTGCGGGTCCTCACCCGCGACGGGAGATAACTCCAAATGTGCAATGCGTCCAAGTAACTCCGCAGCTTCTTCTCCGCCCGCGGCTTGACATGCACAACATGCCAAAGTTGGCTCATTTTTGAAACTTATAACCCGGTTGCCGCCGAATCTTGATATGCTCTCGCCCCGTCAAGTATGCATGCATACTTCACTAAACGCCCATCTTGTGGGCGTATGTAGGGGGTAGTTTTTCACCATACATAACCCGGCGTGGGTTGCTGGTTAATATTATATCAAAGCGGCTCATTTCCGCACAAGTGCGAAGATTCACGAAGCGGCGATAAGGGATAGTGCGAGTTGCAACGCGAACACGCGCTTTCCCAAACGCCGAAAACGCCAAAAGCATAATAAAATATGGGCTTTTCGTGTATGATCCTGGCGAGAACACAACCCATCTTCCTTCGCGCAACTGCTTCAACCCTCACGCCGCAATCTTACACATGAGGTCAGCTTCGTCATGCGCTCGACACATTGGACCCCCTTCCGCGCCTCATCCGCCCCGCGACGTTGCCCCGTGACGGGCGTTGAGAAAGCTGTAATTTCGCCCATGAAAATATATCAACATACCCCGTTGATATTCAGAAACATATACGGCATCATGTCACGCGACATGACAACAAAGGGACAATTCCCGGAAAGGTAGGACACAATGAGGATAGAAACGGAAACAGCGGTTCGGAGCATCGTCGGCTTCGACTCCGAAGTAACGAAGGAGATGGTCGAACGGGCCATAGACATCCTTCGCGGCAAGACGGACGCGGACGGCGGCGAAATAACCGTCCACAACGTCAGGTTCAGCGACGCGATGGAAATCCTGAAGGTCAAGCGGCGCACCCTGCGCCACTACATCTACCGTGGATACCTCGACCGCGTCTACGGAGGGGGCTGCCGCGCAATCGGCGTGACCCGCGAGAGCCTGCTCAGGTTCATGACCCACAGGACGGTCGAACACCGGGGCGGCGAGGGGATCACCGTCACCCACGGCATGGCCAGCGAAGCCCCCGGACGTTTCTGGGCAAGGGAAACGGCGCAATGAACAACCTACTTCGCCAGCTCCCGCCCGATCCATGCCATGAGAAAGTCGACGATCCCCCGCTCGGCTCTCGCGGAGCCTCTTCGCTGCGCTCAGTCCGCTCGGTTTGGCCGCGTCCCTATGGGTTGCGGCCCCGCTTACGCGGCGGTTACGCCGCTCGGCGGGGATCGGTGTCTCGCGAGGCACCTTCCACCACTTGGCGAGGCAGTCGCGGCAGCAGCAGGCGCAGGCGTGCTGCGCCTTGAACACGGGATGCCCGCGCATCGGCGTCTGCTTCCCGTCGTTCGGCGGGTACGCCGGTGCGAGCCTTGTTCGGATGAAATCCTCGCAATGGGAGCGGATCGTCTCCATCCCCTTCTCGGCGATGTACTTCCGATCCGCTTCCGAAAGATGGAAGCGACTCCTGAACTTCGACTTCCCAAGCCGGGCGAATGCGGCATCGTAGTTCTTCATTGCACGCCATCGATTTTCTGCGCCTCGGCCAGCTGGCGGAAGTATGCGAGCGTGCCAGAAGCGAAGTCGAGAAAAGCCTTCTTGGGGCGGAGCCCGACGCCGTTCGCCTCGGCGGACGCTTCCGCCCGCTCGCTCGGCAGCGCCACAAGCTCGCCGAAGACCTGCTCGACCGGCTCCACAGGGACGTTCGTGTCCCTGTAGGCGACTCCGGCGTTCGGCGAGAAGTACATCGCCTCGTCATCCAGCCAGAATGTGCGTCTGCGCGACCCGTCGCCGGGGTAGACGAGCCACACCTGCCGCGCGACGCGCCGCCCGAAGCGTCCCTCGGTCGTGCGGATGCGGGCGTACTTGAGGACGCTCTCGCGCATCTCCTTCGTCGGACGGCGTGAATACTTGGCGTCCATCGCAAGCGCGTAGAGCGCCTGGCCTTTCGCGCCGCGCAGCTCGATGACGATGTCTGGGCTCCAGTTCCCGCCTCCGAAGTGGCACAGGCTTTCGCTCGGAAACTTCCAGGAGGCATCCTTCGGAAGAATCCACGGCTCGTAGCGGATGACGACTTCGCAGCCTTCGCAAAGCTTTGCGGCGAACGTCGTGTTCCGCGCGAAGTCGACGCCGAATGAGGCTCCCACGCTCCTGCCCAGAACCTCGTCCCAAGTCGTGACCTCAAGCCCGCACTCGGCGAACGCCGCGACGAGCTGGACGAGAACCCACTGCTCGTACATGCGGGAGTTCTTCTTCGCCCGGAAGGGAGAGCCGAATGTCCCTCCCCAGTGCGAGAGGTCGCGGAGGTAGCGGAGGACGATGTTGGCCGCTTCGAGGTAGTAGTCGTTCTCGGCGAACTGCGTCGACTCCGGCGCGAACACGGCCTCGCCCACGCCCGCCCAGAAGCCGCCTCCAAGCTCGCCGTCGAGCCAGCGCTGGATGTCCTCCGCCTCCGCGTCGCGCTCCTTCAGGCGGCGGATGCGCGGCACGTCCTCGGTCTCGTAGAGGCTGCGCTCCCCGGAGACGCTCGTCCTTGAGCGGTACTTGCCCTCGGCCTCCAGCCGCCTTACGTCGGCGGCCAGCCCAGCGCGGCAGCTGGCGAGGCGAACGCGCATCAGCCTGAGAAATGCCTTGAGGAGCCTGTGTTCCGGGATGTCTCGGGACTCGACGAGCCGCCCGACGGCGCACAGCCGGCTGTCGGCACCTTCCGCCGTCGGGTCGATACCCCGCTTCATCATCGCGGCGACGGCGCGCCGCGAACGGGCGCGTCCGGCGGGAACGGTCGCCTTGCGGACGGCCATCGCCGCCTTTGGCGAACGCTCAATCTCAGCGAGGATAGGCTTCAGGCGGCGGCAGGCGCCCGACACGGCGAGCAGCTCCTCCTCCTGCGTCCGCCACGCCCTGGCCGCCTCTCCGCGTCCGGCGGAGGACTTGCCCCGCACGTCCGTGACGAGGGCTCGGCAGACGCTCTGGAGGTCGGACACCATGCCCTTGTAGTTCGCCCACCCGATCTTCGAGGGGACGACATAAAGAGAAGCCCTGAACACGGTCTCGTCCGCGCCGTCCCTCGTCTGGACGACGGAAAGCTCGGTCGCGCCCGACGCGCTCTCGAAGTATACGCCGCGCGCAAACTCCAGAGAGTTGGTGAACTCCCGAGACTCCAGCTTCAGCTCCTCGTCGCCGACGAACACCCTGTACTCGCCCGCGCGCTCGTACTCGTAGAGCGCCAGCGAATACCAGCGATCCTCGAATACGGGCGCGTCCTCCGGCTCGCGCACGTTCCGCCACGAGCCCCACCACCTCGAATCGTCCGGGAGGTAGCAGTCTATGAGCTCAACCCTCATGGCGCGTCACGACTCGCTTTCGTATCCGAAGAAGTGCTCCTTCGCGCGCAGCCGCTCGATGGCCGAGCGCGAGGGGGAATAGGCGTCGTCCCTGAACGAGTCCACGATGTCCGCCACCGCGCCGAGCGCCTTCTTCTGCGCGACGCTCGTGATGGAGCGCACCTTGGAGATGACGCGCTGGGCGATCTGCTCGTCGAGGGCGATTGCCTCGGCCTTCGCGCCGAGGAGCGGCGCGGCGCTCGCGATGTAGCGGGCCATGCCGGAGCGGACGCGCGGGCTCACGGCGACGCCGAGCGTCCGAAGCGGCTCCGCGAGCGCGGCGAGCGTCTTCTCCACGTTCGCCGACAGCGCCGACGTCCTGCGCCAGGAGGCGAAAGTCCCGTAGGCCACGCCCGGACCCGCATCCGCCCCGCCGAGGCGCGTGTGCGCGGACGTGCGCGGCCCGTCGCCGAGGTAGACGAGGTTGGCGCGGTCGAGCAGCCTCGTCGAGAGGCGGCGAGTCGTCTCGTCGAAGTTGACGGTTCCGACGAACCTGACGGACGGCGCGAGCTTCACGCTCGCATGCTCCCTGAACACGGCGTCACCCGACACGGCGTCCTTCGAGAAGCAGGGCAGGACGCGCTTCTCCTCGGGCATCTCCATGATCTGCATGAAGTCGCTGAAGTAGTGTTCGACTTGCGCGAGGTTCATCTCGTCGAGGCAGACGGGGTACAGGGCGGATGCGCTGCCGTTCCTCGCGTAGTCCGCCTCCGCGAGAAGAAACCTCTGGTAGAGCCCAGTCTCCGAAGGCGAGAACTCCGCCGTCACCGTGTTCACGTAGCCGAGGAGGTCGGCGCGCTCCATCCAGGACGGGCTCACGTGGACGATGTGCGTCCCCTCCCTCGGATATTCCGCCCCCGCCCCCGCGAGGACATCCCCGTAGATGCGCGCAAGCGACGACTTGCCGACGCCGGCCGGTCCTTCGAGGACGGTCAGCCCCTCGCAGAGGACGCTCAGGTGGAAGCGCCGTAGGTCGTTCGCATCGTAGGAAAGCCCCGACTGGCGGGCGTAGTCTGCGAGCCTCGCGAGGAACGCCTCCTGCGTCGCCGCGTTCTTGGCGGCGGGCGAAGGCGCGTAGATGTTCCTGGGAGGCTCGAACGGCTCTGGACGCGGGCCGCGCCTCCGCTCGACGGGCTCCTGGATCGCGGGGGCCGCCGGGCGCATGGAAGCGACCATCTCCTTCAGAAACGGGAACATGGCCATGCAGTCCGAGGCGTTCTTCTCCGACCGCGCCTTGATCTCCTCAAGGGCGGCGTCTATGTGCTTCCTGCGCTCCTCCAGCGCAGCCGTGTCCTTCGCCTTGCGCTCCTCCCAGGCCCGCCGTTCGTCGGCGAGCTCCCTGTTCGCCTTTTCGCGCATCTTGTCGAGCTGCGCCTTGACCCGCTGCTCGTCCTGCTTCTGCTGCTCCTTGCGGCGCTCGCGCTCGCGCTTGATCTGCTCGGCGAGGTCGGCGTTCTTTTTGTCGAGGTCTTCGCGCTCCTGCTTGAGGTCTTTGATGTCCTCCTCGATGGCCTCCTTGGAACCGGCGATCCAGTCCGCGATGGCGGCGTTCTTGGCCTTTGTGTAGCGGGCCTCGTCCATGAGGTCGCAGTTCAGCATCGTCGCGCCAAGTTCCTTGAACGCCAGCTCGGACTCCTCGTCGAGCTTCCGGACGCCGCTGGTGGCGGCCTTCAGCTCCTCGGCGAATCCAGACGCCTCGGAAGACTCCTCCAGCCGCTTCACCAGATCCTTCAGCTGCTGGCGCTCGTTCCGGCTGAACGACTTGACCGCTGCCATCATACGGGAGAACTTCGCGGACAGCGGCTCCCAGTCAAGCTCCTCCCACGCCGATCCGAATTCCTCCCGCATCCTCGCGCAGACATCCGGGGGCAGATACTCGTATGCAACCTTCGTCTTGTGGCTCGATCCCTTGCCCTTCTCGTCGAGCGACACGGTTATCTCCTCGCGGAGGACGGCATATCGGGAATTGAATTCGGTTTCCGCAATCTTGTATAGCTTGGGCATCCCTCCCCTTGATTCGATGGCCGTTAGCGCATAGTCCCATCCGGGGTCGGTGTGAGCGGTCGGTGTCTCGCGGGCGGCGAACGGCCCGTAGACGCAGCCGTCGACCGCAAGGAACACCTGCTTCGCGGATATGTGCGGAAGCCTTACGCCGTTCTTGCGTCCCTTTAGCCTCATTATCGTCCGCGCCGTTTCGCGGAACGGCCTGAACAATTCCGCTCCAGCCGACTGTTCAAGGGCGTCTTCCTTTGAGGTAAAGCGGGCCTGGTAAAGCGATTTTCCCGGATCGTCCGATTTTTCCTGCGAAGGCTCAAGCGTAGTCTCCATCAGCATTCCTGGGATGATCGAGTCAGGGTTTGTGTTTGACGACAGCCGCCACCATATTTCGCCGTCGTTGTAGAAATCAAGCGGGTTTAGGATTTTCTCGGTTTCATTCAAATGGTCGAATAGCGGTATCAGTTTGCAGAATGTATTTGCGCCGTAGGTAAACGGTCGTTGTCCGACCGCCGCGATTATTCGCTTCCCGTCGTGTTTCAGTTCCATCTTTCTTGTTCCTCTTTTGGTTTCGGTTTAAACTGACCGTATACTACCATAATCACCTCACTACCATCAACTCGTCCCATCGGGTGGTGGGTCGCTTCGAGAGCTTGCCGAGCTTCACCTTCCACGTACAGTCTCTCCACCCCTTCTCTGCGATGTAACTCCTGTCCGCAGCAGAGAGGTGGAAGCGACTGCGAAAATTCGACTTCGACAACCGCGTGAAAGCCGCATCATAGCGGTCTATCAAATTTCCACCCATGTCGGCTCGTAGGCGATTTCGTACCGTTCGTCGAGGCGGGAGACGTTGTAGACACGGGTTGACTCAAAGTCTACACCTCCGTGCTGTCCTGTGTGGATATGGCCGCAGAAAACGAATCGCGGATGCTTCTCGACGATGGCCTCTGTCAGCTCCGGCGAGCCGAAATGCTCGGAGTCCGTCTGGAGCGAACGGTCGACGTCGCTTCCAGGAATGCGCGGCGGCGAGTGTGTGACGAGGACATCGAGACCAGGGGGAATCTTAGCGAACCACCGCTTCAGCGTATCCGGTTCGCCCTCGAACGCCCAGGAATAGGAGATGATCGGCACCCAGGGCGCCCCGTAGAACTTTACGCCGCCGATCTCCGCGCCGGAATCGCCGAGGAAATGGACGTTCGGCGAGAACTCGTACTTCCAGTCGATCCCCTGATCCTTGAAGAGTATGTGTGCAATCGGATAGAAGTCGTGGTTTCCGGGGATGACGACAAACTGTATGCCGGTGTAAGACGACGTCCATTCCCTGAACCGCTTGTTGATCCACTTCTTCTGGTCGTTTATGTGCCACGGCCCGCGCCCCTTGAGCGGCGCGATGTCGCCCGCCAGCACAACGACGTCCGCGCCCCTGGGGTCCAATCCCTCAAGGTTGCCGTGCAGATCGGATGTCGCCATTATTCGCATTGATGGCACCCTACGCTTTTGCAATGGACGCAATAAGCTCATTAGCCCACTTTACGGCCTCATCGCAGGTCAGAAGGACGTCAAGTAGATAGGTACAAGTGTTTGGACGATTCACTGCGCAAACTCCTTCTTTAGCTCCTGATATTCCTGCCGCCCGACAAGCCCCTGTCGCTCCGCATCGTCTATGGCGTCCACAAGCCGTTCCCTCATTACGGTTCCCTTGCAAGTGCGGATCGCGTCGGCAACTGTCTGGCTGGCAATTCCCTCGAACATCTCCTGCTTTACGCCGTCCGCCTTCCTTACAAGGCGTATCCATTCTGGCAGATTTTTGCGGACACGTCTTTCAACTGCCACTTGAATCTGCTTGGGATTCACAAGGGCAAGGTTGTGCATGGCCAAAACACCATCGCCGTATATGATTGCATCCCGGCCGACGAGCGCGACCGCCTCCGCGTAATGGTCGTATGGCGTTGGAACATGATACTTGATTCGGTACACGCCGCGTCCACATCGCTCCAGCCGGCCATTCGCCTCCCAGAAAAGCAGCTGCTTGCGGTGAATGCCCAGATCAGCGGCATCCTCCACCGTTATGAGTCCATACCGTTCAGCAGCTGCCTCATAAACCTTGTCAAAATTTTTCATGTCAATATGATACCATTTTCGGGCTCAATTTGTCAACGGCGAAGCGGCAAGATGTCAAGTTGATACCATTTCTGCCAACAAAGTGAGACAAAGAAGGACAAAACATTCTCTTCTCAGTAGCCAGCTACCTCACTACCATCAACTCGTCCCAGCGGGTGGTGGGGCGCTTCGAGAGCTTGGTTCGCTTCATCTTCCACGAGCGGTCGCCCAGCCCTTCTGCGGCGGAGAACACCTTGCCCTTCCCGTAGCGTTTGTTGAGCGCGTCAATGGCCTTGTAGAGCGGCGATGCCTCGGCCTTCTCGACCGGCGAAAACAAGTCCAGCTGGCGGGCGGAGCCGACCTTTTCGAGCCCGAAGAACACGACGCCCGTCTTGCGGTAGCGCGTTCCGGGGATGTAGAGAGCGTCAACCTCCTCGCGGATCGCCCTGAGCATCTCGTTCGTCGCGTCGGTGGGCGCGGGAAACATCACCGTCCGTCCGAGGAAGTCGCCTCCGCCGCCAGAGTGGAATATCTGCGCATACACATTGCAGCCGGACGCCAGCAGTCCGTGCTTGCGGAGTTTCGTCGCCGCCTGCGCGGTGAACGAGGCAAGCGACTCGGCGATCCCTTCAAGGGTGGTAACAGGCTCGCCGAATGAGCGCGAACAGCTCACGCTGTCGGGGTCTGCGTCGTAGTCCTTGTCGTCGTTGGACGGAATCCCACGAAGCTCCTGCGCCGTCCTGAGAAGCGTCACTCCGCCGACGGAACGGATCACGTCGTCCCTCGCGTCCCGCAGGTCTTTCGCCGTGAATATGCGTTCGGCGCGAAGCTTCACGACAAGGCGGCGTCCGACGCCCCACACCTCGTCGGACGGGAGGCCGGCAAGGATGTCCGTCGGATCGTCGGGAAGCACAAAGACTCCCTCCGGACGCTTCTTGGCGATATGGTCTGCTATCTTGGCGAGCGTCTTGGTGGGCGCAAAGCCGATACCGCAGGGAAGCCCTATCCAGCGGAGAATCTTAGCACGCAGCCGCTTCCCATATTCGGCGTAGCCGAGGTCTGGGTTGTTCGGCGGCAAGATAAAGGCTTCGTCGATTGAATACTGTTCGACATCCAGCGCCTCGTCGCGGAGGATCGAGATAAGCCGCCGCGACATATCGCCGTAGAGTTCATAGTTGGACGAGCAGAAGACGAGCTCGCCGGACTTCTCGCGGTCCTTGAGCTGGAAGTACGGCGTCCCCATCGCGATGCCGAGCGCCTTGAACTCGTTTGACCGGGCGACGCAGCATCCGTCGTTGTTCGAGAGAACGGCGACGGGACGCCCGACGAGGGAGCGATTGAACACTCTCTCGCACGAGACGAAGCAGTTGTTGACGTCGACAAGCCCGATCATTTTCCGACGAATCTGTGTATGCAGGCCGTGACCTTCCCGAAGTAGTCGAGCTGCTGCCCAGGACGCAGCTTTATGACTGGATAGCGGGAGTTCGCCGGTTCAAGGCGGACTCCGTCTTTGTCGCGGCGGTATCTCTTCACGGTGAAGTCGCCGCCCAAGCTCGCGATGATCACATCGCCCGACGCAGGCCTGAGCGAGCGATCCACGACGAGAAGATCGCCGTGGCGTATTCCCTCGTCCTCCATCGAGTCGCCCTCCACACGGACGAAGTACGTCGCGGCCGGGCGCTTCACCAGCAGCTCGTTAAGGTCGAGCGGCGGCTCCTGGTACTGCTCGGCGGGCGAGGGGAACCCCGCCACGACCGACCCCGAAATTCTCGCTTTGCTGCCCAATGTCAGACCTCCTTTGAAATCGTCGGTTTCGTGTTCGCCATTCCCCGTTCCCCGCCTTTGAACATTGCGGCGGTATCGGGGCTGCAATAGAATGAAACGGCGCGGGCGGCCATTGGGATCGCCTTCCTGTTCAGGAGGCGCTTCCTGCCCATCGACTCCGCGCCCTTCGTCAGGAAGTCGATGCCGTCGTTCTCGATAAGCCACGCCATCACGTCGTCCGGCGGCATGTTGTTTTCCGCCGCGAGATACCTTGCGACCTCCCGGACGAGCCACGCCGGAGTTCCTCGCTCCTTCGCCTCCTGCTGCCTTTCCCACGCCGCCCACTGAGCGGGCGTCCATTTCCTCTGCGCCTTTTCCAGCGCCTCCTGCCGCTTCCTGCGGCGGTACTCCCGGTTGTACTCTGTTATGTGGTCGCGGTGGCGCTCTCGATACTCAGCCTCCTGGTCTCGCTGCCAACGTTTGAATCCTTCCATCTCCTCCGGCGTGGCGGGCTTCTTGCCAAGCGTGAAGCCGTACTTCTCTCGAATAATCCGCCGCCTCTCCTCCAGGGCCTTATGCCGCTCCTCGCTGGTGGCGAAGGCGGCTGTCTGCCAGCTTTGTCTTGCGGCACGCTTCGCGGCTCGCTCGGCTTCGATTTTCGCCTTCTCCTCCCTGCGGAGCGCCCTGTCCCAAATCCTCTGGTGCTTCGGCGTCCAGCGGGCTTTCTGAAGGGGCAGCCCAAGTTCGCGAGCCTTCGCCTTGAAAGCCGCGCGCTCCCGCCGCTCCGCCTCCAGCTTCTCCGCCTTGGCCTCGCGCGCGGCCTGTGCCGCCGCCTCGCGCTTCCTGCGGGCGATGGTCGCCTTCCGCTTCTTCGCGGCGGCTTTGCGGGCACGTTCCTTGCCGTGGATCATGAAGTCGATCTCCCGGTTCCGAAGTTCCGTCTCCCGCTTGCGGTCTGCTTCATACCGCTTCTTGCCCTCGATCTCCTCCGGCGTGACGGGCTTCTGCCCGAGCGTGAAGCCGTACTGCTCCCTGACGCGGCGAATCTTCTCCTCGCGTTCGCGCCTGCGCCAGTCATCGTCATCCCCTTCGGAACCACCAGTTGCCGTCCAGCCCCTGGATGGCGGGTCGATAGGTGTGCTTCCGCCCCCAGATGCCAGGACCGAGCTCCCGCCTTCGTCTGCTGCGTAGTCGGCGTAGCCGGGAGTGGCTGTTTCCGCCGCGACCTCATCGTCTGTCGGCGCTGTGTCTTCGAGCAGTAGCCCCCTGAACGGATGGCTCGGCAGATAGTCAGCGATGTTGATTGCTGGCTGTGCTGGTGCTTGTGGGACGGGCTCGACAAGCGGGACGGGCATGACAGGAGCCTCTTTCTCTTCCCTCTTCCCTTTTCCCTCTTCCCTCCTCGCGGCCTTTGCCTCGAGGTAGGCCGCGCGGTTCGCCTCGCGCTCGGCCGCAAACTTCGACTCCGCCGCCTTTTCCGCCGCGAGAAGCGCCTTCGCCGCCGCTTCGCGCTCCTGCCGCCGACGTGCCCTTTCCTGCCGCAGACGCTCGCTGGCGGACACCTTCTTCGCCTTCTCCCGCTCAACGCGACACAGCCGCTCCTGGGCGGCTCTCTGCGCCTTTCGCTCCTCGTTGGCCTTTCTGCGCTCCTCCTGCGCCCTGAGCTTCTCGAACTGCCTCTGCTGGCGGTAGCGGACGCGCTCCTCGTGCGTCATGTTCTGGATGAAGCACAGCTTCTCGTGCTTCGCCTTGAGCTTCTCCGCCGCGACGGGGTCTTTCGCCGCCAGCCGCTTCAGCTTCGCCTGAAACTTCCGCTCGCGCTCTTCGCGGCGTTTCGCATTCTGCGCTTTCTGGTATTCGGCAATCCTCTCGCGGTTGCGCTCCTTGCGGGCGGCGTCCTGCTCCTTCCTGTAGCGGGCTCGGCCAGCCGCCTCCGGGGTCTTCGGCGGGGTGTTCAGCCAGAAGCCGTACCGCTCGTGTATTTCCTGCTTGCGCTTCTCGTGTTCCGCCCGCCTCTCCTTCGCGGCCTTCCGCTCGGCCCTGCGCTTGAGCGTCTCCTCGTCGCCGTTGGCCTCGGCAAGGCTGTCGAAGCCGCGCTTGGTCACGTTCACCCAGTAGGCGTGCCGGTACGCCTTGCGCTTATCCCGATGCGCCTCCCGGTACTGCCGCTGGTAGTCCCTCATGTAGCGGCGGTAGCCGTCCTGCTGCTCCGGCGTCCGGCGCGGGACGCACAGCCGGAAGCCGTACTCCGCCTCGACCTCGTTCTGCTTCGCCCTAAACGCCAGGAACCGAGACGGATTGAGGTCGCACACCGTGCAGTTCGGAGGGTATATGCGGTTCTTCTGCCTCATGCGCCGCCTCCGTTCCCCATAGACTCCACCGCCCGATAGTAGAACTCCAGCGCATTGACCGCATCCGATATGCGCCCAGCAAGGAGCGACGACGCCTCGCGGCTACGCTGTGGCTGAACGTTGTCGACGCTCCGCATCAGCCAGTCTACCACGCCGTCGTCGAGGAAACGCGCCATCACCCGCTGGCGCGGCCAGCCGATGCGCTCGGCGAACCGCGTCACCGTGTTCTCCAGGAAGTATCTGCGCCTTGTCGAACGCCCCTTCTCGCGCGTCGACTCGTGCATGGCCGCCAGCCGCGTCTCGACCTCCTTGTCGCGGTTCTGCACATCAAAGCGTCGGCACCATCGGACAATCCTGTCCGCGAACTGGTAGCCGCGCAGGGCCCCGCCGTCCTCCCACGGCTGTCGGCCGGGAACCGTCCAGAACGCGGCCTTCGCCATGAGCTTGCGCCCCGCCTCCGTCGAGACTCCGCCTCGCACCTTGCCGCATGGACGATGGCCAAGGACAATCATCGCGTCATGCTCGACGACCTCGCGGCAGATCACGTCCTCGTCGATGTCCTCGTCGTTCTCGAAATACACGATCCTGTCCGTCGGCGCGCCCGCGAGTCCGAGCGCATCCTCCGGCGTCTCGCCGAAGACCTCGCGGGGGGCGGTGCTCGACCACGACGAGCCCCAGATGGTGATCCGCTTCTCGCTCGCGTCTGGGTAGGCGAACAATGGAACCTCCAGCCAGCACTCCTTCTTGATGCGGATGTCGGTCGTGCCTGGAGTGTGTACAACCATCTTCCTGTACGCGGGCATCCGCGCCCCGGCCTTCGGGATCGCCGTCAGCACATCGAAATCGTCGTTCCCTACCTCGAACACCGCCCCGCAGATGCCACCGTGCGTCTGGTTCCACACCTCCGCCCCGCCGTCGTCGTTTATGCGGATTCCGTTGATCGGTATCAGCTTCTCCTTTGCAATGATGTCGTGCGTCTCCTTGTACTTCGGCCAGACGCGGAAATGCAACGTCAGGCGGTGCTTCCACCGTCCGATGTACTTGCTCGCTGGCTGCATGGTGGGAGGCATGGGGAACATTGCTTCGGATTCAGCTGATCTTGTATATGAGAGGCTCTGTCGTCAATGTTCGACCAAGGAACATCATGTCGTAGATCGGCAGATATGTGGTCTTGCCGACGACTTCAATCTTCCCGCTCTTGCAGACAACCAATGCCGACGGGATTCCGAATTCCTCCTCGCCCATTAGGTTGTCAAGCGCGGCATGGGATGTAAAGTCCTTTCCGCTCTTGACCTCGATGGGGAGAACCGTCCCTTCGTGTTCCACGATAAAGTCGACCTCGCCGCGCTTCTTGGAGTTGAAGTAGTAGACCGAGTCGAAGCCATGTGCAGAAAGCTCCTGCGCTGCGAAGTTCTCGTATATCGCGCCAAAGTTGATGTCCGTCTCCCCGTTCAGTATCTTCATCTGTATTCCTTCCGCATACATCGAACACAGAAGCCCGACGTCATTCAGGAAAAACTTGAAGAGATTCGCCTTCTTGGCCAGCTCAAGCGGAATCTTGGGCTCGTCCACGTTATACACGGGGATGGCCACCCCCGCCTCCGCGAGCCAGATGAAGTCCGACTCCGCCCTGTCAAGCCTTCCGCGCAATGATGCGTTCTTGAGGAAGAAGCGCTTGTTGTGCTTGTTCAGCTCTGAAGGCATGATGTCGTATATGTGCCTAAGTCGCATCTTCAGCCGCTCGTCGTATTGTGTTATGTCCCTCTTGTACTCGCGGACAATCGCGGACTGCTCCGCCTGAACCTTGCGCAGGTCGTTCGTGTCCAGGTACTTCTGCACAACGGCGGGCATTCCGCCCGTCACCAGGTACAGCGAATGGTAGCGCATCATCTTCGCGTGGACAACCGGGTCGGGCGACTGGCGATTCTCAAACGAGTTCCGCAGGTGCTCGACAACATCGTTCGCCGTACCGTTGGCCCGTATGAACTCCTCGAAATCAAGAGGGAACATCTGCGCCTCGGTCATGTAGCCGACAGGGACGGATCGGATGTTCTTGAGTTCGACCCCAAGAAGCGATCCGCTGAGTATGTAGCGGTAGCTTCCCTCCTCGACAAGAAACTTCATGTGCGTGATTGCCTCTGGGCAAACCTGAACCTCGTCGAAGAAAACAAGCGTTTTGCCGGGGACAAGCGGTTTGTCGGATAATGCCGATATTCGCAGGAGAATATCTTTCTCGTCTGACACATTCTGGAAGATTGTCCTGGATTCCTCATTCTTTATGAAGTTGAACTCGACAAACGAGTCGAAGTGCGAATTGCCGAACTGTCGGACGCTATAGGTCTTCCCAACCTGCCGCGCCCCAGTTACCAGCAAGGCCTTCTTCGAGGAATCCGAAAGAAAATCCTCGAAAACAGATTCAATTTTGCGTTTCAACATAGATTCTCCATTTTTACGACCAGTATTTTACCAAAATGGCGGCGGTTTTTCCATAGCAAATGGGTTGATTTTGGAACATTTTTCCAATCTCAAAGTGTCGATAATGGAACATTTTTCATATTCGGATTAGGCGTTCTTCGCGTTCAGAAACACGTCAAGCGCGTCGAGCGCGTCCTCCATCGCGATGGGGACGCCCCGCTCCCACAGCTCCTGCAGGAATCTGTAGCCGCCGTTGGCCACGAGCTTCGCCGTGCCCTCGAGGAGCGCGGCCTTCTTTGACTGGCACCACCGGCGGACGCACTTTCCGATCCACTGGTTGCGCTGGCGGCGGTTCACTGCCGGGAGCGTTGACGCCGCCTCCCCGTCGTCGCCCCAGCCGCCCAGCCGCCGGGCGTCCAAGTTGGCCGCCTCGACCTCCGCGAGCTTGTTCTCCCGCCGCAGGGCGTTCTTCTCCGCGCTCCGTCCGGCGAGAGGCGCTTCGACGTGCGGGTTCGCCCGAACCACCCCGTCCGCGCCCGCAACGGTCTCCGGCTCGACGACAACGCCCTCTTCCGCGCCCTGTTTCCTGCTCCCTGTTCCCTCCAAGGCGACAGGAGCGGCCACAGGGGGCTTCTGCGGCGGAGGCGCGGCTTTGGCGGGCGCAGGCAAGGCCTGCCGCTGGAACGCGACCGTGGCCGCCTGTGGCGCAAACGAGGGGCGCAGCCGTGCGGCGTCGGGAGGCGCGACCTCGCCCTCGCTCACGTCGCCAGTCTCGCTGATGGAAGGTATCGCCTCGACCGCCTGCTTCAGCGCCGCAACGTTCTCGTGGTAGTAGTGGCGGGTCATGGCCGTCGATTCATGTCCGACAATCGACTGGACGATGTGGAGCGGCACGCCCGCATTGGCAGACATCGAGACGAACGTGTGGCGGAGCGAGTGGAAGGATGCCTCCGGAACCTTGTGCTTGCGTCCCTTGACCGAGACGCTCATGATTATCCCGCCGTTCTTGAATATCTTGTTGATGCGGTGGTGTATCCAGCCCATGCCGTTCGCACCCGACGCGGCCTTCGCGCCTATCGTCGGAAGCACATACCCAGTGCGCCTCTCGACGGGAGTCTGCATGAGGAGGTCTGCCAGCACCTTGTGGATCGGGATCGTCACCGGACGCCCCTTGCGGTACTTCTTGGTCTTCTCGGGGATCTTCTGTATGATCGAGCGGACTATGTCCACCTCCGACCACGTCAGCTTGCAGCAGTCGCCGAGACGCATGCCCGTGTACATCGCTATGCCGAACAGGGTACGCCATTCGGCGCCCTCCCTGCTGGCCATCTCGACTAAGCGGGCGAGTTCCTCAATAGTCAGCTCCCTGCGGCTGTGGCTGTCGTCCGCGCGCAGGGGGAAACCGTCCCAGGGGTTCGACTTCGCCGCCGCGCGTTCCATGATGTTCCGGTGAACCTCGCGCAGGACGCACAGGCGGTTGTTGTACGTGGTCGCAGAATGCTCATTCCTCATGTATTCGAGGTAGCGCTCGGTGTGGAATCGGGTGAGGTGCCGCACCTCGACCACCTCCGGAAACACCCTCTGCATATAATCGACGAAGGCGTGGCAGACCTGCTTCTTGCTTTCAAGGGTGCTGGAGGAGAGGTCGCGGCGGTACGGAGAGGCCTCGTATGCGGCCCAGGCTTCCGCAAGCTTCAGCTGCGGCCCTTCGGCCTCGCGCATCTTGGCAAGCTGCCTCTCGGTCATGACGGCAGCCTGTATGTTCTCGTATGTCCTCTCCGCGTCGTCCTTCACGTAAGGGGCGAGGAACTTCTTGGCGAACTGCTCCGCCTCGGCGCGGTCGCGCGTCCCGGTGGACTTGCTCACGCGCTTGCCGTTGACGAGGGCGCGCACCGTCCAGATCCCCGTCTTCTCCTGCTGCAGCCCGCCGAGGCCCTTGGTGCGCCGTGGCCGGGTCTCCTTCCGACGGACCGAACGGGCGTTGTGTGCTTCGCAGGACTGGCTTGCCGCCACCGAAGACTGGTCTATCACCACCGACGATGCAGGGGGAGACTGGTTTATAACCACCGATTGCGATTCGATGCCATTTTCTGCGGAATTTAAAGTGATTTGGTTTTCGTCTGTCATCACCTGATCTCTCCTAACGCCGCACATTATACCGTAACGAATACTGGTTTATCAATACCACAACAGAAAAAACTCCACCACAGAAGAAATAACGGGGCATTTCACACACAACTCGGCGGAACTCCAGGGAAACAAGCCTTGTCACCTCTTGTATAATAGTTGACACCTATGTACAAAAAATGCGTTCCAGAAGCCCGATTGCCTCCAAAACGCCCACTTTTCCGTTTTATAAACCAGTATAAACCAGTGTATTTTCCCCGCCAATCGCAAAACCCCTTGATTTTATTGGGCAAAATGAAGAAACTCTTGTTTTAGCCGACGATGTTTGCTGATTCGACTGCGAATGCCGTTCCGACGGCTGCAATCGCCATACCAAGCATGAGTTTCTTCATGTTTTTGTTCCTTTATTTTCTTGGCTTTGGTTCGCTTGCATCTGCATCGGGTCACCTGCCCGACGTCCGCACAAACTACTCCTCTTCCAAGTTTCGCCAATATTGTACCATAAGTTCTCTTCCCCCGCAAGGGGGTATTTTGAATTTTTTTTGGGGGGCGGAACGGACGGGGCTGCGCCCCGAACCCCGGGAGCGGCGAGTGGGCTCGAGCGAATTCTGTCGATATGCTCTTGGAGGTCGTCTGCGAAATGCTGTCCCATCGGGTCGAGTATTACTTCGACGCCCTCCGCCAGCCCCGCGCGCCCTTCTCCGCGCCAACGCGCCACCGACAACTTTGGTGCGCAGCAAAACATCCTTTGGTGCGCACCAGAGCAACAAATGGTGCGCACCATTTTCTCCGGTGATGCGCATGACGGCGCAGGGCGGTGGTTTGGGGCGGGCGGGGTTTAGACACAGAATTTACAGGGAGTCTGATAGTGGAAAAGTTCTGTGGGCATAGTTGTGCGTAACATGTACGATCATGCAGCAGAAGGCAAGCTGGGACGAATGCGTCAGATAAGTTCCTTGCGTTTGTCTCAATGTCTTCATTTCCATCTCGCAACCGCACCTTGCCGCCGAAAAAAGAGATGGTGGCAGAAATCGCTTTCCACCACCAACGCGAAGACTTTCCTCCGCATCCAGATGATCCCTCTCACGGAAAGATCATGAGCATTGTAGCATTTCTGGAGGACGACATCAAGCGGGCGCCAACATCTGCGACAAGCCGCTTCCCAACCATTGCCATGTGGCAAGACGCTATCCAATCGCATTTTCCCCTTATTTTCAGCGGTTTCGTGAGGTCTTGTCCCCACTTTCGGCGGTTCCAGGTCGAGCCCGCCACCCGCCGAGAATATTTTCCAGCCACCTCTCCGCCCCCGCCGTACGCGGCCTTCGCCGCCCCCGCGCCCTTCTCCGCGCCAACGCGCCGCCGACAACTTTGGTGCGCAGCAAAACATCCTTTGGTGCGCACCAGAGCAACTTTTGGTGCGCACCAAAACCTTTGACGGTGCGCAGGGAGAAGTTTCCGACACATGATCTACAGGATTATGGGTGCATGGACAAAGGATGGAAGCATATTGATAACTTTTGCGGAATTACGCACAAGTTGAAATCTGCTGGAGTTTACCCATTTTTTTGACTGACAAAGTGCATCTCACCCCGATAAATAAAGGATGATGTGCGTTTTGACAAGTGAAATGGGCGTTTTCTCCTGACAAAAAGAAACTCCGAGCGTTAGGGCTCCCGCGCAGACGCTTGCGCGAGAGCCCTGCTGATCGGAGACAAGCTATGGTTTTGACAAGGGGGGATTTTAAACTTTTTCATCTTTGCGTTCCTCCGATGTTGATAACTCCATTAAGGCTGTGTTGCG
>Ga0256405_10004995_pt1 | contig 23744 bp, 18 predicted proteins | sample RumenRJG_02DNA_FD_189096 | JGI IMG/M metagenome (GOLD analysis project Ga0256405, IMG submission 189096) | Bovine rumen microbial communities from Lethbridge, Alberta, Canada - RJG_02 | ecosystem: Host-associated > Mammals > Digestive system > Stomach > Rumen | place: Canada: Alberta... | reverse complement strand
CATCATTCCTGCTGCTATAACATGATCATGAATACTTTCGTGACTTATTACAGCAAATGGAGACTTATGAGCTGGATTTGAAGGGATGATTTTTGTTAGAATTTCTGACATGGGATTTCCTTTTATAAGTTGTTGGTTAGTAATTACAATTTTATAAAAGAAATCCCTTTTTGTTTATTCCTGCACCTTACTAGGTATTGATTAACAAAAGTCCAAAATTCTGTATAAATTCTTCCTTTACCTAAGCCAAATCACGTTATGATTAATGAGCACAAATCGCTTTCTTAAGCCATTTAATATTTCTTAAATTTAAAGAACAGATCACACTTTGTAAAAAAGTGTTTTAATTCAACAAGATACTAAGATCTTGGGGATAATTGAAAAAAGAAAACTCCGATAAGCTCTCACTTATCAGAGTTATTGCTGAATTAAGTTAAGTTAATCTCAGTGTTAATCTAGCTTGTTATAAACGTTGTCTAGGTCTTGCCTAACCTCTTTAGCTTTCTCTGATGTTTTGGTTGCAAGCTTAGCTGTGAGTTTTTGAATTACTTCTTGAATATCTTTTGAATATTCATCGCCATTTTCTTCTTGCATAGCGCCTTTATTTAAGATCACAACCTCAACACCTTTGTGCTCACAAATTGAAAAGATAAGTTCTGATCCAAAGGTTAATAAGGTGTTCTTATTAGGTAGAACTAAACGCTTAACCTCATTATCCATAATAAGGTTAATCATCTTTGACAATCCCCTCTTGTAGTAATCAAGACCTGAACCAATATCAGAGATGGTCTCGAAAGTAAAATGATGTTCGGTGCAATAAAGCTCCATCTCTTTAACTTGAGAGTCTAATACTTCCTTTTCCTCATGAGAGTTAACTCTTGCGTACACAATTGTTAAGCGTCTGTCTGCATCTTTAAAGATCTCTTTACCACTTAACTTAAGTACAGTTTCTAAGTTGTAACGACGAGTGCCACCAGGTGTCACAGTATCAGGTTTTAATCTACCTGATTTATCCCAGTTGCGAAGTGTTTGGATGTGAACACCAAGAAGCTCTGAAACTTCACCAATTGATAAAAACTTCTTTTTTTCTAAATCAACCATAATTACATAGATCCTTTTAGTAATTTTTAAGATTAATTTGATTATACATGATCTGTAATTCAAATTTCAAAGTTACTCAAAAATACTGATATTATATTGTTCTATAAGATATTTTTATTTATTTTAAGATTTATATTTACATTATAAATTTTTTCTGTATAATGCACTGCAATGTTAATTGAACTGAACACAAAATTTTTAATAATGAAAACACGAACTGATCCAAAACTTATCTATATTGCTCATAAGATAGAACTTAAAGCTAACAATAAGTTTAGAACCTATTGCCGCAAAGCTTTTGGCGTGCGCCGTCTTTCCTATAACTGGGGCATTAATAAGCTCAAAGAAAACATTCATAACGGGATTCAAGGTCCTGTAATAGCTCTTAAGAAAGAATTTAACGCAATTAAAAGAGAGCAATACCCATATGTCATGGAAGTGTCTAAATACGCATCAGCTCAAGCTTTTGTTAACTTAGGACAGGCTGTGAGCAAATTTTCAGAGGACAGGGGAAAAAAGTTTGTAAAGTTTAGATTTCCAAAATTAAAGAAACGCAAAAAATTTGGAGGCAGTTTTTACATTGGTGGTGATCACGTACAGATTATTACCGATGCACAGATTTCAAAAAATTTAAAGAATGACTCTAAAAAGCAATACCTAAAAGTTCCTAATTTTGGTCCAGTGCAAATGCGTGAGAATTTACGTTTCAATGGCCACATTTGTAGCGTTACCATCAGTCAAAATGGCAATAAGATATTTGCAGCTTTCAAAATAGGCATCACTCAGGAAGAGTATCAGAGAACTCATAAAATAAGAGATTGTGAAGGAACTTATCTGGGTATAGATTTAGGGCTTAAAAATCTCATAACTACTAACGATGGTCTTATCATTGACGCTCCTAAAAATTTAAGAAAGAATGAGAAAAGAATTGCGCATCTACAAAGGAAATTAGATAAAAAGAAACATCCAAGAAAAAAAGAAGATAAAAAGATATTTTCTAAAAACTTTTATAAAGTTTCGGCTGAATTGAGAAAACTTCATGCGTTAGTAGCAAATAAACGCAATGACTATAATCAAAAGATCAGTACTGTTTTAGCATCTTTCTATCAATACATCGCTATAGAAAGCATTAACTTGAAAGGCTTATTGAAGAATCACTGCATTGCAAAATCAATATCAGATGCAAGCTTTGGAAAGCTAAAGAAACTGATTAAAGATAAAATTACACATCAAGGAGGTACTGTTGTAGAAGCAGATCAGTTCTATCCAAGCTCTAAAACTTGTAGCGCATGTGGTTACATTAAAAATGACCTAACTTTAGAAGATAGAACATATATTTGTCCTAAGTGTGGCCTGAAAATAGATAGAGATAAAAATGCAGCCATCAATCTTTTGCATTTGATTTCTAAACAAATAATAGGGCTGGCAGAGCCCAAATTTAAGCCTGCAGATCTTGAGAAAGTGGAAAAAGCTCTTAGCAATAATCTTATTCCACACTCAAGAGTTGACTCAGGAACTAAGTAGAGATTTTGCTTGTAAATCTTAGACTGCAGCTTCAATCAGTACATTTGATTGATATGCGCTCTTAGCAATAAGAGCGCAAACTCCAAGATTCATAGGGTAGGAAGTACCCGAATTTAAGCCTATTGACTGTATTTTGCTTATTGTTGCTTTGCAATAATAATCTTTGCAGATTGATGTAGGAATCTAGTTGAGAGCTTTGCTGCTTGTAAATCTAGAACTTCAGCTTTAATCAGTACATTTGATTAAACAAAATAAGTGGTGAACTGCACTATTGCAGTTCATTCACTTAATCTCCACTATTTAAAATATGCAGTACATCACATTTTATTAAATTTAATTATTTTATAGAATTATTTTTAATATCAGATAGTTATCAATTTCGTAAACGATTACGGTCTTATTAACTAGAAAATTATTCTATTACTGATTTTTTACTATCTACTTGATTTATCGAATTAAATATTTATTTATCATTTCCTTTCTGAAATCAAAGTAACAAAAACATTTTCCATTCATCTTTTAACAATATGATCTTGCAAAGGATTTCTGTACTTATATAATTACGCAAACGTTTTAGTTTTGCGTTTACATTAAATTTAACAATATAAGGAAAAATCATGGAAACAGTAACTTCAGGCTTATCTACCATAGATTACGTGATCTTTGGTATTTACGCCCTAGTTGTCTTGGTAATCGCACTTTTAGCATCTCGCAAGAACCATAAGAGTGCTGAAGGTTACTTCTTAGCAGGTAAATCTATACCTTGGTGGGCAGTTGGTGCTTCACTTATCGCTGCAAATATTTCTGCTGAGCAGTTTATTGGTATGGCTGGTTCTGGCTACGCTATCGGTATGGGTATTGCAGCATACGAAATCATGGCTGCTGTTACTTTAATTATCGTTGGTAAGTACTTTATTCCTATTTTCATTGAAAAAGGTATTTATACCATTCCAGAGTTTGTTGAAAAGCGCTTTAACAAGACCTTAAAGACAATTCTTGCAATCTTCTGGATTAGCTTATATATTCTAGTAAACCTAACCTCTGTTTTATACTTAGGTGGTCTTGCTATGGAGACTATTCTAGGTATCGATCTTGATGTTGCAATTTGGTGTTTAGCAGCATTTGCTTTAATTTACTCTGTTTACGGCGGTCTATCAGCTGTTGTTTGGACTGACGTTATCCAAGTTACAGTTCTAGTATTAGGCGGCTTTGCAACCTCTTACATTGCCTTAGATTGGATTGGCGAAGGTCAAGGTGTGATGGCAGGTTGGTCAACTTTAATGAACGCAGTACCAGGCCACTTTGAGATGATCTTATCTCAAGATAATCCACACTATATCGACTTACCAGGTATTACTGTTCTAATCGGCGGTTTATGGGTAACAAATTTATACTATTGGGGGTTTAACCAATATATAATTCAACGCACTTTTGCAGCTAAGTCAGTTCATGAAGCTCAAACTGGTCTTATCTTTGGTGGTTTTTTAAAGCTTTTGATTCCATTATTAGTAGTAATTCCAGGTATTGCTGCTTACTACATTACAGTTGAAAATCCTGCCCTATTAGATTCACTAAAAGAGCAATACGGTTCAATGGTTTTAAACAACATCCCAACTGATGCCGCTCCTGATAAGTCATATCCATGGGTTGCACAGTTGCTTCCTACAGGTGTTAAAGGTGTAGTATTTGCAGCTCTTGCAGCAGCTATCGTATCATCACTTGCTTCAATGTTAAACTCAACAGCTACCATCTTTACCATGGATATCTACAAAGAGTTTATTAATAAGAAAGCATCTGATCTTCGATTGGTAACTGTAGGACGTATGACTGCTGTAGTATCACTTGTAATTGCAGTATTCATCGCACCTGTATTAAGTACTTTAGGTCAGGCATTCCAGTTCATTCAAGAGTACACAGGCGTAGTTTCCCCTGGTATCTTATCAGTATTCTTATGTGGTTTATTCTATAAGAAAGCAAATTCAAAGGGCGCTGTAGTAGGTGTTCTAGCTTCAATTGTAATTGCATTTGTATTAAAGTTCATGCCACTGAACATGCCATTCTTAAATCAAATGTTCTACAACTGGATTTTAACTACCGCAATTATCGCTTTCGTATCTCTATCAACTAACGAGAACGATGATGACGAGAAGGCAATTAAGACTACAGCTCAAACCTTTAAAACCACTGGTGGTTTTGCAATCGGTGCTTATGCAATTATGTTAATTGTAGTTGCTATCTACTCAGCACTTTGGTCAGTAGACTTAGGTTGGGCTTTCTAAAGCTAAATTTGAAGAAAACAATCAATATAACTAATCAAAAGCCCAGTTTTTCTGGGCTTTCATTTGTCTTCAAAAGTTAAAGCTAATTTAGCTTAATTTCCCCTACACACTCTTTAAACCACGATGTCTCAAGAATTGGTGTTTGTTGATTTTCTTTTGAATAGAAATAGTCATTACACAAGGCTTTTGAGCCTAAGAGATCTTCACAGATCTTAAGATCTTGTGCCTTAACTTTTAATTGGTGGCGCAGAGTTTTAAGTAACTTTGAGCTGTCCCTATCACAGGCAAAATAGTCATAAGGCATCTCAACCTTAATTGATTTAATCTGTTCCATAGCTTCATTAAACCAACGGATAACCATTGTGCCGTATTGACGAACAGCACCTGGCTTCATATTCGCATTTAAAAGTGCTTTTTCATCAATTTTGCGTAGTCGTGAAATTGGGCACAAAGCTTTGGTGGTGATGATTCTATTTAAGGCAACATTTCTGCGCTTGGCAAATACTAATCTCTTTTTGCAAAGATATTTAAGCATCGCCAGTTCATTTTTATGAAGTGCTCCAGCTCCACTTACTGTTAAATAGTAAGTGTCTTCATCATCAAAGGTTGAGTAGACTTTGCTTAAACGGATAGTCTCTTGCTTAAAGTAAGATAAACGCACATCATCGTCATCAGCAAGTGACATGACCTTTTCATACAAATCTTTTAAGTAAATTACATCTTGAGCTGCATACTCTTGCTGAGATTTAGTTAAAGGACGTAACGACCAATCAGACATGGTCTCAGCTTTTGGAATATCAATACCAAGCCTATCTTTAATTGATGATTGTAAGCCTTGCATATAAGATAGGTTTAAAAAGGCCTGTAAGAGCTGAATATCGATGATGTTGTCAGGAAGTAATTTACTGCATCCTATCACAGATGCTTTATAGCTTAAGATCTCTAAGTCTTCACGAGCTGAGAAAAGGATAAAACTAGCTTTTGACTCAACAAAAGCTTTTATAAAATCATCAACATTGATAGCATGCGGATCAAGTAAATATGATACCTCATCAATACATACCTGAATTAGATCAAGAATTGGATAATAAGTTCTAACTCTAGTAAATTCAGTGTCTATTGCAATAAAACTTCCCTCTTTAACCGATGTAAAAACAGTTAAAAAGTCACTTAGCTTTTCTTTGGTATCAATGATTTGTATATTTAAAGACATGGGCGCACCTATATAAGTGCGCCTATTATAGACGATTAGAAATTCTAATCAAAACGATTTTGCTTTAAGTAACGACGCATTACCTTGCCAACAGGAGACTTAGGTAATTTTTCAACAAACTCCACATGTTTTGGAATTTTGTAGCCAGTTAAGTATTCTTTGCAGTAAGCTTTAACCTCTTCACGAGTTAAAGTTGGATCTTTACGTACGATATATAACTTAATTGACTCACCTGTTGATGTTGAAGGTACACCTACTACAGCACACTCTAAAACACGCTTATTGCGACTTACCACATTCTCAATTTCTGTTGGGAAGACGTTAAAGCCTGAGACAATGATCATATCTTTGATACGATCAATGATCTTAATAAAGCCGCCTTTTTGCCAAGTGGCAATATCGCCTGTTCTAAGCCAACCATCATGGATTACATGCTCAGTCTCACTAATATTGTTGTAGTAACCATGCATTACTTGAGGACCTTTAAACTCAAGTTCACCTGCCTTATCAAGATCCCAAATTTCCTCACCTGTTTCAATATCAACAATACGAGCAAAAGTAGATGGGGTTGGAATACCAATGGTACCGTTATACTCTTTTACTGTATAAGGAACGACACAGCAAAGTGGAGAACACTCAGTTAAACCATAACCTTCTAAAACTGGAATGCCACCTGAGGCCTCTAAAAAGCGCTGAGCAACACCTGGTTGTACTGCAGTACCACCTGCAACAACTAAACGCAATTGAGTAAACTTAACCTTCTTAAAGACATCTTGATTTACAAAGGCATTAAATAAGGTATTTACACCAGTAATAATTGAGATATCAGGATTTGCCTGCATGTCTTTAATTAAACTTTGGAAATTGCGAGGATCGATAATTAAGACATTTTTACAACCTAAGAATAAAGCAAACATTAGGTTAATCGTCATCGCAAAGACATGATATAAAGGCAGAGCTGTTAAAATAACCTCTTGACCTAGCTTTAGCACAGGCCCATACATTTGATAAGCCTGAGCGACATTAGATAAGATATTGCCGTGACTTAACATTGCACCTTTTGGCTTACCTGTGGTACCGCCAGTGTATTGTAAAAAGGCAATCTCATCAAAAGCCATTTCAATTTCTTCAAAGGTTTGGCTTTGACCTACATAGATACAGTCGTTAAAATCAATGACCTTTGATCTGTCATAACTTGGAACCATCCGCTTTAAGTAACGCAAAGCAAAGTTGATAGCAAAGCCTTTGACAGGATTTAAGAGATCACCTACAGATGTGCAAATAATGTTTTTTAAATAGGTTTGATCATGAATTTTAATTAGCTCAGCTGCTAGTGTTTCAAGACAAATTGCGTACTTTGCCTTTGAGTCACGCAGCACACCTAAAATTTCATGATGAGTATATAAAGGGTTAACGTTTACTACTTGCAAGCCACATTTTAAAGCTGCAAATAGTGCAACCGGATATTGCATAACGTTAGGTAAAATTAAAGCGATTCTATCACCTTTGTGGGCAGATAGAGTTTGCTGCAAATAGGCAGCTAGAGCATTTACCTTTTGCTCTAGCTTAGTATAGCTTATGGAGCTACCAAAGCTTACAAAGGCTTTTTTATCCCCAAATTTCTTACAAGTTTGTGTAAAAAAGTCACTTAAATTGTCGTACTGGTGAATGTTTACGGTAGGAGCTACCTCTTGTGGGTAGCTTTCATACCAAGGAGTACGATTTAACTCCATACGCTTTTTTCCTTATATTAGTTTTTAGAATTTACTACTTGTGCGCAGCAGCAAACTCCTTTAGGTAAGCAATTAAAACTTCAACACCTTCAATTGGCATTGCGTTATAAATGCTTGCTCTCATACCGCCTAAAACCTTATGGCCTTTAATACCGATAATGTTGTGGGCTTTAGCTTGAGCTATGAACTCATCGTTTAAGCTCTCATCTTTTAAGGTAAAGACTACGTTCACACGTGATCTATCCTTTGAAGCGATTTTTAACTCGTAAAAATCTTCATTCTCTAAATAAGTATAGAGCATTTTTGACTTTGCGATGTTACGTTTTTCTAATTCTTCGACACCGCCTAAAGATTTTATCCATTTAAAGTTCAAACCACCCATGTACCATGAGAAGGTGCAAGGAGTGTTGTACATAGATTCAAACTTGCTTAGAACAGACCAATCAAGTACTGATGGGCAGTATTTACGAGCTTTACCAAGTAAATCTTCACGAACAATGGTAATGGTCATACCAGCAGGGCCTACATTCTTTTGTAAACCAAAGATAATTGCACCAAAGCGTGATACATCAATAGGTCTTGTCATGATATCTGATGACATATCAACAATTAAAGGTACATCGCCAGTCTCTGGGTACTCAAAAGACTCAATACCGTTAACAGTCTCGTTTAAGCACATGTAAGCATATGATGAGCCAGGAGTTACCTTCATCTTTGAGTAATCAACTTCCCAAAGACCATCTTTGTTAAGCTCTGAGCACTCATGTAAGATTGCCTCGCCATAACGCTCATTACACTCTTTATAAGCGCAACGTGACCAGTGACCTGTTACAAAGTAATCAGCATGACCGCCTTCTGGTAATAAGTTTAGAGGAATAGCAGCAAACTGACCACGGCCACCACCTTGCTCAAATAAAACACGGTAGTTTGATGGAATGTGTAATAACTCACGAAGTAAAGCCTCAGCATCCTGTGCTACCTTCATGAACTCTTTAGAGCGGTGAGACATCTCAACAATACCAGTACCGGTACCTTCAAAATCTCTAAACTCGCTTTGAGCCTTTTCCATAACCTGCTCTGGTAGCATGCAAGGACCTGCAAAGAAATTCCAAACTTTACTCATTTAAAGTCTCCAAACTTTTTGTAAAAGAAATTTAAACTTGAAAAAAATAAGGGATCACAAAGATCCCTTATGCTTAATTATTGATTATCAGTATTCTCTGTTGTGTTTTCAACAGTTTCTACACTCTCACCACTTTGGGGAGCAGCGTTAGCCTTGATAGCCTCTGCCTCAGCATCTTTAGCCTTTTGCGCTGCCTCAAGGGCTGCTAGCTCTTCTTTTTCCTTTTGACGAGCTTCAGCTACTTCTTTTGAGCTCTTAACTACATCCTCAGGAATTGACTGTAGAGCTTGAACGGCATCACCTTCATTCATACGCATTAAGATGTTACCTGCACTATAGCGGCTAATTAGATGTGTTTCAGACATTGATGAACGAATTAACTGACCTTGGTTAGTAATTAACATGTAGTCTGCATTCTCTTCACCGATAACCGCGCCAATTACCGCGCCGTTACGCTCAAGGTTCTTCATAACGATCACACCTTGACCACCACGGTTACGCATTGGGATATCAGCTAAAGCTAATCTCTTACCAAAGCCGTTAGCAGATGCAATCAAGCACTGACCTTTTTCAATCTGCGAAGGAGCTACAACCATTAAGCTTACAACATGAGCATCACCGCGGAGCTTGATACCACGGATACAGCCGCAGGATCTACTAGATGGACGTACACCAGATCCAGCGTGACGGTCAATTGAACCTTCCTCATCTGATGATTCTTCATTGTTATCTGTTGCATCGTCAGTTTCTGAATCATCAGTAACCTTCTTCTTGTAGTACTCACAGAAGTGCTGAGCATAACCGTTGTCAGCAAATAAGAAGACATCATCATCACCTGATGAAATCTCAACACCGATTAACTCATCATCTTCTTGAAGATTTACTGCAGTAATCGAACTTGAGTTCATACGTTTTACAAAGCTTACGTATGCAGATAGCGAAGTCTTCTTAACAAGACCTTTCTTAGTTGCCATTAAGAAGTATTCTTCGGCGTTGAACTCAGCAATTGGTAATAAGGCAGTAATTACCTCACCGTTGTCTTTATCAATGTTAAAGAAGTTTTGTACAGGTAAGCCTTTTGCAGTACGATTCTCACTTGTAGGTAAATCGTAAACTACAGTCACAAAAGCACGTCCTTTATTGGTAAAGCACATGAGCTTGTCGTGAGTAGATGCTACAACTACCTTAGTGATGTAGTCTTCATCTTTAAGTTTAGTTGCAAGTTTACCCTTACCACCACGAGCTTGAGAGTCATAAGTAGCGATATCTTGATACTTGATATAGCCTTGAGCTGATAAAGTAACAATTACGTCACGACGAGTGATTAAGTCACCCTTATCAACCTTACCTAAATCTACAGTAAAGCCACTCTTACGTGGGTTACCATACTTCTCTTTAACCTCTAATAAATCATTGCGGATCTCAGATTTCATACGCTCTGGGTTATTTAAGATGTCTAAGTAATTCTTAATATCGTTGATTAAGCCTTTGTACTCATCACGAATTTCATCTTGAGCTAAATGGGTTAATCTTGATAAACGTAACTCTAAGATTGCTCTTGCTTGAGGATCTGATAAGTAGTACTTGCCATCATGATAGCCTCTATCTTGAGGAATACCTTGAGGTAAAGTTAAATTCATACCATCTTCAGTGCGCTCAATTAAGGTGTTAATCATTTGTCCATCCCATGGCTCATTGATTAACTTAATGCGAGCATCTTCTGTGTTCTCAGCACCTGTGATGATATCGATAACACGCTGAATATCAGCTTTAGCAACCATCAAGCCTTCGTTGATGTGAGCAGTCTTACGTGCTTTACGTAAATCAAATACGGTACGTCTTGTTACAATCTCACGACGGAAGGTCACAAACTCAGTTAAGATCTCTTTTAAAGATAACTGACGAGGGTGATTTTGGACTAAAGCTACCATGTTAATTGGGAAGCTTGATTGCAACATAGTGCTTTGATAAAGGTTGTTTAATACAGCCTCTTCAAAAGCATCACGCTTTAATTCAATAGCAATGCGCACTGCATGATCTTTATCAGACTCATCTACAACTTCGCTAATGCCTTCAATCTTCTTTTCTTTAACTAAGTTAGCAATCTGCTTTACGATATCAACCTTGTGAACTACATAAGGGATCTCGTCAACATAAATAGTTTGCTTGCCAGACTTATCTGTTTCGGTGTGGGTACGAGCACGGATAATGCAGCGGCCCTTACCGGTTGCATAAGCTTGCTTGATACCATCATTACCTACAATCACACCACCTGTTGGGAAATCTGGGCCTGGGATGTAGGTCATCAGCTCATCTAGTTCAATTTCAGGCTTATCTAAAACAGCAATTACGCCATCGATAACCTCTGATAAGTTGTGAGTTGGAATGTTTGTTGCCATACCCACAGCAATACCTGATGAACCGTTAACTAATAAATTTGGGAATTTAGTAGGTAAAACTTCAGGAATGGTTTCATTGCCGTCATAGTTTGGATAGCTGTTAACAGTCTCTTTTTCAATGTCTGCTAACATCTGCTCGGCAATTTTAGTCATCTTCACCTCGGTATAACGCATAGCAGCTGCGCCATCACCGTCGATGTCACCGAAGTTACCTTGACCAAAGATTAAAGGTTCACGCATTGAGAACCACTGAGCCATACGTACGATAGTCTCATATACAGCAGTATCTCCATGTGGGTGGAATCTACCAATTACGTCACCTACGATACGAGCTGACTTCTTAGTTTGACCAGATGAGCCAACCTTTAGATCGTACATATCGTATAAAACACGTCTGTGTACAGGCTTTAAACCATCACGTACATCAGGTAGAGCTCTATCTACAATTACTGACATTGCATAGTCAATAAATGACTGCTTTAACTCATCCTCAAGATTTACCATAGGTACTTGAGTTGACACTGCAGTATCGATTACCTCACTTTCGTTAGTAGGATTCTCGGTATTATCTGACATTTAATAACCTTAAAATTTTTGTTTAAATTGCGATTAGAAAATTATACTAAAATTTAGTCAAAAATGCAATTAAACGGCGCTCTATCAAGACATTTTAAACCTTGAAAAAAAGGCTGTTTCAGTGGATAATACAAGGTCAAAAATTAGTACTAAAAGGACACGTCCATGTGGTTTAAAAACCTCCGTTTATACACTATCGATTTACAAGAGCTACAAGGCGTTTTAAAAGACGACGCTTTAGTAGAAGAGGCATTATTAAAGGCTAAGTTTAAGCCTTGTGATGCACAGCAATTAGCAACCATCGGCTTTGCTCCTTTATTTGTCTATGATGACAATGGAGAGGAAAAGCCTGTTTACCACTTCTCAACTGGCAATGATCATTTCTTTAAGTTAGTTGAAGAGGCTAAGTTACTACCAAGCTCTGTTGTTAAAGCAGAATTAGATGGTCTTACTCGTCAAAAAGAGTTAGAGCTAAAAAAGGTACTAACTAAAGAGCAAAAGGCTGCTTTAAAGGCAGCGGTTGTCAATAAGTTATTAGCTCAAGCCTTTGCAACCCGTCGCGAGATCTTAGTATGGGTTAATACTGAAAACTCTTTTGTAGGTATCAATGTAACCTCTGCAAAGCGTGCTGAAAAGGCACTTGCGATGTTACGTGAGGCTTTTGCAACCTTCCCTGCTAAACTATTAACTCCAAAGTGCTTAGTTGATGAGCGTATGACCTCATGGCTCAAAGAGAACGTAAAACTTCCAGAGCACTTAAAGTTTGGTCAAGAGACTACTTTAAAGAGTAAAGATGAAGATGGCGGTGTGATTAGAGCTTCTAAAGAGGACTTAACCTCTGATGAGATCTCTGTACATTTAGAGGCAGGTAAAGTTGTAACCGAGCTCTCTTTAAACTTTAATGATGATGTTAACTTTAACTTAACTTCAGATTTAGCTTTTAAGAAGATTAAGCTTGACGACATTTATCTAGAGAAAAACTTACCTGAAAAAAGCGATAACGAAATTGCTGATGCTCAGGCTTTACTTGTAATTCAAGCTGATATCCTAAATCAATTATGCGATTATATCTTGGAGATCTTTGACTGTGACCGTGCTTAAAAAACCAGAACTTTTAGCCCCCGCAGGCTCTTTAAAACACCTTCACATGGCACTTCATTACGGCGCTGATGCGGTGTATGCAGGTGTTCCAAAGTGGTCATTACGTGTACGTGGTAATGGCTTTATTAAAGAAGACTTCATGAAAGGTATTGAAGAGGCACATGCTATGGGTAAAAAAGTCCATGCAGTGCTTAACATCATTCCTCACGTACGTCGTGTCGCTGCCTTTGAAAAGGTAGTAGATGAGATGGCTCAGTTAAAGCCAGATGCTTTTATTATGGCTGATCCTGGTTTAATTGATATTGTGCGCAATCGCTACCCTGATATTCCAATTCACTTATCAGTACAGGCCAACACTGTAAACGCAGGCTCTGTAAAATTCTGGCAAAAGGTGGGCTTAACTCGCTGTATTTTAGCTCGTGAGTTATCTTTAACTGAAATTGACATGATCAAGCAAGAATGCCCTGACATGGAAGTTGAGGTCTTTGCCCACGGTGCTTTATGTATTGCCGTCTCTGGCCGTTGCTTAATTTCAGGTCTGTTATCTCACCGTGACGCTAACATTGGTGCTTGCAACAATTCTTGTCGTTATGGCTTTAATATCCGTAATGTTCACAGTGCCACAGCTGATGATGTAACTACCTTTGAGGCAGATGATAGTACTGTATTATCTGCTCAAATTGAAGAGTCAATGCATCACCCTGGTGAGTGGATGACTATGGAAGAAGATTTAAACGGTTCATATTTAATGAACTCTAAAGATCTATGTACTCTTCCAGTTCTAAAGCGCTTAATTGAAATTGGTGTAGATAGCTTAAAGATTGAAGGACGTTCAAGATCCCCTTTCTACTCTGCTGCAATTAGCCGTGCTTATCGCTTAGCTATTGATGCTATTTGCGAAGGTAAGGAGATCCCTGATGAGAGTTACAACATTGTAAATTCTATCCCATCTCGTGGTTACACTACTGCCCTTTTAGAGCCACATCGCCCTGACAAGACTCAAGATTATGAGACTAATTCACCAAATCCAGGTAAGCTTCAAATCTGCGGTGAGATCACATCTCAAGATAGCGACGGTACCTTAAATATTGACGTTAAAAACCGCTTTGAAAAGAACAGCCATATTGCCCTGTTCACCCCTCAAGGTTTAGTTGATTTAGATGGCTCAACTTTGGTAAATGCTAAAGATAATAAGCCACTAGATGTAGCACCTGGTACTGGTTGGTCTGTAAAGTTAAAGCATAATGCTAAAGTTGATTTATCAACTGCAGTAATGCTAAGACTTGATGATTAGTTTGATAATTTAACTGCTAACAAAAGTAACTTACAGAGACAAGGAGAAAATCCCAGTTTAAAGCTGGGATTTTTGTTTAGTTTAAGTTATTTTTTACTAAATCTATATTTTGTTAGTTTGCCTGAGCAGGACTTGAAGCTTGAGCTACAGCTTGAGCCTTTTCTTTAAATTCAAAGGACTTTTTAGATGCTCGCTTTGACTCATACATAAGTTTATCCGCCGCCTCAATAAAGTCTCTTACATCCTTAAAGCGCTTATCAAACTTCACGTAACCTGTAGATACAGATAACTCATATGGAGCTAGTGATAAGGTTCTTAAACGAGTTACTGCCTCATCAATATAGTGACAAACACCAGCTGCACGCTCCTCGTTAGCATCTTTTTTAATGAGAATAAACTCATCACCACCATAGCGGCATAAGAAGCAGTTAAAGGTATCGGCAACATTCTTCAAAAGACGACTAATTTGCATAAGCACAATATCGCCTTCTTGGTGGCCGTAGTTATCATTGATGTGCTTAAACTTATTAACATCAATAAATACCATGTAGGTCTGACGACGCTTAGCATCATCTAATTCTACAAGTGATGATAGATAAGTCTTAAGCTCATTACGATTGTTAATTGAAGTTAGATCATCAATTGAAATACGTAGGTGCTGGTGCAATGACATTAAGAAGAATAAAGCAATTGCGTATGATGGACCTGCTGTTGGCACATCTACAATTAGGTTAATTGGCTGCATGATAAATGGCAAGGTCGCAGTAGTATAGAGCATGAAGAAATCAAACTTAGAAATTGAAAACTCCACCATATGATCTACTTTCATCTTCATTAAAGCAAGCGCATTGATTAAGCCTAAGACTGAATAAAAACCAACACAGGCAACTAATACATAGTAATAACGACCATGCACATAAGCACCATGATAGGTTAAAAACTGAATATGGCCATTAAATGGAGAAGATAAGACCATGTAAGCAACAATAATATATGGAACAGTTAAGAATAAAATCTTAACATCACGAGTTCTAAAGTTGCCTAAGGCTACATAAAGTCTTAAATATAAAAGATAAGGAATGGTTAGTAAAAAGAATGAAAAACCACAACTAAAGAAGACTACAGAGCCTACATTTGAGTTACAAAATTCATTTTTATCAAATAAAGCGTAGCAGAAAATTGAGTTGGCAGTACGTGAGAAAATACCAAACAAGCACTCAATTACAGCTAGAGTACAAATCGTTAAAAAGCCACGTTTGTACTTAGAGCCACTTCTGTATAGATTTATAGCCACACAGATATAGACAAAGATACAAATGATATCAATTTGTACTGTGTAAAATAATGAGGTGTTCACTATACACCTGCCTTAGCAGCTGCTTTTTTAGCTTGCTTTTGATCGTACATATTTCTATCTGCAATCTTAATTAAATCATTTAAGGTGTAGCTAGGGTTATCAATTGGGGTATAACCTACTGAAAACTTCACCGTAAACTTCTTAAAGTTATTACGAGCTTTTTGATCTAATAAAAGATTTAATTCATTTAGCATTTGATATAAATCTTCATCATTAGCGTGCTTAGAGATAATAGCAAACTCATCACCACCTAAACGAGCGATAAAGGCATGTCTTGAAGTTGCCACCTCACGCATTGCCTCTGATACAGTACGTAATGCCAAATCACCTGTAATATGACCGTAATTATCGTTAATGGATTTAAAGTCATCTACATCGATATAGGTTAAGAACATGTGCTCACGAGTTGATTGTGAGCCTAGAATTGAAATTAAATACTTTCTAAATCTATTGCGGTTGTTAAGACCAGTTAGAGCATCAATAAATACTCTATCCTCATGTAAAGAGAGGTATCTGCCAATTAAAACAAATGAGCAGGCTAGATAAAATAGTGCTGAGTACTTAAAGGATGATACAAGCTGAATTACACAAAAGAGAGTGCAAGTAATAGCAGTTGTAATAGCCGGAATTTTTGAAATGGTATTACGACTTAAAAATGATCTTATGGCAATAGCTAAAGTTAATAGTGAGTAAATGACTACTACGCCTTGTAATACTATATAGTAAGGGCCTTCGACACCTTCACCAAATAAGTTAAGTTTATAGGCAAGTCCCCACACTGGCGATGCAACTACAATTGCAGCACCAATCACTAAAGGCAGTGGGAATAAGAATTTATTTACACGGTGTCTTAAAATAACCTTGTAGCCTAATCTTTCATAGCTATTGCACATCCAGCAAAATGGAATAGCCATCCAAATAATTAGATCAAGTGCTTCAAAGATGTAGTAAAGATAACTGTAATCTACATAGGTAAAGCACAGTCTTAAAGAGCGAATAGCAAATGCGCTGATATTTAAATAACAGCACATGATGAAAAAGAACTTACCTGAGTCTCTTTCACGGTAAAAAGCTCTAACAATAATTACCAATAGAGCAATTAAAATAAAATAGGTTTCAAACTTTAAAAAATACCACATACTTACTACTTAAAGGCTCCAGACAAAGAATTAGCCTGAGATTTATAAATATTAGAATTGCCTTTGCCCTTTTTAGCTTGCTCGCGGTCATATTCTTTCTTTTTAGCAAGCTTTGCTCGTAGATCCTCTTTAGTTTGATCTTTTGCAAGCTTAGGTGATTTGGCTTTCTTTTTATTACTATTTTTAAAAGAGGACATTAAGCCCTGCTCTCTTACATCGCTGTTAACTTGTACCTTAACCGCTGTAGGATGAATGCGCTCTTCCATGATTTGCTCACCACGAGCACGAGCGTTCTCTAAATTTACAAATTTTCTATCTTCAATTTGCTCACGAGTAGGTTCATCTACATAGTTCATAAATTGAACTTGATTGTCGTGACGCTGTTTAGCGCCAGCCTCTACAAAATACTCACGAGCAGATAATTCTTTACGAGTTTTTTCCCTAGCTTTACGTTCTTTTACAATATCTACTAGGGATTTTGAGGTCATTTGCTTTTGTGCAGCACTGTCATGATAAGGCTTAATCTTATCTGCTGCAGCAAAATTACCAAATATAAGTGTAGTCACCAAGCAAGTTAATGCTAAGTTTTTAAAAATTCTAAGTGCGCTAGTTGTTGCTTTCATAAAGACCTCAAGACCTCTGTATATTATATTAAATTCCTAATGGAAGTTTAGTGACCATACTTACACCAAAGTGTCAGTATCTTATTTGATTTCACCAGGTCTTATTGTTATTTTATTGTTGTTTTATTGTTGTTTTCTTATTGTTTTATTGTTGATGACTATGATTTTGTTTTTCTACCTACATTTACACAAATACATTAATGCTCGTCAATGTTTAGAAAATGTAAATAGCTGTCACTTATTCTTAATTGTAGGTTAGATAAGTAAAAAAGAAAACAATTGATAGGATAATATTAGGGCTTAACCACAAAAAAGCCTGCTAAATCTCACATTTGCAGGCTTTTTGAACATTTATCAAGAATGTTTTTTTTGATGTTAACTACTGAACGTTAGTTGTTCTCTCATCAATAATACGCTTAGATTTATGCTCTGAGCGGGTATTTAAACCACCATCAGGGTGTACTACAACCTTAGCAGGTTTTACACCAAGTCTTGCCTTAAGTGACTTGGTTACAATAGCTGCAACTTCATCATCAGATAGTGTAATACCAGCCTTCTTCTCAATTTCAACAGCAAAGCGGCAAGTAAAGTTTTCTTCATAAATGCGAATTAAGTACTCACCTGTTACCTCGTTGATAGAGCGAATGCCAGCTTCAACATCTGATGGGAACACGTTTACAGCAGATACGATGAACATATCATCCTTACGACCTAGTACATGGATACGACCATGGGTACGACCGCACTTGCACTTAGTCTGGTCAATCCAACCGATATCACCAGTTCTAAAACGAATTAGAGGACGAGCGTGCTTACGTAAAGTGGTAAATACAAACTCACCTTTAGAGCCTGGAGGTAGTACTTCACCTGTTTGTGGATCAACAGTTTCCACTAAGATATGGTTTTCAGCGATATGTAAACCATCTTTGTACTCACACATTGCAGCACAAGCACCAAAGATATCAGATAGACCGTAGAAGTCATAAACCTCAGCGCCCCAAATATCCTCAATAGCTTTACGGGTTGCATCAATTGAACCACCTAACTCGCCAGCTACAATGATCTTTTTGATGTTTAAATCTTTTTTAGGATCAATGCCGCTCTTTAAAGCTTTCTCACCTAACTGCCAAGCATATGATGGAGAAGTCCAAATTACTGTTGGCTTGTAAGTTTTTAATACCCAAAGTAATCTCTCTGATGGTAGAGTACCGCCCCAAATACATAGAGCACCGGTTCTTTGAGCACCGATAACATCAGGACCACCTACATATAATGAGAAGTTTAAAGCATGTACGTAGCGGTCATTTGGTCTCATGCCTACCTGCCAGAACCAACGAGCTTCAGTTTCTTGGAACTCGTCAAAGTCTTTAGCGGTAAATGGAGAGATAGTTGGTACACCAGTAGAGCCTGATGAAGTTGAAATAAACACAACATCATCTTCAGGTACAGCGCAAAGCTCACCTAAGAAAGAGCCCACGCCTTGAGTCTCACGCTGAGTCTTTTTGTTGATAAATGGGAACTTCTCAATGTCCTTTAAAGTCTTGATATCTGATGGCTTAACACCAGCTTCATCGAAGCTTCTTTTATAGTATGGAGCATGATCATAGGCAAACTGTACGATCTCTTGAAGATCTTTTAACTGATTTTCCTCTAGTTGTTCGCGACTTTGGGTCTCTAAAACTTCGTCCCAAAATTTACTTTTATTAATTGGCATAATGTCCTCTTATCTCTTAAGTAGTGAAACCAAATAGTGTCGATTCAACTACACTTGTTATTAAAAATTTATAAAAAAACGGTTTACAAAATCTGTTGAAAAACTATTTATTGGCTTAGTTAAAGTGCTTGTCGATAAAAGCCCACTTCTTATCACGGCCTTTAACGATAGCTTCAATTTCAGCATCTGCTAAATGCTTAAAACGTCCTTGTGACTTAATATAATGGGTCACGTCTGAAAACTCTTTAGGTCTGCGATTTAACTTAAACTCCCCGTCTTCAAACTCGGCTAGATACCAAAGGCCGCAATCTACAACTTCCTTAGCAACCTCCACACAATCTTCAGTTTTAATGCCCCAGCCGGTAGGACATGGTGCAATCACGTGAATGTATTTAGTACCTTGGATTTTTGAAGCCTTTTCAACCTTCTTCATAAAATCGGTCAAGTAGCCAATTGAAGCAGTGGCTGCATAGGTAATACCGTGAGCTGCGACAATTTCAAACATATTCTTTTTGTTATCTAAATTGCCATGAATGTTACGTCCTACAGGAGTTGTCGTTGTTCTTGCTCCAAATGGAGTTAAAGAGCTTTTTTGAATACCTGTATTCATGTAAGCTTCATTGTCATAGCAGATATATAAAACGTTGTCGTTTCTATCAATTGCTCCAGAGAGTGCTTGAATACCAATATCCGCAGTACCACCATCTCCTGCAAAGCCCACTACATTAAAATCTTTTTTGCCAAGTGCTCTTAAACCAGCCTCAATACCAGTCATCATGGAAGCGGTACCGGCAAAGGTTGAGATAATGGCGTTATTAGCAAAACAAAGCTGTGGAAAGTTAAAACCTACAGCTGACATACAACCTGCTGGAATGACCGCAACTGATCTTTTACCTAAAATCTTTAAGGCAATACGAACAGCTAAAGAGCCACCACAACCTGCGCAAGCTTTGTGACCATAGAAGAACTCGTCATCAGAAATGTTATTTACATTGATAGCCATTTAGTCCTCCTTTAAGCCTACAAACTTGATCTCATGAGTGCCATTTAATAAAGCTTCAAAGCACTCAACTATTTGCTCTTTTTCAATATTGCGACCACCAAGGCCTGCAATATAGTTTGAAGTAACCTTATGTAAATTTGCCTTTACTAGAGCTGAATTTACATTGGTATACACGGTACCTTCATTACCAAAGGAGATGTCTTTTTCTAAAACACCTACGGCTTTGACATTCTGTAATGCTGTAGCTAGCTCCTCATTAGGAAATGGTCTTATGTAACGAAGTCTTATCGCACCAACCTTTTTACCTTGAGCTCTTAAATCATCTACAGTATCTTTAACTAAACCATAGATAGTACCTAAGGTGATGATCACAGCATCGGCATCTTCAGTTTCATAAGTCTCAATTAAACCTGTGTACTTACGACCAAAAATCTTGTAAAACTTCTCTTCAGCCTCATGAATTACCTTGGTGGCATTTAAAATACCTAAGTGCTCTTTATACTTAAACTCAGTGTTAGTATCAGGACCTGCTGAAAAACCTAAGTTATTTGGATTATCTAAATCAATCTTGTTTTCAGTTTCAAACTTAGGTAAAAACTCATCAGCTTCTTTTTCATCACATACATCTACAAGCTCGTAAGTGTGAGTTAAAGTAAAGCCATCAAGGTTTACCATTAAAGGAGTTGAAACCTCTTTGTGCTCTGCTATATAAAAGCTCATTAAAGCTAAATCAAAAGCCTCTTGAGCGTTTAGTGCATAGGCTTGGATCCAACCATGATCTAAAAGGGATAAACTATCTCTTTGATCACCATAAATATTCCAAGGCAAAGCAGTAGAGCGGTTAGCATTCATCATCACAATTGGAAAGCGACCACCTGATGCATAAGTTAGGCACTCTGCCATATATAAAAGGCCTTGTGATGAGGTCGCAGTAAAGGTACGAGCGCCGACACAACTTGCGCCAATGGCAGCAGATAGTGCACTGTGCTCAGACTCTACGTGGATGAACTCTGCTTTAAGCTCCCCTGACTCTACAAACTCTGATAATTTTTCTACAACAGTTGTCTGTGGAGTAATTGGGTATGCTGAAATCACATTTACCTTTGCTCTTAAAACACCGTATGCAAAAGCTTCATTGCCAGATAAAAACTTCTTCATTTACTTCTCATCCTCCATGGTGATAGCGCCATGACGGCAAATTTTTTGGCAAATACCACAGCCTTTGCAAAAGTCATAATCTATTTCAATCCCCTTGCCTTTTTTAGAGATCACGCCATCTGGGCAATAGAGATAGCACAAAAAGCAGCCATTACATTTTTCTTTGTCACATACAGGCTTAGAATTTCTCCATCCGGCGTTGATAGTAGTTAAACCTGGCTTATAAGTTGGAGCAAAAGGAATGTCTTTTAACTTAAATTCCTTTTTATCTGTAAGCTTGACTATAATTTTTTCTGCCATCACTATTCTCCTAACTGCTCACGTGTAAGCTTGTAAGCCTCAGTTACTACAGTGATGTTTTTCTCTTGAAGACGTACTGGCATATTCTCTTTTATCGCATGCACCAAATCGTCTAAACTTACCTTGTCAAAAACTGCAGCAATTGCACCTAGAATTACAGTGTTGGTAATTGGAAGATGAAGAATTTTCTCTGCAAGAGTTACACCGTCAAAGGTGATCACTCTCTTGTCAGTTAAAATTTTCTTAGTGCAGACAATTACTTTGCCGTTTTCTTTAAGCTCATCAAATGCAGACTCATTAAATAAGGTGTCATCTAAGATCACAACAAAGTCAGCTTTTTTAATCTCAGATCTATCGCCAATGATTTTGGTATCTAATTTGGTGAAGGCACGAATTGGAGCACCACGGCGTTCTGGGCCAAAAGATGGGAAAGCTAGTGCAAACTTACCATCTTCTTTGAGTGAGTAGGCAGCACCTAATAATCTTGCTGCTGTGAAAGCACCTTGTCCGCCACGACCGTGCCATAGAAACTCGTACATGTGTCTTACCTTGTATTTATCTAATTCTTACTATTCCGATATGATTGATAATTTCTATCAGGAAGTGAGATAATTATGCCTAATTCAAAAATTTGTGTCTAATACTAAATACAAATAGCAAGCTATAGGAATTTCTTATAACTTACAAAAAGTACATCACTAAAAATCGATAAATTGGCTAATTTTCAGTAAATGGCCGCACTTTTTTAAGGCAATAGTTCTAATAAAATTAGATAAATGACTGACTTTTTAAGACAATTGCAAGAATTTAAAAGATCTTAGGAAAATAATTTTCAAATTTAGTGCAATAAAGGTAAAATTAGACAATTTCCTAATAAGGATCAAGATTAGTAATTAAGGATATAGATTAAAAAATGAGTAAACTAATCAAACCAACAGACTATAAGCAACTTTTAAACAAGCTACAAACTGAAAAAGGCATTAAGTTAATTAAAGACTTTTTCCAACAGAATTTAGCAACTGAGCTCCGCCTTCGTCGTGTGACTGCTCCTTTATTTGTGTTAAAGGGCTTAGGTATTAACGATGACTTAAATGGTGTTGAGCGTCCTGTAACCTTCCCAATTAAGGACTTAAATGAGGCTCAAGCTGAAGTTGTACATTCTCTTGCTAAATGGAAGAGATTAACCTTAGCTGAGATGGGCACACAAGCAGGCTACGGTCTATATACTGATATGAACGCAATTCGTGCTGATGAAGAGCTTGATAATCTTCACTCACTATATGTTGATCAGTGGGACTGGGAAGCAGTAATTACCAAAGAAGATAGAAACTTAGAGTTCTTAAAGTCTGTAGTACGCCGCATCTACTCAGCTATTTTACGTACTGAGTTTTTAGCTTGCGAGAGCTATGAACAGTTAAAGCCTTTCTTACCAAAAGAAATTACTTTCGTTCATTCTGAAGATCTACTTCAGATGTATCCAGATAAGACTCCTAAAGAGCGTGAGGATGCAATTTGTAAGAAGTATGGTGCAGTGTTCTTAATGGGTATTGGCGCTAAATTATCAAATGGTGAGAAACACGATGGTCGTGCTCCTGACTATGACGATTGGTCAACTCCAAATGAGGATGGCAAGCTAGGTTTAAACGGCGATATTCTAATTTGGTATCCAACCTTAAATAGAAGCTTTGAGTTATCTTCAATGGGTATCCGTGTTGATATCGAAGCTTTAAAGCGTCAGTTAGCTATTGAAGGCAAGGAAGATCGTTCTAAACTTTACTGGCACCAAAAACTATTAAATGGCGAGCTACCTTTAACCATCGGCGGTGGTATCGGTCAGTCACGTCTATGTATGGTACTTTTACACAAGGCTCATATTGGCGAGATCCAGGCAAGTATCTGGCCTGAGGATATGAAAAAAGAGTGTAAAGATTTAGGTATGCCTTTAATCTAATATTTGAAGCTTTCTGATATTCAGAAGGCTTTGTGAATAACCTCTCCCTAAAGGGAGAGGCTTCGAAGATCAGACCTTAAATATTGCTACTTAAGACCTATCTTCATCTAGAGGTGTTAGCTCCTATTAGGGAGTTTAACAACCTCGGGTGTATTC
>Ga0256405_10004992_pt1 | contig 23767 bp, 21 predicted proteins | sample RumenRJG_02DNA_FD_189096 | JGI IMG/M metagenome (GOLD analysis project Ga0256405, IMG submission 189096) | Bovine rumen microbial communities from Lethbridge, Alberta, Canada - RJG_02 | ecosystem: Host-associated > Mammals > Digestive system > Stomach > Rumen | place: Canada: Alberta... | reverse complement strand
CCAAGACCAACAGGAAGATCAAGGAACTGTTTGAAGAAAAACTCGATAATCTAGACGAGTTCTTCATGCTTTTGGAGGCCAGGACTCGTACGGAACTGATTCGCGGTGAAACGCTGATCGTGTTTGATGAGGTCCAACGGTTCCCTCGTGCCCGCGAAGCAATCAAGTATTTGGTGAAGGATGGACGCTTTCACTATATCGAAACGGGGTCTTTGATTTCAATCAAGAAGAACGTCGAGAACATTGTCATCCCCAGCGAGGAACTGAAAGTCCAGATGTTCCCCATGGACTTTGAGGAGTTTCTCTGGGCTCTGGGGTCAGAAGGGCTTGCCAAGCTGATCCGCAGCAGGTTCTCGGATGGGCGTCCAATGGGGCAGACCGATCATCGACTTGCAATGGAGGCATTTAGGCAATACTTGGTTGTCGGTGGCATGCCGCAGTCTGTCGAGGCGTTTGCAAACGGGCGAGACATAAGGGCTGCGGAAAAGGCGAAGCGGGCGATTCTTGATCTGTACAGCTACGACATAGGGAAGTTCGCGGGGCGGTTGAAGCACAAAGTCCGCGCCATCTGGAACAACATCCCCGGAGCGTTGAGCGCACAGGAGAAGCATTTCAAGCCTGGGCTTGTGAAAGAAGGCGTCAAGATGCGAGACCTCGACTCTCCTTTCGAGTGGTTGGCGGAGTCGATGACGGTCAATATCGCCAGCAATGTGACAGACCCGAATGCAGGACTCAAGATGTCGGAAGACCGCACCTTGATAAAATGCTATATGGGCGACACAGGGCTTCTCGTCAGCCATGCATTTTCCGAGAACGCCAACGCCACGTGCGACATGCAGTGGAAGATACTGACGGGCAAGCTTGAAGTCAACAAGGGAATGCTTATGGAAAACGTGGTGGCGCAGATGCTGAAGGCCGCCGGACAGGAATTGTTCTATCATTTCAATGCGGCGCAAGATGACCGTGACAGCAGGATGGAGATCGAATTTCTGCTGTCCAAGTCAAAGGTTTCTGCGCGGCACAACATCTATCCTGTTGAAGTCAAGAGCGCCAACGACTATACGACAACGTCAATGGACAAGTTTAGACGGAAATTCGCGTCGGTCGTCGCAAGGCCAATCGTGCTTCATCCAGGGGACGCGGAGTTTTCCGGTGATGTGCTCAAGTTGCCTCTTTACATGGCGATGCTGATTCCAGAAATGGAACCTGTGGGGCCCCGCAAAACCGTTGTAAAACGGCCATTTGAGCGTTAAGTGGCGAAACGGCATGGCAGAGGCAAGGAACGATGGTACGGGTCGGGAACAAGAGCGTAAAGGAGGATTGTAAGTCAATGAAAAATAGAAATAACAGTTGCAAGTCAATAAACGACAGAACGGAAATGATATAATGGTGATAAAAGCAAGGAGCGGAAAATGTTTGAACAGATAGTCGAGGCGCTAAAGCGGCGCGGATTTGAGGTAGAGGCAGTGGCGACGAAGCAAGAGGCGCTTGCGCTCGTCATGAAGGAGGCCGAGTCGGCCGCGAGCGTCGGCTGGGGCGGCAGCGAGTCGATCAAGGAGATCGGCGCGCGCGCGCGTCTCGTCGAGAGCGGCAAGGAGATACGCGACCACCAGCTCGAGTGCGACCTATTCCTTCTTTCCGCGAATGCGCTCACGGCCGACGGGCGGATCGTCAACATCGACGGCAACGGCAACCGCGTCGCGGCGTCGATCTGCGGCCCTAAGCGCGTCGTCTACGTGATCGGGCGCAACAAGATAGTTGACGGCGGCATAGACGAGGCGACTGCGCGTATCAGGCGCTGTGCCTGCCCGCCGAACGCGAAGCGGCTCGGCAAGCGTACACCGTGCGGGCTCGCGGGCGCGTGTGTCGGCGGCGAGGGGTGCGATTCGCCCGACAGGATGTGCAAGGTGACGGCGGTCTTCGATCGCAAGCCCACAGGCATTTCCGCAAAGGTAATTCTCGTCGACGAAGACCTCGGCTACTGAGAATTTGGTATAATACTACCCGTCTGGCATGGTGCTGGACAAAACAACAAGGACAAAACAAACATGAACTACTTCATTGACTGTCTCACAAAGAAATATGCCTGCTTCTCTGGCCGCGCTCGCCGTCAGGAATACTGGCTGTTCTTTCTTTTCAACATCATCGCCGCTATTATTGTCGGCGTCATCTCCAGTGTTCTCGTGAGCGTGACGAATGTTACGGCATTTGCGTATCTTGGGACGATTTACGATCTTGCGGTCCTGATCCCTGGTCTCGCCGTGCTTTTCCGCCGCTTGCACGACACAGGGCGCAGCGGTTGGTGGTGGCTGATTGGGTTCATCCCGCTTATCGGAATTATCGTCCTCATCGTCTTCTGCTGCTTCGACAGCCAGCCTGGCGATAACCAGTACGGCCCGAACCCCAAGGGGCTCTGACGTGAAGCGCGCACGGGACTATCGCCGCGAGGCATGGGTTGCGCTCGGCGAAGGGCAGTATTGGCCCTTCGTCGGTGCGATGTTCATTCTTACACTCATTTCCGCCGCGGCGATAATCCCGTCGCTTTTGCTCCTTCTTATTCCGATGTTCTATCTGATCGGCTTCATGTCGTGGTCTTATTCCACGATGGCGCTTTCGACGATGCGCCGGCGCATGAAGTTCGAGCTTTTTGCTTCTGGGTGGGGCCACGGGTGGCACATGTTCTGGGTGCTTTGCGTCCAGTGGACATACCTGCAATTCTGGTTTCTATTGCTTATTGTCCCCGGCATCATCAAGAGCTTTTCCTACGCGATGACGCCGTATATCGCAGTCGACCATCCCGACTGGACGGCGAACCAGTGCATAACTGAGTCCCGTCGCATAATGCACGGGAACAAGTGGCGCTATTTCTGTCTCAACATAAGCTTCATCGGCTGGTATCTGCTGCTCATCCCTGCGGTTTTCGTCCCGTGTGGCACATTCGCGCAGCTCTTCCTGCAGCCCTATGTCCAGTCCGCCTGCGCCGCCTTTTACGAAGACATCAAGAACTTCTGAGCCGTCAAGAATCTATCCGCTTGAGAAAATCTGACGGCTTCATGATTTCAAGACCGTGAAATCCGTTTAGCGCAAGCAAATCGGCGTCTCCGCTGCACACTATCTTCGCCCGGCCTCCTAATGCGCATGCGACAATGGCATCGTCATCGGGATCGCGGCAAACATGAGCCCCAAGGGCTGCCGCGCTTACAATCGTCAACTTGCTCTCCAGCATGGCCAAAGGCCGCCTATAGCTGACATTGGGAAACTGCGCATGGAGTCGCTCTGCGACCTCACGGTATTCGGCGCGGACGGATCGCGTCGCCACCAACTCGATTTTCTTCGCAAAAGCCGCGCGGACGATTTTCAGCGGAATGCCGCCGAAGAAAATCGCGCTCATGACGACATTTGTGTCAAGAACCGCCCTCACCGCCGAGATCTCCGCGACCGTCGTGCGCTGCGGACTTCGGCTATGGCATTTGAAATGTCGGCCGGGGTCATGCCAGCCTCTTTCGCCTGGCGTCTGGATTCTGCGCAAGCTTGGTCGAACTCGGCGGCAAGCTCGGTCTCGGTTGGGATCTTGATGGGTTGCATGATCACGGCGCCTTTATATGCCAGAATCGTAAACGACGTTCCGCTCTGCCAGCCATACATCTGGCGCAAGGCCTCGGGTAGAACGACCTGCCCCTTTGAAGACAGTTTAGTTGTCATCACGTTTGTCATGTCAAACCTTTCATGTGCTAAAACAAAAGTATTGTATCACAAATCTTACCAGTAAGGCAAGCATGGCCGCAATTCTACAGCTCCACGCAGCACGATTTTTTGGTATAATAACGGCGTTCCAAGGGTAACATCCTGCGGAGCGTGATCTTTGACATCGGCTGGGGAGTGACAATCCCAGCCATCGGGCCGAAGCCCTGGTAGGGGCGGCACTTCGTGCCGACCGCTCTCAAGACCAAGGCCAAAACCTCGCAACGAACCATGGCAGAAGTGCCGCGTTCCAACCCGGGGAGCTGCGGAAACGCATCCGACGCCCGCAGTACGCTACGCAATCTTGCGTATTTGGCTTTGTAGAAAATCGCCAATTTTCATGTAGAAAGCTGAGTATGTGAGATGCGCTGCGTGGTCAATCCGCGTGGCGTGTCTTCAATTCGTGTTTTCTACAGGGCGTTTGGCGATGCCTCTACAAGACATGGATTTTAAGGCACGCCACGTTTCCTTTTCTGCACCTTGATGTGGTGATGCAAATAATCAGAAAGGTGCTGAAAAGAGAGGATGGAAGTGAGAATGAAGTTGTTGACGGTTGTAAGTGCATCGCTTATGGTTACATTATCGTCGTTTGCCGATGATAATGTAGCAACGGAAGGGCTTAGAGCTGATTATACTAACTTGGCGGCAGTTGTAAAGGCGTTTAACCCGAAGACAAATAAGGATCTTAATCAAGGCGATGGGACTTGGCTTGAATTTGCCTATCCAAAAGGTGGACATTCGCTCCTTTCTCATACTCATAAAAACACGTTGCGCCTCAATACTATTGATCTAAAATTCATGGAGTTAAAGACGGGGAAAGTGGTCCTGTCGGACTATTTTACTCGCAGTTTGCCGGGTTATCCAAAGATTGGGTCAATTATCGCTTATCCAAGAAGTGATTTCTTGGTTGAAAATGAGTTTACATACATTGCCAAGGACAGAACCAACCATGACGTGGTCATGCATGGAAAGCTAGTGAGCGTCAAAATTATCCTTGGCTACCCTGCGGGAGCCACGAAATTGCCAACCGAATTGGTTTGTGGCAAGACCGTAGAAAATCTTGCCAAGACAGGCATGCCGATTCCTGATACAGTTGGCAAAGCCGGTAAGATTCGATCTCTTGCCGAGACTGCGAAGATTCGCTATGGAGCGTCTACGGCAAAGGTGTTTTGCGCGGCAAACCCAGAAGGCAAGGTTCAGATACTCTTGACTGGCGTGGATGATGCGAAAGCGCGTACAACCGTTATCCCTGCAACATATTGATAGCATGGAGGAAAAATAATGGATTGGTATTTCGTTTGTCTTGCTCCTAAGAAGGCAGTTAAGATAACAACCTTCCCGTTCAATGTAGGACGCGATCCCGAGGGAATGAGCGCCGTGCAGCTCTTTGACCTAGGAATGTCGAGGAGTCAGTTTTCGCTTGTGAAAATTATGGGGCAGGTGTATTATGTCAATAAAACACAGGAGAACCCCGCTCAAATTGACGGCGTGGAGGTTGCAGGAAAAGCGAAACTTGCACCAGGGATTCATATTGTTCGTGTCGGGGCTACTACGATTGGGATAGGCACAGACTATGACCAACTCTGCGCGGCTGTTTCAGAGCAGACAGTTGAGTATTACATGGCGAGAGTAGGTGGGCGTGAGCTTGGGCCTTGGACTGCGGCACAGCTTGTAGAAGCTTGTGAGAACGGCGTCCTTTCGCGCGATTCAAAAGTATGGTATGCCCACGACTCCACAACTGTTTATGAAGCTTCAGAACTCGTAGACTTCGGCCCTGATCCTGTCGAAACGAGCATAGCCGAGCAAACGACCGAGAGGCGATTCATCACGGTGGATGAAGGGGCGGTTGTCGAACTTGGCGAAAACTTCAAGTGCCCCTACTGTCGCACGGTCAGCGACATAGGCGATGTTTTGTCGGTGTCTGTCTCGCCGTCGCTTCTTGGCGATACAGTCCTTGGAGAAGGTGAACAGTCTCGTTTTGCTCCGACAAACTTTACTGACAATGGCCTTGCGCTTGATGCGGAAGGCGGTGTTTGCACGGAGATCGCCTGTCCTTGCTGCCACATGGCCATTCCGCAGGATCTTCTGCAAATGGATCAGGTCGTGATGTCTGTTGTGGGTACGGCTGGCGCTGGAAAGTCAGTGTTCCTTGCGAGTTCTATTTGGCAGTGCCGACAGCTTCTTCGTATGAAGTTTGGCGTAGGATTCCGTGATCTCGCGCCGACATGGAATACATGGATTCGCGCCTACGAAGAGAAGCTTTTCTTTCAGCAGGACGATACCAAGCTCCAGCAGATCGAAAAGACCGATCTCCAGGCGTCTAACATTAGTAGAAGTGTGAATCTCAGAGGTGAATCCGTTCTCTTGCCGACCCCATCGTATTTCCGGCTTGATGGCGGGAAGAATGGCGACGTTGAGCGATGCATGGTCGTTTATGACTGTGCGGGTGAGCACTTCTTGCCGGGGGCAGATGTCCATGCGTCGCTTGTCACGTTGCATACGCTTTCGGCAGATTCCATTCTCTTCCTCTTTGACCCTTCCGCAGATCCGCGTCTTAGACCGATGCTTGACCGTGGCAATGGAACGGCATCAAATTATGCGCAGATGCAAGACGTGCTTCTTGCGGAACTCGCCGCCAAGTCGAAGAAGTATATGGGCAATAGAGGCGGACGGAAGTTGAAACAGCCGCTTCTGTTTGCCGTGTCGAAGGCAGATATGCTTAGAAATGCATTGCCGTCAGATGTCGAACTCTACAAAGTAAACGATGCTGGTCGGTTGGCACTTGATGTGGCGGCGCTTCGAAATGTGTCGGACGAGACGGAGTCGTTCCTTGACAAAACCGTCCCCGAAGTGGCGGCGACCGCGCGAGACATTTCAAACGACATCTGGTTCCTACCGGTGAGTGCACTTGGACATAATCCGATGCGCGAAGGCGTGCGTCCGTGTGATATCAAGCCAATGTGGGCAGAGTTGCCATTCGTCTTCACGCTTGCACAGAGGGGCATAATACCAACGGTCAACGGAACACTCTAAGCTGTCTAAAGGGGATTTGTCATGTACGAACTTGCCAATACATCGGTACCAAATGGTTTGATCGCTGGCACGCGCGGCTTCGCTACCGTTGCTATGACTAAGGGTATGCCGGATGCAATTAGAACTCGTGTTGAGGGTCTGTGCGCCTATCCGCATCGCACGAGTGCGCATGACGAGAGTTATTATCGGGAAAATCCTGTAAATTGGTTCCATCTGATATTGCCGAGCGGAGACCATGTTGTTGGCCGCACTGTGCCATCGGATTTCGATTATACAGGGCGCACAAACCGACTTGCAAGGACAATCGTTTTCCGGCGTGGTGAAATGCCGGTTTCTGGTGGGTGTGAGGCGATTCGCATTGCGGGGCCGCATCTATCCGAGAAGTGGAGCGGCGAACCGCGCATGCTTCCAGCCGATAAAGCACTTGCAGCTAAGTTCTTTGCGCTTGAAAGATCCAGAGACGCGACCCCGGCGAATTGGGTTGCGCTATTTGGCGATAACGGCATATCTCTGGCAAAGCGGGTTGCGATGCTCGTTGCACGGAACGCAATGGGCGGTGGCAAGAGCGTGTATTTCAAGACATCAACATCGTGGGATGCCGACGGGACAAAGCTTCTCGCGCTGTTCTCCGACATCATTAATCTGCTGCCAGATGAAGCCGCTCCGCTGGTGACATTCTCTACGTTTGCTGCTTGTGTTCCAAGCGGTGTTACTTGCCATCTACGCGGTGTATATGACAAAGACAAAGCGTTCGAGCTTGCGTCCGCAACGCAACCATGGGTTGATTGTGAGCATGGTCGTGTTATGCACGAAGAGCTCCTGCCATCTGAATCCGCGCCAGTAGGTGTATCTCACAATGGCTCAGTTGGCGAAAATGTTTCAACTTCTCAAAGTGTCGGTTCAAGGATTGGTGTCCGCCGAGATTCACCGTCACTGTCCGGGCATGTGGCGCGCGCTCGGGATGCCCGCTGGCGGGAGTTTACTCCGCGTGGAAGTGGTAGCGACAAGACTTTTTATGCAGTGCTGGGTTCCTTGGCTATTCTCGTGGTGCTTGTGTCGATTGGATGCATGTGGTGGGTTAATAGCTCATCGCGAACTTCAACATCCTATGATGACTCGACGATGGCAGAGATGAATGCTGCCGAGGCGGAGGAGAAAGCACGAGCAGAAAAAGAGGCTCGGGATAAGGCGGATCAAGAGAAGTCAGAGAAAGCGGATGCTGCGGAGAAAAAGGCGAAGAAAGAGGCCGCAGAAAGGCAAAAAGCCGAGACCGGTAGGAAGGCTAAGGAGGAGGAAGAAGCAAGGAAAGAGGCTGAGGCTACGGTAAAAAAGAAAAAGGAAGAATTGCAGGCTCAAGCTGATGATTTGAGAATAGCGAGGGAGGAGAACCTTTCGTTGTCGATTGATAAAATCAAGATATCCAAGGTGTGTTATAAGGATGAGGCGACAGGAATTGATGGCTATTTTGAAGTTGCTTCGGCTGACTTAGGGAGTCCAAGCAAACTAGCGAAGGTAAATCACCTGCTTGCCAAGTATGCTTTGATGATAACAAATGATAATAGCATTGTGGTTTATTATTTAGATAATGGAATCGTCCAGAAAGTACGGTGCAAGTATTCTGCCAAGAATGTATTAAAGAAAACAAAATTTACATCAACAGGATGGCCAGAAAGGGCGAAGGTTTCTCCGTGGGTGGTTTGCCGTGTCCTGAATCCACATTGGCAAAAGTCCGATGGGGACGCATCTTTGGATGCGTTTTGGTGGTGGAACAATTCTATTGAGCCGACGGCATTGTTTGCAGACGGCGATAAAGTTGATTTGAAGAACTATAGCTTTCACTGCCAAGAGGCTTATGATGCCTATTCGACGTATGGTAAGGTTGTTTATAAGGTCTCTTGGGCAGAAGGAAGAACTCGGTGGGCGTTTAATACGATTTCGCCGGAATTAGAGATTGAGAGCTTTAAGCCAGATAGCGCCGAGGTAGACAGGAGACTTGGCGCATTAGAAGGAGAAAAGGATCGTTTGGACAAAGAGAAAAAAGAAAAGGACGATGCGGTGAAGAAAGTTAAAGAACTTAAGAAGGATATTGAAGACTGGGAGGATGAACTTATTCGCAAGCACAATGAGAAGGAGGGCGAAAAAGACCAGGAGAAGAAGAAAAAACTAGGTAAAGACTTTGGCGCTCGTAAAAATAAAATCAATGAAGTAGCTGTTGAAGAGTTGAAAAAAATAGGCATACAAGGGCGACAATTAACAGGAAACGAGACAGAGAAGAAAAATATTGTTGAAGAGATAGATCGTAAGATAAAGCGATTAGAAGCCGACATAAAGGTATTAGAAGAACAAATTCAGACAAAGGGTAGTGAAATTGGTAATGTAAAGAATGCTGCTAATAAGTGGAAGGATGATATTCGGAAACGAAAGTTCGTAGTGACAACCGCCATGGAAGTTGGCTCGCAGGGTGATGGGAAAACATATAAAGACAACAACGGAGCTGTAATCCAATGAGATCGAGCATTTTAATTTCTCGTATCAGCCGACTTGTAGAGACGGCGGGGTCGTCGGGCAATGGCTCGGCGCTTGCTCATGACTATGCCGAGGCCGTACGCAAGGCAAATGCACGCCTTGAGGCGGTCGTCGCTGCAGCGGAGGCAAAGGGCGTTAGCGATGCCATTCGCCTGATTTCAGAAGACCCTCCGCTTCTGGAAGAGGTCAGTACGCTCGACTTCTTCCAGCTCCCAGACTGGGAGAATCTTTGCGACATGAACGGATGGGAGGTTCCTCCGAAAATCGACAAGACGCTGACGGAGCGTGTAGTCGAAATTGGCGAGAACAAGGATGCCATAGCGCCATTTCTGGCAATGTACAAGAAGGCGGTTCGCGTCAACAACGTCAGACTTGCCGTGAAAAGCCTACGCCGACTTGCGGAGATTGACCATTCTCAAGACTGGAATGGTAACCTCAGGCAATCCGAGCGGCAATTGCAAGAATTGATTGTCTCCGATTTTCGTGCGGCTGGTTCTGATGAAGATCGCGATAGACTTGCGCAGGAGCTCCTTGACGCTGCATGGAACGAAGGTTTAGTGACCAAAGGTGCAGACGAGATACGGTCTTACCGCGAGAAGCGCGAGGCGGAAAGGCGTGCACAGCTTGGAGCCGAAGATTTGGCGATTCTCAAGCGCTGCAGGGACGAGAGGTGGGATCTCAAGCTTGCGTTTTCGATGGTGCAGGCAATAGATGCGCTTGTCGAGAAGGGGTGGCAGGTCCCGGAGGAAGAGAAGCTCATTCTTGCTGATTGTCGTGCCCGCTGTGCGCGTGAGTTTGAGGCGGAAGAAGCCGTTCGTCGGTGGAAGGAAGTCAACGAGCAGCTGCATATGGCTATTCAACAGGAAGACTGTGCGGCCATACGTGACGCGTTGTCCCTTCCTGAGTTTCTTGATCGTGACCCAGAAGGTGACCTGCTAAATCAGGCGCGTGATGTTCTCGATCATGCAGAGGCCGCACGTCGTCGGAAGACGCTGCAGATTGCGACGTTTTCCTTCCTTGGCGTCTTGGCTGTTCTTGGTGTCTCGGGCTGGTGGCTTCGACAGAAGATGTTTGTCAGGAGGTGCGGAGACGAGGCAAAGGTTCTCGCATATCTTGAGAAGAAGGCAAAGGAAGAGCCGTGTCGTTCCATTGGCCTCATGTCGGCGCGGCTCGAGAAGTTGAAGAAAGAAGATCCTGAAGTCTATGCCGATCCGAATGTTGGCGTGTTCGACGGACGGCTTAAGTCGATGATTGCAACAAATCTTGCGCGGACAAACAGAATTGAAGCCGCATTGTCCGTGCTCGAGCGGTTGAAAGAGTCTGGCTGGAAGGAGGCTGATAGCGATGGTTCGGTCTCTGGTAGGATTGCGCAAGTCGAGGCGGAGCTTGTAAAGGAGGATGCTGACTATCATTCACGAATGCTGTCTGTCAAGAATGATTGGTTGGCTTATACTGACAAGATTGAAAAGAATAATAAAGACCGTGCGGCTAAGTTCCAGACGACTCTCGTTTCGCATTTAGGCACGATTTCCGAGCGTCTTACGAAAGAACTTGCTCGCGCTGAGCTGAACAAGGAAGTCGAGAACTGTCAGGCATCGCTTGAGGAGTGGCGAAAAGTCCATAGAGAATTTGCCGAAGACCTCGATGCCGCATTGACAGAGGCCGAGAAGAAGTTTAATTCTGCAGTAGAGTCGCAATCCGCATACAAAGAGGCACTTGGCAAACTTATGTCTGCCTCGGATGCAATCACCGCACTTGAGGCGAGAGACAATCTTGTTGAATATTATGGCAACTACCCAGAGGTGAAATCGCTTGCCCCGCTTGATATCGGAGTCGACGAAGTGAAGGATATTCTTGACGGCAAGTCGGTGGCATTGCAGCAATTCATTGATTCCATGAAGAACGGGATTTCTTCGGAAGATTTTGCAAACTTCCTTGATGAAAACGTGAAAATTATTTCTGAGGCGCCCGAGTATTATTCGCTTTTTGCCCTCATGTCGGATGGCGATCCAACAGGAAAGATCGTGGCGGTCGCCAAAGGTAAGCCCCAGAAGAGCAAGCCGAGTTACGAGACGCAGTGGAAAATCGAATGCCCAGGAGGGATGCTGACATTTGCTAAGCGCGAGGTCGTTCGTGAGCTTAAGAGCAGCAAGAAGGTAGTTGAAGAGGAAATGCCCTCGTCGAGTGAAATCAAGCGAATTGTCGACCTTGCGAATAGAAGCGGGTTAAGCCAATTTCAGTTCGAGAAAGAATTGCTACGCTTGATTGACGGACACATAAAGGAGGCGCATCAGGCAAAATATGTCGATAATGAGGCGGTGCGGGTAGCCAGAGCAAATCCTTACAAGGGGTGGATGAGCGCTTATCGTCGCGTCCAATTGGTTGTTTGGTACATGCGTTGGCTTAAAGAGGACTTGAAACTGATGCCGAGCGGTGACATGCAGTTTGATCGTTGGTATCGTCGAGCGGATGATTTGTCGCAGAATATAACGATTGAGGGGGTGGACGAGGGGCTCGCGTGGTTGTGCATCTGGCATGATAGAATAAAGGAGCGTAATGCGTCCTGTGCAAAGTTTTTGAGCGAACTCCCCAAAGACTTCGTTGCAAGGTACCAAAAGGCGCAGGCCGACCAAGGTAAAAAACATGAAGTTGCTGGATGGAAAGTCTCGTTTGCAGGGCTCGTCAAGTTTGATCCGCTTGATCCGAACTATGTGAAGAACCCCAACGCCATTGCTCCTGCTGCTAAAGGGGTTGCTAACGACCATCCACTTTATGTGTTGCGGAAAGTGTCGGGCAGGGCGACTCTTGTCAAGGCATTTGAGCGAGGGAAGGAGTTGCCGTGGAGGATGTGTGCTGAAGTTGTGAATAATGGCGGGTATAAGTTTGGCGAGCCGTTATACCATGTCTTTGTTGGCGGGCGGTTCGTCGATGTTGGTGAAGAGCTTGAGAAGCTATTCGGAAAGGATGGTGCTTCCGGTATCCCGCTGTTCTCGGCAGGAGGGAAATGACATGTGGTGGATAAACAAATTCGGTAGCATATCTGGGCCATATTCTGACGAGCAGATACGCAAGCTCGTGCAGACCAACCGTCTGACACGACTTCACAAAGTGTCTCAAGACAAAATGGCATGGACTCAACTTGATCAAACCATATTTTGGAAAAGGACTTTGAGCCGACCAGCAGAAATGGAACTGCCAGAGACGGCAGCTACTGTGCTGAAGATGAATCATGGCACAAAAGTTTCGGATGAGTGCCTGACAAATGCAACGATAGAACCAGACGGTGAAGCAGAGGTGGACTATGGCATTGATGGTGGGATATCAATGCATAGAAATAACTCGGGTGCAGACGCAAATGCAGAAAGTGTTCGCGCAGTTATGGTAGACACAGCGCAACCGGTGCCATTGACATCCGCTACGCCTATGCTGCAATCTCCGAATCAATATGTGCCACCGGTTGTTCCTGCTCAGCAAATGGCTCAAGTCGTGCCATCCCAGCAGATAGCATTTCCATGTGGAGAAAGCAAGAGTCGGCTTGTCTATATCCTTTTGGCGTTATTCTTAGGAGGATTGGGCGTACATAATTTTTATGCAGGGAGGACCAGTGCCGGGCTTTGCCAGTTATTGATCACGTTATTCTTGGGGTGGCTTGTAGTCCCCGCCATTGCAGTGTTTGTGTGGCTCATTGTCGACATATGCACTGTTACGACTGATGGGAGCGGAAGGAGGATGACATGAGGGGATTGAAGTGTGGGGAGCTTGCAGTAGGAGGAAGAATGCATGTGGTGGGTAAATAAATTTGGTAGTATATCTGGGCCGTATTCTGACGAGCAGATACGAAAGCTCGTGCAGACGAATCGGCTGACACGGCTTCACAAGATATCCGCTGATAAAATGACATGGATGCGCCTTGATGAGTCTGCATTTTGGGGCAGAACGGTAAGTAGTCCAGAGGACATTGAACTTCCTTCGGCAACTTTGCCAGGACTGAAGACAGGTGGCGATGCTAAAGTCGTGGAGGCGTCTTTAGGAGGATTGCCAGGACAGAAGATTGTTGGCAATGGAAGCCCTGAAATGAAAAGACCAGAGGGCAACTTGTCGCAACGTGTACATTATACGCATGAATCGCGGCGGATTCCTACGTTTCGTCGAAGAGTGTGTGTCGTTGCCGGAATATGCGTTGCAATTGTTTTTATAATTGGAATTAGTTTTCTTATTGGGAGAAACAAGTTTGGGCGCGGCGACATTGAAATTGGCAAGACGGATGTAGAGGAGAAGAATGTGCCGCCCGTGGTGCCACCCACGAAGGGTGAGACGAAGCAGAAACCTGACAAGGCGAAGGATGGCGTGACATTTGAATCCGTAAAGTTAAAGGTTGCAATAATTCAATGTGAAGGAGGGACGGGGACGGGCTTCTTCTTGAGGTTTGATGGCAAGACATACCTCGTGACAAACGAGCATGTCGCGCGTAGTCCCAAAACGCCAGTGGTCACGCTTATAGATGGGTCGACAGTTCGGTTGGGAGATCTGTCAATCGCTGAGGATCGTGATCTCGCTCGCTACGAGGTGGACGGCAAGTATGAGAGCTTTGTCATTGCAGATGACGCGCCGAACAATGGCGACCCAGTATGGGTGTTTGGCAACAGCAGTGGCGAAGGTGTGATAACGACGCTTCATGGTCGTGTCAAGGGAGTTGGAAGCCTCCGGTTAGAGACTGATGCCGAGTTCGTGCCGGGGAATAGCGGAAGCCCAATTGTCGATGCGGAAGGGAAGGTGATAGGGGTGGCCGCAATGCTAAAGAATGGTGCAGGAGGAAAAGATTGGACGACTGCGGGTACGGAATTTGATCGTGTCAGGCGTTTTGGGATTAGGTTCACTGGCGTTAGGTGGAATCCAATAGAAAAGGGAGACTTTGAGCGTGAGTGTGCAGAGATGGAGGCATTTGAAGCGTATTGGGAGCTGTTGATTCCGTATCTTCTTTGCATGGACGTGTCCGATGAAGAATGCGCCAAACTTAAACTAAGGCAGAGGGATGTGGACCGAAAGCTGTTTGGCACGCATGACGAGGGGTTCCATGATATGCTCGTTGATCTTTCAAATGCCCTTGCAGGACAGGATAAGAGCTGGAGTAGTTGGCGGTCTGTCCTGCAACGGCGCGACGCTCTGGTCAAGGAACTCAACGCGGCTATTGCGGCTGGGGATTTGTCGTACAACAATGCCGTCAAGACCCTTGACGACTTTGATCGCAAGAATGACATACGCTGGGAAAAGGTGAAGGCACGCCATAGGGAGTTTATCGCGAAGCGTAAGGAGGCGTTACTTATGGCGCGCACATTCCTGACTACACGTAAATGGGGAAACCCATGCATAAGGCATGGCTATGGCGCTGATGATAAGCGTGGTAGTGTCGAATGGTACCTTGAGGGAGTGCAGTTCTTTCTCGATCAGAACGCACAGAAGTTAAAAGACATTAATGCTGTATTAAAGCAACTTGAAAAAGGAGATGAAGATGAAGAGTAGACATGAAAGAAAGGCGCTTGACTGGCACCTCGGCGATATCGAGCAGAAATGCGGTTTTACTGGAGGCAAATATACCGACGTAAATATGCTTTTTGCACTTATTGTCGCCGGTGTGATTTCCGCTGGTTTTTTCATAGGGATATGTCATGTGCCGCAGGCTGTTCGCGAGACGAAATACCTGGCTATGATACTTGCGCGCGGATGGACGCCGTATGTCATGGTGTTTTTGCTTGTCCTTGCATTAGTTATCTTATTTGTAAAGTGGCGCAAGCTCGCGTTTCAGCGTAGGGCGGCAAAGATTGAGCTTGTGCCGCCTGGACTGGGGTTCTCGCTGACTACGGAAACGGCGCAGGATGTCCTCGCGAAGTTGAATGAACAGGTGGACGATCCGAAACGCTTTGTCCTCCTGAACAGAATCGAGCGGGCGCTCCTCAATCTTCGCAATGTGGGCAACGTTTCCGATGTATCGGAAATGCTCAGAGCGCAGGCAGAAAATGACGAAAGTCATTCGGATTCAAGCTATGGGCTTCTTTCTGGCATTGTCTAGGTCATGCCGATTCTCGGTTTTATCGGGACGGTCTCGGGGCTTTCGGGAGCAATCGGCGGATTCGGCGCTGCCTTGTCGTCGGATGCGTCCGTCGCCTCACTAAAGGACAGTCTTGCTCCTGTCACCGGGAATCTCGGCATTGCCTTTGACACTACTTTCGTCGCTCTTGTGTTCGCTATGACAACTCAGATACTCGTCACGGTGCTTCGCAAAAGTGAAGAGAGGTTTCTTGATGAATGTCGCGACTATGCACATGTGAACATCATTTCGCGGCTTAGAATTGAAAAAGTTGGTGAAGTGGACGGAACAGTGGGTACGGAAGCAAAATGAGGCGCAGGAAGAGACTGGGCGCCGTCTCTCTGTTCTCCTTCCAGGACATAGTGACAGGTATGTGCGGAATCATGATCTTCATGGTTCTGGTTCAGGTCCTTGGTCTTGTTGATTACCGTGACAATGTAGAGTATACAGTCGAAGACTCAAAGTCTTATGATGAAGATGCGTTAAAACGCGAAATTGGCGAATTGGAGAAAAGGCTGGAGCGGATCAGGCAACGCTCACGGACGATAGCTGCCGCGCCAAAGGAAGCGCCTCGGCCTGGTGAGTATGAGAAGGTTGCAGGTAAGTTCACGGAAAAGGAGCGGATAATCGCCGCATTGGTGTCGCAGATGCACGATTTGGAGACGCAGGTTGCCGTAGCGAGGGACGCAGATGCGAAGAGCCGCGAGCGGATAAAGGAAATGGAGCGCACGCGGCGGCTTCTAGAGCAGCAAATAGCAAATCTGGGAAGTTCAAAGGGGGTGACGCTGATACCGCAGCGTGGGGAATCTAAGATTCCTTTCTATGTTATTTGTTCTTCGCAAGGGTTGGACATTCGTCGTCCATTTGAGGCCAATAGTGCCGTGGGGCGGATCCCGGCTTCGGATATAAAAGAGCAATTTTCGGAATTTCTTGCAGACCTTGATCATACGACGCATGCCGCCGTCTTGCTTGTTCGTCCGACTGGTGTCGCGGCTATGAATGTGGCGGTCGAGTTGCTGAAACAGAACAACTTTGCATTCGGGCGGGATCCACTTGAGGAATGGGCAGTTGTGACATTCGGGGAGGCTGGGCAATGAAGCGAAGTGTCATTGATGGCGGTAGCATGGATATGCTTCTCGACACAATGTGCAACACGTTTGGCGGCGTGTGCTTTATTGCGCTTATGGTTGTGCTCATTTCAAGTGCCATGCCAAAATCCAAGGACGAGCAGTCCGAGCTTGACCGTGTACGGCAAGCCGAGATTACGACGCGGGAGGTTGCGCGTCTTGTGCAACGTCGTGATATGCTTAAGACGGCGTTGGATCTCGAGACGGAATTTGTTAACGCAAACGCTACTGGTATTGTCACTCGCGCAGACATGGAGAAGATGCTGGCTGATGTTGCGACATCGGGTGACAAGATCGCGGCCTATGAAAAAAAGAGTGTTGAGTATTTAGATGAACTCGCAAAACTGAAGACAAAGGACCAGTATAGCAAGCGCGAAGCCGCGCGTCTTGAACGCCTTCTTGCTGATCTTCGTGAAAAGGTTGGCAACCCATTGCTTGGCCGACATCGTGTCGTCCGTGCGCCCCGTGAACGCGAGATCATGGGGATGCGCATTATAAATGTGTGGATGCATCAGCGGAGGCTCTATATGATGGATGATCCAGACAATATAAGGATATCCAATCATAGAAAGATTGGCAACGATGAAACGTGGGAGGTTCATCTTGTGAGGGGGAAGGGGCTTTTAGTTGACGATGATTTCTTTATGTATGGAAAGGTTTGGCAAGAACTTAAGAAGCGATTTGGACCAAATACATATGTCAGGATTTTTGTTGACACCGCCTCGTTTGATGAGCTTTGCCTTTTCCGCGATGCGCTGATCAGTCACAAGTCGCTTTACAACTGGATAGTTGTCGAGGAGGACTCAATAAGTTTTAGGAATGGATATGATGGAATTGTTCAGTAGATCAATTGCAATATGTGTCACGTCATTTGCCCTGGTATTGGTGGCCGAACAGTTGCCGATCTCAGAGTGCAAGCGGCTTTCGTCTCAAGGCGACGCCGAGGCGTTGTATCAAATGGGTGTTCGCTATGAGACTGGCGACGGCGTTCGAAAAGACAACCTTCGTGCACTTGCGAACTATCGCAAGGCTGCAGACAAGGGACATCGTGAGGCCTGTAGAAAGTTGGCTGACCTTTATGAGGCGGGCAAGATAGTCTCAAAAGACCCTGTGCTGTCAGCAAAGTACAGGGCAATTGCTGTTGGTGAAAGTGGAGAAGTCGCAGAGGCGAAGGCCAAGACGCAGTCAGAAGTGGCGCAAGTTGATGAAATCGAAGTTGCGCTTGACTATATTATTGGCCGAAATGGTAAAAAACGCGATGCCAAAGCTGGGATCCGGCTTCTTTATGCGGCAGCCAAGGATAAGCCTGCCGCGCGACGCGTCTTTGTACAGCGTTGGGAGAAAGGCGATCTCGACGCCGGGCTTGAAACCATTGGTGCCGAGGAGTGGGATATGATAGTCCCATGGTTCAAGGAGCAATTCGATTCCGGCCGACATCTGATGGGAGGGTTGATACTTGGGAACGAGGCGCGCAGGCAAAAGGACTATCATTCGGCAATTGCGTACTATAAGACGGCTGGACAGGCTGGGCTTGCCAAGGCGTGGTTCTATCTTGGTAAGCTCTATGATGCCAGTATCGGAGAGGATGGAGGCGGCGGGCCAAAGTCATTGCACAATGTGGCCAAGGCAAGAAGTGCGTATGAGAACTGTCTGAAGCTTAATCCGAATTATGAAGATGCGAGCTATTATCTTGGGCTGATTCATATGTTTGGAGAGGGCAACAATAGAAACTATCAGAAAGCTCTTTCGGTGTTTGGTGGGTTGTTGAAAAAGCATCCAGACGACATGTGGTATCTGCTTGCTTATGGCCGCGCAGGATTCTCTATGGAAGAGGAGGCGTTCTTTAAAAAATGGCCGAATGTTGAGCGACTGATCGAGAAGAAACGAGCTGGTTACATGAGTGATCGTGAGCGGAGAGACTACAATAGAGCAGGGGCCGATTATGAGCAAATGTTGAAGCGGAGAGAAAAGTATGTTGTTTATATCCGTAGATCGGCGCAAAAAGGCTGTAAGGCGGCAGAGGAGTTTCTTCGCAACAATAAACTTGATAATTGATGCGCCTTTAGGCTTCTTTTCGTTTTGGCGGTTGCTCGAATCCACAAACTCGCGGCAATTGCGCAGGCGGGTTTGCTATGGGATGACGAGTCGTCTATCGCAGATGCTATGAACAACGCGCCATAGCGGAAGGTCGGGAACTCCGCAAAAACATCGTAAAGGGCTATTTGCGTGTTAGATGTCAGTTAGTATCTGTTGTAATGGCTTAAAGGGGTTTAACATATAATGAGGAAGCGTAGCGGCGTGCCGAGTGGCGAGCTGAGCGACACGCGACGGCTCGGTTCGGCGGATGCGCGGTGGTACACGTCGCAAGGCGAGAAGGCGGTATTCCGCCGACGAAGTATTGCGGCGCGTAACGCCGTGAAGACGCCGGGAGAGATGGCGCGGGGAGCGGGAGCGAGGCCGAGGTGCGACGCTACGCGACGAACTCGACCAGAGGTGCCAAGCGCGGCTTTGTTTTGGGCCGCAGCGGAGCGGAACCTGCGAAAATGAGACGAGTCGCGCAGGACTGCGACCCGAAGACATATATGTATATGTCGAGCGGTCGCAAGGACGCGCGAATCGGCCATTTCTCGCAGGCGAGCACCGTTGCCCGAAACAAAGCCGCACACTGGAAGGCAAACCAGCACTGAATATCACTACACAATCACCCCATTGCGGCTAATTATGGTATAATTTCCCGCATGAACATCGTGATTCTGTTGGGGGCCCCGGGTTCGGGGAAGGGAACGATCGCGGGGAAACTCGCGGCCGAGCATGACAACTTGAAGCACGTCTCGTCTGGAGACCTGCTTCGCGGCGCCGTCGCCAAGGGCTCTCCTGCGGGAGTGGAGGCGAAGGGCTACATGGAGAAGGGCAACCTCGTCCCCGACGCGCTTATCGCGCAGATGATAAAGGACGTAGTGGCCGAGACGACGGGCGACATAACGATGCTCTTAGACGGCTTCCCGCGCAACCTCGCGCAGGCGAAGATCCTCGAGGAGATGGGCGCGCCGATCAAGAGCGTCGTTCTCGTCGACGTTCCTGACGAAGTGATCCACGACCGCATCGCGGGTCGCCGCACGTGCCCGAAGTGCAAGGCCGGCTACCACGTCAAGGCGCTTCCGCCCAAGGTCGAGGGAATTTGCGACAAGTGCGGCGCGGAGCTCGTCATCCGCAAGGACGACAATCCCGAGACGGTGAAGGACCGCCTCGTCGTCTACCACCGCGAAACCGAGCCGCTTATCAAGTACTACGAGGAGAAGGATCTCCTCCGGCGCATCGACGGCGACCAGGGCCCCGTGAAGAACGCGGCTGCGTTCCTCGCGGCGATGTAACGCAGTGAAAGTCGACATCAAGACGAAGGCCGAGCTCGCGCAGATGCGCGAGGCGTGCCGGATGAGCGCGGAGATACGCGACATCTGCGCCGCTGCCGTTGCGCCTGGCGTCACGACAGGCGAGATAGACGATCTCGTCATCGAGTATTGCAAGAAGCACAATGTCGGCGCGAGCTTCTTCGAATATCCCGGCGGACGCTATGCGCCCGACTTCCCAGGACACCTCTGCGTCTCGCTGAACGACGAGGTCATCCACGGCATCCCCGACCGCAACCGCGTCATAATGCCTGGCGATCTCGTAAAGACCGATGTCGGCATCTTCAAGAACGGCTTCAACGGCGACACTTCGCGCACTGTCGCGCTCGGCGTCACCGACCCCGAGGTGCTGCGGCTCGTCGAGGTTACGCGTCAGTGCCTCAAGGCGGGCATCGCGGCGTGCGGCCCGGGCGTCCATCTCGGCGACGTCGGGTACGCGATACAGAAAGTCGCCGAGGACGCTGGCTTCGGCGTTGTCCGCGACTGGATAGGCCACGGCGTCGGGCGCACGGTTCACGAGGACCCCGAGGTGCCGAACTACGGTACGCCCGGCACGAAGCTCATCCTTAAGCCCGGCATGACAATCGCCATCGAGCCGATGATAACGATGACGAAGGGCGGCGAGAAGACGAATGTGCTTGGCAATGGCTGGACGGTCGTGACGCGCGACGGCTCTCTCTCGGCGCATTTCGAGCACACGGTGGCGATCACCGACGACGGGTGCGAGATTCTCACTTTGCCGGCGGACTATCCCTGAAGCTCTCGGGCCCGAAGGCGCTTAGGTCGAATGGCGGCTGATTGCCTGGGGGTGGATGGTCCGTCCGGCTCTTGTTGAAAGGAACGGAAATATGAAGGTGCGGTTCTACGCGAACGCGGGCAAGCCCGCGGCGAAGGCGGCGGCGAAGCGGCTTGAGGCCGTTGCGCGCCGTGCCGGTCTCGCGCTGTCCTCGCGCGGCACATGCGACGCGATAGTCGCGCTTGGCGGCGACGGCACGATACTCCGCGCCGTCCGCAAGTTCCCCGACATCCCCGTTCTCGGCTTCAATCTCGGTTCGCTCGGTTATCTCGCAAGCGTCGGCGAAAGCGATTTCGAGAGGGCGATAGCGATGCTCGCGGCAGGCGAGTTTTCCGTTTCCGAGAGGACGATGCTCGATGTCGGCGGCACGACTGCGCTGAACGATGTCGTAGTCATGCGCGAGATGACTGGTCACGCCGCTGTGCTCGATGTCTCGGCAGACGGAAACTCCGCGACGCGCTACATGGCCGACGGCGTGGTAATCGCGACGCCCACCGGCTCAACGGCGTATTCGCTTGCGGCTGGCGGGCCAGTCCTCATGCCCGACACGAAATGCCTCGTCGTCACGCCGATGAATCCGCACGCGCTCGGCGTGAGGCCGATGGTCGTGAGCGATGCGGTGAAGCTTACAGTCACTTCGCGGCGCAGCGTCGTTGGTGCGGACGAGAGCTTGGGCGTATATGCAGACGGCGAGAATGTTGCGATGCTGAAGGCGGGCGAATCAGTCGAGATCGCGAAGTCGGCTCGCTCCGCTAAGCTTGTCGAACTTCCCGGCTTCGATCCATACGTCGTCCTAAACAGAAAACTTGGGTGGTCGAGATGACGGTTGAAGAACTAAACGATGCAGTTGAGACTGGCGAGATAGACGAGCTTATCCGCGTCTGCGAGGCAAGGCAGGTAAAGCAGCTTTCCGCGCTTGCCGACACGATATGCGCGAAGAAGGACGTTCGGATCATTCTCCTTTGCGGCGGCTCGTCGGCAGGCAAGACGACGACGGCGAAGCGGCTCTGCACGCAGCTCAGGGTCAACGGCGCGAACGCCCTGCACCTCTCGACCGACGACTACTTCGTGGGCGACGCAAGGAACCCGCGCCATCCCGACGGCACTTTCGACTACGAGACGATAGAGGCGGTCGACTCGGCGCGACTCGCGAGCGACGTAAACGCGCTGCTCGCGGGCGAGGAAGTTCACCTCAGGCGCTTTGACTTCATCAACCACGAGGGCTTCGATTCGGAAGGCACGACGACAATGCCGGAGAACGGCTACATCGTCCTCGAGGGCATACATGCGCTCAATCCGATATTGACGGAAGCAATTCCCGAGTCGGCCAAGTTCCGCATCTTCATCGAGCCGAAGACGCAGCTTACGATTTTCGCTCTCACCAAGCTGCCGCCTCAGGACGGGCGGCTTTTGAGGCGACTCGTGCGCGACAACCAGTTCCGCAAGCTGAGCCCGCTCGATACCTTCAACTTGTGGCCGCAGGTTCTCGACGGTGAGGAGAAGTGGATAAACCCATATAGACAGCTTGCAGACGCAGAGTTCGACTCGGGGCTCGAATACGAGCTTGCCGTCCTCAAGCCATACGCCGGCGGACTCGTCGAGATCGTCCGCCGCCGCAAGCCCGATGAGAAGAAAGCGTACATCTTCTCGGAACTTTTCGAGATCATACACCCAGCGCACCCGAACGCCGTTCCCGGAGATTCGATTCTTCGCGAGACGATCGGCGGCAGCCAGTTAGAATACTAATGGTGAAAAAGATCGCGGCGCTTTTCTGGGAGCTCTTCAAGATTTCGCTGTTCGTTATTGGCGGCGGGTATGCGATCATCGCCGTAGCCGACGAGGTTTTTGCGAAGAAGGGCTGGACGGAAGAAGGCGAACTCGTCGATCGGCTTCCCGTGTTCCAGATGGTTCCTGGGCTTATCGCGACGCATACTGCTGTCTATGTCGGGAACAAAATAGCGGGTGCGCTTGGCGCGGCAATCGGCGTAGTTGCGGTAGCGCTTCCTTCGGTCGTCATCTTCACCTTCGTCTCGATGGGGTACGACTCGCTTCCCCTCGACAACGAATGGCTCGTCGCCGCGTTCGTCGGGCTTCGCGCCGCGCTCACGGGCATAATCGCCGCGACGATAGTGCGAAGCGCGAAAAAGCTCGCGAGCGCGTTCGCGATCGTCGTATTCGCGCTTTCGCTGTGCGCGATTGTCCTGTGGTCGGTGCCGGTATGGGCGGTTCTTCTTTGCGCGATGCTCGTCGGGATTTCCTCTGAGTTCGTTTCGTCGCGCGGGAAGAAGTTTCAATCGCCCGCATGGCTTGGGCTTTTGCTCTTTCTAAAGTATGGCGCGCTGTGCTTTGGCGGCGGCTTCGTGCTTGTGCCGTTGTATATGGAAGACTTCGTCGGTGAGGCGGCACCGTATTTGCAGGTAACTGCGGAGGAGTTTTCCAACTTGATGGCGCTTACGCAGATGACACCTGGACCAATTGGCGTCAACGCGGCGACATTTTTTGGCTATCGACTCGCGGGGGTCTTAGGCGCGATAGTCGCTTCCGCTGCACTTTTGCTCCCTGGGTCGCTTCTTGCCTTCGTCGCGTTTCGCTCGCTTGAGCGCTTCAGCGCAAGCAGAGTTGTGAAGGGTCTTCTCGCGGGGGTGCGCCCAGCATCTGTCGCGCTTATGGCCGTCGCGCTGTGGGCATTTGCGAAGATGTGTGTGGTGACGGTAGGGGATGAGGGTGCCACCTTCAGCCCCGTTGCGGCGATTCTCGTCGTCGCTGCGTGTGCAGGCACACTCTCGCGTCGCATCGGAGTCGTGAAGATCGTCTTGCTCTGCGCCCTCGCCTCCCTTGCCGTGCATTTTGGAAAATTGCTGTTGGCGTAGGTGGCGGTAACGCACGACGACTTGCTGAAAGAGGCGCTACGCGCGACCACGAACCTTGGCCGAGCGGCGAATCGCGCAGCGCGCGATTGTCTACGGCGCGTCACGTCCCCGCGTGAAGGCCGCTTGCCAACTCCTTCAATCACCAACTCATAACTCACCCATTCATCTAAGCGTCCTTTGCG